>Ga0209324_10000850_pt1 | contig 21038 bp, 20 predicted proteins | sample Rifsed19ft3_FD_184015 | JGI IMG/M metagenome (GOLD analysis project Ga0209324, IMG submission 184015) | Soil microbial communities from Rifle, Colorado, USA - sediment 19ft 3 (version 2) | ecosystem: Environmental > Terrestrial > Deep subsurface > Rock core/Sediment | place: Rifle, Colorado...
GAAGGTAAGACACCTTGCAGTTACAGAGAGTGGTAAGGTGGTTGGGGTTATATCTGTCCGCGATCTTATCAATCCATCTCAATATGATGAGGAGGCCTGGTAATATCAGCAATGAGCAATGAGTAGAGAGTAATGCGTAGAGAACGATCAATTGCTCATTGCTAATAGATTGAGGAGAGTTTTGAAGGAAAGATATCGTGTGGTAGTCCCGGATGTGGACTACTTTGCTGAACAGGTTAAATGCAGAAGCTCGTGCCCTGTTGGAACTGACTCAGGCGGTTATGTTCAGGCGATTGCCGAGGGCGATTATGAAAGGGCTTATGCCATTGCAAGGGGTCCAAACCCGTTTGCATCCGTTTGCGGCCGCGTATGCGGGCACCCTTGTGAAGCTGCCTGCCGCAGGGGAAATATTGATGAGTCCGTATCAATAAGGGCCCTCAAACGTTTTGTTACAGAGAAATATGGTGTTGAGGCGATAACCGACCCAAGGGGCGTATTAAGATTTTCCAACACCCGTAAAGATCTGCTAAAGCCCGGGACTGCTGAGAAGGTTGCTATTATTGGCGCAGGACCAGCGGGGTTGACAGCAGCACATGACCTTGCACTCTTTGGCTACAAGGTCACCGTCTTTGAGGCTGAGGCTGAGCCTGGCGGTATGATGGTCATAGGGATTCCCCACTACAGACTTTCCAGACAGCTTGTCAAATCTGAAATTGCGTCAATTGAGGCCTTAGGAGTTGAGATAAGGTGTAATACGCCTATCGGAAAAGACCTGACGCTTGCCAACCTGAAGGACATGGGCTACAAGGCAATTCTCATAGCAGTCGGATTACAACAGGGTCGTTCCTTACCTATAGAAGGGACGAACCTTAAGGGTGTCCATATTGGAATGGATTTTATCAAGGCTTGCAACTACGGACGTCCGCCTGAAATAGGCCGGAAGATAGTTGTAATAGGCGGTGGTAATGTGGCCTATGATGCCTCAAGGTCTGCCGTCAGGGTGGGGCCGGATAAAGAGGTCCATATGTCATGTCTTGAGACAAGAAATATAATGCCGGCAGATCCGGTTGAGATCATGGAAGGGGAAGAAGAAGGCATAATCCTGCACGATGGTTATGGTCCGAAGAGGATACTCGGAAAGGATGGTCGTGTTACAGGGCTTGAGGTCATTAAGTGTTTAAGTGTTTTTGATGAGAATAAGAGGTTTAATCCCCAGTTTGCCCCTAACTCAGAGACTGTAATAGAATGCGATACAGTTATAATTACCGTTGGTCAGGGTGCAGATCTCTCCTTTATAAAAGAAGGGGATGGGATTGAACAGGTAAGGCCCGGTGTCTTAAAGGTAAACCTTGATAATTACAAAACAAGTGTCCCTGGGGTCTTTGCAACAGGAGATGTGGCATACGGCCCGAAGCTCTTAATTACTGCAGTTGCCGCAGGCCAGAAGGCAGCAAGGTCAATTGATGAATATCTGAGAGGCGTAAGTATCAGGATAAAGAGAAGGGGTGTCATGCACCCGGTTGCAGGGCCAAAGGAATACAGGATGTTCAAGGACTATGACCGCATTGACAGGGAAGAGCCTCCTGCAATAGATGCCGGGGCGAGAAAGAAAAATAAAGACCTTGTTGAGATAGGATATAAAGAAGGAGAGGCCACTGAACAGGGGATAAGATGTCTTAAGTGTCATATAAATACAATCTTTGACGGAGACCTGTGTATACTGTGCGGAGGTTGTGTTGATGTATGTCCTACGTATTGTCTTAAGATGGTCCCTGTAACAGAGATAGATGGGGATGAGAATCTCAGAAAAGTAGTTGAGGCAAGGTATAAGATTTCGTGGGAAGAATTAGCTGTCGGCGACCGCGCTGCTGTTGCGCAAATGGGTACCGCAATGATTAAGGATGAAGACATGTGTATAAGATGCGGTTATTGCGCAAAGCGCTGTCCTACGGGTGCGGTAACCATGGAGATATTTGAGTATATAGAGGAGCTTGAAGAGGTTTCAAATAAATGAAAGACATTGATGAGACAATAACGAGAAGGGACTTCTTCTCTATCGTGGGATGGGGCGGGGTTGCTGCTACTCTTGGCGGTTCTGCATTTAGTTTCTACCGTTTCTACTTTCCGAATGTACTGTATGAGACACAGAAGGTCTTTAAGATAGGCAAGCCGTCAGATTATCCTGAGGGCCTTAGTGAGAAGTGGAAGAAAGAGAGACAGATATGGGTAGTACGCAATGAACGCGGCCTGTATGTAATGATATCCATATGCAGGCATCTTGGCTGTACACCTAACTGGTTTCAGGACAAACAGGCATTTCTGTGTCCGTGTCATGGCAGTATTTTTAGTATAGAGGGGAATGTATTAGGGGGGCCGTCACCGAGGCTGCTGTGGCGTGCAGCAGTGAAGATTGACCCCACTGATGAACAGATCGTCGTAGACTTTAACCACAGGCAGGACCCGGATCCTATGTCTACAGAACAAGGTTTAAGAGTTGAAGAGTCTTTACGTGAAGTAGAGCCGTTCTTTTTGAAGGTTTGATGACAGGGAGGAATGATGGCCAGCAGTAACCTGGAAAAGATTTCAGATTGGGTTAAGAGCACACAAGTCTATAAGGCTGTATTCCGTCATGGATACGAAGATACGCCCCGGAACAGGTCGCTTACTACATTCAGCAATGTCCTGTATCACCTCCATCCGGTTAAGACGAGATGGGAGTCTATTAAAATCAGATATACGTGGTGCATGGGAGGCATATCACTTCTGTTGTTTGTTATGCTTGCGTTAACAGGCGTCCTCCTGATGTTCTATTATGTCCCTGATGTCAGGCGCGCCTATCAGGATATCAAGGATATGATGACAGTTGTCTCGTACGGGACGACATTCAGAAACATACACAGATTTGCTGCACAGGGGATGGTTGCTACTGTCTGGATACATATGACGAGGGTCTTTCTTACAGGCTCATACAAGTCACCGCGTGAATTCAACTGGGTAATCGGCGTAGTCCTTTTAATGCTTACATTGCTCTTAAGCTGGACAGGGTATCTTCTGCCGTGGGATCAGCTTGCGCTATGGGCTATCACGGTTGGCACCAAGATGGCTGCTGCAACACCGCTGTTCGGTGCCGAAGGCCCCTTTGGAGCTCAGCTTGGTATGAGGCCGGATAATGATGTTACTTTCATGCTGCTGGGAGGAACAGAGGTTGGGCAGAACGCCCTCCTCAGGTTCTATGTGCTTCATTGTGTTGTATTACCAATGCTGGTAGTGGTATTCCTTGCCGTCCATTTCTGGAGAGTAAGGAAAGACGGGTTCTCAGGCCCGCTATAATAAGGAGATGTGATGGCAGAGAAGTCTCATGATATTTTCCCGAGAGATCCTAATAAGACATATGGACTGATGGAGCTTGTCAAAGGGACAACCCCTGGTGTTGATAAAGAGCCGGAAGATACCATTTTCAGCTGGCCGCACCTTTTTTATCTTGAGTTTCTCTGTGTGTTAATAGTGACGGGTCTTCTTCTCTTTGCCTCTATTTATCTTGGTGCGCCCCTTGAGGAGGAAGCGAGCAGGGATACTACACCAAACCCTATGAAGGCGCCGTGGTACTTTCTGGGGCTGCAGGAACTCCTTGTATTTTTTGACCCATGGATAGCTGGTGTCGGACTTCCTGTACTTATCGCAGGGGGACTGATGCTCATACCGTTCCTTGATATAAACCCGAAGGGCAGGGGATATTATACCTTCTCGGAACGAAAATTCGCCGTAACCAGTTATGGTTTTGGAATGGCTTTATGGTTAGTGCTTATAGTCATTGGCGTCTGGTTCAGAGGGCTCGACTGGAACTGGTACTGGCCATGGGAAAATGCTCATATTCACAAACCTCCGGCTACAGGGCTTGAAGACCTCCCTATTATATTTGCAAGGGTCCTTGGCATAGGGGAGTTTGCAGGAAAGGCATTGTCTGATCTGATAGTGCTTGGATATTTTGGAGCAGGTCTTATTATCCCTGCCCTCTATTTTAAAGATTTATTCAAAAAACTCGGGCTGGTGAGATATGTCCCACTGATGGTAATGTATCTCATAATGATAGGTATTCCGATTAAAATAGGGCTAAGGCTGGTCTTTTCAATAAAGTATGTAATACTGACTCCATGGTTTAAAATATAGGGTGGTGAGGATATGTGGGAAAAGTTTGGCATAGGAATATTCTTTATAGTAGTAACGGCAATAATTACCTTTGGGATTATGGGGCTTTCCAGTTTTATGGAGAAGCTATACAAGAAGGGCAATAAGAGAAAGTAAAAATATGAAAGATCGTAAGTGGGAAAAAGAGGTGATGAGCAGGCGGAATAAAATATTTGCCGCTGCTGTTGTCTTTATCTTGATTATTGCAATAGTTATATTCTACAGGGAAAATAATCAGGAGTGGATGCATTATCAGAAGAGCTATAATGAAAAGATGGCGGCGAAACTAAATGACCCTTCATATCTTAAGGCACCTCTCAGAATAGAGCAGGTATGGCTCCCAAAATTAAATTCTACGGACAGGTGCATGACATGCCACATGGGGGTCAGCAATCCTCTCGCTGTTGATGAACCTCAGCCGCTGACCACCCATCCAGGTGATTTTCTTAAGACCCATCCTATTGATAAATTCGGTTGTACGGTATGTCATCAGGGAGATGGTCAGGTAGTTTCAGTTGAAGGGACTCATGGAGCAGTTCACCACCTCAATCGCCAGCTCCTGGCAAAGGAGTATGTTCAATCTTCCTGTGCCAAATGCCATATAGAGCTTCATGACCAGACAGTAACATCTAAGGATTATCCTGGTGCGGCAACATTCTTTAAAGGAAGGGATCTCTCCTTTCAGTTCGGCTGCAGGGGTTGTCACAATATAAATGGAGATGGCGGTACAATTGGACCGGAACTCACAGGGCTGGGGAGCAAGACAGAGCTTGCCTTCTTCCTTATTCATGACTTTCTTCACGTAGAAGGTCATCATACAATGGCGCATTGGATATATGAACATTTTCTTGACCCACAGAAGATTGTTCCCGGAAATCCTGAGCTGAATTTTGCTGCTACCATAATGCCCAATTTTGGTCTTTCAGATGAACAGGCAAAGGACCTTACTATTTATATGCTTGGCCTGAGAGATCCGAAGGTTGAAGCAATTCCATATGAGTATATAGCAACCAAGAAACTGGCACAGACCTCATCCGGCCATACAAGGTCAACGCAGTAAAGGATGGCTGATTATGGATATGTCACCAGAAGACCGGTGCCGGCATATCAGGGAAAAGCTTAAAGAAGATGGCGTCTATAATCAGTGGCTTGTCTCACCTGAACCTTTCCTGATTGAACTGGATGAATTCAGATATCTCGAACGGCTTGGCTCCGTACTCTATTCCTTCTATAAAGCTTCAAATAAGATTTACTATGAGAGTATTAACGGCAGACAGCCTGCATGGATTGCCAGGTATCTGAATCAGGGTAAACCACAATCCCTTATAGAATATGCCTCAATGAACAGGATGAAGGGGCTCCTTCCAGGAGTGATAAGGCCTGATATTATTCTGACAGAAAGTGGAATGGTTGCTACTGAACTGGACTCCGTCCCCGGAGGAATAGGAATTACCGGAAGTCTTAACAGGGCTTATAGTTCCCTCCCCCCTTTAGAAAAGGGGGGCGAGGGGGGATTTGAAAGGTTATTTCCCGATGAAAAAGACGGCATGCTGAAGGGTTTTATGAACATGGCCCGGGGCATTGCCCACTCACATGATCCTGTAATTGCAATAATTGTCTCAGACGAGTCCATGGATTACAGGCCTGAGATGGAGTGGTTGGCAGGGGCCATACGGGAATCAGGCGGCAGGGCGTATACAATCAAGCCGCAGGATGTGATATTTACTGAGGAGGGATTATATTTTGATTGGCCGGATGAAAAAATCCCCCTTAATCGCTTAAAAATAGATGTTGTCTACAGGTTCTTTGAACTCTTTGATCTCAAGAATATCCCAAAGTCAGAGTTGATCATGTACAGTGCCAAAAAGAAAGACGTGGCGGTCACGCCGCCTTTTAAACCCTTCCTTGAAGAGAAGATGCTTTATGCCCTGTTTCATCACCCCCTTCTTGAAGCGTATTGGGTTCACGAGCTGGGGCAGGATGTATATAATACTTTGAGCAGTCTTTTCCCAAAGACATGGATACTTGATTCAACAGAAATGCCGCCATATGGTATAATACCAGGTCTGCGGGTCGGCAATAAAAAAGTTGTATCCGCCTGGAAGGATCTTGCTGATTCTACTCAAAAGGAGAGACAATTTGTTATTAAGCCTTCAGGGTTTTCTGAGTTGGCGTGGGGCAGCAGGGGTGTAACAATAGGAGAGGATGTCTCAAAAGAGGATTGGGGCGCTGTTATTGAAAAGGCATTGAATAGTTTTGATAGTACACCGTATATACTCCAGGAATTTCACAAAGGACGGCATGTGGAGATTGCCGGGATGACCGGCCGCGTCCGCCTCTGCCCGTACTATTTTGTCGAGGGGGAAGAAGTGAGGTTGAGGGGCATCATGGCAACCATATGCCCGCTTGACAAGAAACTTATACATGGGATGAAGGATGCGGTTATTACTGCGGTTGGGATTAATTAGTAAGATGTCAGAAGTAAGACGTTAGAAGTTAGAAGTAAGGCGTTAGATGGTGGACTCCCCGTGAATGGGTGGTAATAATAGAGGAGAGTAAAGCAGTGGAGCAGTGGCAGCATATATTAAAAAAGAGTCTTATAAAATCTCAGCAGTTTGCTGAAGAATTTGACCTTGATGCAGACAGGCTTGAAAGTGTTATAAGAGAATACCCTGCACGGATCAATCCCTATTTCCTGAGCCTCATTCAGGGAAAAGATGATCCGCTTTACAGGCAGGTCGTGCCTGATGTGCAGGAAATTAGTGATTATGTCGGCCTTGATGATCCGCTTAATGAAGAGCGTGACAGCCCTGTACATTCTGTAGTTCACAGGTATGAAGACAGGGCCTTGCTTATGGTGACTCATCAGTGTCCTGTCTTTTGCAGGTTTTGCACAAGGAAACGGTTTGTAGGTAAGGAGCCGATTTCAAGGGAGATGGTGAGAAGGGGTATAAACTACATCAGAGAACATGATGAGATAAAAGATGTTATACTGTCCGGCGGAGATCCGCTGATATTAAAGGACAGGGAACTTGAGGAAATCTTAAAGTCTCTAAAGGAGATACCTCATCTTGAAATAATAAGGATCGGTACACGTGTTCCGGGTGTACTGCCTCAGCGGATAACAAAAAAACTCTGCAAGATGTTAAAAAAATATCACCCCTTGTATATTAATATTAACTTCATTCATCCACGGGAGATAACAGGAGAAGTCGCCGTTGCATGCAGCAGGCTTTCAGATGCAGGAATACCGCTTGGGAGCCAGACAGTCCTGCTGAAAGGGATCAATGATGATCCTGAGACGATAAAGGAGTTAATGCAAAAACTACTGGCAATAAGGGTAAAACCGTATTATCTTTATCAGGCAGATCTTACCCGCGGCACAGAGCATTTAAGGACACCGGTTGAATGCGGATTAAATATAATAAGGTCGCTTCAGGGAAGGATATCAGGTATGGCAATACCTAAATTCGTTATTGATATGCCCGGAGGCGGTGGAAAGGTGCCGCTGCTGCCGCCGGATTTTATAATGGAGATAAATGACAGAGAGGTAATAGCGAGAAATTACAAAGATAAGGTCTACAGTTATCCGCAGCCGGATGCGGATAAGGTCGGTTGTGATTAGGGTTTCCCCCTTTAGAAAAGGGGTAATGGGGGATTTGAAAGGTGATTTTTTGATGAATATTTCAGGTAAAGGTACTTTGCCAATACAAAATCTGCGGCAGCTCATAGATAAGGGAATTATCAAGCCCTCCATCCCGGTTCTTGACAAACAGTTGCAGCCTGCAAGCATGGACCTCAGGCTTGGGAATAAGGCCTACCGGGTTAGAAGCAGTTTCCTGCCGCAGCGCAGGAGCGTTCAGAACCTGCTCGATGAGTTGTATATGTATGAAGTAGACCTTGATGATAATGGGATACTGGAAAAAAAGAATGTATATGTCATCCCATTAATCGAAGAACTGCATCTGCCGCAGGAGATAAACGGCAAGGCAAACCCTAAAAGCTCTACCGGCAGGCTGGACATATTCACCAGGGTAATAACAGATAAGGGTTACAGATTTGATGAAATAGATAATGGATATTCAGGCAAACTCTATCTTGAAGTCTTCCCGAGGTCCTTTACGGTTAAGGTGCAGACCGGCCAGAGCCTTAATCAGTTAAGGCTTTTTAATGAGCGTCAACATGTTGAAGACAGACTGCTTGCAGACGTCTGTACTTCACGACACCTCTTGTTTAACGAGGATGGAGTGCTGTTGCCGGCGGAATCTGCTATCATACGTGACGGGCTTTGCATGAGAGTGGATTTAAAGGGACAGACGAGCAAAGGTGTGATAGGATTTAAGGCTAAAAAGAACAGCTCTATTATTGATCTCAGCAAGGTCGGCGGTTATCTTGCGTCTGATTACTGGGAGCCTATCCATGCACCAAGAGAGGGTTTCCTGATACTTGAGCCGGAGGAGTTTTATATATTTGCATCAAAGGAAAAGGTGCGTGTCCCGCTTGAATTTGCCGCTGAGATGATAGAGTTTGATGCCGGATCCGGTGAGTTAAGGACTCATTATGCAGGCTTTTTTGACAGCGGCTTCGGTTACGGACGCGGTGAGGTGAATGGTACAAGGTCTGTCCTTGAGGTAAGGCCGCATGATGTACCATTCCGGATCGAAGACGGACAGGTCTTTTTCAAGATACGGTATGAGAAGATGGCTGAACTGCCTGAGACAAGCTATGGAAAAGATATCGGTTCACACTATCATGCACAGGAACTTGCATTGAGTAAACATTTTAAAAACGATCTGTATTAGGGAGGTTAAACATGTTAAAAATAGTACGTGAACTTGCAGTTGATAACCCATGGGTACTGAAGATTATCATGGGAGTCATTGCTGTTACCTTTGTCCTTTCAATGGGATGGTATGGGATTCAGTCACGGGATGCTGATGTGGCTATTTCTGTAAATGGAATGGATATAAAGGCACAGGAGTACAGCAGGGCTTACAACAGGGCTGTAGAGAGTTACAGAGATATGTATAAGGACCAGTTTGATGCAGAGATGCTTGAGAAGATGAATGTAAGGGATAAGGTAATGAATGAACTCGTTGCGAGGAAACTCTGGCTTGAATCCGCCAAAGGGCTTGGATTGAAAGTCAGTGATGATGAGCTGAGAGACGGGATAATGAAAATGAAGATGTTTCACAAAGAAGGAAGGTTTGACCGCAAACTTTATAAAAGTATCCTCGAGGCTAACCGTCTCACAGAGGCCTCTTTTGAAGGCCCTCAGCGGGAGGAATTTCTTATAGAAAAGATGAAGAGTATCATAAGGGATTCTGTCACAGTGTCAGACTTTGAAGTAAATGAATCTTTCCCGCTAAGCCTGCCGGCAGGCAAAGGCGGCGCTTCTGCAGAGAGACTGCCTGAGGAATTGCAGAGGCTTAAGAAGTTTGTGAAATTCCAGAAACAGGAAAAGGCCGTCATGTCTTATGCTGTTGCCATGCGGGCTAAGGCACAGATTAAGGTAAATAAAGAACTCCTGTAACTCACCCTATCCGGTATTCCTCATCCCTGCCGCTATGCAACTGATTGTCAGTAGTACTGTATCAGTCAGGTCTTTCTTTTTTACAGCATTAACTTCTGTTTCCCTGAGCTGCTTCAGAAGATTTACCTGGATATAGTTGATAGGGTCCATAAAAGGGTTTCTCAGCCGGATGGACCTCTTCAGCCATGGGTCGTTGTCGAGCAGATTTTTCTGTCCTGTAATAAGGAGTATCATCTCCCTTGATAATTCAAATTCCCTTTTCATAGTATCAAATATCCTGTCTCTTATTGCTTCATCCGGTACAAGGTGAGAATAGAGATGGGCAATATTCATATCAGCCTTTGCCATAGTCATCTGTATGTTGTCGAGCAGGTTTTCAAAGAATGGCCACTTTTGATACATTTCTTTTAGCAGGTTTGAATGGGCTTCCTGGTCGCGAGCGATAAAACGCTTAAAGGTTGTCCCAATTGGATACCATGCCGGCAGCATATACCTGCTCTGTGTCCAACTGAATACCCATGGTATTGCCCGGAGGTCTTCTATCTTCCAGCTCTGTTCTTTTCTCTTTGCCGGACGCGAACCTATCTTGGCAAGGCCTATCTCACTAATAGGTGTAGCATGCATAAAGAACGTGTAAAAATCAGGGTCATCCACCAGTTCCCTGTATAGTTTATATGCTATACCGGAGAGTTCATCCAGCACAGGGGTGTACTTATCATCCAGCGTTTCGATCTCCTTGTGGAAGGCCGGTGTACTGGCTTCCATTACACCTGCAACTAAGAGTTCAAGATTGTGTAATGCAGTACCCTGGTTTGCATACTTCGATGATATAACCTCACCCTGCTCTGTAATCTTGATGTTGCACTGAATTGTTCCCGGTGGTTGTGCAAGTATGGCCTTGTGTGTAGGGCCGCCGCCTCTTCCGACAGTGCCGCCTTTGCCGTGGAATAACCTGAGACGTATGCCATGTTTCTGAGCCACATCCCTCAGCGTCTTCTGTGCCTTGTAAAGTTCCCACCCCGATGTAAGAATCCCTCCATCCTTATTGCTGTCAGAATACCCAAGCATTATCTCCTGCAAGTCGCCTCGCTGTTCAAGATACTTTCTGTAAACAGGAAGAGAGAACAGTTCGTCCATTATCTCTCCCGACCTTCTAAGATCATCAATAGTCTCAAAGAGCGGGACTATATCAATGCTTGCCAAGCCCCTGTAAAGCCCGGTCTCTTTTGCAAGAAGAAGCACTGTCAGTATATCGCTTATCTCATGGGTCATACTGATAATATAGGTATTAATCGCTTCCGGGCTGATGTTCTCTCTTGCCCATTTAATAACCCGAAATGTCTCTACCGTCCTGATACATTCAGGTGACAGATTCATCCCTTCGTAAATCAGAGGCCGACGGTTCTCTATTTCCGTCGTAAGGACGCGAATCTTTTCTTCTTCAGACAAGTCAGAGAAATCCAGATATATACCGAGTCTTTGAAATATTTCACATATTGCCCTTGTATGTTTTGACGCCTCTTCCCTTATGTCAAGCCTGACAAGGCGGAAATCAAATACCTCAACCCTTTTTATAAGGGCATCTATTTCTATCTCTGCGGTCTTTGAACCCTTGTTTCCCTTAAGACTCCTGCGGATAATGTGCAGGTCATCCAGGAACTCAGACGGCTTTTGATAGAGTCTTTCTGAATGTGCGACCTGAGAGAGCAAATCTGCATTGTTGGCATCCCTTGTCTTTTCCAGACGTATTTTTATGAACGACAGCTTCTGCCTGTATGGTTCATATGGGTTTCTGTCAATGACCCTCTGTCCTATATCCGGCATATTTGCCGCATCAATTTCAATGGATGCGAGTAGTTCTGCAGAGACATTGACCCTGGTTGTTGACTGACTGAGGCTTCCTGTCAACTCATAAACAGACTGTATGTAGAGGGAGAGGATAAGGTCTTTCTGCGCCTTCAGTGCCCACCTTGTCAGGTCAGGTGTGACATTCGGGTTCCCGTCCCTGTCGCCGCCTATCCATGAACCGAACTTCAGGAAAGGAGGCAGGTATAGTTCATTGTCAGGATAGAATCTTTCCATAGCCCTTTTTAACGAGAAATAGAGCTTTGGGATAACAGGGTAGAATGACTCCCGGAAATAATGCAGTCCATTGGCAATCTCTTCCTGCACAGTAGGTCTCTCAAGGAAAATGTCGCCTGTCTGCCAGAGTTTCTGTATTTCATTGATAATATCCTGACGCAGCAGCGCCTTTTCTTCAGGTGTCCATATAGGGTTTTCCTTCTTGAATATTGTCAGATATATCTTCCTGTATTTCTTCAATATGGTAAGACGCTTTGCCTCAGTCGGATGGGCCGTCATGACCGGTTCTATTGAAAGGTCATTTATAATTCCAAGAATAGTCTGTCTGTCTACACCCTTATCTTTCAATCTTGCAAGGCAGTCCTCAAAGGAACCCTGCAGTCGTCCCTGCTGCCGCTGTATCTCCCTTCGCTGCTGCATACCGAAGTTTTCTTCCGCAGTGTTTAACAGATAGAAATATAGTGCAAAAGCCTGTGTGAGTTTTGATGATGTAGGAAGATTGAGTTTCCCTGATTCCCTGAGAAGAAACTCCTCGATAGAAGGGTCGTATTGATCCTTAATTCTTTTGCAGGCATTTTCAAATTCTTCTATTAAATGGAAAAGCTCGCCCCCTTCCTGCTCCCTGATTACCTCGCTAAGGGCATCTTCAAGATATTGTATATCTGATTGTAAACGGCTGTCGTCTAAATGTTGTTCCATTTTAATCTTCGAGTTTTTTGATTTTTAGCCTGTCAAGGATCATCTTTTCATAGAAAGGTTCCGTGACCCCCTTCTTCATCTTTCGCAGAAAATATTTTTCAAATGCTATCTTGGCAAGGTGCACCCACTTGCCCTTCTTTGCCCAGGTAACATTTCGCGGCGGCAACTGGGGTATAGCCACAAATGCTATGCCAGTGTCTCCCAGATCAGCAAGACAGATGGCATTCCATGCGGCCCTTGCGGAAGCGGGTCCCCCTTCTATGGCGGATTTTATGTTGGCGGCGGCTGCAGTAACCATACTCTCGATCATATAGCCTGTCTTGGGAACACCTGTAGGAACAGGCGTGGCTTCTACAGGCGCGATGGCGATGCAGACCCCAACGGCATAAATATTCGGATACTTCGGTGATCTCTGGGTTGTGTCAACAAGAACAAACCCCCGTGGGTTACAGAGGCCCTCAACCTGAGCCACGGCATCAACCCCTTTGAAGGCCGGTATTATCATCGAGTATTTGAATGGGAGCTCCTTTTCACCCTCGCCCGTAATCTCAATCGTCATCTTTTCCTTCTCAATCTTTTTGATCCTCGAATTGGTATGCCAGTTGATATGTCTCTGTCGTAATTCGTGTTCTAAAAGTCCCTTTGAATCTCCTACCCCTGAGAGCCCCAGATGACCAATGTATGGTTCAGACGTTACGTACGTCATCGGCACCTTTTTGCGAAGCCCTTTTTTACGCAGGTCGGCATCAAGTATAAATGCAAACTCATACGCAGGGCCAAAGCAGGATGCCCCCTGCGTAGCGCCTATTACAACAGGTCCGGGGTTCTCTAAGAACTTCCGGTATTGCTCATATCCCTTTTCAGCATGGTCTAATGTGCAGACAGAGACAGTGTTTGCCTCAGGTCCAAGACCGTCCACCTCATCGAAAGCCAACTTTGGCCCCGTTGCAATTACAAGGTAGTCATACGGTACAACAGTACCGGCCCTTGTGATCACGTTATTGTTTGTCGCATCAATCTTCTGAGCCGCCTCCGGAATAAACCTGATACCCCTTTTTTCAAGATATGGTCTGAGTGGAAGGCTTATGTCCTTTCTGGTCCTCCACCCTACTGCAACCCAGGGGTTTGAGGGAACAAAGTGGAATGTCTCAGTATCCGAAATAACGCTGACATCGTGCGCACTTCCAAGAGCCGACCTGATTTCATAAGCCGCCGGAAGCCCGCCTGTAGAAGCGCCTATAATCACCACCTTAGCCATGTCAGCCTCCTTTTAGCAACGCATTAAGGGAATCTCTCATCCTGTCATTCTGAACTTGTTTCAGAATCACATATCTAATAACTTTACATTATTTGTAAGAAACTTCAAGCATCCTTAACCGGCCCAATCTTTGCACAATAACTCTGCCTGCTCCAGAACAGTCCTGGTTGCCCTCTCCTGCCTGTCAGGTGGATAACCGTACTTGCGTAATATCCGTTTTACCAGTGTCCTTAGTTTTGCCCGCACACTCTCCCTGACCGTCCAGTCTATCGTTACATTTCTCTTTACCGTTTCCACAAGCTCACGTGCAATAGTCCTGAGCGTCTCATCACCGAGCAGCTTAACTGCACTGTCATTGGTTTCAAGTGCATCGTAGAATGCAATTTCCTCTTCAGATAGATTTAACCGTTCACCCCTGCGATGAGACTCTCTCATCTCTTTGGCCAGTTCTATCAGCTCTGTAATCACCTGTGCCGCCTCTATGGTTCGGTTCTGATATTTTCTGATAGTCTGCTCAAGCATCTCTGCCCGCCATTCCCGGATGTATTTTTTACCAATGCCGCACGCACTGCCTGGAAAAATCCGGCCTCATCCCGTATGCGGAGGGCCTGTTCATGCGGGACTGCGAGGGCAAATGCCCTTGAGAGCTCTGTCACAGCTTGCACGAAACGTACCTTCCCATCTTCAAGGGAAAGGATATGCTCCAACGCCTCCTTGATGATTGCGAGGCGTTCAGCAGGAGTGCCTGCCATGTAGAGGTTGATTTCAAACCTGCCCTTGATTAAAACGTCAAGCTCAGGAGTACCTTTGGGTGCGATGTCTTCACCCTCAATCGTCCTCCAGGGCATGAACCACTCCCAGTCGGCCGTAAGCGTGCCTGCCCTTGCCTCTATCCCGTCAGAGACCAAAAGGATCTCATTGCAGGGGAAGAGAGAGGGGATCTCATTCTTATAGGTCTGGATCTGCTGGAAGGCATTCTTTATAGTGGCCTGCTCGTCACCCGGATTTTTAAGTTCAATCACCCCTACAGGTAGGCCGTTTAAGAATACAATCACATCAGGACGCCTGTTACTCTGCCCCTCGATAACCGTAAACTGGTTCACGATAAGCCAGTCGTTATTATCAGCATTATTGAAATCTACAAGCCAGACCTTGTCACCGGCGATGAGGCCGTCAGAAGTTCGATACTCCACATCCACCCCGTCAACAAGCATCCTGTGGAAGCTGTAGTTATTGGCATAAAGGAGCGGTGATTCATGAATAGTCCGGGTCAGTTTCCGGTACGCATCCTCAATGGCCTCAGCCGGTACGCCCGGATTAATCCCCGTGAGCGCCGTACGAAGCCGTCCTTCCAGAATCACATTGCCATAACTCCCCCGCTCTGAGAACAGCTCACCCAGAGCAATATCAGGTCCGCTGAGAACAGCATAGCCCAGCTCTTCAAACCAGCTCAAAGCCGCCTCTTCCACAACAGATTCCGTAATTCGCCTATTACTCATAATTTTATCTTCCCCCCCCCTTTCTAAAGGGGGTATGGGGGGATATTGTATCCCGTCACTGCCATATGCTAAAATAACATCATGCGAAAAAAATCCCTGAAAGAAACCAACCCATATTTAAAAGACCCAAAAAAATACGAAGCCTCACTGATCATAAATGTTATAACCTCCTCTGCAGTCGAGGGCATCCGCATAACCTCCGCTAAACTCCTGAAAAAGGGCATCAAATCTCAACGGGTTTAGACTTGATTGATCGTTCGATAATCTCCTCAAAGAGCCTCTCCATCAGTCTGAAGTCCCTGCTCAGACCGTTGTTGATTGCCACAAAATATTCTTTTCTCTTCCTGCCCGTAATATCTTTGAAATTCAGCATCGGCAGTCCTGCCTGAGCGGCCATAAGTGTAGAAAGAATCCTTTGTAAGTCGGAGTTTCTCATCATATATGCTAAGCAGCCGATCAATCGCTACCTTAAGAGTCACCGACTCAGCCTCATCCATGTCCCTTTTCCGCGTGATACCATGTTTATTCCTGAGCACACGGCCACGGGAGCCGGATTCGCATTGGGCTTCGACGAAGGCTGAAGTATTATAACGATCAGATCTTCCCATAATTTTCTGAACTACTTAAGGTTACTGGTTCGACTTCTTATCCATCAAGACGGGTATATCCATTAATCTATCCTCTCAGGTGTATAATCAGTAACATCTATTGCTTTATTTTCTGGGATAAAACGCGATGAAAATTCTCTATCTGTCTTGTAAGCCATTCGTGTTGTTCCAGCCAAGTTCCGGGACAGTTCTGTGTTAGAAGCAAGCATCTGCCTGAGCCTTACAAATACCCGTACAACCTGAATACTCGCCTGTACTGCAATAGGGCTATTCAAAACAGCCGCAAGCATAATGGCTCCGTGTTCTGTGAAGGCAAAAGGAGGCTTGCAGCGCCCTCCCCATCCCTTCTTTGATGTTGCATTCTGCAATATCAAACGATATATTGCAACTCTTCCTACAATAAGGGTCCTTGACAGTCACAAGGATTTTCATTATTGTTAAGATAACAAGTAAGTCCTCGTTCGTGGGGTACCGCAGGGCGCCTCGTAAATAGCGAACGGGGCTTTGTTGTTTTAGGGGAATAGAGGGTTTTCTTCAATGATTCTATTCCTTATTATGTTGTAGTAAGTATTATCCTTATTTTCATACTTCCTGAAAATAGCCCAACTTACAAAATCCACAGCTTGCAGTACCTTTTCTTCAGAGGGTGTTTTGATAGAGATGGCTACTTCTATATTATGGTTTTCTACCAACTGGGATCGCAGATAAGATTTAAAGTTCTGATTTAGAAACTTATTGGTTTCCTTGCGGGAAGCGACAATCTCTATGGAATCATCTGATTGAAGCAATTTCTTTGAAAATATCCGGTCAAGTAATATATTGGTTACATAGTTGTATAGTACCGGTTTTTCGTCCTGAAGTTTCGTATAAACCTTTTTCTTATTCAAGAGAATTGTCATTATCTTGCAATCCCTCTCATTAAGTAAGGAAAGTAACCGTTTTCTGGTTACAGGTTCTTCTGTATATGCATGTAATACACCTATCTTTTTATATTTTTTCCTTAAACCAGAATGGACTTTTTTGACACATTTTTCAATAGATCGCTTATTATTCGCGAAAAGAAAAGTGATCAAAAAATATGATGTGGTTCCCTTCTTCTTAAAATCAAACCCTAAGTCACCTGATTCATCCATAAATATAAAAGACATCCGTACCCCATCACCTTATCTTTGAGGTCACAAATTGTGACCTCAAAGTCATAACCTATTGATTTGTAAGCTGAAACATAAAATCTTCCGGAAACTGTTCTCTATTTCGTTTAACCGGCTGTATCAAAACCCTTCCGATCTTTTGGTTATATTTTATATCCAAGTCCTTTCAAGTTTTTCTTTATTGCCTGTTTAAGCCTTGCGCTCTCAGCAAACTGTTCCTCAAGCTTTGCCGTTAGCCGCTTCATCTTCTCATCAAAGGGCTCGCCGTCATCATCAATATCTTCAGCGCCGACGTAACGGCCGGGTGTGAGGACATGGCCGTGAGCACGGATTTCTTCTGTGGTGGAGTTTTTGCAGAAGCCGGGCATGTCTTTGTATTTACCGGCCTCTTTTTCCCCACGCCATGCGTGATAGGTGTCTGCGATCCTGCTTATCTCTTCATCTGAAAATTCCCTGTGGGTTCTGTCTATGAGATGGCCCATCTTGCGGGCGTCTATGAAGAGGGACTGGGACTGATTTGATGACATGGAACCGTTTCGCCAAACACAGGCAATTTCTCGCCATATTTTACACGTTGAGTCCTTTTTTGCAACTGTTTGTTATTTATGTCTATAATATTCAAATGAAACGATGTGTTGCTGTAATTATACTATTAATTTGCGCTGTCTTTGCAGGGCATGTCAATGCAGGACTGCTATCCGGCATTACAGTGCGCATAATGGCCCTGTCTTCTTCCGGTTACGAGGGGAGGTTTTCCGGGAGTGCCGGAGGAATAAAAGCCGGAGAATACATAGCGGGTGAATTTAAGAAACTTGGTCTCCAATCTTCTATTGATGGTTCATACTATCAGCCTTTTGATATTCCTGTGAGGAGCCCTGGTAAAAATACTATAGTTTCTGTTGCCGGCAGGGAGTTAAAGATATTCGATGATTATGCACCGCTGACTGTGTGTCCATCCGGTGAAGTGAAAGGTGTTTCAGCCGAAGAAGGCGATTTTTCCGGTAAGATAGCTGTTACCCGATACGAAGAATCTACTGACGAGCAATGGCTTGTCTCAAAGATCAAAGAGGCAGAGACAAATGGCGCCATAGCACTCGTAATCCTGAAGAAGGAGCTTTATTCTGATTACACTGTATGGGACGGGCTGATACCGCCAAAACTTCGTTTGCGATGGGAGAAGACACTTGGAGAAGATATGGGGCATTTCCTTAGCATGAAAGTCACGCAGAAGAGGAGCCTTGCGCCGCCAGTGACATCGAACATCCCGTGTATTATGGTAAAAGAGGATGTATACCAAAATACCCACCCTCACCTTAATCCTCTCCCTGAGGGAGAGGAGATCACCCTCCCCTTCAAGGGGAGGGACATGCATGTCCTGAGCGGAGTCGAAGGGGTGGGGATGGGATTTTCAAGTGAAATCAGCATTAAGGTTGACATAAAGGAAGAAAATATACCTGCAAGAAATGTTATTGGCTATCTTCCCGGCAAGGGTAAAAATAAGGATGAGGTCATCATTATCGGCGCCCATTATGACCACATGGGACTGGACTCAAAGGGGAGACACTTCCCCGGGGCTGATGATAATGCCTCTGGCGTTGCAGCTATGCTGGAAGTAGCGGAAAGGCTTGCCCGTAAGGGGACAGACAGGAGCATCATCTTTATTGCCTTTGATGCTGAAGAATGGGGGCTTGTTGGTTCACTGTACTATGTCAATCATCCGGTAATTCCATTGGATAAAACAGTCCTTATGATCAACATGGATACTATAGGGAGAAATGATCCGGATTCCATACACTTCCTTGGTTCTAAGAGAAGCCCTGATGTCAGGGAACTTGCCGGTGAGATTGCTGGAAAGAACGGCCTTAAATTACTTGATGACATAGAGTTTGCCTTCAAATACGGGAGCGACCATTATCCATTTTACGGGAAGGGTGTCCCTGCTATAGACCTCACCTCAGGCTACCACGAGGACTTTCATAAGATTACTGATACATGGGAAAAAGTCTCGACAGATAAGGTGACAAAGGTTGCTGACTTCGTATATACACTTGTGGAAAGAGTTGCGGATTCAGACATCCACTTTCAAAAACCACTTCAGGTTGAGATACCCTTTCCGGTCAGGGAGCATTAACTCATTCATATATCCAGTCAGCAATAAATAGCTGGGATTTGCCATCAACCCTGGTTGACGTCCATAGGAGCCTCTTCCCATCAGGCGAGAATACAGGCAGGCCATCAAAGCCTTCATCAAATGTAATGCGTTTTAGGCCTGTACCGTCAGGCTTTATAATATAGAGATCAAATTTTCCATGACCGTCAGGATTAGAGGCATAGATAATATACTTGCCGGACGGGTGAAAATAAGGCGCCCAGTTCACTGCATCTATATTTGTAACCTGACGTTCGCCTTTACCATCTGCTCCGGTTATGAAGACCTGGGCGTTCCCTGGTTTTTCCGGATCCCTGAATGCCCTGAATACAATCTCCTTATCATCAGGGGAGAAGAATGCGCCGCCATCGTATCCCTTTGAGTCAGTGATTCGCCTCGCATTTGCGCCATCAGCATTCATTACATATATCTCAAGATCTCCGTCGCGTTGAGACGTAAAGACTATCCGTGTCCCGTCATTTGAATATACGCCCTCTGCATCATATCCATCACTGTTTGTCAGACGCCTCAAATTTGATCCATCAGGGTCAGCCTCGTATATCTCCATGTCGGTGTCAAAGTCCCATTGATATTTCCTGTCTGCCGGTGGTGGTTCTGTCCCGCTCAAAGGGTTGTGGTGTGTTGATGCATATATGATCTTCTTTCCATCAGGTCTGAAGTAGGAGCAGGTAGTCTTTCCCTTGCCTGTGCTGATTAGTCTCTGATTGCTTCCGTCTGTTCCCATTGAATAAATCTGATAATAAGGATTGTCGCCTCTGATGGACTGAAATATGATATTTTTCATATCACGGGGAAAATAACCCTCACCATTAACCCCTACAGATGTGAGTTGTTTGATATTTTGCAGGTATGCACTCTCGCCTTTAGCTGATGTATACTGTAGATCAGCGGCAGTTGCTGCTGTTGCAGTAAAGAGGAGCATTATTAATGTTGCTGCTTTCATTGTCATCTTCCCTGTCATCCCGAACCTTGTGCTGAACTTGTTTCAGCATTGTTTCGGGATCTCCTTATTTATCCTAATATAGGTTTAAGATTTATGATAATATTATATACTCCTATGCTATGGCGAATCAAAATAATTCTGCTCTCCTTTTTATCACTTGTACTGTTTGTGACTGAGGCGATCTCTTTTCCTGTAACCGTCCCGTCACATAATATCAGGTTAGAGGTTGATTTAAAAAAACATACGATTGAGGCTGTTGACAGGTTAATGACCAATGCAGCGGGGAAAAATGAAGTTACCTTCACGATTCATAAAAATGTCTCTGTACGGAAAATAAGAGAAGTAAGCGGGAAGGAGTTGCATTACTTTGTCAGAGATGACAAAGATAAAATGGAGATACACTACAGCGGCGTATTTCCGGATCTGCCTGCTGATGTAAAATTCTCAAGAGAATTTCTCAGTGAAAAGCCTGTAGCCTACGCAGGTGAAGAGATCATACTCCTTGATGGCTCTGCCTGCTGGTATCCATGCATAGATGGGCATGCTGCATTTAATGTTACAACGGTTACTCCTTCCGGCTATGAGGTGGTAATGGAGGGAACAAGGGTTTCAAGAGAAGAAAAGAATGGTGTGACATCTACATCATGGGATTTTCCTCACCCGGTTGGAGGTATTTACCTCGTTGGCGGCAAGTATGTTATCAATGAAGAAAATTATAATAATATCACAATCTATACCTATTTCTTTCCTGAAGATACAGGGCTTTCCCAAAGCTATATGGATTATTCAAAAAAGTATCTTGAACTATATGAAAGGCTTTTCGGCAAATATCCCTTCCGGAAGTTTGCTGTCGTAGAAAACCTCCTGCCTACAGGATTCGGGATGCCGTCTTACACTCTTCTTGGTCAGA
>Ga0209324_10000851_pt1 | contig 21031 bp, 15 predicted proteins | sample Rifsed19ft3_FD_184015 | JGI IMG/M metagenome (GOLD analysis project Ga0209324, IMG submission 184015) | Soil microbial communities from Rifle, Colorado, USA - sediment 19ft 3 (version 2) | ecosystem: Environmental > Terrestrial > Deep subsurface > Rock core/Sediment | place: Rifle, Colorado...
TGGCTAGAGCTCATGCTCGCAGAGTCAAAATCGCCAAGTTCGAAGGACATTATCATGGAGCGCATGATTATGTAGCAGTCAGCGTATCTCCTCCGCTTGATCTAGCTGGTCCAAGCAACTCACCAGTTGCGGTATCCAATTCAGCGGGCTTACCGAAGTTCATCTTGGAAAACACAATTGTCCTACCGTTTAATGATACAGCAACGGTTGAACGAACAATCGAGAAAAACAGAGATGAACTGGCTGCAGTTATCATTGAACCTGTAGCCAGAGGATCCCTGCCGCCAGATCGAGACTTCTTGAGGGGATTGAGAGCAGTTACCGAAGAGAACAACATAGTGTTGATTTTTGATGAAATAATGACTGGTTTCAGGCTTGGGCTTGGAGGCGCACAGCAGTATTTCGGAGTCACTCCTGATTTAGTCGCGCTTGGAAAAGTCGTAGGAGGTGGTCTCCCTATCGGTGTGTTCGCAGGCAAGTCCGACATTATGGAGCACATGTCTCCTGTCGGCGCCAAGTCTCCCTTTGATCGTGTTTTTCACAGCGGCACTTTCAACGGTTGTCCAACAGTCTTAGCCGCCGGGTTGGCAACCATTGAGATTCTCAAGAAGCCAGGGACCTATAGGCACATAAATAAAATTGCTGACGAAGTCAAGAAGTGCATGCGAGACGCGTTTGAAGACAACCGAATCGATGCTCAGGTGATAGGTCTAGCCTCAATGTTTCAAAGTATTTTCACCTCTCGTCGGATCAAGGATTATAGAGGCATTGCGCAAGCGGATTCCAAGAAACGCATGAACTTTGACTTGGAGCTGATTAACAACGGAGTATACGTTAGACCTGGGCGCACGTACTACACGTCACTTGCCCACACAAACCCTGATTTGAAGACAACTTTCGAAGCCGTTAACGCCGCTGCAAAGGCTACAACAAGGCAATAAGCCCTTTCTATTCCCTACTTTAGCGGCTTGTAGCTTGCATAGGCGTCGAGTATGGCGACGTAGGATTTCTCACAACTGGCCAGTCCAGCGACCTTGTCGTTTCCTTCGATAACAAAATACTCGTCCGGTGCGTGGGCTCTTCCGCCATGTCCGAGTCCTCCGTCGCAAAACGGCAGGTAGAGCGCACCTCGACTGAACATGTGATAAGGCACACTTGAAGCATAGTGTGGCCAAATCTCGGGTTCGTATCCTAGTTTTCGGTATGCTTCGATCATAGCTTGAACCACTGGTTCTCTTACGCTTGTCTTGGACCACTCATACGGATCTAATGACCTAACTGAGATGTCTGAGTAGCCGTGTTTGTCAAGGTGTCGGCGAATCTTTGGTATGATTTCTGATGAATGCTGATCTGGGACAAGTCGCGTATCAAGTTTGACAGTGACTTTGTGGGGAACAACTGTTTTCGATCCTGGGCCAGTGTATCCGCCCCAAATGCCGTCGATGTTAAGCGTTGTTGAATAAAGATATTGCATAAGCAGTTCTTTCCCGTGCAGATCGTTCATGAATCGGTCAACTTTCATTTCGCGCTTGGCGGTCTCCTCATCGAGTGTCTGAACTAGCTTGTCGATGAGTTCAAGATCCTCGTTTGATGGCGGTTTCACATTGTCGTACCAGCCATCAATTAGGACTTGGTTACCGTCTTCGGAGGTCATGGTTGCAAGTGTATGTATCATGCGCCACGCTGGGCTGTCGACCCATGATTTGTCGCTGCTATGTATGTCGAATTCCGTGGGTCCTCTTCCCCAGGATTTGCCGCTGCATTCAAGTTCGACGTATTCAATTCCTTTCCATCCAAGACCCATGATCACCTTGCCTTTCTCGTCTTGGCTGGCGTCTGGTCCAAAAAGCGCGTCGGCCTTTCCCAGCATTTCTTTGTGTTCTTCTACGAATCTGGCGAAGTCAGTGCTTCCAAGTTCTTCGTCGCCTTGAGCCATGAACTTCAGATTCACAGGGATTTCTTCGTCGACTGCTAGGATGGATTCTAAGGCGTTTAGAAATGCGACAAGTGGTCCTTTGGTGTTTATGGCGCCTCGGGCAATGACGCATTTGCCAAACGGATTTATGTCCACAAGCCTCGCTTCCAAGGGTGGACTTGACCACTCTTCTCCGGCAAACGGTTGAGTGTCATACATCATGTAAACAAGTAAGGTTTTCTCGGCTTGACTGTTGTATTCGCCGTAGACTACTGGAAAACTTCCTGTCTCTATGAGTCTTGCGTCTTTGCATCCAAGATTGAGAAGGTAGTTCTTTAGGAGTTCGGCGCATTCTCTGACGCCGAAGTTTTCCGCTGACACGCTGGGTTGGCGCAGGAACTCTTGCATCCTACTTATGTGTTGACTTAGATGCACGTCAATGTGTTTGCCGACTTTTTCAAGATTGACCATACTACATCGTGCTAGCATTTGTTGAAAAGACCTTAAAAATCTTAAGATTATATGTTGATGACATGTGAGGGTCACTTGTGGCTTTCGAAACTCTCATCAAGAATGGGGTCATAGTCGACGGCACGGGCAACCCATGGTTTAAAGCTGACATTGGAATCGCTCAGGGAAAAATAGCCGAGCTTGGCCAGCTGAGCGACTCCAAGGCTGAGAGAGTTATAGACGCGCGCGGGCTAGTGGTTTCTCCAGGTTTCATAGACATTCACACGCACTCGGACCTTTCGTTGTTGATAAATCCTCGAGCAGAAAGCAAAATTAGACAAGGCGTAACAACAGAGGTTATCGGCAACTGTGGCACCAGCCCTGCGCCCTTGAGAAGAGAGAAGCTACGCTTTCTCAAAGATGAGTGGGGAGCTGAAGCTAAGGCAGTGAAGTGGAATTGGTCTACTTTCGGTGACTACCTTCACCGCTTAGAGGAGCAGGGAGTGTCCCTGAATGTGGCTTCGCTTGTTGGCCACGGGGCTGTGAGAACAGCTGTGATGGGCGTCGAGAACAGGTCTCCTAAAAGGAAGGAGATGAATGAAATGAAGCAGCTTGTCGCACAGTCCATGAAAGAAGGAGCCTTTGGCTTATCTAGTGGGCTAGTGTATTTGCCGGGCTGCTTCGCCAAAACCTCTGAGTTAATTGAACTGTGCAAGGTGGTTGCTGGGTACGGGGGTTTCTACGCATCTCACACTAGAGGCGAAAGGGAGACAATAGTGGACGCTTTGAAAGAAGTCATACAAATCGGAGAGAAAGCCAAAGTACCTGTCCAAGTCTCCCACAATTGCCCCAAATATGGAGGACACGGCAAGTTCAAAGAGATGTCGAAACTTTACGAAGACGCTCGGACACGCGGTATCGAACTGACTATTGACAATGACGCCCACAGCGACTTGGGTCCTCAACTAAGCAGTGTTCTTCCGCAGTGGGCTCAGGCTGGTGGATCTGGCAAAATCGTAGAACGACTGAAGGACCATAAGACTCGAAAGAGGATTAAGAAGGAGATAGTCGCGGATAAATTCCCTGGACCAGGTTACTGCGGTCTCGTTAAACATGGGCAGTGGGGTAGAATTTTCCTATTCACTGCCAAGAAAAACAAGCAACTGGTTGGAAATAGTTTTGATAACATCGCTAGACTTCGAGGAACAGATCCGTTTGATGCCTATTTCGACGTTCTGGTTGAGGAAAAAGGTGAAGCAAGCGCCATCTTCAATTACATAGACGAAGATGACATTCGCGCGGTCTTGAAACATCCTCTCATGATGATCTGCAGCGACGGTAGCGCAGTTGCACCCTATGGGGTTTTGAGCAGAATCTCCGGATATTATCCCTGCAGTTACGGCGAGTATCCTTACATTTTGGAGAGATTCGTCAGGGAGGAAGGCGTCCTTACTCTTCAGGAAGCCATTAGGAAGATGACATCTTTTCCAGCTCAGAAACTCGGCCTGTTTGATCGAGGCTTGATAAGAGTGGGCATGTGTGCAGACATTGTTGTTTTCAACCCAGACACAATGAAGGACAGAGCAACTTGCCGTTTCCCATATCATTTTCCCTTACCCAATTATCCGCACAAATATCCCGAAGGAATCGAGTACGTGATGGTTAGCGGCGAAATAGTGGTGGCAAGAGGCAGACACCTTGGCGCGCTTCCGGGAAGGGTCCTTCGCCACACGACAAGGTGAAAACTGTTGGCTAGGAGCCTGTTGCAGCTACTTTCTCGCGATGAGATAGAGACGATTCATGCAACCTCGCTTCGGGTCCTGGAGAAGATAGGCTTCAAAATAGACAACCAAGAAGCTTTGAAAATACTGGACGAAGCCGGCGCCAAAGTTGATTTCGAGAAAGAGTCAGCTTGCGCTCCCGAGTCACTTGTTAAGGAATCTCTTCAAAAGGCTCCCGCTGAATTCAGCTTGTACTCATTTGATGGCAAATGCAAACTTCTATTCGGCGGCACTAACGTGTACTTCAATCCTGGCTCAACTGCAGTGTACATGCTAGACAGAAAGACCATGCAGATGAGAACTCCGCTGTCTCAAGACTTCGTTGATTTTGTCAGGTTGACTGACGCGTTGGAACACATTCATGCTCAGAGCACTGCGATGCTGGTCTCAGACGTGCCAAGCGTAGTAGCCGACAGATATCGTCTGTACATAATACTCAAGAACTCGTTAAGCCTGTAGTCGGAGGCTCCTTCACAATCGAAGGGCTTCACGACATGAAGAAAATGCTCGAAATTGCACTTGGAAGCCCGTCAACACTCAGTGAGAGACCACCTTTCTTGATGGATGTCTGCCCTTCACCTCCTCTAAAATGGAGCAAGGTAACCTCACAAAACCTCATTGACTCAGCAAAATCAGATATTCCTCTTGAGGTTATACCCGCCCCACAATTGGGTTCAACCGCACCTGTGACGTTGGCTGGACTCCTAGTGCAACACAACGCTGAATTTCTGTCCGGGCTTGTCATGGCTCAACTTGTGAAAAAAGGAATCCCAGTCATTTACAGTGGGTCCCCATCGCTTATGGACATGAGATACGGAACCCAATGCGTCGGCAACATTGAAGTCTGTATGCTTTCAATAGCCTACTCCCAAATAGCGAGATTCTACTGCATACCCTCAGGCGCCTATCTTGGCATGAGCGAAACAAAAACGGTTGATGCACAAACAGGAGTCGAATCAACTAACGGGATAGTCTTAGGAACGCTGGCTGGAATCAACTGCATAACCGGACCAGGAATGCTAGCCTTTGAAAACTGCCAGAGCTTCGAAAAACTCGTTATTGACAACGAAATCTGCGGCATGGCATTAAGGCTTGCAAGAGGCATCGACGTAAATGAGGAAACACTGGCATTCGACTTGCTCAAAAAGGTCGATCAGGGTGGACACTTTCTAGCTCAGAAACACACCGTGAAGTGGTTTTCAATCGAGGAACACGTTCCTTCTCCTGTAATAGATAAAATGAGCAAGCTACAATGGGAAAGAACCGGAGCTAAGAATACCTTGGAAAGAGCCAAAGAAACCGTGGACAGAATACTGAAAGAGCACGTTCCTAGACACCCTGCTCCGGACACTGAAAAGGAACTTGACTCATTCATGAAGGAAATCCTCAAGAAAACAAAATGAAACTCACGCACTTCTTTGAAACGCCTAGGCTTGAGACTGAATCGCGGTCCAGACTCCTAGAAACGGGGAATAATGCTAGAAAGCTGCGTGTAGCCAATACTGCTTTCAAATGACACAGCGCTTAGCAAGGAAATCGACTGCCATCCTTGAATAAAGAGAAGCCTTAAGTGTCGACTTTGAAAATAGGTTCGTTCCCACAAATGTCGATAAGGGATGCTTCATGCCTAAAGCGCCATCTGCCGTTAGACCGACACTGCAGCTTCTCTCAACCAACGACATCGAGAACATTCACAATGCTTCTTTAATGATTCTGGAGAAAACTGGAGTAGTAGTGAAGAACAACGAAGCTCTGAACCTGCTAAAGAACTCAGGGTGCAGTGTGAACCTAGGGAAGAAAACCGTACATGTTCCCCAGTCTCTGGTAAAGGAGTCCCTGCGTAAGACCCGCTCACTAATAAGACTGTACAGCCGAGATGGAAAGAATGAGCTGGAAATAGGTGGGAACAGCACGGTCTTCAACCCAGGCTCAAGCGCTGTCTATTTCAGCGACCATGCGACAGGCGAAATAAGACAACCGTTTTCGAAAGATCTTGTTCAGCTAGTGAGACTGGTAGACGGTTTGGAGCATATCCAAGCGCAGAGTACAGCGATGGTGCCGTCCGAAGTGCCTGAGGAACTAGGAGACCTCTACCGTCTCTACCTTGTGCTCAAGAATTCTACCAAACCCATGATCACGGGTGCATTCACAAAACAGGGACTCCTGGATATGAAGCGGTTACTGGAAACCATAGTTGGAAAAAACAAGCTAGCGGCAAAGCCTTTGGCGATTTTCGACTGTTGCCCCTCCTCGCCGCTTATGTGGAGCGACACCACATGCCAAAACCTGATAGACTGCGCAAAATTTGGTTTACCAGCCGAAATCATACCCGCACCACAGATGGGCGCCACAAGCCCCGTGACTCTTGCAGGAACTCTCGTTCAATTCAACGCCGAGTTCCTAAGCGGCTTGGTGATTTCTCAGGCTGTAAAGTCAGGAGCACCAGTCATCTACGGGGGGTCCCCAACAACCTTCGACATGAAATACCTCTCTTCTCGTCTCGGCTCAATTGAAAACATGATGACAGCATGCGCTGCCGCACAAATCGCCAAGCATTATGGACTGCCGAGCCACGCGTATCTTGGTCTGAGCGACTCAAAGATCATAGATACTCAATGTGGCATTGAATCTGGCGCTGGGGCAATTCTAGGAGCCCTTGCAGGTGTAAACGTTATCTCTGGCCCCGGAATGCTCGTTTTTGAAAACTGCCAGTCTCTTGAAAAACTCATAATTGACAACGAAATCTGCGGAATGGCTCTACGACTCGTAGAGGGCATCAACGCCACCTCTGAGACCTTAGCGTTTGATGTCATAAGCAAAGTTGGCCCCGGCGGGCACTACCTTGGAGAAGCTCACACATTAAAATGGTTCGAAAAAGAGCAGCTTATGCCTTCAGATGTCATTGATCGGTCAACTTTGGAAGCCACTAGGAAACAGAAGCCAAAAGAAATGGTAGCCCGAGCCAGAGAAGCCGTGGACAAGATTCTCAAGGATCATATCCCAGAACCATTACTGCCTGACGTTGAAAACGACCTAAGGGAAGCCTTAAACGAGATCATGACACGCTACAAGATCAAGTCTCTCCCGGTTCTCTAATCAAGGTGATGGAAATGAAAATACTTATTCTGGGCACCGGGCACATCGGTTCCGTAATTGCCAAAGACCTTGCAGAGAGCATGCCCTCGGCGAGAATAGTCGTGGCAGACAGAGATCACAATAGGGCAGAGGAAGCTGCTGCCCGAATTGGCAAGAAGAACGTCGCCTCACTTGAACTCGATGTGTCCAACCGCGACAACTTGGTCAACACCCTAAAAGGATTTGACTTGGCGATAGGAGCGCTTCCTGGGGAGATAGGCTTCCAAGCACTTAAGGCGTGCATCGACGCGAAGGTAAACATGGTCGATGTCTCATTCATGCCTGAGAATCCCCTAGCACTGAGTGAAAAAGCCACAAAGGCAGCTGTGACAATCGTTCCCGACTGCGGTGTAGCACCTGGCTTGAGCCACATGCTCTTGATGCGCGGTGTAAGCAAACTCGATCACGTTCACGACGCTAAAATCTTGGTTGGAGGTCTGCCTTCAAAGCCAATTCCTCCTCTTGGTTATACGATAACGTGGTCTGTTGAAGGTCTTATAGACGAATACATGAGAAAAGCAAGAATCATCAAGGACGGCAAGATAACTGAGGTTGAACCACTGGCCACGCTAGAGCAAATCGAACTCCCCGGCGTCGGCAAACTTGAGGCTTTCTTCAGCGACGGGCTGAGAACGCTGCTCCACACGGTGAAAGGCGTCGAGAACTTGGCGGAGAAGACTCTTAGGTACCCTGGGCACATCGAGAAAATAAGACTACTGAGAGAGATGGGCTTCTTCGATGAAAAACCAGTCCAAATTGATGACTCCAGCGTTTCCCCAAGAAGCGTAACGGTCAAACTGCTGGAGCACAAACTGAAGAAGCCTGAGGTCCATGACATTCTTGCAATGATAGTGCAAGTCGACGGAATGAAGAACGGCAGGAAAATCAGGTACAGCTTCTACTTGCTAGATCACTATGACGAACGCAACATGGTGACAGCAATGGCAAGAACTACAGCGTACACTGCTTCATGCGTTGCTCAGCTAATCGCCAAGAAAAGCATAACAGACAAAGGCATAATTCCGCCAGAAAAACTCGGCGCCGACGAAGTCATCTTCAGGAAGTTGATGGCTTTGTTGAAGAAACGCAGTATACGTGTGAAAGAAAGCAAGAAGGCCTTGCATTAGTCTCTTTCCAGTTCGTGATATTCATGGCTTTTTCAAAACCTGAGCAAAGAAAGATTCATAATGACTAACTGTCGTGGATGAAGAGAGAACATGAAGCCAAATCCTATTTTGAAAGAACTAAACGCAGTTGAAGAGCGATTTCTCAAGTGGTACAAGCAATTCGACCCATCGTCTGCATACACCGATGGAATTAACCTGTGCGCAGGAAAATTCTTTGTTCCTTCCAAAAAGAACCTTGCAGCTGCAGAGAATGAATTGAAAAGCGTTCTGAAGCTAGCCACGAATGAAGACCAGCGGGGACTTCTCCGAAGCTATTTGACATCCCTGAGTTTCAACGAGCCATACATGGTTCCCTCACGCGCTGCAAACGCCTTCTTTGCCCATCTGGTAAAAGAAGGAATCGTTCCTGAGCATCTCCAGTCTCTAGCAATGCAGGTTGGAGAAGCCCTTAAAGCATATACAAGTCTACTCGGAGACAAAAAATGGTCAACAGAAATCAGAATACTCACATGTCAAACAACCGATCACCTTCTGGGCATACTAGATACAATATTCACCGAAGCCAAAGACGAAAACGTCAAGAAATCGATGACCGTACTGAAGCAAGAAGCTTCAAAATACAGAAGACTCTTCGGAGCTAAAGGCATCAAACAAGGAGACTTTGGCGAAGTATACCCGATCATTAGGAAGAACCGAGAGAAAGTTCAGCACAAAGCCAAATATCCGAAGCTTCTCGCCGACGTATGGGGCTATCCAGAAACTACGGAGGAAATCGAGGCAAAAGCCACGCGCTGGCTCAAGAAAGAGCTACCAATCCTTCACAGGATTACGCGCTCGCTAGCCAAAGCCTACGGCGCCAAGCCGTCAGTGGAAACAATGGATGAAGAAATAAGCAAACGTAAAGGCATTCCGAGGCAAGAAGCCCTACAATTTGTAAGGCAAACTCGATATGTTACTCAGAAAGTGTTTGATGATAACATAGTAAGAATGACGCCTAAGTATGAGACAAGAGTCATAGAAACTCCTCCATACTTGGTCAACCTGATAACCACTGCCGCGATGATGCCTTTCGACGGTCTGACCCACAAACCATTCAATGTCTTCTTCATCACCACAGATCCTCGTACTTCATCGTCGATCAATGCTCCCGAGCTCGTTCAGGCGATCCTACATGAGGAATATGGCCACGCAGTCAACTACTCGAATTCAGTCACACAGTTTGCAGCGAACCCGCGTCTATTAGAGATTGTTTCGTCAGCGATTTCCACACACATCTCAGACGGCATCTCATTTCACAGAGAACTGGAGTTCGCCATACTGCTGAAAAAACTCTCAGTCAAGAAGAAGCCAAGCGACGAGGAAACTGCCCTTCTGAAAATATTGAGCCGAGGGGACGACATTGAAACAATGTTGCTTGAAAACGAGTTCATCGTTCAAAAATGGCGAATCATGCGTTTTCTAAGAGCCATATTTGATGTAAGGATAAACATGGAAAAGGAACCCATAGCCGATTTCGTTGAATGGGCACACAAAGAAACAGGACTTTCAAAGAAAATGATTTACAATGAGACATGGGGTTTCCTTGAAACAGTGGGCTACGCCCCCTGCTACTGCATCGCGGGCGACGTGGTCAGAAGACTCCAGACAGCGGCACTTCGGAAAGGGAAGAGTCTGGTGGATTTCAACACTTACGTTTCATCATTGGGATTTCCCCCTCGAAAGACCTTTGAAAGGAAAATCAGAAACTTCATCAACAAACCTTGGTGCCCCGCTATGAATCAATAGGCTTCCGTCAGCCTTTGAGCAAAAAAGGACTGGCAGCATCTCTGGTAAGAACGAATTTCCAAACGTTTCACATTCACCCAAGCCAGACTGGTCTTCAGGTGTTGACGCAGCGCCAGTATTCTAAGGTCCTAACGCTTTCGTCGCTGTTTTCACAATTTCGTCCACTTTACGCCCCACATCTTTATCGAGTTGAGGCGGCTGGTGCTCTGCCAGTATTTTCCTAGCTTTTTCTCGGGCTACATCTACTATGCTCTTGCTGCCCATTTTTTCCCAACGTGCTCTTGCGTCTTTGCTGGCAAGCTTGGGTCGGAAGTATTCGCTTTGGAAATGCTTTAGAGTGTGTTTCTGCTCCAGAAAGTTCGACGACTCTTTCACGACTTTTACTATTACGTCCGCCGCAAGTTTTTCCTCGTTAACGTCTATGCCCTTGGCTGCTCTAAATATCATTCCAAAGATTTCGTCGTCGATGACGAGTTGCTCATAACTTGCGGTTATTCCACCCTCTATGCATCCTGCACCTGACAAAGAGTTCGCTCCCGCTAGTGCAGGGAGAAGCCCACCCATTGCTCTCTCCATGCCTGACTGCTCATCCAAAATTTTGGAATCCGTGTCCAAACCATACACGTCGCATGGTAAACCATAATATTGTGCGAGCTGAACACAGCCTACATTCATCATGGTTGCCTCAATTCCGTAACAGGCTTGCCCAGTTAGCATATCCAATGGTATGCAGCGGGGCGAATATTGAACTGGGTTGCCCGGGTTTAGAAGCTGCACCATGGTTATGCCTGCCAGCATTTCAGCGTTTTGTTGAACTAGCGTCCCCGCAAGGGTAACAGGGCTAGTTGCTCCTGCTAGAGGACAGGGTAGCACGGCGATGGGCAAGTTGTACTTTGTTGCCCTAGTCGTTATTCTTGTTACCTCGGCTGAGAACTGAAGTGGACTGGTTGGAGAGGCACTGGCAGTTATTATCGGCTTTCTAGTTAGTTCTTCTTCTCCTTGAACTGCGATGATCATGTTGATTATGAACTTGAAGCTTTCATCGTTGAAAGGCGTGGCATCGAAGTTCTTTCCAGTGTTTCTCAGAACAGCGTCAACTGCATAAATATCCCTCAAACGTTCGTGAACATCGTTTGGATAGACTATCATCACTTGGGTGTGGATGTGCGGAAGCGCATCGACAACTGTGGTCAAGTCTTCAACGTCTTTCCGAGTTGCGGGTCGCGCCGCTCCCGAATTAAGGTCGAGTACGTTGGCAGCTCCACCTGTCGGATGAGCGTAGATTTTTCCATTTTCAAACTTCACGTTGTACTTCGGGTCTCGGGCGTAAAAAGTCACTTCGCTTGGAGCCTTCTTCAGGCACTCATCAACCATAACTGAAGACATTCTAACTCTCTTTTTTTCATAGTCGACGTTCGCTCCCATGTTTGCGAGAAACTTCAGAAAATCAGGGTCTTGGACTGATACGCCTGCTTCCTCCAAGACTGTCAGGCTGGCATTATGAATTTTTTCGATTTCCCCTTGGTTTAAGAACTTCAGCCACATTTTTACCCTTCCAGAGACATGCGCTACAAGTTGGAGTCTGGGTCTCTTTAGCGCTTTTAACAGTTTCTTACCCAACAGCTTTTGGAGCTATTCAAATAAGCATCGACTTTCTTTGAAGCATAGGTTTAAATCGAGAAGTACAAATTTCTAAGGCAACCAGATAAATGCGGTGTAACCATGAGCACGCTTGTCTCAACTCTTCGAGCAGAGCTACTTGCATTTGACGCAGACAAATTCGTCGAAACCGTTAGAAAAATGATAACGGAGGGCAATGACCCTATCCAAGTTGTCAACGCTTTAACGGAAGTGTTGAAAGAAATAGGCAAGGAATTCGAGAACGGAGAAATATTCCTGGTACACCTAGTGGTGGCAGGCGACGCTGCCAGAAGAGCCACTGTCGAGGTTTTGGAACCACTGATCAAGAAAAGCAGCGGAAAGAGACAAGCATTAGGAAAAGTCTTAATCGGCACAGTCGCAGGCGACATCCACGACATTGGAAAGAACATCGTTGCCATGATGCTTTTCACAGCAGGCTTTGAAGTGCACGACATTGGAAAAGACATTTCTACCGAAGACTTCGTGCAGAAAACTAGAGAGCTAAACCCTGATATAGTTGCTCTGTCCGCTCTCTTGACAACGACACTTCCAATTCAGTGTGAAGTCATCGAAGCTCTAAAGAAAGCTGACCTGAGAAAGAAAGTGAAAGTTCTCGTGGGAGGCGCCCCCGCTACAGCAAAGTGGGCTGAAGAAGCTGGAGCCGACGGCTATGGCGAAGACGCAATAGAAGCCGTCAGAATCGCGAAAAAGCTTTTGAATGTAAATGATTAACGAATCGGTTACATATTTTTCTAGGCAATTCTGAAAATTGGATGAGATGCAGCGGGCATCTTTCCGTTCTCCATTCGTAGCTGAGCGAAGGCAGAGTCTACCAAGGCAACTGCGGGGAACACGAATGGCGCGTCTTCTATTGGTCCGTAGAGTATCCAGTCGGCTCCCGCTGCAACCGTTAAGGCGTTGGCAACGGCTATGCAAGGCTTGACAGCTTGGAGACCCATCTTGGTTCTCAGCCCCTTCCATGTACCTATAGCGTTGTGAGCCCCACACCCAGTGGGGTACCCTAATTCGCTTTTCAGTTCAAGGGTCGCTTTAAACGCCGAGCCCAAGGTTGGCACATCCAGCACACATGTGTCAACTAGTATTTTTTTGATGCCGCTCTGAAGGGCTCTGGGCAGAAGCTGCTTTATCGCCTCAATTCTGCCCGCGACGGTCATACTTTTGGCGTTGAAGGCTAACAAGACAGCTGATTCGATTCCAGCTTCCATGATTTTCTCGTATTCGACGCTTTTGGATTCAGGAGTGAGCGAATTGTAGACGCAACGGTTCAGAATTCCAGTTTGTTTCGCATAGTCTAGTCCTGCAACTCTAACTTCGGCTGAAGGCGCGTCCACGAAAATTGGTGCACTTGTAACTGAAGTTATAAAATCCAGTAGTTGGCTTACCCATTTTTTAGAGGGCAAGACGACATCGAGCATACAGGGCAGTCCGGTTTTGTCCGAGAATTCCTCCTGAGTCCTCATTAGTTCTTCAGCTTTGCTCCGGTTGAAGTCACCGGTTTCTTCTTGAAAGCCCAAAGTCTTCTGCCTGTGATAGAAGATTGATCCAACTAGGACTGTGGGGCTTTCGCCTAGCGTTCCGCCGATGGATACTTCTCCCACTTTGAACTTTTTTTGTTCGGATTTCTGTTGCCACATTGTCTAATGCCTCAATAAGTCTTGCAGCGTTGGAACTAACTCAGGTTCGTTGCTTTATGTTTTGCTCTGCCGTTTCCTGCTCTGGCCAAGTTCCTGGAATGGCTGGGGCAAGTTTTAAGCATGCACTCTCTAGATGAATGTCTGGGTTTGATTTGAAAATAATCGCGCTAGGTTGCGGCAACATAGGATCGATTGCAGCTGGAGACTTGGCTCAGAGTCTACCTTCAGCGAAAATCGTGGTGGCTGACGTTGACCAAGCCCGAGCTCAACAGACTGCTGCCAAAATCGGTCGAGACAACGTTGAAAGCATGGCTGTAGACGCCTCCAACTATCGCGAGCTTGTGAGAACAATGAAGGAGTTCGATCTAGCTGTTGGCGCACTGCCAGGTTTCATGGGTTTCAGAGCCTGCAAGGCTTCAATCTCAGCGGGCGTTGACATGGTTGATGTTTCTTTCATGCCCGAGGACGTTATGATGCTGTATAAAGACGCTTTGAAAGCCAATGTCTGTGTTGTCCCTGACTGTGGAATGAGCCCGGGGTTAGGTAGCATATTGGTTGGACACGCGGTTAGTCAAATGGACCAAGTTGAGAGCGTTCACTTGTTAAACGGGGGGTTGCCAGAGAAGCCTCTTCCTCCATTGGACTATGTGATCACCTGGTCATCGAAAGACCTTATTGAATTGTACACTCGAAGGGCAAACATTGTGCGAAATGGCAAAACCATTCAAGTCGAAGCGACCACTGGTCTTGAAGAGATTACGTTTCCGCATGTTGGCAGGTTACAGGGTTTCTACACCGACGGATTGAGAACGTTGCTTCACACGGTTAAAGGCACAAAGGAGATGTGGGAGAAGTCGCTGAGATATCCCGGACACATTGAAAAAATGAACTTACTTAAAGCTCTCGGCTTTCTCGAAGAGAGACCGGTGAAGGTTGATAGTGTAAGCGTTTCACCACGAAGTCTTACCGAAAAACTGCTAGAGATAAAATTAAAGAGGCCAGGAACTCCAGATTTTGTTGCTATGCTTGTTGAGGTCGCTGGGCTGAAAGATGGGAGAAAAGTCAGGTTTACGTATCAGATGCTGGACCGCTTTGACAAGAGGCGTAAGGTGACAGCCATGGCGAGGACCACGGCTTATACCGCTTCGGTTGTGGCTCAGCTTGTAGCCAAGAAGACCTTGGATGAGAAAGGTGTGATTCCACCCGAGAGGCTTGGTATGAACGGGAAGCTCTATACGAAGTACATTAACATGATGAGGCAACGAGGCATTATTGTCAAGGAGAGCAAGAAAAGAATAAACTAATTCTTTTGACCTCAGTTTGTCTTTTGAGAGGGTGAATAAACGGATAAATTGATAATCACTGTGGCTCCAACCGGCTCGGTGCCCCGGAAAAAAGACACATCCTATGTGCCGGTGACACCGGACGAGATTGCAGAGACAGCTTACCTTTGTGAGCAAGAAGGTGCCTCAGTTATCCATGTCCATTGCCGAGACGAGAACGAGAACCCTACATCCGACTACAGTGTGTTCAAAGAAACTGTGGACAAGGTACGGAAGCGCACGCATCTTATCGTTATGGCGTCGACAAGTGGCGTCGCAGGCAAGTCTGACGAGGAACGAGCCCAACCGCTTAAGACCAAGCCTGAGATGGCCAGTCTCACAACGGGTTCGATTAACTTTGCAGGTCGCAAACCCTCAATGGTCTATGTGAACACGTGGGAAACAGTGACTTTCCTTGCTGGGAAAATGCTTCATCTTGGCATCAAGCCGGAAATCGAAGCGTTTGATGTTGGTTTTATTCACCAAGGCATTAAGCTTGTCCAGCAAGAACTTGTCAAGCAGCCAGCGCACTTTCAATTGGTGATGGGAGTTGACGGTGGCATTCCAGCAACTCTAGACAACCTGCTGCACATGACGCGGCAGTTTCCTGAAAAGGCGACGTTCAGTGTTGCAGGAATAGGCCGGTGGCAGTTGCCCGTGACTACTACGGCTGTGGTTCTAGGCGGGCATGTCCGAGTTGGACTTGAAGACAACATCTATTACGCCAAGGGCAGGCTTGCGGCAAATGAGGAGTTTGTTGCTAGGACGCGCAAACTGGCTGAGCACCTTCAGCGTGATTTAGCTTCGCCTAATGAAGCGAGAAGGATTCTGGGGCTGAAACCACGCCTTCGTTGATTCGGATTCCATCACCTAAGGAGTTGACAAGATGGCAAAGATTGTTGGTCTTGAAGCTTTTCGCGTGCGCGTTCAGGCCAGCTAGGAGATCATGAAGAAGTGTCTCATAGCTAGCCCGCTACGAATAATTGGTTGAGCTTCGGGAAGGAACATGGGCGACGGGATGCCTGCAAAGGTCAAGGGTTAAGAAAAAGCCTCTTTCTATATTGATCGCGCGCGCAGCGTTCCATTCTAGTGCGCGGATCCAAGACCTCGTTATGACTTCAGATAGCTTTTATTGCCTTTGACGCAGTTTCGGGTTCAATATTTCGTCTAACGCGTATCCGATGAGTATGAATGAGATTGAGATTGCTGCTATAGACAAACCTGGTGGAACTATCCACCACCATCTTCGAAAGCCTCCTGGTAGTTCCAAAGCTTCGTTCAGCATTCGTCCCCATGTCATGACGAAGGGATCGTAGAGACCCAAGAAACTTAGGTATGCTTCCGCCATGATGGCGCTAGGCACCGACATGGCCAACGTAACGTAGACTAGATTCATTACATTGGGAAGAATATGTCGTCCTACAATGTGAACCTTACCTGCTCCCACAGCCTTAGCAGCTTCAACGAAAGCTCTTTCCTTTAGGCTAAGCGCTTGTGATCTCACTGTCCTCGCAAATCCCATCCATCCAAGGAGACCAATTATTCCAATGATGTTCCATATTGAAGGACCTAACACTGCTACGATTACAAGGAGCAGCGGCAGTTCGGGTATGACAAGTAACATATCCGTGAATCTCATCATGACCTCGTCGACTACTCTCCCAAGATAACCTGCAAACAACCCTACAGCTAGTCCGAGACTCACGGATATTAACGATGCAACTACGCCTACAAGAAGTGATATTCGTGTTCCATACACAAGCTGGGTAAACACATCAAGCCCAACGTTGTCGGTTCCAAACAAACCAAAGCAGGATCCGTAGAGTCTCAGATCAAGATCGTCAACATAAATAGATGCTCTTTGCACTTCGCCCTTAAACACTACTTCAACGCCGTACTTGTAATTAGCTTGCACGGCGAATGTTGTTTTCTGCGGGTCTATGCTGTATGAATCTATCAACGGCGGGTAAACATAATCACTGTAGACGTTTGGTGTAATCCACGCTTCGCTTTGGTAGTCTCCTCCTTGTTTCGCGCTCCACAGATACTTTGGCTCCCCGTCAGCTCGCTGAATGAAGACTTTGATTTCTACGCCCCATTGTGAAGCATTCTTGACGCCTTCCACAAGTATGAAAATTTCACCTCGGAATCTTTTTGGAGGACCTTCGAAAGGGTAGTAGAACTCTTTGGTCAGAATGGCTTTAACCTGTTCAGTTGATCCAGCACTGTCTCGCTGGAAATCTATGGCGACACATCCCGGATCGCCCTCAGGTCTTCCTATGTCAGAAACGTACCTAAGTGTGAGGTCTCCTCCAGGTGTCAATGTTGTAAAGACCCATTGTCCAACTGACGTGCCATAAAGGAATCCTGGGTCGTCAATAGGGAAAAGGTTCTCACTCGTCTTTTCATATCCAGGCATATATCTAAACCACGCAGGATAAGCAAGATCGGCTGCTATCACACGCTTCGAATAGATTGGACTAAATGGCGTTATCAAAGGAGCGCCAAGTGCCAGAAGGCCGAAAAAGGCGAGAATCGCGATCCCAATCACTGCTCTTTTGCTACGCACCAAAACTTTCAAGAAGTTCAAACTGGGCATTTCTTTCACCCATATTTAATCCGCGGATCGACAGACCCGTAGACTATATCAGCTATGAAATTCGCCACTATTACGCACAAAGCTATGAGGTAGAAGATAGCTTGCATCGCTGGAAAATCCATGTTGTCTATAGATTGCCAAATCCAGTATCCGAGACCTGGATATGAGAAAACAGTTTCAGTTAGTGTTGCCCCGGAAAGCATGAATCCAAACTCGATTGCTATATAAGTTATCACGGGAAGTGACGCATTCTTAAAGGCGTGTTTGAACAAAATCGTCCTCTCACGCAAACCCTTAGCTCGCGCAGTGATCAAATAATCCTCAGAAAGAACCTCAATCATTGACGCTCTTGTCAAAAGAAGATAACTTCCAGCTAGAATTATTACCAGAGCAGTAGCTGGCAAGACAAGGTGTTGAAGCCTGAAGGCAAGCTCTACTAGTGGATTAGTTGGCCATCTGCCTGGGAGATTCCATTCCTGAGGATAGGACATCCCGATTGGAAACCAGCCTAATGTGTAGGAGAATATGAGGATCAGGAGCATTCCTACCCAAAAAACTGGTAGCGAATTTCCTACTATTGATAAGAGTGAAGACGTAGTATCGAAAATTCCTCCGCGTTTATGTGCTGCAAGGATTCCTAAAACCAATCCGATCGCAATGGATATGATCTCTGCTGTTATTACTAATGCGAAAGTTGTCAAAAGGCGTGAGCCAATCTCGTCGTATATGAGTCTTCCAGTGAAGTAAGAGTAGCCAAATTGAAAGGTCAGCATGCTTTGAACATATTTGACATATCTGATATGGGGTGGATCAAGAAGCCCAAAACGTCTCAGTTGGTACTCGATTTGGTCTTCTGTGCGCAGCCTCGAAACGTCGGCCAAACGTGACATAGGTCCCCCGGGCATCATCGTGAATATAACAAAGTTGAGTGTAATGACCAGAAATGTAAGCGCCACAGAATACAGGACTCTTTTTGATATGTACCCTCGTAGGCCCAAAGCCCTCTTCTCCTCTGCCGCTGATGTTAATCAAGACTAGAACAACGGGTGTATTTTAGTTTTAGCCCTATGCACTGAATTGACACCAGCGCACGCGTAGAAGTAACTTCCAGAAGCCTTAAACCCTACGTCAATCATATTTTATATTACTGAATAGAGAGGAGAATAAAAGAAATGCATTGCTATTCAAAGAATTTAGTGAGTATTCTGCTTTCTATAACGCTAGTCCTAACGTCCACTATGTCTTTCATGTCTGTTTCACCAGTGAGCGCACAGTCAGAAACCTATGAAGCCTTTGGACCACGACTTAACGAACTTCTTATCAAAGTGTATCTTGGCGGTCGTGATGCCGAGTTTGGGGCTCTGAAAACCGGGCAAATAGACATCGTAGATTGGCCTTTAGACTATGACACCTACCTCGAACTCTTAGGCGACCCGGACAATTTCGGGGTAGAAACTCTGACTATGATTGACATGTACAACCTGGAACTCAACAACATAAAATGGCCAACAAGCGACGTTAACGTGAGAAGAGCGATAGCTCATCTGTTTGATAGATCAACGTTTCTCACTACACAGCTGAAATCCTTCAGCGGTGTCATGTTGGATTCACCCATAGCAACTGAATGGACGCAATGGCATAGTCCCACTGTGAGGGTATATCCTTATAACCCAACTACAGCGGCACAAATACTCACAAACGCGGGCTATTATGATGACGATACTGATGGAATGAGAGAATATCATAACGCGACAGGTAGATACGAACTGCCAACGATGAAGTTCTACATAAGGGCCGACGATCCTGACAGATTGGCTTGGGGCAGAGACTATATGCTTTACGAAATTGCAGCACTCGGACTCCCTGTTGAAGGCCTCGTTAGAGACAAGACAGTTTGCTGGGCAGAAGTAATGAAAATGCCATACGACTATAACATATACACTGGTGGGTGGGGACCCTATGTAGACCCAGACTTCCTATACGACCAGTATCACAGCAAGTTCGGAATAGACTATTGGACTGCAGGAAGAGATTGGGCAAACAATTACGTGTTCTTCACTAACTCGACGTTTGACTATTGGGCTGAGCAGCTCAAGTTCGCAGTAGATATGCCTTCTGCGGAATTACCCGCCAAGAAAGCTCAAGATATACTGATGGATCAGGTTCCCATGATTCCAGGATGGCACTCTGCAGGTGCTATAGGTTACAGAAAGAACTACGGCCACCACACGGGTGAAGAGGCATACTGGGATAAACCATGGAAGGGAATTGTCAACACTAAAGTGATCTCTGGAATGGGCACTGCCGGAGCAAACGGCTTGTGGACTTTCTACAGCGTCCACCCTGAAGGCTTTGAAAGAGGCGGCACATTCAGATATGGCTTCATGAACGATGCTGACGTTTTCAACCCTGTTCAAGCCGATTTCTATTGGGATTGGGAATTCCTGAACAAAGTCTATGACTTTCTAATAACTGCCGACCCCGAAACAGGAGCTAATATACCTTGGATGGCGAAGAGCTGGACAGTGGGCACATGGGACAAAGGAGGAGGCTCGCTTGCCACAAAGATTACCATGGAACTCTATCAAAACATCCTGTGGCACGACGGCCAACCGTTCACCGCATATGACGTTGAATTTACTCTTCCCTACATGAAAGCCGCCTACTCTTCCTTGTTCTATCCCTATACCGTAAACCTGCACCACGTAACGGCAACAGGCACATACACTGTGGAGATTTATTACGATGTCCTAAGTACCTGGGCTCTTCACTGGGCCGGAGGAATACCAATGATTCCCAAGCACATCTGGCAGAGCATACCTCCAGAAGCATCTCGAGAGCAAGGCGAATACGAAACCACTGGTCACCTGACGGGGACTGGACCATATAGGTTTGTCAGCCGTGAGCAAGGTCAGTCAATAACCCTTGTGGCTAACCCAACTTACTTCAGAAAACTTGTACGGCCAGACTTCTACACAGGTGGACAAGCAATTCCATATCACAACGGAAAGATTGACCTAGACGACTTCCAAGCTGCGGTATTTCACTACGGTGAAGCATCTCCATGGTCGCATGCAATTGACCCATGGTCCGACGTGAACAAAGACTTGGTCATAGAATTGGACGACGTCATGGAAATCGGTGTTCGCTACGGACAAACAGGATACCAGAATGGCTACCCAGGGTTCTACTATCCATAACACGAACAGGAGAGTGAAATAGAATGAAAATAAAAAATATGATTTGGCTGTCCCTAGTAGCCTTGTTGCTCACAAGCACCATGGCGGGCATAGCGCCCGCGCCAACAACAGCTCGAGTATATGTTGATCCGTCAGCCATCGTGGATCCAACAAAGGTTGTGGGAAGTGTCTTCGCTGTCAGTGTCAATGTCGCAGATGTAGCCAATCTCTACGGCTGGAGCTTCAAACTGTTCTTCAACCCCAGCGTAATTCAAGTAACAGCAATCACTCTTCCATCACCTAGTTTCCTTCGGTCCGCTGGCCCAACCATGGTCCTTTCGAGAAGATATGACAACGCTGTAGGCTACGCCTACGTAAGCGAAGTGCTGAGAATCCCATATCCACCTTCGGGAGCAAGCGGCAGCGGAATCTTCGCCACCAT
>Ga0209324_10000866_pt1 | contig 20839 bp, 15 predicted proteins | sample Rifsed19ft3_FD_184015 | JGI IMG/M metagenome (GOLD analysis project Ga0209324, IMG submission 184015) | Soil microbial communities from Rifle, Colorado, USA - sediment 19ft 3 (version 2) | ecosystem: Environmental > Terrestrial > Deep subsurface > Rock core/Sediment | place: Rifle, Colorado...
AACAATAATTTAACCATAATTGTTTACGCGCTTCTACTCTTTCCTCCATAGATGCGGAAGCCCAATATTTTTTATCATCTGCATCCATTTCTTTAAAACTTTTGTATAACTTTAAGAATTTTTTTCTTTTACGATTCATCTTTTGAATTTCTGGCATTTTATATCATTAAAATTACGTAGTAACAAATGGATTATATTTCTTTTCTTCTGCAATGGTTGTTGACGGGCCGTGACCAGGATACACGACGGTCTTTTCGTCCAGCACAAATAATCGTTCCTTAATACCCCGGATTAGCTTTTTCTCGCTGCAACCGGGAAAGTCTGTCCGACCAATGCCTTCTTTGAAAAGGGTGTCTCCGGAAAATAGGACAGGAGGCTGTCCGTTTTCCTGGTTTTTACTGTATAAACATATTCCACCAGGGGTGTGTCCGGGAGTGTGGATTACCTCAAATGTATAATTGTCTATAGTAACCGTGTCGCCATCTTTCAGCAATCGGTCAGCAGCAGGAGATCGCACGGTTATGCCCCCATAGAAGGCAGCGAGGATGGAGAGGTTCTTTGCAGGATAGGGCAGCATGTCCTCGTCTGCTTCATGCACACATATCTGGATATTCGGGTAAGCTTCTTTTAATCTTGCATTTGCACCGATGTGATCGCCATGTCCATGCGTGATCACAACGAATTTAGGGGTCAGATGTTCATCTTTTATAAAGGCGATAATTTTTTCTCCATCTGCGCCCGGGTCGATAATCATTGCCTCCGAAGAAAGATTCCCCATAACAATATAACAACATACCTGCAAAGGCCCTACATTTATCTTCTTGATACGCATGCCTTACTTTCTACCTTTTCTTAAGTAGTCTTCGATCATATCCTTCAGTTCGCAGGGACCTTTGTTATCCCACAACCCGATGATCTTTCGCTCTCTTTCCGAATTTTCCACAGCATCGGAGGCGTGGGCGGCATTCTTCATGATGTCTTCTCCATAAATCCTGCGAACCTTGCCAGGCTCGCCCTTTTTCGAATCGGTAGGGCCAAGGATATTTCTGATTTTGCGAATTGCGTCCGGGCCCCTGTAGAGCAACACAAGACAACGGGCAGTTCCTGGTTTCTTCTTATCGGCGGGTGATGTTTTTTCCGGGTCTAGTCCTGTCATGTATTGCACGATCTTGTTGAATTCATGCATGGCATTAATGTCTTTTAACTGATCTGCCAATTGTTCCGCATGGGTATTGATGATGGTATTGGGGACTTCGAATGAAAAGGCAGATTTAAAGGTTTCTTTGAGTTTCTCCGCGATCTTTTCTGGCTTGGGCTTTAATTTCTCCCGAAAGATGTTTATTAATGGGCCGTAAAACTCCTCAGCCTGGGCAATACTCATCCTCAAGAGCTTTAATCCAACAATATACAAGCCGGTTCTTGAAAACATATCGATGATATTTCCCGGCAACGGACTTTGTTCTTCAAAGGGTTTCAGAATAACTAACGTGGTTTCAGCCTTGACCCCTTCGGGAAATTTAACAATATCTTCCAGGACTCCCCCGTCATTTGGCAGATATTCAGCAAGCAAGGCGAGTTGTTTATCGTTGACGACTGAGTCTGCCGAGGACAACACGGATGGCTCAAAATATTCGACTTTACCATCAGAACTTTCTACAAAATCTCCAAAACTGCCGCGAATGGTGTGTCCCTGGAAACTGGTGATAGGCCCAATAACATCGTCCTTTAACTTTTCGATAGCCTGAGGTCCTTTAAAGAAAAGGAGTACCGTTCGGTTGGTAATCCCAAATTTATTTTGCTTGCGAAAGTTGGTATTGATGTAGTTAATCATGACCTTTTTCCAGGCGGGTTTGATATCCTGTTCTTCAATGGTTGCGCAATATTTATCCACGAAGGCATCACTCGGCGCAAACATGGTTGCCCCGATAATTTCAAGGTTCGTCAATGAAAGCAATCGTCCCAGGATACCGCCGGTACGGCTTTTTAAAAGGCTGTAAGGGGTAATGAGTGCATACGTAAGTTCATCTGCCATAAGTTCGTCTTTTTCCAAAAACAGGGTAATTAACAAAATTAAGTACACAGGAAAAATATAAAAAAGATTAAGGAGAAAGGGAGAAACGGAGAAGTTTCTTAAAATTATATTTTTCCTTCTCCCCCTTCACCCTTTCTCCTTCTTACACAGGATTTTAACAGAATAAATTAGGCAGGTCAAACACTTTTAAATGGTCATTTCACTCCCAAAGCCATAAACTCGGTTTGAAAATTTTTCCACCATCCACTTTTTTTAACAAGACGGGACAGAGGATATGATCGTTGACGCTAACTTTGAAGATGAGCATTTTGAACTTTTACGAGATATTCTTGCCAGGATAGGGCTTGCAGACGTGCGTGAATTCGGACTTAGCTGGGACGATTGTTACGATTATCTTCACAGGCTCGGATACGATATAAAAGTAAAGGTGTCAGAAGTACCGTAATCCAACGAGCCGGAAGAGAAATGCAGGGCAAGGCTTTTAACCTTGCAGAGTAGCTTCTGGAAATTTAAAATGCCCGGCGAAATTACCAATAGACTCCCACTGCAAATGGTCTTATAGATCGCAGCAAATTTTCAGGAAGGAAGCATATTTGTTTGATAATTTGGAACTGCCATTTGTATTTATCAGTTTTAATTTAATCGGAGTGTAACGTTTGAGCTAAGCGGCGTGGCAGCTTTATGCCACGTCCGCCTTGAGCGACTTGTTAGGTGTTCTTTCTTTCAATGGCTTTTTCGATAAGTTCTTTTACAAATTCAGGAATTGTCTGCCCTGAGTCTTTAGCATCAATTTCCAGTTTTTCGTATTGTTCTACTTCCTTGCCTTGCCATATCAAATCAAGCCGTCTAACCTGTCGCATTGCAACATGAAAGTACTCTTCGGGATATGCCCAGTAACAAGAAAGACAAACTTCCTTCTTTTTCAGTGTCTGCCAATTTTCGCAGTGTTCGCATGACCAAGACTTTGCACGATTTGCAGAACCGGAAAGCAACATGAAATCATCTGGATTTTGTTCGACGCTTTCACCGTCACCACCAACCTCGTAAGGCACGCGGTGGTCTATCTGAAGCTCGCCTTCATCCATATCTTCAAGATAGATAAAGCATTTACAACCATATTTCTCGATGAGATATTCTTTAATTTTCTTGGAAAGACCAGTTCGCCCGGACAACTTCCTGAACCTTTTCTTCCTTACATCCCCAAAGCGATATGCCGCAATTTTCCTGCCGTCAGAACCTGTTACACGAAAAGTCTCAAGTGGAATACCATGCTCTCGCGCATCTCGAACCGCTCTTGGAGGGTGGTTATACCCGTATTTTTCTTTCAATTCTTCTGTTGTGATATACCCATGCTTTAAAATATGGTCAATAACCGTCTTGGGACGTTTCGCGGTAACAGTCCTGCAAAGATCAAGGAATTCTTTTGGATATTTTTGCGGCATAACGTCTTCTGGTCTCCATCAGTACAAGTTGTTTTGTTTCCCGTTTTCTGTGGAAATACGGTGAAGCTTTAACCTCGATGGCTAAGCGTGATGATAAATATAAAGATTCAACGGTAACAGCATCGCGTCCAAGCAAAGTTGCCTGAGAGGAGCGGCCTGCTTCTAACTCAATTAGGGTAAGTGAAAGGCTCTCAGGTAGGCGATTGCCAAAGGTCTTATTGCCTGTCCTCCCATCGTAGCTGACTGCATAACGGATCTGACGGACATTTAATTCTGATAATGCTGCTAAAAACTCCTCATAAGATATACCTGAAAAATAGCGCGAATCTCTATCGCCGCATACTCCCTGATAAGGAGGGTCCATATAAACAACATCATCCTCATTGACATTTGATAGAACATCTTTGTAGTCAAGTGATGATATTACAGATTTCCCTTTCAATAGGGTAGAAACACCAAAAATATTATCTCTCATTGTTTCGGGACGTGTACCGTGACGCCTCTTGTCGGGGCTCTGATTAAACAGTCCTTCAGTATTGTATCGCACGGAACCTTTTGCACAACGCGCAAGCAAATAAAGGAATAATCTGGGGTCTCCTGTTCGGTTGAAATCTTCCCTCACACGATAATAATGTTCTATTGGATCATCATGCTGTTGATTCCAAATTGTTTCGTAATAATTGGCTATTTCTACAGGGTGGTTAATAATTAAGCCAAGCAATTCAGCAAGGGGCTTGTTTAAGTCATTTATCCAATATGAGTTAGCCTTTCCTCTTGCAGCGCATGCTATTGAAATTGCCGCTGAGCCGGAAAAGGGTTCAACAAGTCTTGGGAATTTATTAGGAAAGTAGCGGAGAATGACTGATGCAAGGCTTCTTTTGCTTCCCTGATATTGTATTGGATGCGGTAGTTTCATGTTATAAATTCCATTTTGCCGTTTTTATATTATACACCTAACATTTATTTTTATCTTTATTCTGCAAATTTCTGCATATTTCGTTTGATATAGCGTATGCCAGAAAGGCAATAGAGTGTCATCTTATATTCAATTGCCAAATGATAAAATATTGAATAATGAAGGCCTGAACCTCTTGGTTTGATTTCAATGCACTGACTGTTTAGACTTCTTTATTCTACTTTAGCCAATTTCACCGCTGGCTTAGGTTTAAAACGAACTAACCGATTGCCGTATTGTTTTTGTACCTGTTGAATATGTTCGTAGTATTTCTGAGGATCGTTCTGGCACTCTGCTTCAATCTCATGTCTGATTCTACGAATTTCTTTTAGGATGGGTTCTTGTTCCATGTTATCCCTCCATAAGTTCTTCCGGAGTACAAATTATTGGCGTTCTGATTCCTTGCCTTGCATTAATTTCTTCAATCATTAGGTAATGCATTCTCCCACCAATCATTTGTAATCTGCTGATGTGCAGCAACAATCAAATCTCGACTTGGTTTCGCCGTAAAATAACTTATAACGCTGGTTTCGATGTAAACTGTTGGTTTCATTGAAATAGTATAGCATACTAATTGATTTTTAGAAGTCTAACATTTATCTTTATTCTGCAAACTTCTGCATATTTCGTTTGATATAGCGTATGCCAGCCAAAAATCAGTAGTATCACACTGAATATTTGGAGATATTTTTAATATATAGTAAACGCAATAAAAAAGTTGTCATTGCGAGCACATTCGATTCCCTCAGTGTAAACTCCGCGAAGCAATCCAAGCCCTAGAGATTGCTTCGGGCTATCGCCCTCGCAATGACGCTTGCATAGAACTTATTTATTAGTATACCGAATTGTGATAAATTTCTATTTTCATTATGCCTTTGACTTCCAAAGGCCATCTCATTCAGAACAAAAACGTCAAGTCCAAACAATCAGAACCTTTTAAACCATTGCTAGCAGTTCTGATTGGTTAATCTGGCAGGACTCCGTGCCGAAGAGTTCTCGTATACTGGATAAAAAGGCTTCCGTTACTGACACAAAATATTGGCTGGAAGTCCTGATTTGGGTGATGCCCTGATCTGGTGTGCTAATCTCAAAGAAAAGCGGGCATGTGCCGCAGTGTTTCTTTGTGATTTCCTTGAGTTGGGTTAATTTTGTCTCTTCAAATTGAGAGGCATCGAACCGAATGGTTATGCATTTGACCAAACGCCTTAGCGCATCTTTTTCAGCAATAATTTCCTTTATCCGCAGGGTAGGTACAGCGCTTTGGAAACCTACCTGACCCTTTACAAAAACAATCTCGTCTACGTTCAGGAGCGGCTGATACGCCTTTATTTCCTTACTGAAGGCAAGACATTCGGCCGCGCCTTTCATGTCTTCAAGGGTGATATACAGCATGGGATCTCCCCGCTTGGTGGTGCTCTGCCTGAGGTTGGTGATAATCCCGCCTATAACCACATCTTCTCCCTCAGAAAGTTCTGATATCTCTGCTGAAGACGTAGTAGATAGTTGTTTGATCTTTTCCTTATAGGCAGTTAAAGGGTGTGAACTAAAATAGAAACCCAAACTTTCCTTTTCTGCCTGACGCATTTCCTTTTCAGACCATTGGTTTACATCAATATCTGTCCCAGCGTCCCTTTTCCCGATCGTCTCTATTTCACTGCCCATGTCAAATAAGGATTTCTGGCCAGTGCGTCTGTCCTTATTCGCGATACTGCCCATCTGCATGGCCGTGTCAAGTCCAGCAAAGAGTCGTGCGCGATTGTCGTGCAACGAGTCAAAGCTTCCTGACTTGGTCAGGCTTTCAATTACCTGTTTATTGACGACACGCAAGTCAACCCGTTTGCACACATCCAGAATCGAGGCAAACTGACCACCATTGTTTCTGGCCTGGAGTATGGATTCGATGGCCTTGTCGCCCACATTCTTTATGGCTCCAAGTCCAAACCGTATCTTGTTTCCATCTGCAATAGTAAAGTCGTTGTAACTTTCATTAATATTGGGCGGAATGACCTCGATACCCATGTGGCGGCAATCCTCAATGTATTCCACGATCTTATCCGTATTTTCTTTTTCACAACTCAACTGTGCAACCATATATTGAACGTGGTAATTTGCCTTCAGATAGGCTGTTTGGTAAGTAATTACGGCATAGGCTGCGGAGTGGGACTTGTTGAATCCATAGCCGGCAAAATATTCCATCAACTCAAATATATTTTGGGCGATTTCTTTGGGGATGCCGTTTGCCACAGAGCCGCTTATAAACTGATCTTTGAATTTCGCCATGATCTCCGGCTTCTTCTTTCCCATCGCCTTCCGGAGGTTGTCGGCCTGGTTCAGGGAAAATCCTGCCAGACGGTTGGCGATACGCATGACCTGTTCCTGATATAAGATTACCCCGTAGGTCTCTTTCAGGATAGGTTCAAGCAAAGGATGAAGGTAAGTTACCTCCTCCCTCCCGTGTTTCCTGTTAATAAAGGAGTCTACCATCCCGCTCTGCAGGGGACCCGGTCTGTACAAAGCCACGAGCGGTAAAATGTCTGCAAATTTACCCGGTTTTAGTTTTTTCAACAATTCCCTGAATCCACGGCTGGTTTCTACCTGGAAGACACCCTTCACATCCCCGCGGGATAGCAGTTCATAAGTCTTTTTATCATCCATGGGGATTTTCGTAAGGTCGATATCGTTTCCCGTGGTTTCACGAATCAATTTGAGCGCCTTATCGATGACCGTTAACTTCCGAACGCCAAGGAAATCAGCCTTCAACAGCCCGATCTTGTCTACCAATATCTCATCATAGAATTGTGTTGTGACCACGTCTCCGCTTTTAGCCAGGGGGACGTATTCCGTTAGCGGTTCATCTGAAATTACAATCCCAGCAGCATGTACCGATGCATGGCGGCATAATCCTTCTAGCTTTTTGGAAATGTCAAACAATTCATGGATATGTTTTTCATTATCATACAGCGCCTTTAACGCAGGTTCCTGTTCTAAGGCCTGTTTCAAGGTTATATTGATTGTGTTGGGGATAAGTTTAGCCACTTTGTCGACTTCGGAGAGGGGGATATTCATTACCCGGCCCACATCCCGTATGACGGCCTTTGCCTTCATAGTCCCAAACGTAATGATCTGGGCTACATTATTGTCCCCTCCGTATTTTGTCCTGACATACTGAATAACCTTCTCGCGGCCTTCTGCACAGAAGTCAATATCCAGATCGGGCATGGAGATTCTTTCTGCATTCAGGAATCTCTCAAACAATAAATCGTTTTCGATGGGATCGATATTCGTGATTTTTAGCACGTAGGCAACCAGGCTGCCCGCTCCGGAGCCGCGCCCGGTGGCTGGGATACGCTGCTCAATGGCAAAATGAATAAAATCCCAGACAATCAGAAAATAATCCACGAAACCGGTACTTTCGATAACTTCAAGTTCATAGTCAAGACGTGCACGGATATTCTGAGTAATGGAACCATACTTTTGAGTTGCACCCTCATCGCAGAGTTTTCTCAAGTAGGCATTATTAGTCATGCCCTGAGGCGGCGTAAATTTTGGTAAGTGCAGTTTTCCAAAGGTCATTTCCACATTACATCGATCGGCAATTTTTAGGGTGTTTTCAATGGCCTCTGGCAGGTTTTGAAATATCGTGTACATTTCCTGGGGATTTTTAAAATAGAATTCATTGCTTCCAAATTTTAATCTTTGAACATCTGCCAGGTGTTTTCCGGTATTAATGCACAGGAGGGCGTCGTGTGCCGTTGCATCATCCATATTCATATAGTGGATATCGTTGGTTGCGACGAGCGGGATACCTAATTTGTTCGCTATTTCGGTTGCACCTGATACCAGACTTGCCTGTTGTTCGAGGTTGTTATTTTGGACTTCCAGGAAGAAATGGTCAGGGCCAAAAATATCTCTGTACTCCTTAGCAACGCTTAAAGCCTCTTCGGGCCGATTATTTGTTAAATACCGATTGATTTCAGAGGTCATGCAACCACTCAGGCAGATGATCCCCCTGGAAAGTGTTTTGAGGAGGGCTTTATCGATGCGTGGTTTATAGTAAAAACCCTCCAGGTATGCAGATGTAGTGAGTTTTAAAAGATTGCGATACCCTTCGTTGTTTTCGGCAAGGAGGGTGATGTGACCGAGCTTTTCTTTTCCGTTTTTCGATTCTTTATCGAAACGGCTGCGTTGTGCCACATATGCCTCATAGCCCAAAATGGGTTTTATTCCCCTGGATTTTGCTGCTTCGTAAAATTCTATAGCGCCAAACATGTTTCCATGATCCGTCAGGGCAAGGGCGGACATCTTGAGCTGGACAGCCTTATCCACCAGATCGCTGATTTTGCAAGCGCCGTCAAGAAGGCTGTATTCACTGTGGACGTGAAGGTGGACAAAATTATTATTACTCATAGAGAAATTTTTCGTTTAACAAAATTATAGATTGATTTTCTTTTCCTTAACTATTATGGTAATATATCCTTTAGAAAATCAAGCTCAATTTGATAACAATTTTACTTGAAACTTAATTTATATTTTGCTATTATCCTTCTTCATCACCTTTTACCAAAATAATCATTGAATATTTTTAAAACACATTAAAGTATCAAAAACTTAATTAAAGTATACGAAAAGGGGGTATCCAATGGCTAGTTGTAACATGAAAGCAAAGGCAGTTATGGTTGTATTGGTAGGTCTTTTTGGACTGCTGTGTGTTGGTTTTGCAGTCTCGGTTACCGAAAAATACAAATTACAGAAGGAACGGGTACATGCCCTTGAAAGGCAGCTAGGCGCCGGGCGCAAAGAGGTGTTGAAAGTTCCTGAACTCATGGAGAATTTAGATAAGACAGAGGTTGCAAAGAAAGAAGTTGAGGATAAATTCGCAGCCTGTTCCTCAGAAAAAGAGGGTTTAACGACAAAGGCGGCTGAATTACAGAAGGAAGTTGATACATTCGGGGCCGTCAAGGTAGCCGTGGGTGTTCAAATTGGCGGTTTGCAAACCACCATCCAGGAGCAGCAAGGCAAGATTACAGCATTAGAAGGCGAGAGAAATAAATTAGCAGAACAAATTGCTGCTGTTGAAGGTCTGGGCAAAAAGGCAGCCGAAGGCTTTGATTTGCAGGTTGCCGATATGAAGAGAAGTCAGAACGAGGTAAAAAATCAGCTCATTTATTATACAGAGGCAAAGAAGATTGCTGATCAGGAACTTGCAGAAAAGCAAAAGGCTATTACTGACCTCCAGAAGGCAAAAGAAACTTTAGAGAAGGAATTGGCGAATATTAAAGGCGGAGGTTCTGCATCTCCTGACACGTCGTCAATCACACCGGGCAAGAGCGCAACCGAACCAGCGTCTCAGCAAAATTGGGACTTGGGACCTTCATCGCAGGAATTGGATAAGACCTTTGCATTGTTGCGTGAAAGGGTTACCTCTCCGAAGATAAATCTTGCCGAGGTAAGTATGCTTATCTCCAGAATGGAGAAGTCGTTAAAAAATGTAAAATAGAACCATACGGTTTTTTTAGAATTAAAAAAGGGGAAGGAGAAATCCTTCCCCTTTTTATTTGGTATCAATCTAGTTTTTTGGAAAATCTCGATACATATTAGCTTTACTAATCTGTATTGAAAGCAAGGCATTCTATTATCCTGAAACACACCCCCGACCCCTCTTTTTAGAGGGGAGAGCAGAAGTCCCCTCTAAAAAGAGGGGATTTATGAGTGGCGTTTAAGGTGTTTCAAAAAACCAAAGTGTCAATGACTACTTGCCTATATTGAGATCCCGTATCTTTTGCTGAAGGTTCTGTCGGTGCATATCCAGTGCCTCGGCAGTGCGGCTGACATTCCCCGAAAATTCTTCCAGCTTCCTTTTTATAAAATCACGTTCAAAATTTTCTATAAGTATCTTCTTTGCATCCCGGAATGATAGATTGTAATTAATATTTTTTACCGTTACTGCAGTATTCTCCGGATGTTTTATTTCTTCCGGCAGGTCTGTGGTATCAAGGATTTCCTTATTAGCAAGCACCACGGCGCTCTCAATAACGTTTTTGAGTTGACGAACGTTGCCGGGCCAGTTATACGAGATTAAAAGCTTCATTGCCTCGCTGGAGATTGATGCGATACGTTTTTGATGTTTCTCCGAGAAGTATTGGATAAAACGATTCACCAACAGGGGGATGTCTTCGCTCCTATGTCTCAGGGGCGGTATCTTTATATTTACTACCTTGATCCTGTAGTACAAGTCTTCCCGAAAACGACCTTCTTCAATTTCTTCTTCAAGGTCGCGGTGCGTGGCGCTGATGATCCGTACGTCTACTGCAAGGGTTTCGGCGCCGCCCAGACGTTCAAATTTTTGTTCCTGTAACACTCGTAAAAGTTTTGATTGTGTGCTGATACTCATATCCCCGATTTCATCAAGGAATATCGTCCCCTTATTGGCCAACTCGAACTTACCTGAACGTCTTTCTGCCGCGCCCGTGAATGCACCCTTTTCATGTCCAAAAAGTTCGCTTTCAATCAACGTCTCTGGTACAGCAGCACAGTTCATGATAATGAGTGGTTCGTTCCTGCGTTTACTGCGCTTATGGATTTCTCTGGACACAAGCTCCTTACCGCTGCCGCTTTCACCCTCGATGAGCACGGTAACGTCAGTTGTTCCGACTTTTTCGATCCTGCCAAAGACCTCTTTTATCGCCTCGCTTTGACCGATGATCTCACCCAAACCTTCCAGACGGCCAATTTCTAACCGAAGTCGGGCATTTTCTTCCTGGAGAGAGATTTTTTCAAAGGCGTTTTTGGCAATTATCCGAAGCTCGTCTATTTCATAGGGCTTTGCAATATAATCGTACGCCCCCTTTTTCATAGCCTCAACGGCAGTCTTCTCAGAGCCGTATGCAGTAACAATGACCACGAGAGGCGGGTTTTTCATAGCATTGATCATCTCCATGGTTTTCATACCATCGAGCTGGGGCATGTTGATATCTAAAAATATTAACGAGGGATGCTGTGTCTTTATAATCTGTATTGCATCGGCGCCGTCTTTTGCCTCGTATACCAGGTAATTATCCTTTTCGAGCAGCTTCTTCATTCCGTAACGGGCAGCTTTTTCATCATCTACGATTAATATTGATGGTTTAGGCATAGTCATAAATTAAGACGCGATATATACATTAACTTTTTTCTAACCCGAACGAGTCGGAAGAGACGAAATCCGAAACAAATTCAAATGAGTCAAACTCAAAATATGAAGCGTTTTTGGCATTCCAACTTTTGAATTTATGTTCATCTGTGTCCCAATAGGAATTCCTATGCTTTATCATGTGGGCATTAAAACGGATTCATTTAAAGGAAAGTTTATGATAAATGATGCGCCGTTTCCGTTACTCTCGACATGGATGGTGGCGTCCATATCTTCCAGTTTCTTTTTTACAATGGAGAGGCCCAGCCCTGTCCCTGTTTGCTTGGTTGTATAAAATGGCTCGAATATTTTTTGGGATGATTCCTGTGGAATACCCGGGCCTGTATCGGCAATGGTAACCTGAATTGCATGGTTATTATGCAAGCAATGGGCATCAATAGATATCTTTCCACCGGTGGGCATTGCCTGGATGGCATTATGGAGCAAATTAAAAAATACCTCTTTCATGGCGCCCTCATCAGTAGCGAGCGCCGGTAAGTCATTGGGAATTTGGCAATGGGTTACGATGTTGTTTTGTTTTGCTTCGTGATTGAGTACGACCAGGGTCGAATTAATGACCTCTCCGATCTTGACATTGGCTTTCACTTCGCTGCTCGGCTTTGCAAATTGTAACAATTGATTGACAACCTTGGTCAGTCGGTCGATTTCATTCACAATAATGGCCAGGTCTTCTTGTAAAGGATCATTTTTCCTCAAATCTTCACGCATAACCTGAACGATAGTTTTTATAGAACTCAATGGATTTTTTACCTCATGTGCAACGCTTGTGGAGAGGCGCCCGAGACTGGATAGTTTTTCATTTTCATACATCTTTCTTTCTAGTTGGAGTTTTTCCTCGATAATCTTTGATTTTTCGACTGCAGATCCAATTTCATTTGCGACGATCATGAGTTGGTCAAGACTGTCAGAAGCGATCGGTAAACCTCTCCTTGCCCGTCCGAGGCTTAAAATACCAGTGAGTTTACGGTTGACAAATATGGGGAATATGAAGACAGCATCAAGCAGTCTCATTTCATTGATGATAGATACATCCTTTACCTCGTGTCGATTGAGCACAACGAACTCCCCATTGGCAAAGAATTGTTTAATATGTGTTATATTTTGTTGGGTTATGGGTTCGTATTTTTTGTCGCCGATAATTTGAACTCGTTCGCTTCCCTTTTCGGAGAAAGGGACAGGTTTGAAAAGGAGGAGGTTGGTGGATTTAATAGCTGTGGCTTTTTTGACAGATTCTACCACATATTCGAGCAGTTTTGTGAAGTTAACGAGCGGGTCTGTACTAATGACGTGACTCAATTCGTTTAGTAAATATTCACTGTCCCCCGTGCGGAAAAATATCAGTTTTCTGAAAAGTCTCTGTATCCTTTCCTTGAGCGTGGGAAACCAGAACACAAGGCTTATAACAAAGACAGACTCCAGTATCTTGGAATTCACAAAGTAGTGATGTTCGAGGGATTTTGCCAATTTTTTGATCCCGAAATAATAGAGACAAATCAAGATAAGGGTAAGGAATGAATAAAAGACACTCCGGCGGAGCACGAATTCCATGTAGTTATACCGATAAACGTAATAGGAGAAAATAATACTGGGGAAGATTGAGGACAACATGGAGCCTAATACGAGATAATCCCCAATATAGGCAATCTTATTTCCCCCTAAGAGAAAGGTGAACCCAATAATGGCAGCGATGGAAATTACTACCCAGTAAATAGCCAGGTGGAACTTTCTTTCCTCTTTCTCTTCAACCATTCTTGCCAGCCATCGCGAGATATTCGCCGCAATAAAGAGCGAGGTTATCAGCCACACTACAAAGGGTTTGATATAAGGCGTTGCGCTTATTCCCAAATGGGTATCTTCTGAAAGAACAAAATGTTTTATGATTACCGAAAAGGGAAAGACGGGGAGGTAAATAGCGACGATAATGAATTGCTGCAAAAATCTTTTAATCTGAGGTTTGCTTTCAAAAAGAAACAGAACGGCCGTGTGGAGCAGCAGACTGGGCATAAAACCAATTCCTCCATACGAAATCGCATCGGCAATAAGGTCTACAGACTGGATTTTTCGCCCAAACAGGATAAAGCTGAAGAGGGACACGGTATTCCCAAAGTGCCACATAGCAACGCTGATAACGAGGAAGAGGAATACGAGTTCACTCCTCGTTTTATGTTTTCGCTGCACAATCAGGATCGAAAGGACTATGTGCAGGGTTGTGCCCAGGATAAAACCTATGAGGGATATAATTTCATAAAGTGGCATATGGTATCTCGTGTTTCTTTTATAAATGATCAATACATGCATTTTAATGGTTTATGATATTAGTGAAGAAACCTACTGTCAATAGAAAAAGCAGTAAAGGCAACTATAGTTGCATGGATCGTACCTTGACAACAGATAAAGTGTTACGGTAGAATCAAATTCGAATTTTGATATTTTCATTTTTAATTCGACCGAGGTTTCATTGATAAAACCTGCCAACATAAGTAACATCATTATCCGTTCACCCAATTGGGTAGGCGATGTTGTTATGGCAACGCCTGCCTTCCGCTGTATCAGGGAAAACTTTTCTGGGGCAAAAATCACCATCGCCCTCAAATCATACGTCCAGAAGCTCATTGAAGGCGCTCCATGGTTTGACGAAATACTTGTTTTAGACGCAAACAAGCAATCCCCCAAAAGGACACAATTCTTTTCTCTTGTAGGACAAATCCGGTCCGGTGAATACGATCTTGGATTTCTATTCCCCAATTCCTTTAGTTCGGCTCTTGTATTCTGGCTGGGAGGTGTGAAACGGCGCGTTGGCTATAAAAGGGATGCACGTTCGTGGTTACTTACCGATAGAATAAATCGATTCTTTGAGAATGGACGGTTTCGCCCAACGTATATGGGGGATTATTACCTGCGCTTGTGTATAGAGATGGGATGTGAAATACGCTCGAAAGAATTGGAATTATTTATTAACAAAGAGAGTGATCGTCGTGTGGATGAAATATTTAAGGATTGTAATCTCAACGGTCGTCCTCTTGTTTTGTTGAATCCTGGGGCTGCATACGGTTCTTCAAAATGCTGGACTGCTGAAGGGTTTGCCAGGACGGCAGACCTTATAAATCAACAATTGGCTTGTAATATGGCCATTGTCTGTGCTCCCCATGAGATACCATTAGCCAGAGATATTGAAAAGGCAGCAAAATCACGGATGATAAATCTGGCAAATCAAGTCATCTCTCTTGATGTCCTTAAGGCACTCATAAAAAGATGCGATTTATTGATAACCGTAGATTCCGGTCCCAGGCATATTGCCGTTGCCTTTAAAAGACCTGTGGTGACACTGATGGGACCAAATGATCCCCGATATACCGAGTCTCCATCAGAGATAGGGCAGGTAATTCGGGCTGATGTCGATTGTCTTGCGTGTCATCTCAAAGTATGTCCGAAAGATCATCGGTGTATGACACAGATAAAGCCAGAACAGGTTGCCCTTGCCGGGTTGGAGCTAATACAGAAAGGTGGAAAAAATGGAAATAGAACTGGTCTGTAAAAAAGGGGAAGTGATGTTCAAAGAAGGCGACGTGAGTGACAATGCCTATATTATCAAGACCGGACAGGTGGAAATTTCAAAAGGCGAAGGGAAACAAAAAGTAGTGTTAGCCATTTTAAAAGACGGTGATATTTTTGGTGAAATGGGATTAATTGAGGATAAGCCCCGCAGCGCAACGGCTACGGCACTGGATGAGGTGCGCATGAAGGCTATAAATCACCAGAAGTTTAATGAACTATTCTTAAAGGATCCCGCTTCATTAATTCCCTTCTTCAAGGCGGTGTTCGAGCGTTTGAGGACTATGAATGAGATGTTGCATTACAGAGATCAGGCTGTAACAACCAGGACAGCGCCACAAAAGGAACAAGGGTCATCAGATGTATCTTCTCTGTCATCCGAAGGGAAATCAGTTACCAGGGTTACGCTTTCGGGCATATCCGAGTTGGCAAAGGATAACCTTGATAATAAAATAGTGACGATTAATAAATTTCCCTTCAAAATCGGTCGCAGGAGCTACCACACTTCCGACGTATTATCCTCGAATGATCTTTATCTTGAGGACGACCCGCCTTACAATGTTTCCCGTAATCATTTTTTGATTAACCTCGTTAATAATAACGTGTATGTGACAGATCGTGGGAGCACTTTGGGTACCATTGTGAATGGGAATAGGATCAGCGGTGATACCCCTCCGATGCTTCTTAATAAGCAAAAAAATGAGGCAATTGCGGGTGGGCTACAATCCCCGTTTAGATTTGAGATTAATATCTACAGACAATGATCATATAAGGCTGAATAGTTACGAAATTATTTGAACAGCCAAAATATATAAAGACCATATCCAATCAATAAAAGCACCCCTTGCCCACGGGTAAGGGCGAATTTCCAGGTGATTATGGGGATGAGGAATATACTGAAAAAGAGCATGACGGGCATATCAACACGGAGGGAAGCGCTATTAACTCGTAAGGGTTGGATTATTGCGGCAATTCCAAGGACGGCGAGGATGTTAAAGATATTGCTGCCAAGCACGTTACCCACGCTGATATCAGATTCCTTACGGATGGCAGCAACCATTGAAGTAGCAAGCTCAGGAATGGAGGTGCCCACAGCAATAACGGTAAGCCCTATAACAAGCTCACTGATACCTATGACCCTTGCGAAATATGTGGCCGAATGAACCAGCAGGTGTGCGCCTCCGACAAGCGCTACAAGACCAATTCCAATAAAAAGTATATCCTTAAAGATGTTTTTATCCCGTGCTACTATAAACTCCTCAAATTCCTCATATTCCTGTTCAATTGTCCTGGATTCCTTCAAGGCTACCCGATATACATAGCAGGTATAAGCCAAAATCCCGATAAGAAGAATGCCCCCTTCCAGGCGGCTCAGAGTGCCATTCCATCCCATAAAGTATAAAAGCATGGAAATACCCACCATAATCGGCATCTCACGATAAATAAGTTTCATGTCAATTTTCAGGGGTTGAACGATGGCCGAGAGTCCCAATATGAGACCGATATTGGCAATGTTGCTTCCAATGACATTTCCCATTGCAATGTCGCTTGAGTGTTTGATGCTGGCAATAACACTGGTAACAAGTTCAGGTGTTGAGGTTCCAAATGCCACTATCGTGAGTCCTATAACGACTGGTTTAATATTGAAAGAACTGGCGAACCGGGATGCCCCTTTTACCAGCCATTCAGCGCCAAAATAGAGTCCTGTAAGACCAGCGAGGAATAATATAATTTGTAATACCATTGCATTATTTTCCAGTAAGAAAATTGTATAAACAGAAAATTTAAATTAACAGTGAGATACTTCCACAGTATGTAGTTAGCAAAATCAAATACAAGGCAGATAGGTTATCAAAATTTACCGTGTAATTCTACTCAAAAGTGATGTATCCTGTATCTTCGCTGTAGGCAAAGAGTTCGCCGTAACGTGCCCAATTGGTGAGGATGTTAAACATCTTTACCGGGTCTTCCTGCGGCATATGTAAAACGAGCTCTTCCTCAACATAGCCACGTTCGAGTCTCCCTTTGGCGGCTTTCCTGAGCATATCCAGAATGCGCCGGTAAATAGCCAATTTCTGCAATTGTTCTTTCCAGAGCCGTTTCCTGCTTTCGGTATCGGATTCCACAAATCTTTTTCCTAATTCAGTGAGCAGTATCTTTTGTTTTGGGGTATCGACAAAATCCAGAAATTCTGCCGCTTTTGTGATGTTGATCAAATGTCCAAACTCCTTGTGGATTTGAATGGCCAGATGAAAGATATCTTCCTCTCCCTGATGGACATCGAGGAACTCCAGCAATCCAATAATCTCATTCACAGATACTTCGGGCAATGGTTCTAATAGGACTTCTGAAGGAACTTTTGCGGCGGTTATGGGTATCTCTTCATCAGGAATAATGGCGCTTGTAATAATATGATGGATGCGATCCACGAGACTGAGAAATTCCAGAGTTCGGGAATTGCGGGGACGAGATAGTGTGTTTTGGAGAATACTCCGAATACTGCCAGGATTGTTACCCATGATTATAATACGGTCTGCCATAGAGACGACTTCCTTAATATCATGGCTGACCATAAAGACCGTTGTAGGATTTCTTTCCGCGCAAGACCAGATATCCAGCACCTCTGCACGCAGAGTTTCAGCAGTTAGTGCGTCAACTTGCGAAAAAGGCTCGTCCATACAAAGGATTTCAGGTTCCACGACCAGGGCGCGTGCGATACCCACACGCTGTTTCATGCCCCCGGATAATTCTCTGGGATAAGCTTCTTCATAACCTGCAAGTCCCACAAGGCGAATGGATTTATCCGAAAGCCGTTTGACATCATCACGGGGCGACCCTTTTGCTTTTAGGACTATTTCCACATTTTCAAGTACGGTCATCCAGGGATAAAGGGCAAAACTTTGAAAAACAATGCTGATCCCAGGATTAACCCCTTTCAGAGGCATACCGTGATAAAGAACTTGTCCTGCTGTAGGACGAATTAATCCCGCCAGTATCCTCAAGAGCGTTGATTTTCCACACCCGGAAGGACCCAGCAACGCAACTACCTCTTCACGAAAAATAGACAGGTTCACATCCGTTAACACCGTTACTTGATTTCCATTGGGTAATACAAAGCGGTGATGGATATCTTTCAACTCGCATAATAGCGAATTGTTTTTTATACTAGATTCAAGCATATTTCATCATCTTCAGAGAAACTTCTTTATTCGAGGGCATACCTTTTTTCGGCGATGTTATAAAGACTTCGCCACACAATACGATTGAAGATTACGACAATAGCGGACATTGTTAACACAGCGCCTGTTAGTAATGCAAAATCTGCTCTTTCTGCTGATTGGCTGATCATGGCGCCTAGTCCGCGGGCTGTAAGTGTATGTCCTCTAAACACGACATATTCTGCAACAATGCTTGCGTTCCACGCCCCGCCTGTAGCCGTAACCCAGCCCGTTACTAAAAAAGGGAAAACTGCCGGGACATACAGGTTTTTCAATCGTTGCCAGCGGCTCATACCAAAAACCCTGGACGACTCCCGTAAATCGGCGGGTATTGACGTGGCGCCTGCAATTACATTGAAGAGGATGTACCACTGCGTCCCCAGCAACATGAGGGCGATGCTTCCGAAACCAAGATCTACTCCAATAATTTGTAAGAAAATAATAATAGGTGTAAATAGCATGGGGGCTGGAAAAGAGGCTACAATCTGAATTACAGGTTGAAATATGCGTGAGAGTCTTGGAGAAAGCCCGATCATTAATCCTGCCGGCAGTGCCCACAGTGTTCCAATGGCAACGGCTGCTAGAACTCTCAATAGGGTTAGACATCCGCACCATGAGATATGAGTCCAACTCGATAAGGATAATACTTGAAGCATGTGGCTGAGTTTCCAGCATCCAAACCCAAAAAGACCTATGAATGCGGCATACATCATCCATACAAAAATATGGAAAGGGAAGCGTATTCTCCTGAATTCTTCAGCATGGGCTTTCTTTTTTGAAAAAAGATAACGGGTTCCAGCATTAATAAAATAGTCGAAGACACCGCCAATATACTGCAACAAGCCTGCCTTTCTTAACCAATTCAGGAAAAAAGAGGACGTAACAAACTGAGCCCCTGTTTCTTCCTGCTTGAATTTTTGTGACCAGGCAACTACAGGTCTCCATAAAAACAAATCCAGAAACACAACCATAACGACCATCGAGATGATGGCATACGCCATGGCTGGGTAATTGCCATGATTGACCGCCACGCTCATGTAAGAACCAACACCGGGAAGGCGGAAATCGTGATGACCCAGCACAAACGCCTCGCTGATCATCAAAAAAAACCAGCCGCCCGCCATGGACATCATACTATTCCAGATAAGCCCGATAGCGGCATGAGGAACTTCAATCCAGTTCAATGTCTGCCACCAATTGAATTGAAATGTACTTGCCACCTGACGCATGTCTGCTGGTACGGTACAGAGGGAGTGATAGAAACTGAACGTCATATTCCATACCTGTCCGGTAAAAATCATAATGATTGCGGCAAGTTCCAGGCCGATGTTCGAATGTGGAAATAAACCTACCAGCGTTAGTACCAGCCCTGGCATGAATCCGAGGACTGGGATACTCTGGAGGATATCCAGAAGAGGCACCAGTACCTTTTCGGCAATCTTGTCTTTGGCAGCCCAATAGCCGTAGACAAGGGTAAATGCCAAGGATAGTCCGTATGCAATGATACCGCGTATCATGGAAAAGAAGGTATATTTTGGCAATAACCACGGATTGAGGTCGATTTCGACCGGTGGGTACCAAACACCTGTCCACTCTCTCTCGACGGATAAGAGGCCGTAGAAAAGGCCTGCAATGCCTAAAACCAGCAGAAAATCAATCCATCTAAAGCGGATGGGTTTATGCGGTATCGCAAAACCACCCCATATCTTATGGAAGATTTTTGTAACGTGATTTGACATTGAATCATTTTCCCCGTCAACGCAGTATGTAATTTCAAGCAAAATCCTGCTTGTATCTTAATAAAGAAGTTTACCCATTTCAATCCTTGTTTTAATGGAATCAACATTCAGACCCGTACAGGCGCTGATTGATGCCTCAATCGCAGACGTGTTTCAATCCTTGTTTTAATGGAATCAACATTCAGACAATACGGCATTGGCGTAATCGTGGTGCCATAATGGCGTTTCAATCCTTGTTTTAATGGAATCAACATTCAGACCGTGCGCGTAATTTCGCCTACAAACAATGTCTTGCTGTTTCAATCCTTGTTTTAATGGAATCAACATTCAGACCGCAATTCCGCTCTCTAATATAAATATGATTCTCAGTTTCAATCCTTGTTTTAATGGAATCAACATTCAGACCTATAGGATTAATGCCAACCAACCGACCCTTACCAAAGTTTCAATCCTTGTTTTAATGGAATCAACATTCAGACCTTGCACGCTTGCGCCGCAATTTCCGTAATTCAGGGTTTCAATCCTTGTTTTAATGGAATCAACATTCAGACCATCAGCAGCTACAAACTACATGTCAGTTAAGATCGAGTTTCAATCCTTGTTTTAATGGAATCAACATTCAGACTCATTCACAGAACAAGAAGAAGTCCGCTGGGCCGGTTTCAATCCTTGTTTTAATGGAATCAACATTCAGACCTATAGGATTAATGCC
>Ga0209324_10000869_pt1 | contig 20829 bp, 25 predicted proteins | sample Rifsed19ft3_FD_184015 | JGI IMG/M metagenome (GOLD analysis project Ga0209324, IMG submission 184015) | Soil microbial communities from Rifle, Colorado, USA - sediment 19ft 3 (version 2) | ecosystem: Environmental > Terrestrial > Deep subsurface > Rock core/Sediment | place: Rifle, Colorado...
ATCGCTCCCGAAACCCCAATAGCAAGTATTATAGATCCGAAGGAAATTGAAAACGGCAAACTAATAACTTTGGATATAATTATGGACGCCAAAATTCCAATAGCCATTCCTATTATCCCCCCAGCAAAAGTCAAAATTATACTTTCGATCAAGAATTGGGTGATAATATTTTTCTTTTTTGCCCCAAGGGCTTTACGAAGACCAATCTCTCTTGTTCTTTCGGTTACTGTCACAAGCATGATATTCATAATTCCAATTCCACCAACTACAAGTGAAATTGCTGCAATTCCGCTTAATAAGGCGGTGAAAGTCCCTGTAACACTAGATGCAGTGTTCAAAATATCGTTCTGTGAAAAAATTGAAAAATCAGCCTGGGTTGGATCTGATAGACGGTGTCTTTCTAGGAGTAAATATCCAACCTCGTCCTGTGCCTGAACCATTACCTCCTCACTTTTTGCCTGAACAGCGATTGAGGTGAGCGATGTTGTGCCAAACAGGGATTTTTGAGCTGTGGTAATTGGAACGTAAATTACATCATCCTGGTTCTGAAAGCCAGTTCCACCTTTTGAAACAGTAACTCCAATTACTCTAAATGATTGTCCGCTGATTCTAATCGAAGATCCCACTGGATTTGTTCCTTCTCCAAATAAATCAGTGACAACTTGAGGACCAAGTACGGCAACCTTAGCTTGGCCATCAATATCATACTGGGTTAAAAAGTTTCCTGATGAAATTGACACCTTGTGTACCTCAGAATATATAGAGGTTGCTCCAATAACTTGAGTATTGGTATTGTTTCCCGATGCCGTTACCTGAGTTCGTCTCGAAAGTTCGGGTGAAACGTTGTTTATAGTCGTTATTTGTGAGGAAGTAGTGATTGCCTTTGCATCTTCATAGGTTAATGTAGTTGCGCTTCCGGCACCGCCCTGAACGAATCCTCCACGCGAGCTTCCTGGAGAAACTGTAAGAAGGTTGCTTCCTAGCGATTGAATTTGGTTCTCTACCGATTTTTGAGTTCCTTGACCGAGAGAAATTAGAGCAATAACACTACCAATACCAATCACAATTCCAAGCGTTGCTAAAAACGTTCTTAACTTATTTACTGTTAGAGTGTTAATTGCTTCTTGTATTACTTCTGAAAATTCCATATTTTTAATTCACAATTTTTCCATCTTTGACATAGATTGTGCGCTTTGCATGCTCCGCGATATCCGGTTCGTGAGTAATCATGATAATCGTATGCCCTTCTTTATTCAGCTTCTTAAAAATATCCATTATTTCATCGGCTTGAGCACTAGCGATATTACCTGTTGGTTCATCTGCCAAAATTATTGAGGGGTTAAGAACTAAGGATCTTGCTATGGCAACTCTTTGTTGTTGTCCTCCCGAAAGTTGGGCTGGAGTATGGTTCATCCTGTCCGAAAGTCCAACCATGTCTAAGTATTTCTCAGCTATTTTTAATCTCTCTGCCTTTGGTACTCCCGCATACATCATGGGCAAGATAACATTTTGTAGGGCTGAGGTTCTGGGAAGAAGATTAAAAGATTGAAATACAAATCCAATCTTACGGTTTCTAATGTTAGCTAACTCATCATCACTTAAACTTTCTACACTTTCACCGTCTAGGGTATATTCTCCTGATGTGGGAGTGTCAAGAGCACCCAATATGTGCATTAGAGTAGATTTACCACTTCCTGATGGACCCATTATGGCAACAAACTCTCCCTTTTTAATACTAAAAGAAACTTTGTCTAAAGCGATTGTTTCAATGTCGCCAGTTTTGTATATTTTACTAACATCTTTTACTTGTATCATTATCGAGCAATTCTTACGGCTCCTCCCCCTCCAAATCCGCTACTAAATGCGGATCCTGATTGAGACGAAGAAGATGTTCCTGAAGTCAACGTTCCTGTTATAACCTCATCGCCCTCAGATAAGCCCGAGATTATTTCAATTCCACTATCTGAAAATATTCCAGTTTCGACTGGGACTTGTATCTCGGCTCCATTTTTTAACACTCTTGCCATCTTTTCTCCATTTGTGTTAACTATTGACGAAGTTGGAGCAATAAGCACGCCAGTTTTTGTTTCAAGAATAATATTGGCCGTAGCTGCCATGTTGGGTAAAATGCTTTCAGAGCTTGCATCAAGCTTAATGTTTGCGTTATAACTTGTAACATTTGAGGAAACCGTTCCAATTCGATCAACTGTTGCAACGATTCCTGTAAATGTTTTGTCTGCCAATGAGTCAAGTGTAACGGTTACCTTTTGCCCAACCTTAACTTTCGGAACATCAACCTCACTGATAGAAACACTGACAACGGGCAAAGAATCTCCCTTAATAACTGCAACTCGCTGAGAATTAATACTGGTTGTAGAACTTGAACTTGTAAGAACCATTCCTTCAACCAAATTGACACTCTCAACTACACCTGAAAAGGAAGCGGTAATAACAGGAGAGGTGGATCGATAATTATAGCTCGCTGAAACAAGGTTTGCCTCAGCCTGACGCATGCCGTCATATGCATTATCTCTTGCAACTTCAGCTTTTGTTCTTGATTCCTTTTGCGCAAAAGTTTCGTCACTGTCGTGTCCTTTAACTTCATCCAAAATCTTCTCGGCAGAAGCAACAGCCGATCTATAACTATTTCTGGCGGAGTTCACACCATTTTGAGCACTTATATACGAAGCATACGCAGCAGCATTTTTCTCGAGTCCTGCAGTATCAAGAGTAATTTCAGCAAGTTTTTGCCCTGCAATAACTTTGTCTCCATCTTTAACATATACCTTTTTAACCACACCAGACGCCTCTGTGGTAATGGACAGGGTATTTGTAGTTAATACCTGTCCTGATGCGGAAACTGTTGAGACGATAGTTCCTTTTTCGACCTTAGAAGTTTGATATGAGACCCTGTCTTTATTAGAAGAAAAAATCCTAAAAAAACCAAAGACTATGGCAATAAGAACAAAAATGGCGCCAATCAGTCTTTTCTTGTCAGCCACAAGCCACGACCAAAGAGAATTTAATTTTTCTTTCATACTGAGGTAAGTTTATTTTGGTTAGCTGAAAAGAAGCTTAAAAGTAGACCCTTTTTTTAATCTGCTTTCTACTGCTAATTTAGCCCCATGTACGTCTGCAATTTGCTTGGCAATAGATAACCCTAATCCATATCCGTCTTTACTTCTTGATTTGTCTCCCCTAAAAAATCTATCAAAAATGTGAGGTAGATCCTCTTTACTTATTCCAGCCCCATTATCTTTAACTTCCAATGTTCCGTCTGATACTTTAACTTCAATTTCAGAATCCTCTCCTGAATACTTAAGAGCGTTATCGATTAGAATTTTCACAAGCTCTACTAACGATTTTTCATTCCCGTTTACAAAAGATTTTTTAAGGTCCGTTTTGATATTATTTTTTCCAATTGCGACAAGCGCAACTTTCTTTAGGTCAACATTTGTAAATATAATGTTCCCATTTCCGCCTTGGTACTTATTCAGATTCAAAAGATAATTTGAAAGACTTTGCATTTTATTTACTTCTTCAAGATTGCTTTTTATGATGTTTTTTGCATCCGCAAGGCTAAGTCTTTTATCTCTTAATGCAACTTCTATCTCAGTCTTAAGAGAAGTTAACGGAGTTCTAAGTTCATGAGAAGCATTTGAAACAAAATCTTTTTGATCATCCATATTCTTTTTGATTGGCTCCAAAGTTTTACCTGCCAATAAATAACTTCCCGCCCCCGCAATCCCCAATATAAATATATTTAGGTAAACCAAAGCGAACGCAATCCTTCGTTTTGTTTCCTCAACTATTTCTGGTTCTATGACTACCTTAAATGGAGCGGGGCGCCTTAGATGTTGTATCGATTCAATCCTTCTTAACTCGCTAGTTGCCCCACGATAAATAATAAGGCTAAAGAAAACATTTATAATCATCATTATCACTAGGTAATATAGTGTTAGTTTTATTCTTGCTTCTTTAAACATAATTATTCAATTTTATATCCAAATCCTCTAACGGTTTTAATAATATCCTTACCAATTTTATTTCTAAGGTACCCCACAAAAACCTCGACGGTATTGGGTAAAATATTTGCTTCGTAATCCCAAACGTGGGTAGTAATGGCTTCTTTTGAGACAACTCGCCCCGCATTCCTCATTAGATATTCCAAAAGCGCAAATTCTTTTCTCGAAAGTTCTATATTTCTACTATCTTTTTTAACCACGTAGTTAGTTGTATCCAGTTCCAAATTTTTAACTTTGAATTTTTAACTTCCTTGGGCCTTCTTAAAAGTGCGCGAACTCTCGCCAAAAGTTCTTCAAAAGAAAAAGGCTTAACTAAATAATCATCAGCACCGCTATTTAAACCCTCAACTTTGTCCCCAAGCTCGCCCCGGGCTGTAAGAATTAGAATTGGAGTGTGTTTCCCCTCGCTTCTTAGCTTCTTGCAAACTTCGAGACCGCTCATCTTTGGAAGCATCAAATCCAAAACTATCACATCATAGTCTTCAGACAACGCCAAATCACAGCCTTTTTCACCGTCGTAGGAAACGTCAGTAGCATAAGATTCTTGTTCGAATCCACGTTTAATTGAATGGGCAATTTTATGTTCATCTTCGACCACCAGGATTCTCATGGTCGCAATTATACGATTTTGCCTGAAAAATAGCTGAAAAATGTTATTGCGACAGCCTCTCGGTAACCTCCGTATACACCGCTTCGACCGTTGCTGTTGCGTTGATATGGATGAGTTGCCAACCGGGCTGGCTTTCTACCACTCTCGCCCTTTGTCCCAGATGGTAATAATATTTTGACAGGCGACTCAAAATGCCCTCAATAGTGTCGTCATTTCTATTCCGTCCCGTCTCACCCATCAGTCGTTCGAAACTCATCCAACCGGGGATACGTAAATGAATTACGGTTACCGGCAAATTCAATCTCGCTTCTGAGAGCATCGAAGCAAAGTCGGCCGTTTCCTCCGTAGTTCGCAAACCCCCGTCAAGGATCAAACCAGCGGCCACATCCTCTTGGCTAAAACGATGAACCAAAATTTTCAACAAAGTCGCCCCGTCAAGATACGCGTGATTGGCAAACATATCGCGGCACTCATCACCGAGCGCCCCACCATCATTTTCAGCCAAGTCGCGGATAATGTCTCCTGTCGTGACATATGGCAATCCGGTTTCTTCCGCCTGGCGCTTCGCCATTGTAGTTTTTCCCGACCCTTCTGTCCCGATAAAAACAATTATTCGACCGACAACCTGTGGTTTCTCTTTTTGCCTGCCCCGCTCTAACATGGAAAAATACTATTGGAGAAACCAACTAAACACAAGAGTCAAAACTAGAAGTTCAACATCCCCAAGACTTTATAAACCAGCAACGCCGGCCAGACCATCGCCTTGAAAACTCCTACGGCGCCCATCCACAAGGTTGTGGAATGTTGCATAAAATATATCAGCGCCCCGATAAATCCAAATCCGTACACAGCATCGTTTCCTTTCATATGTTTAAATTCCTCTAGAAAATGCCCCGATTCCTAATAAGAATCCGAAGTCATACCATCGACCACAATTTTTAGTTTCGTAAGCCCTGACGTTTTCCGTGAACAAACTTACAAAGAAAGTAATTAGCGCGATTAGTCCATGCCAAAAACCAGCCCAAAAACCGGCCGGTTTTGCCCCGGGAAGCCTGTACTTTGAATTTGGTCCACCGACACAGAGAATGTTCGGTTTATGTTTAGCCATATCTTCATGATAATAAACAAAGTATTACTTTTCAATTCCCCTGCCGTTAGTAGGCGGCAATGGCGACACCAAAAGTGTTTTGGGCGTAGACGCAACCCCAGACGTACTCTCCCCCGGCCACCAAAGCCCGGTGTCCCAGGGTATGTTCCCAGGCGCCAACTGCCTCCGGGGGTGTCGGATAACCGACGATTAGAAATTCCGACAGGGTGTATTTTTCGCGGATTGCCTTCAAGTCCTCGCGGTTAAGGAGCGGTTCCAGTCCAGCGTGGCCGTCAAGTTTGGTCAGCTCCAAAAGCTGGTTGAGTCTGATTGAAGCAATGGTGCACAGCTCGTCCCGCCGTGACAATGGATTTACCCCCAGCTCTACCCGCCGTTTATTGACCGCTTCCCACAGTTCCGGCCCGCCCCAGCTTACTTGGGGGTAACCACCCGCCCCTGTTTTTTCTGCCGCTGCGCTTGCTTGCCGGCCCAGGATGATCATCACGTTCCAGCCGGGCCCAACCTGTTCGATCGCGATCCCCACGTCTCGAAACCGGCTATCGCCCAGTATCTTGTCGCTAATCTTTGTTTCGCCATTTATGTTTTCGACGTACAAATCACCGATAACGCTATAGCTGTAGCCATTGTTCTTGGCCGCGTTGGCCAGCGTCACTCCGGTTTTCTCACCGTCGAAGTCATCGTCGGTCATGATTACTCTTAGCCGCGCCAGGGCCGCCTTGTCCAACTTTTCATTCCTCTTGACCGCCAGCATTTTGTTCTCGGTCCGGTCGGTGTTGATTTGACCGAGGATATCCTCCGCGCTAATGCTTTTGGGGGTAACGGCAGATAAGCTTGGTAGCTCCGCAGTGAACTTATTAACCACATCTGGCCATTTGGTCAAAGTCAAAACCAAAACTACCAATAGAGTCAAAACCAACCACCGCCTCAGATTAAATCCACCTCGGTTATTTGCCATTGGGAACCATTTTATAGTTTTTGTCGTTCCCGGGTCAGAGACCGAACTTCTGTCTCATTTGCCCGATTTGTTCCCGGCGCACTTTCAACGCTTCATCGCTCTTGGCGATTTCCTCCGCTATAGCCAGATATTTCTTTGCCTCTTCAATTTTGCCATTTTTCTGCATCCCCTGTGCCAACCTCATATAGCCCCCGCTTTTCCAAACCTTCAATTCGTAATCGGACGCATCGCCCGCCGCCTCCAGTTCCTTTAGTGCCTCCAAGGCAACCTGCTCCTGATCCAATTTGCCTGCGTTCATCCGGTTCGTCGCGGCGTGATTTTTGAAATCGGCCAGGGCTGCTTTTCGGTTGTGTCCGCCTTCGGTTTGCGCCAGGATCTCAATCGCTTTGTCAAAATGCTCCCCGGCCTGCTCAAACTTTTCGGCCCGGTTCATCGCCCGGCCCAGAGCGCCATGGGCCAAAGCGATTTGCTGTTTTACCCCCGCCCTCTCGGCTAGATCCAGACTGGCATTGGCCGCGTGCATTCCCAGGACATAGTAGCGCTGGTCGCCGGTTTTGTCTCCCAATATGTTGATGGTCAAAAGTCTCATCGCCTGGATCTCGGCAAAACCCGCGTCATCGTTATCGGTTTGGTAAACCACCATCGCCTCATCCTCGAGCTTCAGAGCGGCTAGAAGATCACCGTTTTCCTGAGCGGTTAGAGCCTGTTGGTGGAGGGCCCGGCCTTTTTCTGATTGCATAAGGAAAGTATAGCACCAGTCCGGGTTGGTATCGGTGCTAGAATACAGATCATGGCCGGGATCGAAGCCTTCAAAGAAAAATACCAGCTTAGCCCTGTCGAGGCTGACTTAATGCAGAGAGTTTTGTTTGATGAAAAAGAAGAGGTCATTGATATTGGTTTTTCCGCCCGGCGACGATTGAAAGATGAGGCGAAAGGGGTGGGTATGGAATTTCTTGCCGCCGCGATTATTCGGGGAGAAATCATTCGGGTCTATTTCCGTTACGGTAACCAAGCCACCTTTAGAGATATCCCTTTTACGGGCGGTAGCCCGGATCTTGGAATTTTCCGAAACACTGCTTCTTTTAAGGAAATTCATCGAATTGGTCTTGGCTCTGCCCGGATAAACTGATTGACTTGGTTGGAAAATTCCACTACACTGGAACCCGAACAATGCCCGAAGTAATTCCTCTCGCCACCAGTCTTCGCCCCAAGTCGCTTGTCGACTTTTTTGGCCAGACCCATCTTGTCGGCGCCAACAAACCCCTCGCCGTCGCCATCAAAAAGAAGCATCTTTTTTCGATGATCTTTTGGGGCCCGCCGGGGGTGGGCAAGACCACCCTGGCCAGGATCTACGCCAACGCTTTGAAGGCCAACTTTGCCGAGCTGTCGGCTGTTTCGGCCGGCAAGGCTGATATTAAAAAAATAATTGAGGAGGCCAAAGGCGGCGACCAACCGACCGTTCTTTTCCTGGACGAAATCCATCGTTTTAACAAAGCCCAGCAGGACTTTCTTCTCCCTTTCGTCGAACGGGGCATTCTGACTCTGATCGGGGCGACGACGGAAAACCCCAGTTTCGAGGTCATCGCCCCCTTACTTTCCCGTTGCCGCGTTTTTGTTTTAAGTGAGCTTTCCAACGAGGAAATCAGTCTCATTATTGACCGCGCCCTGACCGCATTCTCAAAACCAAAAATAAAAATCGACCCGGATACCCGCGACTGGCTCATCGCCGTTGCCAACGGCGATGCCCGTCAGATCATCAACCTCCTCGACAACTGTTTCCGCCTCTACCAAGAAATTACCCTTGATACTCTAAAGAACACCCTCCAGTCCCGTTTCCTCCGCTTTGACAAACAGGGTGAGGAGCACTACAACACCATTTCCGCTTTTATCAAATCACTACGCGCCAGCAACCCCGATGCCGCCCTCTACTATCTCGCCCGCCTGGTCGAGTCGGGTGAGGACCCGCTTTTTATCGCCCGCCGGCTGGTCATCTTCGCCAGTGAGGACATCGGCTTAGCCCAGCCGACCGCCCTGGTCGTTGCCAACGCCGTCTTCCAAGCCGTCAATACCATCGGCTATCCTGAATGCGCTATTAATTTAGCCCACGGCGCAACTTACTTGGCTCTCGCCAAAAAAGACCGTGGGTCCTACGATGGTCTACGCGCCGCCCAGGCCGACGTCAAACAGTTCGGCAACCTGCCCATCCCGCTCGAACTGCGTAATGCTCCGACTAAACTGATGAAAAAGATCGGCTACGGCAAGGGCTACGAGATGTATACCGCCAAAAGCTTGCTTCCCGACCAATTAAAGGGCAAAAAATATCTTGTAAAAAATGAAACTTAAAAAGGTTTCCACTATCAATATAGTTCCAACCACCCCATTTAATTTCGACGCCACCTTTCACAAGCCCGATCATTTCACCTCTGGCGATAATTATTGGGAACCCAGCACCCGGTGGCAAACCTGGAGCTATCAGGGACAATCGCTAGGTCTCAAGTTTTCCGGTATCGGCAACATCGAAAGGCCGGAAATCAGCCTCGACATCTACGCCTCAAATATACTACCAGCCTCTCTTATCGGTTCATTGATTGATGAGATTAAATACCGCTATAACCTCGACTTCGATTTATCTGATTTCTATCGTCAATTCGGAAGTGATGCAATTTTGGGTCCCATCATCGAAAAATGGCGGGGAATGCGGCCTGGTCACCCCAGCTCCCTGTACGAATACCTGATTATCGGTATCGTTCTCCAAAATGCGACCGTCCGCCGCTCCATCCAAATGTTTCGCTCCCTCTTAGAAAAATACGGCAATCCCCTTGAGTTCGATGGTCGGAGTCTATGGTGTTTTTGGCAGCCAGGCCGGCTAGCCAATGTTTCTGAACAGGAATTACGCGACCTTAAGGTTGGTTACCGGGACAAATCAATCAAAAAAATCGACGACTACTTTGCCACCGGAGTGGTCGACGAGATGGTTCTGAGGAAAAAGAACCGAGAGACACAAATGGCAGAATTGTTGAAACTTTATGGCGTCGGCCCCGCCACTGTTTGGTACCTTCTCTTCGACGTCTTTCATCATTGGGATTTTTTCAATCATATTTCCCCTTGGGAGCAAAAGATTTATTCCAAAGTTTTCTTCGACCAGGAGCCGGACAATCCCGTCCCCGTCGAAAAATTACTAAAACATTTCAAAAAATATGGCCAATATAAACAACTGGCGGTTCATTATCTTTGGGAGGACTTGTGGTGGAAAAGAAAAAATGAGAATATTCCCTGGTTAGAAAAACTAATCAGGATATGAGAAAAACCAAAGCTGGAATGGAGTTTCCGCAAAAACTATCAGACTTTTTCTTCGAACTTGGTACTTTGCGCAAACTGGTGAGATCACACCGCCAGACGTTGTTAACCGACGACCTGTCCGACAATATTTCTTCCCACAGTTATCGCGTCACCGTCATCGGCTATTTCCTGGCCTGTCTCGCCAAGGCCGATGTCGCCAAAGTGATCCAAATGTGTCTCTTCCATGATGTCAGTGAAAGTCGGAGTGGTGATCAAAACTGGATCCACAAACGCTACATCAAGGTTTTTGAAGATGAAATCAGCCGCGATCAATTTGGCGACCTTCCTTTCGGCAAGGACATCTTGGCTCTCGGTCGGGAGTATCAAGAGAGAAAATCACTCGAAGCCAAACTGGCCAAAGACGCTGACCTTCTCGACCAGATTCTCCTTTTAAAGGAGTACTCCCATATCGGTAATCAGGAGGCCGCCACTTGGCTAAAAGATGATAACCACGCTGTAATGCTACTGACGCCAATCGCCAAAAAGATTGCCAAGGCCATCATCAAGCAAAGACCCTCCGCCTGGTGGTACCAAGGTGGTTGGACACCCAACCGTCGCTAGTATTTTCTAATATCTTCCAATATTTTCCAATATCTTCTAAGATTATCTAAGGATGAATCAATACCAGTGGGGGATAACCCCCAGGGCAAACCAGCTTCTGATCGAGCTTGAAGCCATTAAACTTGTTTTTGAGGCTGCTCCATCCCACCCCCACCTCGAGTTAAACCTTCACCGCCAATCGCTTCTTCGCAGTGCCGTCTTTTCCGCCCGCGTCGAGGGTTTCCCCGACACCCTCTCCTCGCCAAAAAAGGCAAGTCAAAATTTATTGTCAGCCTATCAGCACCTCTATTCTGACAAAGCGCCCCAAAAGTTATCCCTAAGCCTCATCCGTCGTCTTCACCGCCTCGTCCTCAGGCGAAATGCCACTGCCGGCAACTGGCGCAGTCAGCCCTGGGCCATTTTCAATCGGTCGGGCGCGGTCGTCTATCTCGCTCCACCCGCAATGGAGGTGCCATCACTGATGGATGAATATATCGAATACCTCGGCGGATTGACTGACCATCCGGCCGTTATTGCCGCCCTCGCTCAGTTTATTTTCGAAAAGATCCACCCCTTCGCCGATGGTAATGGCCGGGTCGGTCGGCTGATCTCGTCGTTTCTGTTGGAAAAAAGCGGCTATGGCTTCCGCGGCCTGGCCCCTTTCGAAGAGTATATCGACGAGTACCGCCCGCTTTACTATGCCCACCTCGAGCCAGCCGCCGATTGTACCGGCTTTATCGAATTTTTCCTGGAGTCGCTTGTTTTTCAGTTAAAAAAAGATCTTGGTAAATTAAACCAAAACCGACAAGAACTGCCCGAGGACTCGCTCTTGCCTCGCCGCCGGGAAGTTCTTGAAATTATTCGTGATCACCCGCACTGCACTTTCGATTTTCTCCGTCGTCGCTTTAGTGCCGTCAACGCTAAGACCCTCCATTACGATCTGGCCAGGCTGCGCGAAAATGGTTTTATTACCAAACACGGCCAGACCAAGGGCGTCGTCTACACCGCCAGACCTTCAGGGTCCGTCCTTGAAGATCATCGCGATGTTAGAATCAAAGTATGACTAAGTTCCCTTATCGCGAGACCATTTTTGGTCTCGAAGATAGTATCGTTTCCACCCTCGGCGTGGTCGTCGGCATTGCTGCCGGTACCGATAGCCGTTATGTTGTTGTCCTTTCCGCCATCGTTGTTGTCGTCGTTGAAAGTCTCTCCATGACCGCCGGCACCTATCTTTCCAACAAGTCCCAAATGGAGCTTGAATTCGCTTCCGGGAAAAGAGGTTTCCTAAACCGGCGCCACCTCATTACCAAGTCAGTCCGCGACTCATTTTTTATGGGAGCCTCTTACGTTCTTGGTGGAGTAATCTCCGTCACCCCCTTTTTCTTTATCGAGCCGATCAAAGCGATCGCCCCTGCGATTATCCTTTCTGTCGCTTCTCTTTTTAGCATCGGCTACCTCAAGGGAAAAATGGCCAAGATCAATCCGGTCAGGAGTGGTCTCGAGATGAGTCTTGTCTCCCTTACCGCCGCCTTGCTGGGCTACTTGATTGGTATCTTTGCCCGCAACAACCTAATGAGATTATGATTGCCCTGGTCCAACGAGTCAGCCAAGCTACTGTTATCGTCAAAACCGAACCGGAACGGAAAAATAGTATCGGATCCGGAATGATTGTTCTCCTTGGAGTCAGCCGCGATGATACCGAGGCCGACCTAAATAAAATTGCGGCCAAGCTGCTTAAGCTGCGGATTTTCGCCGACGAAAATGGCAAAATGAATCTGGATATTAGCGCCGCCAAAGGCGAACTCCTGCTCATTTCCCAATTTACTCTCCTGGCAGATGTTGCGGGCGGCAACCGCCCCAGTTTCATCACCGCCGCTGATCCGCAACTGGCCAAAGATCTTTATGAGGAGCTGGCGAAAAAACTCAGGACCGACGTCGCTGTCCAAACCGGCTTTTTTGGCGAATATATGCAGATCGAGACTATTCTCGACGGCCCGGTCACCATATACTTAGACTCAAAGAAACTATGATCAAACGCCTCTTCTCCTACCTAAGTCTCGGCTTTCTTTTCTTCTTGGTTCTTATTTACTACAACTATACTAGTGCCCAGAAGCGCCTGCGGGAAGCGCGTCAGACTCAATTTTCCATCGAATTAACCGAATTCCCGACCGAAGCCACCGCCGGACAGACCAATCACTTTACTTGGCGGGTCGACGCCCCCGGGTCTTTTTCTGCCGCCAAGACCGGCATTTACTACAGTTACGACAGCACCCCCTCGGCTTTATTCAAAGGCGACTCTCCCGAGGCGGTTAACTATGCCAATTTCACCTTTGACTACACCAGCGGACTGTTTCAGCTCCCCGACACCTTTGATCTTGATCTGACATTTAATCAGAAGGGAACCGTCTACTTCCGCGCCTATGCCCTGGTTGACCGCGATCACCTCTGGACCGCAGAAAAACAACTAAAAATTAACTAGCTTATCCGTGCCCACCAAATTTTCCCTCACCTTTTTTCTCCTTCTTACCGTTCTGGTGATCGTCGTCACCTTCCTTCTCGGCCAGAGCTTGTTTTTTCGTTAGCAATCAGCTACCATATCTGCTAAGTTATTACCTATGGTGCAGGGTATGACAAAAAGTCGCGCGCAAGGACTCCCCGCTTAGCGGGGTGAGCTGAGCACAACTTTTGCATATCCGAACCAAAAACCATGGCTATTGTCCTGACACCACCCAAAAAACCAGAAGGCAACATCCGCATTTTGCCCCTCATTACCCTCAAAGAGGGTGTCATTTTCCCCGACACCGAAGCGATCCTCACCTTCGGCCGCCCCGCCTCGATTAATGGTGTCACCGATGCCGTTTCCAGTAATTCCGAGGTTTGTTTCGTTTCCCAAAAAAGCAACAAGATCACTGACCCCAAACCGGAAAATCTCTACTCGGTCGGCACCATTTGCCAAATCATCAAAACCCTGCCGGTCAACGATGAGCTCCACGCCATCGTCAAAGGCGGTAAGCGGGTCAAGATCCACCAGATCGAAATTCAAGCCGGCCGCCTTTTGGCCGCCGTTTCCACCCTCCCCGACATCGTCGAAGAAAATCAAGAACTGACCGCCCTCATCAATCATGTCAGCAACGAGATCAAGAAGGCGATCAACCTGGGCAAAAACAACATCGAGGTCCCCACCTTCATGAAGCTCATCAGCACCGCCAATCCGGTGGAGATCGGTCACCAGATCGCCTCGGTTCTGAACGTCAAAAATAGTGAAAAACAAGCGCTTCTCGAAGAAGTCGATCTCAAAAAAAGGCTGATCAGGATCAGCGAGTGTCTTTCTGAAGAGGTGAAGATTCTCCAAATCGAGAGGAAAATTTTCGACAAAACTCAAAGGAAGTTTGACAAGAACATGCAGGAGACCGTCCTGCGCGAACGCATGCGTACCATCCAAAAGGAACTGGGCGAACTGGAAGAAGATACCGATATCAAGGAACTGCGTGAGAAGGTCAAAGCGGCGAACCTTCCCGAAATGGTTTTGGACAAGACCAACAAGGAAGTTGAACGCCTGGCCAAGCTCTCTATCCACCACCCCGAAACCGGCTACATTAGAAGCTGGATCGAAACCATCGTTGAGCTTCCCTGGGGTAAGTCTGACGAGAGCAATTTGAACCTCACCCATGCCGAGAAGATTCTTAACCAGGACCATTATGGTTTGGAAAAGGTCAAGGAACGCATTCTCGAATACATTGCCGTTTTGAAATTAAAGTCAGCCCAAAAGAAGTCTGACGGTAAATCCATCCCCACCATTCTTTGTTTTGTCGGCCCTCCGGGTGTTGGCAAGACCTCGGTTGGCAAATCCATCGCCCACGCTCTGGGGCGAAAGTTCATCAAGATGTCGCTTGGCGGTATGCGTGATGAAGCCGAAATCCGCGGCCACCGCCGGACCTATGTCGGAGCCATGCCCGGCCGGATAATTCAATTAATCAAAGACTCCGGCGCCAATAACCCCGTCTTTATGTTGGACGAGATTGACAAAGTCGGCAACGACTTCCGGGGCGACCCCAGCTCGGCCCTTCTGGAGGTCCTCGATCCGGAGCAAAACGCCACCTTCCAGGATTACTACTTGGATATTCCCTTCGATCTGTCCAAAGTTGTTTTCATTACCACCGCCAATGTTCTCGACACTGTTCCGCCGGCTCTTCGCGACCGTCTTGAGGTCATCGAGTTCTCCGGTTATACCGAGGCTGAAAAACTGAAAATTGGGGAGCGCTATCTCCTTGAAAAGGAGCTCATCAATAATGCCCTCACCAAAGACGATGTCGTCATCAACGCCGCTATCTTGAAGGATATCATCAAACACTATACCCGTGAGGCCGGTGTTCGTAATCTCGACCGCCTTATCGCTACCGTCATGAGAAAAGCGGCCATGAAGAAAGCCAAAAATAAGCGCTTCAAAAAGTTTGTCGTCAGTCCCAAAGAATTAAGCGGCGCCCTTGGACCGAAGCGTTTTACCCATACCCTGGCTGAAAAATCCGATCAGGTCGGTATCGCCACCGGTCTGGCTTACACCCAAGCCGGCGGTGATATTCTCTTCATCGAAGTCGTCACCATGCCGGGCAAAGGCAACATTACTCTCACCGGCCAGCTCGGCAGTGTCATGAAAGAGTCGGCCAGGGCCGCCTTCTCCTACGTCAAGTCCCACGCCAAAGAGTTGGGCTTGGATAGTAGAGTCATCAATCGCTCCGATATTCACATCCACGTCCCTGAAGGAGCTGTTCCGAAGGACGGTCCTTCCGCTGGTCTGGCCATTACTACCGCCATCATCTCCGCTTTTGGCAAACGCCCCACCCGCCGCGATCTGGCTATGACCGGTGAAGTCACCCTCCGCGGCCGCGCCCTGGAGATCGGGGGTATGAAAGAGAAAATCATTGCCGCCCACCGCGCCGGGATCAAAGAGGTGATTCTGCCGCAGGATAACGAAAAGAATCTGGTTGACATCCCCAAAAATGTCCAAAAAGATCTGAAGTTTCATTTCGTTGCCAGCATGGATGACGTCGTCAAGTTAGTCTTTGCCAAGTCGAAGCGAAGCCGATAATGAGTCTAAATAAATCCAAAGAATTCGAGATTTACTACCCCGGGGCAGTCGCAGAACTGCGCGGCAACATTTCTCCGATAATCAGGGGTATCCTGGCGAAATTAGAAAAAGAAATCGGTTCCCCTATCGGAGCCGGAATGGTTCTGGAGAGATATTTATCTACCGAAGATGCCAACGATTATTATCGCTGTTTTGATCCCGAATACGATATCTGGCTCCCCGCAGACTATCGCGCTGAATATATTTCTTTGGCTCAGGAGATAATCGGGCGGACGGTTGAATATCTTCCTGCGTCTTTGCCTACCGACCGGAAAGCGATCTACGCCAGGAGCATCGCCCTTACTTTATGTATTGATATGGTTCGTGAAATGCTGCCCCAGCGCCTTAATTTGTTTCTCCAAAGAAAGTATCCCCAGATTCACTGGCAAAATATTCTGATGCAGCGAGAAAACTAAGGCTTTTTTCGAAGCAACCAGGTCCCAATCACTATTGCCGCCCCCGAAAATAATTGTGCCGCCGGCAGCCCACCAATTTTCCAAACAATACTCTCCGGTCGCAGTGGTTCCAGGAGTAATCTGATCAGTCCATAGCCAATCAGATAAACCCCCGCAATCTTTCCCCGAAATTTTTCCTGCCCCCGCCAGATAATAGCAAAAAGTAGTAAATTCAAGATGCTCTCATACAAAAAGAGCGGCTCCCCGTTTTTCCCTATAATTTCATTGTTAAAGAAGTTTCCCCAGCGGCCAATCGCTTGGCCCAGCGGCAACCCAAAGAAGACGACGTCGAGAAGATCTTTCCGCTGAATCTTAACCCGGGTAACTCTTACCCTGAGAAATAGTCCGGCCACGCCGCCAATAATTGCCCCCCAAATTCCCAAGCCCCCGTTCCAGACGTAAAAAGCGCTTTGAGGATTTAAACTATAAATCTCTCCCCATTTATCGACTACATGATAGATTCTTGCCCCGATAATTCCACCAATAACTACAAAGAAAAAAAGTTTTTCAATTAACTTTACCTCGATTCCTCGTCGCTTAGCCAACCACAGTGAGGCCTGAAAAGCCGCCAGGATAGCCAGCCCCAACAGCAAACCGTACAAATGAAAATTTAAACCGAAAATATTCAGCGTGGCGGTCATTAGGCTAATCGTTTGCCGATCTCATCCAGGGGAATGATCTCGCTCTTTTCTTCGCCCCTTCGTTTTAGTTCCCCACCACCCCCGGACAGGCTTTTTTCCGAAACAATTAGCCGGTACGGATTGCCAATCAAATCGGCGTCGGCAAATTTTACCCCGGCGCTTAAATCGCGGTCATCCCACAGCACCTCCACTCCGGCCGCGACAAGCGACCCGTAGATATCTTTTGCTTTCTCGTGCGTCGTCTCGAAACTGATCAGGCTGACCTTGAAAGGGGCAACCGTATCCGGCCAGATAATTCCTCTTTCGTCATTAAATTTCTCGACGATCACTCCTACCAAGCGGCTTGTCCCGATGCCATAACATCCCATCCAAACTGGCCTCTGCTCGCCGTCAGCAGCGGCATACCTATAGTCAAAATCATCGGCAAATTTGGTACCCAAGGTGAAGATGTTTCCTACCTCAGAAGCCCTGAACTCTTCATATTTGTCCTTATTAGAAGCGTCCTCCGGCATCACTTCTTTGTTGTAGGCGATACCGGTTTCTTTATTCAGATAAATTGTGTCTTCACCGTTTTCGCATCTGGTCTGGAATTCGTGGGAGTAGTCTTTAGTAAAGTCCCCGCCGGAAGCCAAGGTAATATAGGTGTCATTGCCCAAACCCATCCGGCGATAAATCGTCACATAAGCATCTTTCGCCACTTCATAAAACCGTTTCAGGTCGGCCTCGTCGGTATGGAAACTATACATGTCCTTCATCCGAAACTCTCTGGTCCGCATTATCCCTCCCTTCGCCCTCGGCTCATTGCGGAACTTGGTTTGGATTTGGTAAACTGCCCGGGGAAGATTTTTATAAGAGAAGTTAAACTTTTTTACCAAAGGGGTCACGATTTCTTCATGGGTCGGACCGATGACATATTCCGCGTCATGTTTGTCTTTGGCCGCTTGGTTAGCCGGTACCGCTTTCATCAGAACATCGACCTTTTCGAATCTGCCCGTCTGCTTCCAATTTTCCACCGGTTCCAGAGTTGGCATCAGTATCTCGTTGCCGATCTTATCCATCTCTTCCCGGACGATGTTTTCAATTTTTGCCAGAACACGTAGACCGAAGGGCAAAAAGGTATAGACCCCCGCCATGACTTGATCCACAAAGGCTCCCTGAACCAGCAACCGATGATTAACTGTCTCGGCTTCTTTGGGGGGTATTTTTGTTGGCGCGAATGCCAGCTGGCTCATTTTCATATACTCTAGTTTAACCTTCTAGTAACTTGATGGAAAGATAGGCGACGACGATCCCGAAAGTAAAGCTTAGTAACTGTCTAATGGTTTCTCGTTTCCTGGTCGTGCGATGCAATTCGGGAATCAAGTCGGCCAAAGCAATATAAAGGAACATCCCGGCGGTGAAAGCCAGGATGTAAGGTTCGACCCCCTTCAAAAAATCTCCCATCAAATAGACGCTGATACCCCCCGCCACCGTTGTCAAACTCGAAAGAACGTTTAGGCTAATCGTTTTTGTCCTTGAAAAACCGGCCTTCACATAGAGAGAAAAGTCCGCCATCTCTTGCGGCAGTTCATGGGCAGCAACGGCGATTGCGGTTGCCTTCCCGAATGCCGGCTCGATCAGGAAAGCGGCACCGATTGCCACCCCGTCGATCAGGTTGTGCAGGGTATCGCCAAGCCAGACTGCGACCATGTTTGGTCCGTGTCCATGCGGTTCGTGGTGGTGGTGGAACCAAATACTTGTCCTTTCCAAAAAGAATAAGAAGAGAATACCAAAAAGAAGCAGTATTGACGCTGTCTCTATATCTCCAGCCAAAATGCTTTCCGGCAGTAAGTCGAGCACCGAGATGGTAATCATCACTCCGGCGGCAAAACTGGTTAGTTCCATTATGAAGCTCGTTAAAATCCTTCGCCAGAAAAGAATCGCGATACCCCCCGCCAAGGAAGCCACTCCGCCCAAGAAAGTGAAAACAATAATATTCGCGAGGAGCATCCCTTCAATTGTAACCCATACTCACCTCCTGTTATCCCCGACCTGGATGATATGATGAACCTATGTTTAGTCTTCTTGGCAAAAAAGCTCTCGTTACCGGCGCCTCCCGTGGCATTGGTCGAGGTATCGCTCTCGCCCTCGCAGCACAAGGGGCCGATGTGATCATCAATTATCGGGGTAATGCACAGCAGGCAAACGCGGTTGCCGAAGAAATCAAAAAACTAGGCCGTGACTCTTTTATCATTCAGGCTGATGTTTCAAATTCCATCGAGGTTGCCAGAATGTTCGAAGAATTAAAAAACAAATGGGGCAAACTGGATATTTTAGTAAATAACGCGGGTATCATCGACTATGCCAGTTTCGAGGACATCCCGGAAGAACAATGGGACCGGATTCTCTCGACAAACCTGAAGGGCCAATTCCTTTGCAGTCAGCAAGCTGTCAAAATAATGGGCTCTCCCGGTCGGATCATCTGCATCGCCTCGATTGCCTCAGGCGGCGTGGGAGTTGGTTTTGCCCAGTTGGCTCACTATTCGGCCAGTAAGGGCGGCGTCATCGGCATGGTCGAATCAATGGCCCTCGATCTGGCCAAGCGGGGCATCAATGTTAACGCCATCGCCCCGGGTGCTATCGAATCAGATATGACCAAAGGAGCTCTGGAAAATCCTGAGACTGCCAAAAGTTTCCTGTCCCGCGTTCCCAAAGGGCGCATCGGCCAGCCGGCAGATATTGGCGCCGCCACCGCCTTTCTCGCCAGCGACGAAGCCGACTATATTACCGGGACGGTTCTTTATGTCGATGGCGGCTGGCTAGCCGGATAATTTAGTTTTTGATTCTTGACACCCGACCCCTTCCCGTCGTAATATATTCTAATAATCGAATATGTATCAACAGGTATTTGAACTCCATGCTGATATCCACAAGGCTCTGGCCCACCCAAAGCGGTTGGAGATCATCCATCTCTTGCGCGACCGGACGCTAACCGTTAGTGAGATTCAGGAAATGCTTGATCTGCCCCAGGCTAACCTCAGCCAACAGCTGACGATTCTCCGCCGGTCCGGTGTCGTCGCTAGTCGGAAGGCAGGCAAACAAATTTACTACCGCCTGGCCCACAAAAACGTCATCAAGGCCAGCGACCTCCTGCGTCAGATTCTGGTTGAGAAATACCAAAATAGCAAACTTGCCGATGAGCTGACCCTGAAAATGTCCGACCTGGTCCCCCTGACCATCGACCAGGTTTGCGGCATGCGTCTGTCGCCGAAAACCGCCGCTTTCGCCCATAAATACCAAAACGAGAATTACTATTTTTGTGCCGCCGGCTGCTATCACAAATTCAAAGGCGGTCCGGACAAATATGTTAATTAGTCAACTATGAACGAAAACAAAATTTTCATCATTATCGGCGCCACCACCATTTTGTTATTGACCGGAGTTGTTTTCTTGGCAGGAAGAACCAGTAATGCTGCCAAGGTCGAGGTTAATGAGGCGGCCAAAGTTGCGACAAAATCAAAAAGTTACGACTGGGGTCAAATCGGCATCAATAATGGTAAGGTCGAAGCCATCTTTGATATCGAAAATCAGGGTCAGGTACCGCTCAAGCTTTTCAACGTCACTACTTCCTGCGCCTGCACTACCGCCCAAATAATTACCGAAAAAGAGGCGTCCCCCCTCTTCGGTATGCATACGAAGTCGGACTTTGTCGGTGAGGTTGCTCCAGGGAAGAAAGCAATACTGAAAGTCGTCTACGATCCGCTCTTTCATGGACCAAACGGTCTGGGATCCATCAGTCGCGAAATTACAGTCACCACAAATGATGCCAGTAATCCCAAATTGGTCTTCAATACCACTGCTGATGTCGTCAAATAATTAACAATCAAACACAAAAATGTCAGAAGAGACAAAAAATTCGCCCTCAGTTAAAAAATTTCCCAGCTCAGCCGTTCTCCTATTCGGCGGCGCCAGCGCTTTGCTTGTTTTTTCTATTGCCAAATTTACTTTGGATATCGATATCAAACCCAGTGCTAGGATTCAGGCGATCAGGG
>Ga0209324_10000874_pt1 | contig 20793 bp, 15 predicted proteins | sample Rifsed19ft3_FD_184015 | JGI IMG/M metagenome (GOLD analysis project Ga0209324, IMG submission 184015) | Soil microbial communities from Rifle, Colorado, USA - sediment 19ft 3 (version 2) | ecosystem: Environmental > Terrestrial > Deep subsurface > Rock core/Sediment | place: Rifle, Colorado...
CAGCCAGGCGCAGGAGCAGCCTCCGGGCCTTGCCTCTCCTCCCGCAGGAAGTCGCGGAGAGACTGCATCGGGGGGAAACGACAACACCGACCGGACCGGTATCCTGTGGAACATGGACAATGTCGTCGGGATCGCGCTTTCCCGGCATCCCCTGATCGGTCAGGCCGACGCCGATACGACGGCCGCCATCGCGCGAAAAGGCCAAGCCGTATCGGGGTATTACCCATCGATCAACCTGTCCACCGGATACGCGCGGTCCCGTTCGCTTTCCTCCCAGAGCCCGGAAAGCGTTACTTCTTCCGAAAGATTCATCGAGGGAAACGTTTCCCAGATCATCACGGACTTCGGCCGGACGAGGGCCGGCGCAGACCGTGCGGGATCACTCGTATCCGCCGCTGCGGAAAGCGGGAAATCCAAGCGACAAGATGTTGCTTTCGCCTCGAAAATCGCCTATTTCAGCGTCCTCCGGGCGCAGAGGATCGTAGACATCCGCCGCGAGACGTTGCAGCAGCGCGAGTCGCTCCTGACCCAGGCGCAGGCCTTCTACGATGCGGGGGTCCGGGCGCGGATCGACGTGGCACGCGCGGAAGCCAACCTCTACCAGGCGCGCGCAGAGCTGACCGCCGCCTTGAACGAACTCCAGGTGGCGCGGATCACCCTGCTCAACCGCATGGGCATCGACGGGCCAAAGGATTTCGGCCTTATGGACACCCTCGCCGTGGTGACGGTTCCGGGAACTCTCGACTCGTGGGTCGCCGAGGCGGAGGCGAACCGTCCGGAACTGAGCTCGATCCGGGAACGGGAACGGGCGGCGGAATACGGGCTTCGCGCGGCTCGAGCCGGCTATTATCCAATCCTCACGGGGGCCGGCGGGTACGGATATGCCGCGGAAGAACCGCCCCTGAAGCAGAACTACGACCTCACCGTCCTTCTGAATTTCCCAGTCTTCTCGGGATTCTCGACGAGGGAGCAGGTAAAGGAGGCACAGGCGTCGCTCGACTCGACGAGGTTCGCGGCAACGGAACTCCGGCGCCTGGTCCGCCTCGAGGTGGAGCAGGCGTCCCTCTCCGTCCGGGAAGCATACGAGCGCTCCGAAGCCCGCCGGAAGGAGCAGGAGGCGTCCCGGGAAAACCTGCGACTTGCGAGGGAACGGTACAAGGTGGGGGCGGGAGACATCATCGAAATGATCGATGCGCAGGTGCAGATGAGCCGGGCGGACACCGCCGTGATCGAGGCGCTCTACGATTCCAGCATCTCCGCGGCGACGCTCCTCCGGGCGCTGGGGAGATAGGCCGGGGAAGCAGGGAAGGTCCGGCGAACCAAACAGGTTGCATCAAGCGTCTCAAGAGGAAACCGATGAGCCCTCGATACCGTCCCGTTCGACCGGGACCAACCATAGCCCCTCTTTCCCTCGCGACTCTTCTTTGCGCTCTGGCCGCCGGTCCCCCGTTTCTCTCCGGGTGCTCCCAGGAGACTAACTCCAGGATGACGGGAGCGCAACAAAAGAGTGTCCCCGTAACCGTAGGCACGGCATCCAAAAAGGACTTCCCGGTCCAGGTCCGCGCCATCGGAACGGTGGAGGCGTTCTCCACCGTCACGATCAAGACCCTGGTGGCCGGACAGATCACCAAGGTGGCCTTCCGGGAGGGCCAGGACGTGAAAAGGGGGGACCTTCTGTTTGAGATCGATCCCGTTCCCTTCCAGGTGGCGCTGCAGGTGGCGGAAGCAACGCTGGCAAAGGATGTGGCGCTCAAGGAAAACGCCGAGAAGGAAGTGAAGCGGTACGCTCTGCTGATCGAGAAGGACCTGATCCCGAGGCAGCAGTACGACCAGGTGATCGCCAATCTGGGGGCGCTTGAAGCCACGGTGCAGGCGGATGCCGCCCAGGTGGAGCAAAGCCGCGTGAAACTCGGATACTGCTACCTCCGGTCGCCCATCGACGGCCGGACGGGCGATCTCTCCGTGAACCGGGGAAACATCGTCAAGGAAAACGATACGAAGCTTCTGGTCATCAACCAGATCACCCCCATCTACGTCACGTTTTCCGTGCCCGAGCAGCGCCTCGCGGAAATCCGACGGAACCAGGCCGAAGGAAACCTGGCGGTCGAGGCGGTTCTCCCCGGGGGAGGGGGCGATCCCATCGGGGGGAGCCTCGATTTCATCAGCAACGAGGTCGACAAGACCACGGGGACGATCCAGCTGAAGGGGAAATTCGCCAACGCAGACAGGCGGCTCTGGCCCGGTCAGTTCGTGAACGTGTCGCTCACCCTCGCCGTCCGGCGCGACGCGGTCTTCGTCCCCTCCCAGGCGATCCAGACGGGACAGGAAGGCCGGTACGTTTTCGTCATCAAGCAGGACCTCACCGCGGAGATGCGTCCCGTCACGGCCGGCCCGTCCCTGGGAGGGGATACGGTCATCGAACAAGGCGTCCAGGCCGGAGAGCAGGTGGTCACCGACGGCCAGCTCGGCCTGGTTCCGGGTTCCAAGGTGGATGTGAAGAGCCCGGAGGCGGTCAGGGAGAAGGCCTCTTGAACATCCCGGAACAATTCATCCGCCGACCCGTCATGACGACCCTGGTGATGCTCGCCATCCTTCTGTTCGGCGTCATGGGGTACCGGCATCTTCCGGTAAGCGACCTGCCCAACGTCGATTTCCCGACCTTGCTGGTCACCGCGAACCTGCCGGGGGCTAGCCCGGAAACGATGGCCTCCTCCGTGGCCACCCCCCTGGAGAAGCAGTTTTCCACGATCGCCGGCGTCGATTCCATGACCTCCAGCAGCGGGATCGGGCTGACCCAGATCACGCTCACGTTCTCCTTGAGCCGCAACATCGACGCCGCCGCCCAGGACGTGCAGGCGGCCATCGCCAAGGCGGCCTCCCAGCTGCCGCGGGACATGCCCTCTCCTCCCTCCTACCAGAAGGTCAATCCCGCGGACCAGCCGATTCTGTACTTCGCCCTGTACTCCCCGACCCTTCCCCTTTCGATGGTGGACGAATACGCGCAGACGTTCATCGCGCAGCGGATTTCCATGATCAGCGGGGTCGCCCAGGTCCTCGTGTTCGGCTCCCAGAAATACGCCGTGCGCGTGCGACTCGACCCCGACAGCATGGCCGCGCGCGGGATCGGGATCGACGAGGTGGCCGGCGCGATCGAGCAGGGGAACGTGAATCTCCCCACGGGGACTCTCTCCGGCCCCCACCAGGCGTTCACGGTGGAGACGCGCGGCCAGCTCATGGAGGCGGACGCCTACCGGCCACTGGTGGTCGCGTACCGCAACGGCTCCCCCGTGCGCCTTCAGGACATCGGAACAGTCGTCGACGGCGTGGAAAACGACAAGGTGGCGAGCTGGTACAAGACCACGCGCGCCGTCGTCCTTGCCATCCAGCGGCAGCCGGGCACCAACACGGTGGAGGTGGTGGATTCGATCCATCGGCTCCTTCCGACGTTCCGCGTCCAGATGCCGGCCTCGATCGAGCTCGCCATCCTCTACGACCGGTCCGTGTCGATCCGCGACTCGGTGAACGACGTGCAGTTCACCCTGTTCCTGGCGATCTGCCTCGTCGTCCTCGTGATCTTCCTCTTCCTGCGCAACCTTTCGGCAACGTTGATCCCGAGCCTCGCGGTGCCGATGTCGGTCGTGGGGACCTTCGCCGTCATGTACCTGATGGGATACAGCCTGGACAACCTGTCCCTCATGGCCCTGACCCTCTCGGTGGGTTTCGTGGTGGACGACGCCATCGTGATGCTGGAGAACATCGTCCGTCACATGGAACGGGGGGAGGACGCGCGGACGGCGGCCTTCCGGGGATCCAAGGAGATCGGCTTCACCATCCTGTCGATGACCCTGTCGCTTGTGGCCGTCTTCATCCCCGTGCTCTTCATGGGGGGGGTTGTAGGGCGGCTGCTCCACGAGTTCGCCGTCACGATCGGCGCGGCGATCCTGGTCTCCGGTTTCGTGTCCCTGACCCTGACCCCCATGCTCTGCAGCCGCTTCCTGCGCCCGCCGGGGGAGGAGAAGCACGGCCGCGTCTACCAGGCCTCGGAGCGCGTCTTCGTCGGCATGCTCTCGTTCTACGACCGGAGCCTCCGATGGGTATTGCGGTACCGCCGCGCCACGATCGTGTTTTCCGCCCTTTTGCTCATCGTGACGGCGTACCTGTTCGTCGTCATCCCCAAGGGGTTCCTCCCGGCCGAGGACACCGGGATGATCTTCGGCTTCACCGAGGCGGCCCAGGGGATCTCCTTCGATTCGATGAAGGAGCACCAGCAGGCGCTTGCCGCCGTCGTCGCCGCCGACCCGAACGTGGAGTCCTTCATGTCGAGCATCGGCCCGAGCGGGCCGAACGTGGCCGGCAACTCGGGGCGAATCTTCATCCGGCTCAAACCCCGCAAGGAGCGCGATCTGAGCTCGGACGAGATCATCCAGGCCCTGCGTCCGAAGATCTCGAAGATCCCCGGCATCCGGGCGTTCCTGCAGAATCTTCCCCCGATCCGGATCGGCGGGCAGCTGACGAAGAGCCAGTACCAGCTGACGCTGCAAAGCCCGGACACGGGGGACCTCTACCGCATGGCTCCGGTGCTCGAGGCAAGGATGAGGGAGATCGCGGGACTCCAGGATGTGACGAGCGACCTGCAGATCAAGAACCCGCAGGTCAACGTGAAGATCGAACGGGACAAGGCGAAGTCGATGGGCATCACCGCGCAGCAGATCGAGGACGCCCTTTTCAGCGCCTACGGTTCGCGGCAGATCTCCACCATCTTCACCCCGAACAACACCTACAAGGTCATCATGGAGGTGGAACCCCGATACCAGACCGACCCGGAGGCCCTCTCCCGGCTCTACGTCCGTTCCTCCGCCGGCGGCCTTGTCCCCTTGAACGCCGTGGCCACGATGACGCCGGGGGTGGGCCCCCTCCTCGTGAACCATCTCGGCCAGCTGCCTTCGGTCACCATCTCCTTCAACCTCCAGCCCGGAATTTCCCTGGGGCAGGCGGTGGCGGCGGTGGACAAGGTCGCGCGCGTCACGCTCCCCGCCTCCATCACCACCAGTTTCCAGGGAACCGCCCAGGCCTTCCAGGCGTCGCTCCAGGGGATGGGGATCCTGCTCGTGATGGCCATCCTGGTCATCTATCTCGTGCTGGGAATCCTCTACGAAAGCTTCATCCACCCCCTGACGATCCTGTCCGGCCTTCCCGCCGCCGGGATCGGGGCCCTGGTGGCGCTCATGATCTTCCGGATGGATCTCTCCCTCTACGCCTTCGTGGGCGTCATCATGCTGGTGGGGATCGTGAAGAAGAACGCCATCATGATGATCGACTTCGCCCTCGAGGCGGAGCGCAAGGAGGGGAAAAGCCCCGCGGAGGCGATCTACGAAGGGTGTCTCGTCCGGTTCCGCCCCATCATGATGACCACGATGTCCGCCCTGATGGCGACCCTGCCGATCGCCATCGGCTTCGGCGCAGGGGCGGAAGCCCGCAGGCCGATGGGGATCGCCGTCGTGGGCGGGCTTCTCTTTTCCCAGATCATCACGCTCTACATCACGCCGGTGATCTACACGTTCCTGGACGGGTTCCAGGCCGTTCTCCAGGGATGGCTGCAACGGCTCCGCGAAACCGTCGGGGGCAGGAGGGCAAAACCGGCACTCCCGCTCGATCCCGCCGCCGGCTGAGCGCGAAACCGCCCCCGTTCCGGATCTTGTCCGGGGATGCAGCGTATTGATTGACATCGATATGAAGGGGGGGGTATAGTTGGGTTGAAGGCGCGTTGGCAGGTCAACCACCCGGTCGATTAGAAAAAAGCAGGACGGCGGCAGGCAACCCACGGACATCCGTTCCTCTGAGGCAGCAGAGAGAGTGAAATGACTTTCTCTCTCCAGGAACGGTTTCTCTTTCCCTCCCTCCCATACGGCGGTGTCCGGAGAAATTCAATCTCCGCATGGCCCGGGTGTCCGCCAGGCCGCCCGGGAAGGCGGAGGACGAAGGATCGGCTCCCGCGCGCCGCGGGATCGCATTGCCCCCCCCGAGCGGGAAGCGATTGGGCCCGGCCCCAGGTGAGGTACCGGAGACGCGGACCCCGGCGGGCTGCACCGGAAGGGAGGGATGATGGAACAATGGTGGATGTGGGCGGTCTTCGGTGTCGTGGTCATGACGACGCTCATGATCGACCTCCTGGTGTTTCACCGGAAACCCCATGCCATGTCCCTCCGCGAGGCCTCCGCCTGGACCGGGGTCTGGGTTTCCCTGGCCGCGCTGTTTGCCGGCGCCGTCTTCGCCACGGAGGGATCGGGCAAGGGTCTGGAGTTTGTCACGGGCTACATCATCGAGTGGTCCTTAAGCGTGGACAATCTTTTCGTGTTCCTCGTGATCTTCTCGTACTTCGCCGTCCCGCTGGCCTTTCAACACCGGGTGCTCTTCTGGGGAATCATGGGGGCGGTGATCATGCGGGGAATCTTCATCGCCGCCGGCGTGGGCCTGCTGGCGTGGTTCCACTGGATGATCTATGTTTTCGGGGCCTTTCTGGTTTTCACGGGGATCAAGATCCTGCGCCAGGGTGAGTTGCAGGTCGAGCCCCAGAAGAATCCGCTTCTCCGGTTCTTCACCCGCATCATGCCGGTCGACCCGGCCTACGACAAGCAGAACTTCTTTGTGCGGCGGGAGGGGCGGCTGGTGGCGACCGCTCTCGTGCCGGTCCTGATCGTGGTGGAGACGACCGACGTCATGTTCGCGACGGATTCGGTACCCGCCATCCTCGCCATCACCCGCGATCCCTTCATCGTGTACACGTCCAACGTGTTCGCCATCCTCGGATTGCGCGCCATGTTCTTCCTGCTGGCGGGAATCATGGGACTGTTCCGGTACTTGAAGGTCGGGCTCTGCATCGTCCTCATGTTCGTGGGGGCCAAGATGCTGATCTCCGATTTTTATAAGATCCCCATCGCGGTGTCTTTGGCCATGGTGGTCTCCATACTGGCATCCTCGGTCCTGGCTTCCGTCATTTTCCCTCCCGCGGATGGGAATGCCGCCGTACGGAGCGACGGGGGCATAGCGGCCCCGGCGGGCCGGGTCGAGGAGGAGGAGACGATGGAACATCGGAGGAAAAGTCACATAGCCTAGCCGGAGCACTGGGCAGGAAAGAGGGGAAAAATGGATTTTGTACGAAGAAGCAAGATAAATTGGTTTCTCGGTGTTGTATGCTCAGGAGTCCTGGCAAGCTTGCTCTATCTTTACGTATATATTTATGTCGTTCATATCCCGTTAAGCAAAAATTACATCAGCGGCATCATAGGTTTCGTTGGCGTTATATTCTTTGCGACAATACCCATTTTCGGAATTTATAAATATTTCCTTCACGGAAGTCGGCAACAAAAAATATTATCTATTGATGAGTCTGGAATCAAATTCTATTCCGGCGCCAGATTTACCTTGTCTTGGCATGATATTGAATCAATCAGTAAAGAAAGCGCCGGCCAAGGGAAGGGCCAGGCGTTGGCAATACATTTGAAGCATGGTGACGGCAAACTGTTCAACAAGAAACGTAAAGCGAAGTTGTTATATTTCCCGGACAAGAAATATGCTGGCCCCGGAGATATCACCATAGCATTTCATGGCGTATCCCCGAGTCTGGACGATGCCATTGCGGAGATTAACAAATATCGTTCCAAGGCAGTCAATGACGTTGCTGTCTGATTTCTTCGGGATCGTTGCGCGCGAACGGCTCCTTCGATTCCCGTTTCCCGGCCGGTTCCATGGGGCCCGAAGGGCCGTCACACCTTTCGTCGGAGGGATCGCACGTCCGGATTCCGTCCGGATCGCAACCGCTTGAGCAGGTTCTTGCAGGACAAGGTGTTGAGGACGTCGGCCGCTACCGCCCACCCCCTCCTCGCGACGGCCACCCCGTACTCCATGTAGTCGAAGTTGGCGGTGACGTGGGTGTCCGTGCTGATGACGAGGGGGATCCCGTATCGTTTCGCCATCCGCACGTGGTGGTCGGAAAGGTCCAGCCGGGCGGGATACGCGTTGACCTCCATCGCCACGCCGAGGGCGGCCGCTTCCCGGAACAACGCATCGATGTCGACGTCGTACGGGTCCCGCTCCCCGATGAGCCTGCCGGAGGGGTGGGCGATGATGCCGACAAGGGGATTCCGGACGGCCGACAGGAGACGTGCCGTAATCTGCTCCCGGGACTGCCGGAACCCGGAGTGGATGGAGGCGATGACGATATCGAGTTCTCCGAGGACGTCGTCGGCCAAATCCAGCGTCCCGTCCCCGCGGATATCCACCTCCACGCCCGTCAGGATGCGAAAGCCCCGCAGGGTTCGGTTCGCCTCGTCGATCTGCGCGATCTGCTCGCGCAGCCTTTTCTCGTCCAGTCCGCGGGCGACCCCGAGCCCCTTCGAGTGGTCGGTGATCGCGATGTACTGGTACCCTTTCCTCCTCGCGGCCCGGACCAGCGCGTCGAGGTCGTGGGCGCCGTCCGACCATTTCGTGTGGACGTGGAGATCCCCCCGGATGTCCTCGACGGTCAGCAAATCCGGAAGGACGCCGCCCTGCGCCGCCTCGATCTCCCCCGTGTCCTCGCGCAGTTCGGGCGGGATGAAGGGGAGGCCCAGCGACTTGTAGACCTCTCCCTCGAGTTTCCCCCCGATCCGTTTCCCGTCGCTCTCCCGGAACACGCCGTACTCGTTGATCTTTAAGCCCGCGCGCGAAGCCATATCCCGGAGCTTGATGTTGTGCTCCTTGCTGCCCGTGAGGTACTGGAGCGCGGCGCCGAAGGAGCTTTCCTCCACCACCCGAAGGTCGACCTCTATCCCGTCCGCCGTGAGGATGGAGGACTTCGTGGTCCCGTGCGCCAGGACCTCCTGGACGATCGGCAGGTTCGCGAAGGCCTCCATGACCTTCGCCGGCTTTACCGAAGTGGCCAGGATGTCGATATCCTGGACCGTCTCCTTCCACCGCCGGATGCTGCCCGCCACGGCGATCCTGCCCAAGGGGGCTTTGGCCCTCAGTTTCCGGACGATGTCGTCGGCGACGGGCATCGCCCGCCCCAGGGGGTGCCGTTCCCGCCCCTTCCGCAGGGTGTCGATTCCCCTGCGGATGTTCTCTTCCGTCTTCTTCTGGATTCCCGGCAGTCCCGCCAGCTTCCCCTCCCGGGTGAGCGCTTCGAGGTCGTCCAGGCTTCGCACGCCCGCCTTCTCGTACAGCGTCTTTGCGGTCTTCGGCCCGACACCCGGGATCCGGAGGATGACGAGCAGCCCCGCAGGGATCTCCTTCTTCAGGTCCTCATGCAGGTCGACACGCCCCGTCCCGAGAAATTGCCGGATCTTTCCGACGAGGTCCGGCCCGATCCCGGGGACGGCGCGAAGTTCCAAATCGGTCATCTCGGCGACATCCCGGGCCAGGGCCCCGATGTTCAGCGCCGCCCGCTGGTAGGCCCGGATGCGGAACGGATTCTCCCCCCTAAGTTCCAGGAGGGAGGCGATTTCGTCGAAAACGGTGGCGATCTGCCGGTTCTTCATCTGGTGAACGCCACCGACGCGAAGCTGACGGCCGACCGGGTCGGCTCCTCGTGCCATACCTCGTAGTCCAATACCGCCCCGCGAACTCCCGGCAGGACGGCCAGGAGGGTCCACAGCGCCGAGAATCCGCAGATCCGGTACCGGTTCTGCACGCGGGCTCCCGCCTCGAACAAGGCGGTGGGGTCTCCCGCTTCGAGGGCATCCAGGATCTCCCTGTCGAAGGCGCGGAAGGCAGGCTCGAGCGACACCCCCGGATGGGGATCCCCGAACTTCGGCCCCACGTGAGAGAGGTCGACGCCCGCCACGACGAGTTTCCCCTCCGGCGGGTCGGAAAGCCAGGAGGAAACCGACTCTACGAACGGCGCGACGCCCGGCGCCTCGAGCGGGGACCGTACCTGCCCGAACAGGTCTTCCATCTGTCCGCACAGGACGGGGAGGACCGGGATCTTCTCCATCGGGAAGATCCGCTGGAGAAACAGAAGGGGGAACTCGATCGAATGCTCGGTCCGGTGGGCGAAGTCGTCGGGGGAGAGCGCCTCCTTCGCATTCCCGCGGATGTGCTCCACCGCATCCCGGTCCGCCGGGACACGGCCCAGGGGCGTCGTGAAGGTTTTGGCCGAGAGGCAGTAGCGGGTCTGCCCGAGGGAGTGGCCGGTCCCGAGGAGAAGAACGGCGGAGGGGGCGGGGCCCCGGATCGCCCGGTAGGCCGCAGCGTAGGTTCGCTCCGCCACCCGGAGGTCGATATGGGGGGACGCCAGCGCGCAGGGAGGACCGGGAAGACGGCCGGCGGGAGGAACCGGGAGGGATAGGATCCGGTCGAGCAGGGCGGCAAGAGCAGAAGGGTCCGCGGGGTAGGCGTTCCCGGCGAGAGCCGCCGTCCGCTCGGGGCTGGCCGCAAACTCCCGGACGATCCGCTCCTTCGCCTCGCGGTACGCCTCCGTCTGCAGGATTCCCAGCCGGGAAAACTCCCCAACGATCCGCTCCGCTTCCGAACGGAAGACGAGGGAGCCGCCCTGGCGTCGCATCATGACGATCTGCAGGTCGTCGACCGTCGAGGAACCGTTGAACAGCGGCAGGTACGGGACGACCTCCCCGGATAGGGCGGCGCTCGGCGCGACGATCCCCAGCGGGTCCCGGACGAGGAACACGTCCCGCCCTTCAAAGCGGGCGGGCAACAGATCGATGTCGGCGCGAAGCGCGGGGAGCATGTCCATGACCACAATTGTACCGCCTGTTGCCGAGATCCGATACGTGCCGTCGTAGGATCTGCCCCTCGCCCATCCCGGAGGAAGACGGTGACGCCTGGAATGGGGATGAGGAGAAAGAGAGGGAGCCGTCCCTTCCCTTACGCCCGGCTCCCGGAGGAGTCGGGGAACGGTACGGCTCCCGTCGGTTACGCGGCCTTGAGGTCCGACGTGCAGTGGCCGCACTTCTTCGCCTGGATCGGAATCGTCGACAGGCAGTGCGGGCAATCCTTCGTCGTCGGCACGGCGGGCGGGGCCTCCTCCTTCTTCTTGAGTTGGTTGATGCTGCGCACGACGAAGAAGATGGCGAACGCGATGATGAGGAAGTTCACGATGGTGTTCACGAACAGGCCGTAATTCAGCGTGACCGCCCCCGCTCCCTTTGCCGCGGCGATCGTCGCATGGGGACCAAGGGTCTTTCCTTCCTTGAGCACCAGGAAGAGGTTCGAAAAGTCGACGTTGCCCAGCAACAGCCCGAGCGGCGGCATCAGCACGTCGGAAACCAGCGATCCGACGATCGCCCCGAAGGCTGCTCCTACGATGATCCCCACCGCCATGTCGACCATGTTGCCTTTCACGGCGAATTCCTTGAATTCCTTCAGCACGTCCGTCCTCCTTTTTCGTCGGTTGAATGCATACGGAGCGGCGGCGACCTGCCGCATAGGAGTGTTCCCGGTGAGACGGGTGCCTCCCCACGATGATTCATTGTATTGCCGGAATTTGCCTTTTGATGCAACCCTTCGCAGGTGGATTCCGGAATATCCCGCGGGAGGAGGGCCCGGCAGAAAACCGGACGAACGGAATGGTAAAGAAATCCTGCAGGATGTCCGATAGGAGGACGGAGTGTTCCTTTCCTTGGAGGGGGGGGAAGATCGGTTGGAAAACCGCTTGCCGACCGGCGACTGGCGTCACATCCTGAACACCATCCAGGACATGGTCATGATTCTCGACGATTGCCAACGGGTCGTCTGGGCGAACCGGTCCCTGCTCAAGTTTTTGTCCCTTCCGGAGGAGGACGTCATCGGCCGTCCCTGTCATCACCTGCTGCACGGCGGCGCCGAGCACGGAAGCGAGTGCCCCTGCGCCCGGATCGGCAGGGACGGGAAGCGGGAATCATTCGAGATGGATCTCCCGGACCGGGACCTCCGGGTCAGGGTCACCGTCGACCCGTTCCTTGGCGAGAACGGAACCGTCGTGGGGCAGATCTTGTTCGTCGCGCGCCGGGAGCGGGGGCTCCGGGAGCAGGAGGAGCTCGGCGGACGGCTCCTCTCCCTGATGAACAACGTGCCCGGAGTGGTATACCGGGGCCTTCGGGACTGGTCCATCACCTTCCTGGGCGCCGAGGTGGAGCATCTTACCGGGTACGCCGCGGAAGATTTCCTGCGGGGATCCGTCAAGTGGCAGGAGATCGTCCACACGGAGGACCTGCCGTCCGTGAAGATGTCCTACCGGAACGCGGTGGGGGAGAGGAGAAAGGTCCTGCGCGTCGAATACCGCGTATTGCACCGGGATGGGCATTGGCGGTGGCTCGAGGACAGGCGGCAACTCATGTACGGTCCGAATGGCTCGTTCGATTACGTGGACGGCCTGCTGCTCGATATCACGGACCATAAACGCACGGAGGAGGAACTGCGGGCGACGAACCAGAAGCTTCAGGCCCTGGTCGAGGCCTCGCCGCTCGCCATCATGGCCATCGACAAGGAGGGACACGTCACCCTGTGGAATTCCGCCGCGGAGCGGACCTTCGGCTGGACGAGGGACGAGGTGATCGGACGGCTGAACCCGGTCGTGCCGGAAGAGAAGATGGGGGAGTTCCACGAGTTGCGCGAGCGCGTCCTGCGGGAAGGGGGGTTTTCCGGGATGGAGCTGACGCGGCAAATGAAGGGGGGCTTCCCGATCGAAATCAGCCTGTCCACCGCGCCGATGCGGGACGCCCTGGGGAACATCACGGGGATCATGTCCGTCATGGCGGACATCACGGAACGCAAGCAGATCGAGGAGGCCCTGAAACAAAGCGAGAACCAGCTGCGGCAGTCGCAGAAAATGGAAGCGGTGGGGAGGCTGGCCGGCGGGGTCGCCCACGACTTCAACAACCTCCTTACAGCGATCCAGGGATACTCCGACCTGCTGCTGCAGCGCCTCGACGCCCGCTCACCGTACCGGAAGGAGGTGGAGGAGATCCACAAGGCGGGGGAGCGCGCCTCCTCGCTCACCCAGCAGTTGCTCGCCTTCAGCCGGAAGCAGGTTTTGCAGCCGAAAGTCCTGGACCTGAACGACGTGGTGGCCGGCATGGAGGAGATGGTCCGGCGCATGATCGGGGAGAACATCGACCTGGTCACGGTGCTCCGGCCGGACCTGTGGAGCGTCCAGGTGGACCCGGGGCAGATCGAACAGGTGGTCATGAACCTCGTGGTGAACGCGCGGGACGCCATCTCGATGGGAGGGAAGATCACCATCGAGACGGGAAACGTATACCTGGACGATGACGACGTGCACCACCGCCCGCCCATGTCGCCCGGCGCGTACGCCATGCTCGCGGTGAGCGACACCGGGTGCGGCATGGACGAGGAGACGCAGGCGCGCCTGTTCGAGCCGTTCTTCACCACCAAGGAAACGGGGAAGGGGACGGGGCTTGGCCTGTCCACCGTCTACGGCATCGTCAAGCAGAGCAACGGGTACATCTGGGTGTACAGCGAACCGCACCACGGGTCGACATTCAAGATCTACATTCCCCGTCACGAAGCCCCGGGAGCCGAAGCGAAGTCCGAGGGGTCTTCCCGGACCGTTCCCCGGGGCCATGAGACCATCCTCCTCGTGGAGGACGAGGAGCTGGTGCGGGTGCTCGCGCGTGATGTTCTCCGGGACCACGGATACGTGGTTCTCGAGGCGAGCGACGGGGCCGATGCGATGGGGGTCGCCGTGAGCCACCGCGGACCGATCCACCTGATGATCACGGACGTGGTGATGCCGAACATGGGCGGCCGGGAGGTGGCGGTTGCCCTGGCGCCCCTGCTGCGCGATATGAGGGTCGTGTACATGTCCGGATACACCGACGACGCCATCGTGCACCACGGCATCCTGAGCCCGGGGAGCCGGTTCCTCCAGAAACCGTTTCGACTCGACGCCCTGCTTCGCAAGGTCCGCGAGGTGCTGGACGAATAAGGGGGGGGACGGGCGTGCGGGGCGCCCGGGTCGGGATCGGTTTCGGGAAGATGGCAAAGGAGCAGAAAAAAGAGCGGGCAACGGATCCCGGCGGCCCGCCGGGGGATATGCGGTATTCTTAAGGGGTTGCGCCGGCAGACGCGACCCCCGTTTTTTTTCTCGGGGGGGTCAGGGGAGAATGGTCCATGCTGATCGGATACCACGGCATCGTCCCGAAGTGCCACGCAAGCGTGTTTGTGGCGGAGGGGGCGATGGTGATCGGGGACGTGGAGATCGGGGAGGATTCCAGCGTCTGGTTCCACACCGTCATCCGGGGGGACATCCACCGCATCCGGATCGGGAAAAGGACCAACGTGCAGGACCATTCCACCCTGCACGTCACGAGGAAAGAACCGTTGGTCGTGGGGGACGGGATAACGATTGGCCACGGGGCCGTGGTGCACGGCTGCACGGTGGAGGACCTGTGCCTCATCGGGATCGGTGCGGTCGTGCTGGACGGGGCGGTCATCGGGAGGGGGAGCGTGATCGGGGCCGGGGCCGTCGTGTCCCCCGGGACGATCGTCCCGCCGCACTCCCTCGTGCTGGGAGTCCCGGGGAAAGTGGTCAAGGATCTCGGCCCTGGCTCGGCGGACGGCAACCGGGTCACCGCCGAAAACTACGTGGAACTGGCCAGGGCCTACCGGAAACGATAAGGAGAACGGCGATGGGACGCATCGGCGAGATCTGGGAGGGGGACCGGCTGATCCAGGACTTCGGGATGAAACTGCTCGAGGCCCGGGAGGGGTACGCGAAGGTGTCGGTGGAGGTGAAGGGGCGGTTCCTCAACGCCCACGGGATCGGGCACGGGGTGCTCCTCTTCGCCGTCGCCGACGCGGCGTTCGCCCTCTCGGTCAACGCGGTGGTCGACGCCGTGGGGGTCCAGTGGAGCCTGAACGTTTTCCGCGCGGCGAAACCGGGCGAGGAGGTGATCGGGGAGTCGAGGATCATCCACCGGGGCCGTCAGTCGATGGTCTGCGAACTCACGGTTACCGCCGGGGACGGACGGGTCCTCGCGCGGGGACAATCCACCGCGCTTCCCGTAGGGCGGGGGACGCACGCGGGCTCGGCGCCCCCCGACGTCCGCAAGGAGGGGCCACCCACGGCGGAATGAGAGCGGGGCTTTGCCTTCTCCCCGGGAACCCTTCAGGGCGTCCCCGACAGGATCGCCTCGCGCTCGCAGACCCTCGGCTGTTCGGCCGCGAGATAGTCGCTCACCCGGATCCGCACGATCTCCCGGTGGGTCCCCGCGGTGAAGGCGATCTCCGCGATCGAAGCGAGCTCGTGGGACACGAGCACCGGAACGTTATAGAGGGACCCGAAGATCGGCATCGCCCCGATGTCGCAGTCGGTGAACAGGGGCGCAAACTCCGCCTCGCTCGCGAGGCGTGCCTTTTTCGCCCCGAGGCAGGCCTGCACGCGCTTCAGGTCGACCCGCTCCGTCGCGGGGACGACGGCCATCCAGATCGCTCCGTCGACGTTCACGATGACCGATTTCGCGAAGGCCCTGCCCGGCACGTGCGATGCCTGGGCGACCTGCTGGGCGGTGAACGCCTCGGGGTGCGTCTCCGTCTGGAACGGGATCTTCCGCTCCTCGAACAGGTGGACCAGTTTCTGGGGGATGCTCATCGAAAAACCTCCTGTGGCCGGGAAAGGGGCGGGCCACCCCCCCGGTCGGTTATTTGGACGCGTCCTTGGCCAGTTCGACGAACCGGTCCCACGGCGTGGCGACCCACGTCTCCGTGGTGCCGTGCCCGTAGGAGCGGACCAGAAGGGCGACCTTGGTTGCTGACTCCGCGTCCGGCGCCTCGAAGATGTCAAGGTAGTCGTAGGGGCCCAGGATCGAGTAACTGCCGATCCACTTGACCTCCGGACAGTTCTTCCTGATCCGGTCAGCGACCTTCTTTTCGAGTTTCTCGACGAATTTCGGTCCGGAGACCGCCTCGGGGGAGATCCGGGTGAGCATGATGTAGGTGGCCATCGGGGGTTCCTCCTGTTTCCGAAAGGTTCACCGCGAATGGCGCTCTTCTTGCCGGCAGGTCTGGTAAAGGAGTGAACGAACGACGGGTCCGGAAGTAGTTCCAGTATACCGCAATCCCGCCGGGGAAAGGCAATCTCCCTGCCCGGGGAGGTTCAGTGCCCGGGCGGTGGGGGACCGTTCTGGTGGTCCGGTCGTCGCATCAGGAGGAGAAGGGGGAGTACGCACGCCATGAGGACCGACAGAATCCAGAAGACGTCGTTGAATCCCATCGCCGTCGCCTGCCGGACGGCCTGCCCGTAGATCATCTTCATCGACGTCCCCTCGGCGGAGACTTCCGGGATTCCCCTTCCCGGCAGCATCGCCCGCCCCCGCGCCACAGCGTCCTGGAATCCCCGGTCGAACCAGGTCAGGTGCTCGGTGAGGTGGCTCTGGTGGAGCTGGGCCCGCCGGGAGAACATGGTCGTGGAGAACGCCACGCCGAACGACCCCCCGAGGTTCCGGAGCAGGTTGTAGATGGAGGTCGCGTTCCCCATCTGGGGCTTGGGGATCGAGGAGAGGGTGAGGGTCGTCAGCGGGATGAACAGGAGCCCCATCCCGATCCCGAGGTAGATCCGAGGCCACATGAGGGACGAAAAATCCGATGCGAGGTTGAACCCCGCCATCTGGCGCGTGGAGAAGGCGCACACCAGGACCCCCAGCGCAAGGAGGTACTTCGGGTTCTGCTTCACGATGAGCTTTCCCACGACAGGCATCGTGAGGAGCGTGGCGACCCCGCCGGGGGAGAGCACGAGCCCCGCGAGCGTCGCCGTGTAGCCGAGCAGGATCTGGGCATACAGCGGCAGAAGGACGATGCTCCCGAGCAGGTTGAAAAAGGCGACGAACATCACGATGTTGCCCGAGGTGAACGGGATGTTCTTGAATGCGCGCAGGTCGACGATCGGGTGCTCGGCGAAGAAGAGCTCGACGATGACAAACGCCGCAAGCGACAGGACGGAGATCGCGGAGAAGATCAGGATGAAGTCGGAGTGGAACCAGTCCTCGCGCTGCCCCTTGTCCAGCACGATCTGCAGGGCGCCGATCCCCACCGTCAGAAGCGCGATTCCCCAGGTGTCCACCCGGACCTTCTCCGTCCGTTTCATGTAGGGGGGGTCGACGATGAACATCGTGACCATCATGACTGCGAAAAGCCCGATGGGAATGTTGACGTAGAAGATCCACCGCCAGGAAAGCGTGTCCGTGATGTAGCCGCCCATCAGGGGCCCCGCGATCGGCCCGAACATGATGCCGATCCCGAACATGGCCATTGCCATCCCGTGCTCCCTGGGAGGAAACGTCTCCAGGAGGATCGCCTGGGAGAGAGGCTGGAGCGCCCCGCCGCCGATTCCCTGGAGGATCCGGAAGAAGACGAGCATTCCCAGGCTGGTGGACGCCCCGCATAAAAAAGACGCCGCGGTGAAGAGGAGGATCGAGAAGATGAGGTAATGCTTCCGTCCAAAGGTGCGGGCGAGCCACCCGGTCATGGGAATGATGATGGCGTTGGATACGAGGTAGGACGTGAGGACCCAGGACGCCTCGTCGATCCCCGCGGAGAGGGAACCGCGGATGTGGTCGAGCGAAACGTTGGCGACGCTGATGTCGATGATCTCGATCAGCGTCGGCAGCATCACGGTGACGGCGACGATCCACTTGCTCCCGCGCATCGCGTCGACCGCGTTGTCGAACCGTCTCTCCCCGTTCATCGGGTTACCGGACGTTCACCGTGGGCACGACGGACATCCCGATCCGCAGCACGTGCTCCGGGTCTTCCCCCCGGTCGAGCACGATCTTCACCGGGACCCGCTGCACGACCTTGACGTAGTTCCCCGTGGCGTTCTCGGGGGGGAAGAGGGAAAAGGCGGACCCCGTCCCCGCCATGATGCTTTCCACCTTCCCGTGGAACTTCTTCCCCGCGAACGTGTCAATGCGGATGGTGACCGGATGGCCGGGACGGATCTTCTCGATCTGGGTCTCCTTGTAGTTCGCCACCACCCACACGCCCGACAGGTCGGCGATCGCGAGCAGCGGCTGGCCCGGGGAGACGACCTGCCCCACCTCCACTCCCTTCCGTGTCACATACCCGTCGGCGGGGGCGGCGACCTCCGCGTATTGCCGGTAGAGCTTCGCCTCCGCGAGGACGGACTCCCGCTGGCGGACGACGGCGCTTTGCTGTCCCACCCTCGCCTCGCGCTGCGATAGCGCCGCCTGCCGCTGGGCCAGGATGGCATTCTTCTGGGAGATCTGCGCCTCCTGGGTGGGGATGGCCGCCTCGGCGAGCCGAAGTTCCTCCTTCGCGAGGTCGTGGCGGGCCCTGCCCACATCCAGCTCGGTCTGGGCCTTTTCGAACCGCTCCTTGCTGATCGACTGCCGCTCGTACAGGCTTTTTGCCCGGTCCGCGTCCCGGATGGCCTGGGCAAGCTGCGCCCCGGCAAGGGTCACCCGGGACCGGGCCGCATCGACGGCAAGCCGGGCCTGGTCGAGCTGGGCCCGGGACGCCGCCAGGTCCTGGCGGGCCGCCTGGATGTCGGCTTTCCCGGCGGTGATGTCCGACTTGGCCCCGCTCAGGTCCGCCGTCGCGGCCGAGACGGCGGAACCGGCGGCGGCCTCCCGGACGGTGTACGGCTCCGGGTCGATCCGCAACAGCGGCTCCCCCTGTTTCACCGGCTGGTTGTCCACCACGAGCACCTCCACGACCGTCCCCTGGATGCGGGCGGCGACCGGATGGATCCGCCCCTCCACGTAGGCGTCGTCCGTCGCTATGTGGGTCTGACGGTACCACCAGTAGAACAGGCCGGACCCCACCGTCACGAGGGCGGCGACGGCGAACAGCATCATCGCCTTTCTGCGCCGGGAGTTTTTCGGCTGGCCCGCGACGCTTCCGTTTCGTTCCTCACCCATTGCTTCTCTCCTTGCCCCGGTTCTTCGTCATGATGGGGTATTCTATTCCAATCCCATGCGGTCCAGTAACTCCCGGGCGTTCCCGTATAGGATTTTCCCGGAGGCGGGGGTCGGCCGGGGACAATCCCATCATCATGGGGTGCAGCTTGATCCCCTTGAGGCCAAGGGTGCGCAGGGCTTCGTTCGCGACGGCGGCCGGGTCGGCGTCGTCCTGGTGCACCGTCCCGAGCGGGATCATCTCCGGGATCTCGCGGGCCAGGGAGGCGTTGAACCGGTTCCGTTCCCTTGCCTCTTCGGGCGCAAGTGGGAAGACCGCGGAAAAGAACCTTTCCGCGCCTGCGGCACCGTGACGTCCGCGGGAACGGGGTGCCCCCCCGGAATTTCCCGGTGGACCCGGCGCATGAGCCCTCCGAGTCGTCTTTCCGGGTACAGGGGGACGTGAACGTCGATGATCCGTCTCACGCCGCCGTCGCCAGGCCAGCTTTCCAGGGGATCGGGAGCATCGCCGCGAGCAGCGCTCCGAAGGCCGGCAGGAAATTGATCAGGTGTACCGCGGCGGGGACACCGTACCCGTCGGCCACCGCCCCGAGGAGGGTTACGCCGATCCCTCCCGTCCCGATGGCGAATCCCGCGATGGTCCCGGAAGCGGTCGCCATGCGGCGGGGGAACAGCTCCTGTGCCATCACGATGGTCACCGAGAAGGTCGACACGATCGTCGCCCCGACCGCGGCTGCCAGCGGGAAAACAGCCCACCCCTGCGCGGAGAGAAAGAGGGAGATGAGCGGGACCTGGAGGGCCAGCGAGAAAAAGAGCATCCGGCGGTGGCCGATCCGGTCGGCGATCGGCCCCCCCGCCAGCGTTCCGACCGTGCCGGCGCCGAGGAACAGGAAGAGGAGGGAGGCCACGAACCCGGGGTTTCTCGCAAGTTCCTCCCGGTACAGGAACGGGAGGAATGCGGCGAGACCGAGCTGCGTCCACGTGCGGAACACGACGATGAGGACGATCAGCGAGACCGCGTACACGGGGTGCCGGACCCTGTTTTCGTTGGGGGGGAGCGGTCGCATGGCTACCGCCGCGATACGCTCCCGGATCGGGGGAAGGGCCGGCACGAAGAGGGCAGCGGCGGCTGCCGCGGGGATGATCAGGACGGCAACCCCCGTTAGGCCGTACCGGGAAACGAGGAAGATGGCGGCGGGCGCGCCGATGGCGAACCCGAGGTTCCCCCCCACGGAGAAGAAGGACATCCCCGTCGCGCGCTTCACCGAGGCGATGCAGGCGGTTGCCTTGAATCCTTCCGGGTGAAAGGCGGCCGTGCCGAATCCCAGGAACATCACGGTGGCGATAAGCCACGGAAAACTCGGCGAGTGCGGGAGCAGGGCGACGCCGATGCCGGAAATCAGGCATCCCAGCGGGAGGAGCACCGGGAACGGCCTGCGGTCGGTCATGTACCCGAACAGAGGCTGGATGACGGAGGAGGTCAGGTGCGCCGCGAGCAGGATCGAACCGGTGACGGTGTAGGAGAGGGAGAATTGGTCCTTCAGGTACGGGAGGAGCGCGGGGAGGGCTCCCTGCACCAGGTCGGTGCACAGGTGTCCGAACGAGAGAACGAAGAGAAGCAGAGCCCCGTTGTTCATAAGCAGGTCACGTCCGCGATCGTCTCTTTCCCCAGCAGGAGCATCACCAGCCGGTCCATTCCCAGCGCCGCCCCGGAACACGGCGGGAGTCCCGCCCGCAGGGCGTCGAGAAAGTCCGGGTCGACCGGCAACCGCACCCCCGTTTGACGCTCGTGGCGCGCGGACAGTTCCACGAGTCGCTCCTCTTGCTCCCGGGGGTCGGTCAACTCCTCATATCCGTTCACGATTTCGACCCCGGCGACGTACCCTTCGAACCGTTCCGAGATGCCTGCTTCCCTCTCTCGCCT
>Ga0209324_10000876_pt1 | contig 20763 bp, 15 predicted proteins | sample Rifsed19ft3_FD_184015 | JGI IMG/M metagenome (GOLD analysis project Ga0209324, IMG submission 184015) | Soil microbial communities from Rifle, Colorado, USA - sediment 19ft 3 (version 2) | ecosystem: Environmental > Terrestrial > Deep subsurface > Rock core/Sediment | place: Rifle, Colorado...
GCCATGATCAGGATTTGGCCGGTTGGTTTATAAAAGATGTGGTAATTGATAAGCACCTGCGTTTAGTTGGTCAAGAAACTTCTACTCAGGGGATATTCATTGGCCCGTTTTTTTATTATTTGCAGATACCTTTTTACCTTTTTTCACATATGGATCCCATCGGAGGAACATATTTAGTAACTTTCCTTGGTATTTTAACGATGGTAAGTATCTATTTTGTATTCTCACAAATTTTCGATAAAAAGGTTGGTTTGATTGGAGCTTTTATTTATGCCGTTTCTTTCTACACGGTAAATAACGATCGTGAAGTTGTGCCCACCATGCCTGTAATTTTATGGAGCGTATGGTTTTTATACGGACTTAGCCTTCTTTTAAAAAACGAGCAAAAAAAAGCATCTTTAGTTTTTGGAATTCTTATGGGGCTTATTTGGCATATCAACTTTGCACTTATTTTACCGGTTATTTTAATTCCGATAGCATATTATTTTTCAAGAAAAAGATTTGAATATAAAAACTTGGCTCCTGGGTTGATTGCATTATTCGTTACTTCGCTACCACTTTTATTATTTGAAGTGCGTCATGGGTTTCAGCAAACAAAAGCAATGTTTTATTCATTAACTACACCACAATCCGACACGGTTTTTACTGGTTATGAGAAATTCCAAAGGGTATGGTATTTAATGAGCAAAAATATTCACGGACTTTTTATGGGAACTTTTCCCTGGCTTAGTTTTGAAAGTGTTTCTTTTATCTTTGTAGTCATTTTAATATTTTTAATAGTTAAAAAAATAATCGATAGGAGGTTGTTATTTTTAGTAGTTATTTGGATTTTGATATATATTTTCTTTTTTTCGTCTTATTCAAAAATCGTATCGGAGTATTACTTAAACGGAATTACCATTATTTGGATTTTAACTTTTTCGGTGTGTATTTGGCAACTTTTGAAAAGGAGCGATATAAAACATTTTGGCGTTATGATTCTATCTTTCTTTTTTGTCTTTAACTTAAACAAATTTTTTTCGTATGATATAAATGCAAGTGGTTATGTTCAAAGAAAAGATATTGTTTCAGAAATAAAAAGAAACTCGAACGATCGAGGATACCCTTGTGTTTCGGTATCTTACATAACAGATCCGGGTTATAATTTGGGCTACAGATACTTTTTCTGGTTATTAAACGTCAAGACTGCCCCAATAGGAAACGATGTACCAGTTTATACAATTGTTTTTCCATTAAAACCTATTTTTGTAACAGACGTTAATAAGGGAGCCATCGGATTAATATATCCGAACCATGAAAGTTATGCTAAAGAGAGAATTGAAAAAGGTTGTTCGGGAGAAAATTCAAATTTAACAGATCCCTTGTTCGGATTTACGAGATAATAAGATAAGAACAGCTAAATGGTAATATCGCTGAATAGTTGGTAGTAAAGTAAACGATAAACAAATTCAACTATTTAGCTATGCAACCATCTATCTATTTATCAATAATCATTCCTTGTTACAACGAGGAGGAAAATTTGAAAAGAGGCGTTCTTGATGAGGTTTATAAATTCATGAAGGCCAAAGATTTTCAATGGGAGGTAATAGTTTCTGATGATGGAAGCACTGACGGGAGTAAAAAGCTGGTAAGGGGGCAGATTGAAGATTGGGACGGATTCAGGCTTTTGGAGAATCCGCATGGAGGAAAACCCTCTGCTTTGTGGCATGGAATAAAAGAGTCTAAAGGTGAATACGTTCTTTTTACAGACATGGATCAGTCAACTCCAATTGACCAACTTGATAAATTGCTTCCTTTTATCGAAAAAAAAGTGGGTGCGGTAATAGGTTCTCGTGGGTTACTTAGGAAAAACTTTCCACTTTATCGTAGATTGGGGTCAATAGTATTTATGGCAGTGAGAAAACTGTTTATACTTCCTGAGATAGGTGATACTCAATGCGGTTTTAAATTATTTCAAAGGAAAGTTATTGAAAAGGCATTTCCGAAGCTACAGTTTTTCAGGAAAGAGGTTATTACTAAGGGATGGAAAGTGACCTCCTACGACGTTGAGTTACTGCATATTATCAAAAAGATGGGATACGAAATTGAAGAGGTGCCTGTGGAATGGCAAGATATAGATATTAGTAAAAGCAAAGGGGGTGTGTTGAAAAGGTATATAAATGAGTCGAAAGAAATGTTTACACAAATCCTACGGGTCAAATTAAATGATTTGAGAGGTTTATATAAAGATTTTTAGTCGGTTTAAGTTTAAGAATAAGTCTAAGATGTCAGAACTTAAAGATGTGCTCAAAAAAAATAGAGGAACTTTTTTCCTATTTATTGGTATTATTTTATTAGGTCTAATACTTAGACTTTATAACTTAGATTTAATTCCTATTTTTGGTGACGAAGCCATTTATATTCGCTGGGCACAAGTAATGAGGGTAGAGCCCGGTCTCCGTTTTGTTCCCTTAAGCGACGGGAAACAGCCTCTTTTTATGTGGCTAACTATTCCCTTTTTAAAAATCCTTTCAGATCCTTTAGTTGCCGGACGAATGGTGTCAGTATTATCGGGTCTAGGATCCTTAATAGGAGTATATGTACTGAGTCGAGTATTGTTTAAATCACATAAAGCCTCACTTATCGCAAGTTTATTTTATGCTATTTCTCCTTTTTCGGTTTTTTTTGACAGGATGGCATTAGCTGATTCACTTCTCACCATGTTTGGCATATGGACACTAGTTTTCTCTATTATTACCGTACAAAAGATACGATTGGATACCGCTATGCTTGCCGGTTTTTCTTTGGGTGGTGGGCTCTTAACCAAATCTCCGGCTACTTTTTTTGCGGCCCTCATTCCTTTTACGCTTATCTTATCAGACTGGCCGAAAACATTTAAAAAATGCTTCAATCGCCTAAGCGTATACGTATTTTTATTTAGCTTTACTTATGCAATAGGTTTTCTTATGTATAACATTTTACGGCTTGGAACTAATTTCCACATGATTGCAATTAGAAATAAGGATTACGTTTTTCCTCTTTCGCATATTTTCCAAAACACTCTCGATCCTTCTGTAGGTCATCTAAAGGACACTGTCGACTACTTTTGGCTTATGGGCCCTTCGGTTCTTGTCTTGTTTATTTTGACGGGAATATATATTGGTTGGAAACTGTTTAGAAGAGAAACAATAATTCTTCTTGCCTGGGGAATTTTGCCGATATTGGCAGTTGCGGAACTTTCGAAAACAATGACCGCCCGCTATGTATATTTTGCCGTACCGTATCTTTTGATTATTTCTTCTTTGTCGCTTAGCTTCGCAGTTAAGAAAAAAGTGATGGGTGCCAAGCTAATTCACCCGTCGGGTGGATTCCTATTGTCTCCACTTGTACGGATATTATTTGTAGCCTTTGTTGTTCATGCTTTTGTATTGGATTATCAACTTTTGACTAACCCACAATCCGCAAACTTGCCCAGAAGCGAGAGGTCTGGTTATTTGGAGGAATGGACTTCCGGATATGGAATAAAGGAGGTATCGGAATACTTAAGAGAGCAACCAAAAAACCTGCCTGCCGGCCGGCAGGTTATTGTGGGAACCGAAGGATACTTTGGAACCTTACCCGATGGCCTTCAGATTTATTTAAACGACGTACAAGGATTAACGGTAGTCGGAGTGGGAATAGATATAAAAGAACTGCCGAAAAGTCTTATCGAGTCTCGTGATGCAGGAAACAAGACCTACCTAGTTATAAACAATTCACGTCTACTTGCTGATCCCGAGGACTTGAATTTAGAGCTTGTTGCAGTTTATCCTAAAGCCTTTCGTAAGCCGGGTACCCGGGAGTATAATACTCTCGGCCCCCGCGAATCTCTTTATTTATTTGAAGTTAAATAAATTTTAAGATTTTAATATTCTTTAGAAATAAGTTGAAAATGGATAAAGATTTACCCTATTACGAAATAGAAGGTAACTATGAGAAAGTAGGAGGATTTTTAGGTAAAACTTTTAGAAAAAATATCAAGGAAGCAATTGATAAAAGGAAAAAAGAAATTGTCAATTATGGAACTTATCTTCCGAAGTCCCAGGAATGCTTCGAAATTACAAAAAAATATTTTCCTAAATTGATTATCGAAACGGAAGCAATTGCAAGAGGAGCAGGAGTGTCGGTAATTGATTATTTCTTTATTAACAACCGTGAAGTGTATGATCCCGCTGAAGAACGGGATAAAAAGAATGCAGTAAAGGCAGATCATTGTACTGTGGTTGTAGGTTTTGACGAGAACAAACTAGTTATTGGTCACAATGAAGATTGGTCATTAGAAGCAATAGATGAGCTTTATATTCTTAAAGCGACGATTAATAAAACCACATTTATTGGTCTTAATTACAATATTACAGTAGCTGGTAATTCGGCGTCTATGAATAACTATGGTCTTACACAGTGTATAAATGATATTTATCAAACGAACAAAATAGGAGTACCGAAAAATTATGTTGCAAGAGCGGTACTTGAAGCAAGGAATTTAGATGAAGCAGAAAATATGATTCGTTACGTTCAACGAGGGTCGGGATTTAATCATGTACTTGCTCAAGGAACGGAGATAAGAAATATTGAGATTGCTGGAGATAGAGTCAGTGTTCAGAAAGTTAAGAACAAACCGTACGTTCACACGAATCATTACCTTACAGAAGAACTGAAAGCTTTTGAGAAATTTCACACTAAAAGTTCTGAAGAGCGTTATAAGCGTGCTAATGAATTATTGAAAAAGAAAATGACGAAGGATACCGTAATAAGTGTTCTTTCCGATACGGAAAACAGGGATTATCCTATTTGTAGGGTGGATGAAACTATTGGTTCGGTCGTGTTTATTCCAGATCAATTAGAAGCATATTTTTGTTATGGCCACCCTTGTGAAGGAAAATTTAGAAAGTTTAGTCTGTAAGATTGCTAGCGCAGGAAATTACTTCCCTTTAGCTTTGTGATATCATCAATTAGTGTTAACAAGTTTAACTAACAAGTGGTGGTTTTGGTGGCTGGTTGTTGGGATTGTTCTTCGGTTAATCTTGATACCGATTACATTTCATCCCGATTTATGGGGACATTCGTCAGTTGCCTACTTTTTCGCTTACGAAGGAAGACTGAATATTTATGACCACCTTGCAAGTTTATCGACAACTCATCCACTCGTCCGCTCAATGGGAGTAGGGGATATCTTTATTTATCCTCCTTTAACCTATTTTACTCTGGGAATATTTAGATTCTTGGTTAGGCCATTCGCTGATCCTAATTTTATGCCTATGATTTGGTCAGAAGTTCCAAAGGCATTGTCCTTTCCTACTCTTCATTGGCATCTTTTTTTATTTAAATTTCCATATCTTTTTATAGATATCGCTATAGCATTTATTTTCGCCAAATTTTTTGGTCAAGAAAAACGAAAACTTGCTTTTGCCTTGTGGATTATAAACCCATTAACTCTTTACGCAACCTTCATGCTAGGGCAGATTGATATATTGCCGACTTTTTTTGTAATTCTTTCTTTATATTTTCTTAAACAAAAAAAATATCGGGCTTCGTTAATAAGTCTTGGAATTGGCGGAGCATATAAAAGTTTTCCTCTTCTTTTTATTCTTCCGGCAGCCTTTATCTTGGGAAGAACTTTTAAAGAAAAAATTAAATATATTCTTTGGGGTCTTATCCCATATTTCCTTACGGTTGCTCCTTATTTGGCGTCAAGTACATTTAGACAGATGGTTTTATTCAGCCCGAAATCGACAAAAATGCTTTTTATGGGCTGGAATGTCTCGGGCGCGGAAGTAATCTTTCCCTTTATAATTCTATTAAGTTTTTTATACCTTCATTCATATTATGCCCAAAATAAGCTCTCAGTTTTCTCGTACGAATTTTTAATAATGCTCCTTACCCTTTCCATTACTCATTATCACCCCCAGTGGTTTCTCTGGCTAACGCCCTTTTTGCTAATTTATTTAATTAAATCGAATTTCAAATATTCGTTACTAATAATTTCAATGTTTTTAACGTGGTTAATTATAACTTTATTTTTCGAAGCCTCTCTTTCATACGGACTATTTAGTCCAATATTTCCATCTCTTTCTCAAGCCACTTCTTTGTCTGATGTGGTCAATAACTACACAAACGTATTTCAGATAAAAAGTGTTGTTAGGAGCTTCTTTGCTGGTGGGAGTATATATTTATCCTACCTTTTTTTTAGAAACAACTCAATTGATAAAGATATATGAAAAAGTTAACTTTAAGCATAGTTATTCCCGCATATAACGAGGAAAAAATTATTAAAATGAGCCTTGGGAAAATAATAGATTACCTTAAAGTTAAAAGGTATGATTGGGAGATAGTTGTTGCCGATGACGGCTCCGTGGATAAAACGAAAGACTTAATCAAAAATTTAACTCATAAAAACAAGAGAATTAAGCTCGTTAGACTTCCTCAAAATAAAGGTAAAGGTGGAGCACTTAAAAAAGGAATCCTGGCCGCTAAAGGGAAATACATAATTTTTATGGATGCTGATCTCTCAGTGGACTTAGGGAACATTGACATTTTTTTGAAACAACTTAAAAAGGAATCTCCTGTTGTGATCGCTTCAAGGAGGGTGAAAGGTGCGGAAATTGAGGTTCATCAGCCTTGGCACAGGGAGGTAATGGGGAGAGTTTTTACTTTTTTGACACGTATTTTGATGCAGGTAAATGTAGCTGATTTCACCTGTGGGTTTAAAGGTTTTACAAACGAAGCCGCAAAAAAAATATTTTCCAAGTCCTTGATTAACCGTTGGGCCTACGACGCGGAGATAATGTTTCTGTCAAACAAGTTCGGTTATAAGATAAGACAAATGCCGATTGTTTGGAAAAATAGAGGAGATACGAGGGTTAGGCTAAAAAATGTTATCTTTGAATCTTTTATGGATTTACTAAAGATTAGATTAAACGACTTAAGAGGAGTGTATGACTAAAATTAAAATTTTTTTTAAAAAGAATTTTTTATTTGTTTTACTTCTTATTTTAATTATTCCCACATTCCAGGCCCTAATTCGACCGGGATACTTTCCAATGCACGATGATATGCAGGCAATGCGGCTCTTGCAGATGGATAAGTGTGTAAAAGACCGGCAGATTCCCTGCAGGTGGGTTCCTGACATGGGGTTTGGATACGGCTATCCTCAATTTAACTACTATGCACCACTGCCTTATTACATTATGGAAATTATCCATCTTTTAGGATTTGGTTTTTTGGATAGCGTAAAAGCGGGGTTTATTTTGAGCATGATTACGGGTGCGATGGGAATGTACCTTCTTGGGAGCTCTTTATGGGGAAAAGCGGGAGGATTTATAAGTGCGCTAATTTATACTTATGCACCGTATAGAGCAGTTGACGTTTTCGTTAGGGGAGCGATGGGGGAGGTTTGGGCTTTTGCCCTTTTGCCTTTTGTATTTTGGTCGGTGGGAAAGGTTTTTAAAGGAAAAAAAATAAGCGTTTTGTATCTTGCTCTTTCCTTCTCTGCCCTACTTACGTCGCACAATATTAGTGCAATTTTAATAATACCCTTTCTCTTGGCTTGGATTTTACTAATCTCCTTTCGAAATTTTAAAGAATCCCCGACTCAATTTATGCAAAGAATTTATCGAATTTCGATCGGATTTGTTTGGGGAATAGGTATCGCTTCCTTTTTTATATTACCTGCTTGGTTTGAAAAAAACTTGGTTCATGTAGAAACCCTTCTTTCCGGGTATTTTAATTATATAAATCACTTCGTAAGCCTGAATCAGCTCCTTTTCCAAACTCAATGGGGATATGGAACTTCAGAAGTTGGACCTTATGATGACTTGTTGTTATCGGTAGGGCTAATTCTTTGGGTATTGCCACTTATATCCCTAGTTCTAAATCTATATTTAAAGAAAAAACCTTCTAGTCTATTTGTTTTTCTATTGATACTTTTTGGATGGTTTAGCCTTTTTATGGCTCATTCAAAGTCCTCTTTCTTTTGGAATAATATAAAAATTCTTTCATTTGTGCAGTTTCCTTGGAGATTTTTACTTTTTTCGACCTTTTTCTTTTCATTGGCAGCAGGATCTATTGCTTTGGCCTTCAAAAAGGGTAATAAGTTAGGGGGCGTTTGGATGAGCTTCTTAATTATTTTATTATTTTTTCTGTACAGAAATTATTTCATACCGCGAATTTGGATAAATACTACGGATCAGGAAAAATTTTCCGGTGAATCCTGGCAAAGACAACAGACAATAAGCATTTTTGACTACTTGCCAGTTTATGCAAAAATGCCGCCTGCCGCCAAAGCTTCTGACGAACCTGTTTTTATAAGTGGTGAGGGCGATATAAAAAGTGGCCAGGGAGGTTCAAATTGGCAGAATTGGGAGGTGGAAGTTTTGACAGAAAAGGCAACTTTACAATTTGGAATATTTTATTTTCCTCTGTGGACTGTGCGGGTGGGCGATAAATTAATTCCGATTAACTACGACGACGATCTTGGGGCAATAAAAGTAGATTTAAATAGGGGTGGACAGAAAGTTATGCTAAGACTTACTAACACCCCCGTTAGGAGTTTTTCAAACATTGTAACATTGGTATCTATATTTTTTATTCCAATCTTTTTAAGAAAGAAGGAACTGATTAAATGATAAGAAAAATTTATCCCTTTATTATTATTTTTATTATATGTATTCCTGCTAGTTGGTATCTTTTTGGAAGGGGATATTTCAATATGCATGATGATCTTCAGGTAATGAGAGTTTACGAGATGGAGAGGTGTTTTAGTGACGGCCAAATCCCCTGTCGGTGGTCGCCCGATATGGCATATGGATATGGTCAGGCCATGTTTAATTATTATTCCGCATTCCCCTATTACCTTGGTCAATTTGTGAGAATGGTTACTGGTTTAAGTATTCTGGCGACCGTAAAGACCCTTTTTTTTATTTCTTTAGTTGGATCCGCATTTGGGATGTACATATTGGCAAAAGAGTTTTGGGGAAAAATGGGTGGAATTTTAGCATCTGCCCTATACATTTATACTCCCTACCACGCTCTTGATATTTTTGTCAGAGGCGCGCTTTCCGAGAGCTTCTCTCTTGCAATATTACCCTTTCTTTGGTTTTACCTTTACACCCTAGTTAAAAATCCATCGGTTAAAAGTGCGTTGTTGACGTCTATCTCCCTATTCTTTCTTCTGACCACCCACAATATTTCAAGCATGATTTACGCGCCGTTTACGCTCATCTGGACGACATTTTGGATAATCTATCTCAAAAATTGGAAAAGCATAAAGTATGTTTTTATTTCAGGAATATTGGGAGTGGGTTTATCAAGTTTTTTCCTTATTCCCGCCATTTTTGAACAATCGCTAATCAATGTACAATATCTGACTTCTGAATATTCGGACTTCCATGCGCACTTCGTTTCATTAAAGCAGTTATTCGTTGAAAGAAAGTGGGGATACGGACCCTCAATTTTTGGACCATACGATGATCTGTCTTTTCAGGTCGGCTGGCCGCATTGGTTTTTAGGATTTTTAGTAATAGGACTTTCTATTTATTGGTGGGTTAAAAAAAGAAACAAAGAAGCAATTCTAAGTATTTCACTAATTTCACTATTTTTGTTGACGACCTTTTTGGCACATCAGAGATCTTTATTTCTTTGGGAATCACTCCCACTTATCAAATTTGTCCAATTTCCGTGGAGGTTTTTAGGTCTTTCTATGTTTTTCTTGTCATTTGCATTAGGAGCGATGGGAAATGTGCGGTTTACCTTAAAGACTTTATTCGTATATCTGATTCTTGGTATTACAATAGTTCTTAATATTAGCTACTTCAAGCCCTTTAATTTTTCAAGAAAAGTTAAAGACGAAGATAAATTGATGGGAGAAGCCTGGGAATTACAACAGAAAGCGGCAATTCTCGACTACCTGCCAAAAACTGCCGATATTGCACCCCCAGCATCTGCGTTCGATACACCTAAAGTTATTTCAGGCGAAGGGGTAATAGAAAACTTTACAAACGATTCCAATAGATTTAGTTTTGACGCCGATATTTTCTCGCTCTCAGAAGTGGTAGTTCCCGTCATGTATTTTCCGAACTGGATAGTGATTGTTGATAATCAAAAGGTAACAAGCGGGATTAATGGTGCCCATGGAGTCATAAGCCTAGAACTCCCCGTAGGTAAACATATCGTTCGAGGTAGGTTTACGAATACTTTAGTAAGGACAGTCGCTAATTCAGTCTCGGTTCTATCTTTAATAATACTTTTTTCTGTTTCAGCAGTCTCTGAGAACAAAAAGTATGATGAAAAGAAATAAATTTGTTTATCTATTACTGACACTTTTGCTAATACCAGCAGCTTTTTTCCTTTTAATTCCAGGGTTTTACGAACCTCATGACCTCCACCATTTTGCAGATATTTACGAAATGTATCGGGCAATTTCTTCAGGTCAAATTCCACCTCGGTTAGGACCTGATTTTATTTTCGGCTATGGATATCCCCTTTTTAATTTTTATTATGTTTTGCCTTTTTATATAGGAAGTTTTTTTTATGCTGTTTTGGGAAGTTTGCAAATTAGTTTCAAATTAGTTTTTGTTGCAAGCATAATTTTATCAGTTTTTGGAATGTTTTTTTTCCTGAGAGAGTTTTTCGGGAAGTGGGCCGCATTTACCGGATCCGTTTTATTTTTATATACTCCCTATCGCGCAGTCCAAATATATGTACGAGGAGCGATGGGGGAGGCACTTGCATTATCTCTTTTACCTTTTGTTTTGTGGTCGGCGGTTCGATTGATCAAACAACCCGGAAAGCGAGTTTTGGTTGCGATCTTGTCATTTATCTCGGCCCTTTTTATACTTTCACACAATTATTTTTGGGTAATCAGCCTTCCTTTCATTCTTGTTTTGCTTACTTTATTGATTGATAAAGAGAATTTGGCCCTTACTATTCGTTCTCTATTAACAACTTTTCTTCTTTCTATAGGTTTAACCTCCTATTGGTGGTTACCAGCTTTAATAGAACAAGGTACGGTTTCTTCGACCACCCCTTTTCCACTAATTGATCATTTCCCTTTCATCAAACAGTTAATAATCCCTTCTTGGGGATATGGAAGTTCAGTTTGGGGATCGGGAGATGGAATGTCGTTCCAGGTAGGCGTCATTAACTGGTTTGTGTTTTTAATTCTTATTGGGATGATTTTGTTTAAAAGACTTGTAAGTAATAAACAAATTTCAAAACTTGCTATCTGGTCGATTACGGGTTTTTTAGTAAGTCTTTTTATGATGAATATTCGCTCCTACCCCTTATGGAAAATTCTGCCGTTTCATGACTTTATTCAGTTTCCTTGGAGACTTTTATTTTTGACAACGCTTTTTACAAGTGTAATGGCAGCGGTTAGCGTTGAAGTGTTAAATAAGCGTGGAAAATATTTAGCATCGACTATAATACTAGGAAGCTTACTTTTGACTTTTCATTATTTTCAACCGAGTAAAATATTTTATCATACAGATGATGATTATTTATCAAGGTTCTTTGCAAACCGTACAACTCAAGGGGAAAAACGTGAGGTTTCTAAAGAATATTTGAATTACAGCGAAGACTACCTCCTTTTACCCAAATGGGTTGACCAACGACCGAGAAGCTTACCTCATCAAAAAATAGAATCCGACGTAATTAGTGTTTTCGATATCGAGGAAATTACTCCAGTGAAGTGGGTTGTCTTTGTTGAGACAAAGGAAAATTCGAAAGTTACTTTTAATTCTTTATATTTTCCCGGATGGTTTGCAAAAATTGACGGTAATCCTACTCTGATAACATTAGAGAAACCGCTCGGACTGATAGAAACACAGGTTCCATTAGGTAAGCATGAAATTTCTTTCTATTGGGCGGAAACCCCATTGCGGAAAATGGCAGATCTCATAAGTTTATTTTCGTTAGGAATAAACGGGTTTTTATTTTGGAATGAAAAAAAAGAGCACAACCGAAAATAGTTTAGTTGATATAGTACTAAGAAATCGAAGGAGAATTTTTCTGGTGGCCCTCCTTCTTATCGGATTTTTTATAAGATTTTACTATGCAGATAAATTCGTTAAGGAAAGTGGCGACCTACGACTTTATGCGGATTGGGGAGAGAAATTCTGGGAATATGGATCAAAAAATTTTTATTTCGTAAAAGAATGGTATTACGCACCCCCGAATTATCCGCCGATACTTTCGCTTATCTATGCAGGATCCTATTGGTTATTTGACCATAAATACGTTTTGGCACAAATTCATAATGCGACACGCTTAGTTCCGGCTGTTTTCATTATCTACTTTTACGATCACGGTTATTATCTCCTTCTTAAATTACCCGGGATTATGGCTGATTTGGGATTGGCATATTTAATATATAAAGTTGTTTTTGAGTTAACAAAGAATACAAAACGTTCGCTTATCGCTTTTTCTTTTTATCTATTTAATCCTATCTCTATTTTTTTGAGCGGAGCATGGGGGCAAACAGACAGTTTGGTATCGCTTTTTGGAATACTTTCATTTTTAGTTCTTTTTTCGAGGTATATCTGGCTTTCAATCCCTCTTTTATTTATCAGTTTTTATATAAAACCAAATTGGGGGTTATTTATTCCACTGTATTTATTTATTCTGTTTGGTAAAAAACCCAAATTTAAATATGTAGGATTCGGAATTATAATGTCGGTTATAATTTTTATAGTTACTACACTTCCTTTTAGTCAAGGAAGTGTTTTATCTTTTTCTAAATATTTACTGGAATCCAGGATTTTGCCAACCGCCAGCATTACACACAAAGCATCGGTTTCCGCTTTCAATTTCCATACAATTTTTTTTGAAATAGATAGGACTTCGGATGAAGAACCTGTTTTGGGAATTCCTGCGAATATTTTCGGGATAATAATTTTTATCTTAGTTAATGTTGTTTCCTTTTGGTACTCGAGGAAACAAAAATACAACATTAAATCGCTAATGGTTGCACTTTTTTTAATCGGATTTTCAGGGTACCTTTTTTTGACAAATATGTTAGAGAGGTATTTTTTCGCAGGCTTCGTTCCTCTGATTATTATTGGTTTTACCAATACCAGGTTATTAGTTTATCTATTACTTATCAACCTGGCAACTTTTTTAAACCTGGTTTATGCGTTTTTTCGTCGATCGGTCGGTGAAATTGCAGACCTTTTCACTGAAAATGATTTCTTGGCTATAAGGGTGCTATCAACCCTTAATTTGTTTGGCTTTGTTATTTTGTTGAAAAAATTCAATCCGATTTCTTTCAAGAAAAGTTAAGTGATAAAATTTTAAAATGTCTGATATAACAAAAACACAGGACCATTTGGATCCCACCGGCGAAATTAGTTTGGAAGCGGTAAAATCGAGGGCGGTTAAAGGTGTTGTTGTTTTAACGGGTCGGACCTTTATCCTTCAAATAGTATCATTTTCCGCCTGGTTTTTTCTTTCGGTCTTTTTAGATGCCCGGGAAATCGGGGTTTTCTTTATAGTATCTGCAGTAGTAAATTTCCTGCGCTATTTTTCCGACATCGGTTTGGCCGCTGCCTTAATTCAAAAAAAGGAGAAAGTTGACGAAGCCGATCTTAAAACAACCTTCACTATCCAGCAGGGGCTGGTAATACTGCTTTTGCTGTTTTTATATATTTCGGCTCCTTTTTTCCAGCGATATTATTCATTGAGCTATGAGGGATTACTGCTTTTTTATGCGCTGGGCGTATCTTTTCTTTTTTCATCTTTAAAAACCATTCCCTCGGTTTTATTGGAACGCGAGCTGAAGTTCGGGAAATTGGTTATTCCCGATGTTTTGGAGAACCTTGTTTACAATTTAACCGCGGTATATTTCGCCTGGCAGGGAATGGGGATAACAAGCTTTACTTATGCAGTATTGCTGCGCGGTATAGTCGGGTTAATCGCGATTTATATAATTCGTCCCTGGCTTCCCGGACTGGCCTTCGCCGGAAAATCTTTGAGAAAACTTTTGACTTTCGGAGTTCCGTACCAACTGAATACTTTTTTGGCGACAGTAAAAGACGACGGAATGACGGCATTTTTGGGAGGAATTCTCGGAGCAACCGGTATTGGCTATCTCGGCTGGGCGCAAAAATGGGCGCAGACGCCTCTCCGGCTATTTTTGGATAATGTTACAAAAGTCACCTTTCCGGCATTTTCACGCATGCAGGACGATAAAAAACATCTCGAAAGCAGTGTCACAAGATCAATATATTTTGTTGCCTTTTTAGTTTTTCCGTCGATTGTCAGCCTTTTGGTTTTGGCACCCGTTTTGGTAGAAATAATTCCAAGGTATGATAAATGGCAGCCGGCGCTTCTACCTTTGGCACTGGTCAGCGTCAATGTGATTATGGCTGTTTCAACGACCCAGATTACCAATCTATTCAACGCGATAGGTAAAATTAAAATAACTTTTAAACTGATGTTAATGTGGACGATTCTCACCTGGTTATTTGTTCCCTTTTTCGGATTAAGATTCGGTGTCAATGGCGCGGCATTCGGCTATGCTCTCGTAGGCGCGAGTTCGGTGATTGCGATTTATATCGGGAAAAGACATGTCAACTTTTCTCTTAAATACAGCTTGCTGAATCCGGCAATCGCTTCGGTTATTATGGCCATTGTAATGCTTTTGGTAAGAAATATATTGCCTGTTAATATTTTCGGACTTTCGTTAATCGCTTTGGTCGGTCTTGCAGCCTATTTTGCGGCATCTTTTGCAATTGTCGGCAGGTCTCTTCTGGAAGATGGTAAAAAATCTCTTTCAACTCTTTTCAGTCGCTAAGATAAATAGAGCAGGCCGGTTTTTGATTTTAGCCGGTTCGCTGGTCTGGTCTTTGACTATGGTAAAAAGTGGATTGGTTTACAATTATGGAATGGGATTTTGGGGTCCGAACGGCCACGACGGCGTGTGGCACATAGCCCTTGCTCAAAGTTTGGCTAATGGTTCCTGGAGGATGCCTATATTTTCGGGTGAAGTTATAAGAAATTATCATATAGGCTTTGATCTTTTTTTGGCGATTCTACACAAACTTACTTTTATTCCGATTACGACCCTTTATTTTCAGATACTGCCCCCTATTTTTGGGATTCTAATAGGTTATTTTGCATACCACTTTACACTTAGGTGGACGAAATCCGATCTCAAAGCATGGTGGGCTACTTTTTTTGTCTATTTTGCTGGAGGATGGGGCTGGATAATCACTTTATTTCGAAACGGTGAAATCGGAGGAGAGTCGATTTTTTGGTCGCAACAATCAATTTCCACACTTGTTAATCCCCCATTTGCGTTGTCATTACTTTTGATTTTTCTAGGATTATCTTTCTTAGTCAAGGGGCTAAAGACTAAAGACAGAAGACTATTAATAATTGCTACATTCTTATTTGGAATTTTGGTTCAGATAAAAGTATATGCCGGAATTCTTGCGTTAACAGGGCTTTCCATAAGCGGATTTTTGTATCTATTTCAACGAAAAGGGATTACACTCATTAAAGTATTTGCTGGGGCTTTAATAATTTCAATTCTTATTTTTTCTCCTGTTTCTAATGGGGTTGGAACTACTCTTTTATTCAAACCTTTTTGGTTTTTGGAAGAAATGGTATCGTCTCCGGATAGACTATATTGGCCAAGGATGGCAAGCGCCATTGCCAATTATAAATTAGCAGGAAACTGGGTAAAACTTATTCCGGCATACGGGTTGTTGTTTATGATATTTTGGTTTGGGAATTTGGGAACAAGGGTTATAAAAGAACCGAATATATTTAGCTGGCTCAAAAATTGGAAGAATTTGTCTTGGGTAGAGGTTTTTACCGCAACTTTAATTGTTACTGGTGCAATAATTCCGATATTTTTTGTGCAATCAGGAACAGCTTGGAACACAATTCAGTTCATTTATTACTCTTTGGTGTTTTCAGGGATACTGGCGGGAGTCACTTTTGCAGAGTTTATTCAGAAATCGAAGCTAAATGCTTCAGTGATATATATCATTGAAGCAACAATTATTGTACTAACAGTGCCTACAACCTTTGGAACCCTTATGCATTATTTACCTTTAAGACCACCAGCAATGATCTCGAATTATGAGTTGGAGGCTTTGGAGTTTTTATCAAAACAAACAGATGGTATCGTTCTAACTCAGCCTTATAATCGAGAACGAGCGATCTTAGCTCAACCAAATCCTCCTCGTCCACTTTATCTTTATGAATCAACGGCTTATGTTTCCGCATTTTCAGGGAAACGAACATATTTGGAAGATGAGGTAAATTTGGAAATAACGGGATATGACTGGAGAGAAAGAAGAAATGAAGTTGAACCATTTTTTGGCGATAATTGTAAAATAGACGTAAATTTCTTTACAGACAAAGAGGTCTCATATATTTATTTAGTAAAGCAAAATTTATGTAAAAGGGAATTTGAGACAATTGCAGATAAAATATTTGAAAATCTGGAGGTTGTGGTATTTAAGGTTAATTAGATGTGTTTCTTCTTTGCTTCATGCTAAAATTAGCTTGTGGGAAAGATTTCGGTTGTTGTTAATACTCTGAACGAGGAAAAGAACTTGCCTCGAGCTTTATCTTCTGTTAAAGATTTTGCCGACGAGACTGTGGTTGTTGATATGCACTCCGATGATAAAACCCAGGATATTGCCAAAAAGTTTGGTGCAAAAGTTTTTGAACATGACCGAACCGGGTATGTAGAGCCTGCCAGAAATTATGCAATTTCAAAAACAACCGGTGATTGGATTTTGGTTTTGGACGCGGATGAAGAAATTGCAAAGTTTCTCGCGGATAAATTGAGACAGATTTCCACGGATTCCGATTCGGCAGATTATTATAGATTGCCTCGTAAAAATATCATCTTCGGCAAGTGGATTAAGCACTCTCGCTGGTGGCCTGACCTAAATATCCGATTTTTCAAAAAGGGAAAGGTTAGCTGGAATGAAATCATTCATTCTGTCCCTACAACTAGGGGCAAAGGACTTGATCTGGAACCAAAAGTGGAAAATTCAATAATTCATTATCATTATGAGACTGTCGAACAATATATTGAGAGATTAAATAGGTATACGGGAGAGCACGCAAAAAATTTAATTAAAGATGGATATAAGTTTGACTGGAGTGATTTACTGAGAAAGCCTGTAAATGAGTTTTTAAGTCGTTATTTTCAGGGCGAAGGTTATAAAGACGGGCTACATGGTTTCGCGTTGGCTGAATTGCAAGCATTTTCAGAGTTTGTTATGTATCTTAAAACTTGGCAGTTGGAGAAGTTCATAGGCAATCACATCGAGATAGAAGAGGTTGTAAATGAAATGAAGGAGGCAGAAAACGATCTTCATTATTGGGAGAGCGACGCACTCCTTAAAGAGGTTGGAGGCTTAAAGCACAGAATAAAAAGGAAATTTAAGCTTCCATAAATTATGACAAAGGTCTTCATTGTAATTCTTAATTGGAATCGTGCTGATGATACTCTTGATTGTCTAAAATCCGTCGAGAAATTACAAATTACAAATTACAAATTGCAAATTATTATAGTAGATAATGCTTCTACAGACGATTCGATTAAAAAAATTAAAAAAGGTATCAAAAGTACCACAAGTACCAAAGGTATCATAAGTAAAATAATCGGGAACCGAACTAACTTGGGATTTGCAGCAGGGAATAATGTTGGGGTTAAATATGCATTAGATCAGGGTGCTGATTATATAATGGTTTTAAATAACGATACCGTTGTTGATAAAAATTTGTTAATAGAGTTTTTGAAAGCATTGAAGAAATATCCAAAAGCCGGTATTCTTTCCCCGAAAATTTACTTCGCTCCGGGTTTTGAATTTCACAAGGATCGGTTTGGTAAAGAAAATTTGGGAAAAGTTTTATGGTATGCTGGTGGACAAATAGATTGGGATAATATTTACGGAAAGAATCGCGGCGTAGACGAGGTGGACAAAAGACAGTATGGCAAAGTAGAAGAGATAGGCTTTGCGACTGGAACATGCATCTTTATGAGTAGGACTGCTTTAGAGAAAGTAGGCTTATTTGATAAAAAGTATTTTATGTATTACGAAGACATGGATTTATCGATGAGAATTAAGAAAGCAGGTTTTGAAGTTCTTTATATACCTTCCGCAAATGTTTGGCACAAAGTTGCCCAAAGTTCCGGTATAGGAAGCGGTTTAAACGATTATTTTATTACAAGAAATAGACTGTTGTTTGGTATGAGATATGCAAAATTAAGAACAAGGTTTGCATTGTATCGTGAGAGTTTGCGTTTTTTACTATCAGGAAGAGTTTGGCAAAGAAAAGGCGTATTGGATTTTTACCTGGGAAGATTAGGAAAGGGGTCATGGCATTGAAAATTTCTGCAATTATTATCGCCAAAAATGAGGAGAAGAAAATCGGTGACTCTTTGAAATCCGTTAAATGGGTAGATGAGATTATAGTTATCGATAATGATTCGATAGATAAAACCGCGCAAATAGCAAGAAGATACGGAGCCAGAGTAATACCGTTTAAAGATGGAACATATAGTAGCCGGAAAAATAAAGGAGCAGAGGAAGCAAAGGGAGAATGGTTACTTTATATTGATGCGGACGAAAGGGTTACCACGAAGTTAAGGGGGGAAATTGAAAATCGAGTATTGAGAAACTCTGCAGAAACGGTTATTTATGCTATTCCCAGAAAAAATATAATTCTTGGTCGAGAACTTCGCCATGGAGGTTGGTGGCCGGATTACGTAAAACATTTAGTTAGAAAAAATGCTCTAAAAGGTTGGAAAGGAGATCTACACGAAGAACCAGTCTTTGAGGGAAATCTGGAGTATTTAAAGGGCGCATTAGTGCATTTAAAGCATGATAACTTATCGGAGATGGTGGAAAAAACAAACGATTGGTCTAATATCGAAGCGAAGCTGATGTTCGAGGCAAAGCATCCGCCTATGAATATATTAAGATTTAGTTCAGCAATGTTTAGAGAATTTTGGTTAAGAATGATAAAGCAGATGGCTTTCCTGGATGGCTCTGAAGGCATCATTTACGCAATTTATCAGGTTTATAGCAGATTTATTAGTTATGCAAAGTTGTGGGAGATGCAAATAAGAAAATGATTCGAATTATGCTAATTATGCCAATGCTGCGAATAGATGCAAATATTTTCGGAATAAAATAACGACGCTGTAAATTATATAATTCGGATATATTTGTAGATTGGCATTATTCGAATTTTTTAGCATCATTTATATGAAGGCGGCTATCTACAATCCATATCTTGATACTCTTGGTGGTGGGGAACGCTATACTATGGCTTTTGCTAAAGCTTTAATGGCGCAAGGTTATAAAGTTGACGTGGAATGGAAAAACACTGCAATCAAAAACAGGTTGGAAAATAGGTTTGGGATAAAACTTAAAGATATAAATTTTATCCATAACATAAAACGTGGGGATGGATACGAGGTTTGTTTTTGGGTTTCTGACGGGAGCATACCGCTACTTCGTGCTCATAAAAACTTTCTGCATTTTCAGTTTCCTTTCAGAGAAGTTAACGGCAGGTCGCTTCTTAACAAAATGAAAATGTTCCGCATCGAAAAAATCATTTGCAACTCATATTTTACGAAAAGTTTTATAGACAAGGAGTATGGGGTTGAAAGTATTGTGATTTATCCCCCCATCGATGCTGAATCATTCAAACCTAAACGCAAGGAAAACATTATACTTTATGTTGGGAGATTTTCACAGCTAGAGCAAACAAAAAATCAACATATTTTAATTTCGAGTTTTAAAAAACTTTACGATTCAGGTGACGAGGGTTGGAAACTGATTTTGGCTGGCGGAGTTGAAGTGGGCACGGCGCGCGCCGCGCAAGATCGAACTCCTGCTCTTTCGGGGCTTGTATCCGCCGCTCTACGACAAGAGGCACGACCCCTCCTTGTGGTATGCGAACTACGCGCTGACTTACCTTGAGCGCGACGTGCGGCAGTTGATCAATGTGCGCGAGCTCGGCGTCTTTCAGCGGTTTATCCGGATGTGCGCCGCGCGGACGGGGCAGCTCCTGAACCTGTCCGGGCTGGCCAGCGATTGCGGGATTACCCATAACACCGCGAAGGCCTGGATATCGGTGCTGGAGGCGAGTTATATCGTTTTTCTGCTGCAGCCGTACTACCGTAACCTCAACAAGCGCCTGGTCAAGACGCCGAAACTGTATTTTTACGATCCCGGGCTCGCTGCCTGGTTGTTGGGAATACAAGCCGTGGAGCAGATCGCGACGCACAGCATGCGAGGCGCCTTATTCGAGACCTGGGTAATCGGTGAGTTGTTGAAGAAGAGGTACAACCAAGGGTTGCCGGCGAATGTCTATTTCTGGAGAGATCGTGCGGGGAATGAAGTGGACGTTCTTTGCGAGGAAGGCGAGCGGGTGTCGCCCATTGAGATCAAGTCGGGGCAAACCATCACTGAAGAACACCTGGCCGGATTACGCAGGTGGATTGATCTGGCCGGCAAGATTGCGGTCAATCCGCGACTCGTGTATGCAGGCGCCAGCCGGTATGCACGAACGGGGGTTGAGATTTTGCCTTGGACGGGATTTTCATGAAGCCGCGGTTGAGTTTGCGAACGCACAGCACTAGGATTTGCTTCCCATGAAGCGTCTAACCGGTTTCTCCCGCAGCCGCGCGGCAGTCTTCACGCACGATCTCCTGATGATCCTGCTCGCCTGGCTCGGCGCCTACTGGCTGCGTTTCAATCTCGAGGCGGT
>Ga0209324_10000881_pt1 | contig 20706 bp, 24 predicted proteins | sample Rifsed19ft3_FD_184015 | JGI IMG/M metagenome (GOLD analysis project Ga0209324, IMG submission 184015) | Soil microbial communities from Rifle, Colorado, USA - sediment 19ft 3 (version 2) | ecosystem: Environmental > Terrestrial > Deep subsurface > Rock core/Sediment | place: Rifle, Colorado...
GAGATTGGCTGTAGCAGTCGTCGCGTAGACATTGAGGAGAGGGATGCTGCGGGCACTCTGGAAGAGATAGGCGGCCATGTCATGCATCTGCCAGAGGTCGCGGCTCCAGGCGGCGGATGCATCCCCGCTGGCCCAGCAAGATACCTCGGTGAGCGCATAACGGTAGGAGCCAGTACCGCCGTTCATGCGATCGCCCTGGAAGCGCTGCCCGTCGAACTCGCCGAGATGTGTCACCGAGAAGGAGGGGAAGGTCAGCGGCACATCGGGATACTCGAAGTTGACGGGAATGCCGCCCGCATAGGCTGCTGGCCAGCCCGCTGCGCTGTAATTCACGCGGAACCACCTGTTCCACGATGCGCGGGCGTTATAGGTGCTGCGAGGCCAAGAGAACGCCAAAGGGCCACCTCAATGCAAAAAGGCGGCCTGCTAGGGCTCATACGAGCACAGACAGACCGCCTACGCGGACACGACTATTCGGTTGCGCCTAGTCTATGATGATGCACCTCCCGCTGTCAATATTTGCCGTGCCGGGCCTGTCCCCGCCTGACCTTGCCAATCCTAGCCTAACCGCGCCGCTGCCTCTGCTTGCTCGACGAGCCGACGCACATAGGCTCTGACTTCCTCAGCCGTGAAACGGAGCGACCTGCCAATGCGCACAGGGCGAAGCTCCCCCGCTTGCATCAATTCTTTCGCCTTCGTCTCGCCGATTTCAAGCGCTTCGCACACCTGAGGCAGCGTAGCGGCGAAATGCCAGATTGAAGCCTTTGACAAGCCGTTCCCACCATCGCAGGGCTATGTCCTCTGAAACACGTTGACGTGATGGATACCATACCAATATTAACGCCGTATCATCCGGCGGCTTTGGTGGCTCTCGCTTCTCCCATATTTCCAATCCAGTCAAGTCTTCAGCGCCCGCAGGTCAGCCCTGATTGAGTGTCCAGCATTCCAGCTATGGGCCATGTGGTGAGCGATGATCTCCTCGCCCAAGTCTTTCAGCGTCATGACGGGGAACACCCGTAGGTTGCGGGCAAACTCGTAGCGGAACGGTAAGCCGTAGTCATAGGGAGAATCCACGCTGGGCATAAGGTAAGTGAATGTCTCAGGGACGATGTAGCGTGTATGCGTCGGGTCCTGAAAGGCCATGTCCGTAGCCCCATAGGGCGCGATGCAAGTTATTACGCCGTTGGGCTTCAAAACTCGCCACGCCTCGGCAAAGAAGGCAAAGAAGCCGTCAAGGGGATGAATATCATGGCGATAAAGTATATTTCCTGAATTGATCTGACGAACTTCATGCGGGATGTGCTCGATCAGATGGCTGGCGATGATATAGTCGGCGTAGTTATCCGCGATGGGCCAAGGAAACTCGAAGAGATTGACCACCTGATCCACGCCAGCGAGCGGTTGACTATCGACGTTGATCCATCCTTCGTCGTTCGGCAGTATCACCCGCCCGCAGCCAAGATTGAGTCGCACACCTTGCGGCACTTCCTCCTTACTCGGCCAACCGGCCGTATGCTCAGACGCCCACTGCCACCAATTTTCCATACGCCTCCCGTAGCATCTTACCCACGGCCTCGCTGCTCACCTTTTCCATACCTGTTGGTAACGGCATCAAACCAAGATTTCGCTGGCGCTTGTTCCATTCGTCCCTGACGGTATAGGGTGGGCGCGCTAAGAGTTCGCCAATCCAATAGCGTAGACGCATCCAATCGCCAGGCGGCACGTAGGCATCCACTCGGAACAACTCGCCCAGCCAGCGAAAGACGTTCTGTTCACTCAATATGATCTTACAGCCCGCCGCTGCCGCCTCCAGGACGCCGATGCCATACTGCTCCTGCCAGCCTGGTGTTGGGCAACTCGGATAGCAGAACACGTCAGCGACGCCATATATGGCTGGCATCTCAGCGTGAGGGATGGGGCCAAGAAACTCAATGTTGGACATACCCAATGCCGCCGCCCAAGTTTGCGCCTCTTCTAGTTGTTCTCCACCGCCTGCCATAATGAGCTTCCACGGTTGCCCAGCCGAAGCCATGATGAGATCAAAGATACCCTTCTGCCAGACCATACGACCAGCATAGAGGACGATGCCCCCAGGCTTGGTGTAGGGTACGAACTTCTCGGTGTCCACACCAGCAGGGATGACGATAGCCTTCTCAGGCGGGCAACCCATCTCAATCCCTGAATACATAGCTAGCGGCGAGCGGAAGACGACCAACTTAGCGAGATCAAAGCAGCGGCGCCATTGACTAGGAAGCATATTCCAGGGTAGGTTCTCCCACACAGTGAGTATAGGGCATGGGTGTTGCTCACATATCTCCCATGCCCATTGATAGCACGGATCGGCCACGTCAACGGCATCATAACCAGCCGCTAGAACCTGCGGCTCGGTCGTGTTCGGGTCGGCGATCCAATCAAACTCGATCCCGTCCCCGCTCGCCGCCTGGTACGTCATGCGGTCTGAGTCGTTGACAGCATAAGCGCGATAAACGCCGACTCTCACTTCACTGGCCTCAAATCCACCCGCATCACGTCCACGACGTTCCAAAGCGTCTGCACTGATTGCTCGAACTGCAGTTGCGTCATGCCACCTGTCCAAGGTAGCCCCATCAGATACGGTGTATTGTTGATGGCCTCAAAGCGGAAAGGCAGCGCGTAGTCGTAGTTGTCGTCCTCTTGCCCCGCGAGATAGCCGAAGCTCTCAGGCAGCAGGAAGCGTGTGTGCTGCGGGTCCATCACGGCGCCGCGGCTGTAGGCATATGGCACGACCACACAGATATATCCCCCAGGTCGCAGGATGCGATAGACCTCGTTGAAGAAGGCATAGAAGCCGTTCAGCGCAAGCGGGCGCTGCCACCCACAGCGAGTCGAATAGACTTGGTGGGGCACATGCTCGACGATATGGACAGCCAGCATGTAGTCCACGCTGTTGTCCTGGAACGGCCACGGGAACGAGAACAGGTGACAGCGCACGTCCACGCCTTCGCTTGGCACGATGTCCACGTTCACCCAGCCATCCTCATTCGGCAGACAGATGCGCCCACTACCCAGATTCAGCTTGCGTCCTGATGGTATCTCTGAGGCATCTGGCCAGCCCCGCGTGATAGCGACGGCATGTTCCCATGCGCTGTCACGGTAGGGATTCGGCCTCATGATAGCCCCAAATCCCGCATCATGCTCCCGTATCGCTGCTCGCTCTCAGCCTTGCATTCGGCGCTGCAATAGGCATAAGGCACCTCGAGGCTGTGGAACTCATAACGCCCCCGCAGTGGCTGTGGGATATGATCGCAACTCACCTGCAATTCCGTCAATGCCTGGATATAGATACGCTCGCACTTCGGGCAAGCGCCAATCCCGTCCAGCATCGGGATGGGCGTGAAATCGACAGGGCAGAAACTATATTGCGGCTTCGGTTCTGTCATAGCCCTGGCTGTAAGACCGCGCCGATGTCAGGCTCGATCACACTATCCCAGCGAACATGGAACCGCTGACGGTTGTGCTGGAAAGTCCGAGCGAAACGTACCTTCTCATCCTCATCCTGTGCCGCTGTGCTCTGTCCAGTCGCGTGAATGAAGCATGCGCTTGGCACATACCATATCTCGGCCCCCGCTTGTTTGGCTCGCTCGCACAAGTCCACATCCTCGAAATATCCCCGCACGTAGCCCTCATCAAAGCCTCCAAGCGCCTCAAAGAGCGTTTTCGGCATGGCGATGGCAGCTCCCGTCGTCCAGGCCACGCGCTCCTCAATATTGACGCCGCTCCAGTCTGCCTTGCTCCCGATGTAACGATGGAATGGATGCTTGCCGCTATCGTAGAGCCCGCCGGCACTCTGTATACGAGCGATTCCGTCAGTCGGGGGGAATATGAGCTTCGGCCCCAGCACGGCGTTTGGATGGCGCTTTATCGCCACCAGTAACTCCTGCATCCAGCCCATCTGCGCCAATGTATCGCTGTTCAGGAACAAGAGCCACGGTGCCGTTGCCAGCTTCGCGCCCTGGTTGCAATTCGCCGCGAAACCCAGGTTCCGCTCGTTGCGGCTCACCTTGATCGGCGGGCCATACCATTCGATCGGCTGCCATATCGGGCTGCAATCGTCGGTTATGATGATCTCCACCAGGTTCGGGTCGCTGGTCGCCATGAGGCTCGCTAGGCACCGCTGCGTGTGCGCTATTGCCTCCCAATTGCGGTTGAAGGTAGCCACGATGACTGAGAGCACTGGGGCCATAAATTCGGACGATTGCATCTTCCACCTGCTTGCCAGTAGTCTCCCAGGTCTGTTGGATCGCCCACTGATAGCCGCGCTCCGCCACCGCCGCCGCTTCTGTTGGTCTGCTGTAGCAGTCATTCAGGAGTTCGGCGAAGTGGCGCGTATCAGGGAGCGCATCGTGGGCATTGCCCCAAGTCCCAGGCGTCTGGATCGGATCGCCGTAGGAATCCCGCCGTATCCGCACGAGATAGCCCTTGCCATCGCCTACGACTTCGGTGCCGCTACACCAGTCCTGGGCGAAGGTGGGGAGTCGCATCGCCATGCTCTCTAGCAACGGCAGGCCGAAGCCCTCACGATAGGCCAACACGCCATGCGCATCGAGGATCGCATACCGCTCCCGCAGGCTAGGTAATGCTCCCTGTATTTGCTTTTTTAGGAGAATGCGCTCAGTCGGAATGCCCATGCTCTGCGCGAGAAAGCCGATATTCCAGCCAGCAGGCGAAGTCTCATCCATATCAAGATAGAGCGCTGCCTTCGGCTTGTCCTTGGCGAACTCCCAGAAGCCACGCAGTGTATCGGGGATGGCCTTCCGCCCTTGGTTCATGGAGAAGTGCCCATAGAGCCAGTAGTCAGCAGGAATGCCCGCCTTCGCCCGTAGCGCCGCCTTCTCCTCAGCCGTCGCTGGCCAGAACTCTGTCGTGTCCACACCTGGGTGGCAGAGATCAACCTGCACGCCCTGCTGCCGCATCGCCTCTACGCCGAAGCGCGAGATCACCATGATTCGATCCGCGATGCGCGCGACAGCTTCCCACTCCTTGTATACCGGCGTGCCGTCTATGGGCGTGATGCCAATGAATCGCTTGTCGCTCCAATCAATCGGACAATCTCTTAGCAAGGAGACAAGATAGGGGAAGTCCTGCGAAGCGATGACCAACTCGGGTGTCCAACCATCACCCACCCCTGTGTTGATGATCTGCGTGAGACGGCTCCATATATCCTGCCCAGCGAGTGGGAAGATGTGGAACGGGTGCGGATGCGGGTCGCCGTTATAGTATAGGCCAGCGCCGCGTATATCATGCCCTCGGTAGTGCAAATAGCGGGCGATGTATGTGGATATACGCCCAAAGCCGCTGGGGATTGGCAGGTCGCTGAAGATGAGGATTCTCACGCAATCGCCTTCGAGAGGATGCGTTGGGCATCGCAGCCTTGAATACAGCAAGTTTGCCGATACTCAGGCCAATTACCGCCTACAGTATGCCAGCAGTGCTTGTGCTCGTTCAATTCTGCGCCCATCTACCTGCCAAGTAACGATTGTAGTGCGTAGTACGCTGGGTTCAGCCATTTGGGAACGGCGTCTGTGACTAAGAGCATTCCCGCTACCAACAGGATGATGGCAACAGCCCCAAACGCGATACACAAGATTACCTCTCCCGAATCATCCCGACCCTCATCCCGACCCGCCTTGTCTGCCTTCTTCCCATACCTCACAGTTAGCCATACGAAGAGGGGTACTGATAGAAGCATCCCCGCTCCGCTGACCGTGCCTAGCACCCCCTCAATGAGCTTCTGTCGGACGTAGATACTCCACACCTCCGTGGCAAGCCCACCAAAGCGCTGGGTCAACAGGTCTAGAATTGCTGCTATCTGCTCTTCCATTTGCTCACTCGCTCCTCCGCACCGGCACGCGATAGAACTGCGTCGCTCCCAGGAATATGGGCGTAGGCGAACCCTCGGCGCGGTAACGGATGGTCGCCAACTCCATCATATCGTCCTTGCCCACAGGTTCGCGCACAAGTAGGTTCAGCATCCCTTGCTCACTTGCGCCCCCTGGCGTTGGCAACTCCATTGGGCGCCCACGGTCTAGGATGGCTTGGACGTAAGCCGTGTAATAGGTTGTGCTGTAGCCAAGGCCAAACTCAGGCAGACCAGCCGCCGTGCCGCTGTACTTGAACCACGTCACGTTCTGCCCCGCTTCACGGAAGACGGAGTCAAGACCACGCTCGATGTTACGGACGCGGGCGATATTCATCGGTAGAATTGCTGCTCCACCGCCCACTCCTCAACGCCACCGCTGTCAATCGCCGCCGCCTGTGCATCCTTGAGCCAAAGATCATAGAGGTCCTTGAGATTGCGCGAGATGACGCTAGGATCAGCCTCAAGTTCGCCGGCACGCCACTTCTCCCGCAGCGCATGGTCTGCCATAAGCAAGCGTAAAACATGGAGCGTGGCGCTGAGCACATTGCCCTGTTGCAAGATCACATCGTTCAGTTCCGTGTCGGAGAAGACGCTGGCCTCTCCTCGCACAAAAATCTCCGTGCCGTTGCCAGGAGCGGAGACGAAGGTCAGCTTGCCGGTGTCATCGTCGAGGCTGTAGTCGGCGGGGTCGCTCTGCAAGACGCCGCCGACGTAGACCTGTTCAGAGGCAGCATTGACGGGATAAGAGGAGAGACGAAAATGCAGTGCTGAGCCATTTCCCAGTTGGCTCTCCTGGAACTCACGATACGGGTCGCGCACATTGAGGCGAAGACGGACAAGGTTCGATAGGGCCATTTATGTTCCTGCAATCTTAGCACGGCAACGAGAACAATTCATTGGCGCTCTTGCCGTTTCCAACAAACCTACCGCATAACAAAGATCAGGATCGGCAACATAGAGGCCACAGAGCGTCACATGCCCATCAAAATAGGCACCGTGGCGAAATCGCCTATCGTCCTCTTCAGCATCCCGCAGGAGCAGTGCCATGTCGCCTTATACTACTACGGCATAGGCACCGCCGCTGTCAAGCCTAGACGCCAACGAGACGTGAGAGCGGCTGGAGACGCAAGCCATAGGGGTTCGTTGGGAAGGCCGCCGAAACTGTCTCGACGACCGCCATTGACTCGCTCACGATGTGCGTCATTGTCAACAACTTGGCTTCGGCCAGCGTGATCGCCTCAGCGATGATCTGCTGCCATAGGAGCGCCGTCGTAATCGCCTCGGTGACTGTCATGGACTCGCTGAGCACCTTGGTAACTATCATCATGATGCTCTCGCTTGGCGTCACGGGCTCAGCGACGACCTTCGTGTAAGCCAACGCTGTCGCATCGCTCAGGCTCACAGGCTCCGTGATGATCTTGCTCACGATGCGGTTTAGCGCCTCTTCGACCGTCTCACTCTCGGCCATAACCTTCGTCACAGCGCGAACCAAGGCTTCATTGATCGTCATCTGTTCAGCTATTGTCTCCAGCAGTGCGCCCGCCAGGAGTTCCGCTGTGAAGGCGTCAGAGACCGTCATCGTCTCGGCCAGCATCTTCGTCATGATGCGGATTATGGCCTCGGCGATCGTCTCTGACTCAGCGACCACATGCACAGGGGTCTTACCCATCGCGTCGCTGATAGTCATCGCTTCAGCGACGGTGACGGTGCTTGTCTCGCCTGTGAACGTCAGCGTATCGACCAACTCCACCCAGGGTCGCAAGTCGCTGGTATCGGTGTCGTCCTCCGGCAGGTCTGATGCTGCCGCATCGCCGAGACGTATATCGGAGTCATGGTCGTTGCCAACATTAGGATCGCCGGACATCCCTATCTCGATGACGATGTAGTCCCCCGCTACAGTCGTATAGTTGGTCACCGCTGAGGTCGCCGTGAATTGGCGGTTGGTGAGGGCTGTAGCGTCCGCTGCGGCCCCGTCCCGCGTAACGCTAAGCACCGTCTTCTGGACCGTCGTTCCATTCGCTGCGATGACGCGGATGCCGAGCGAAAGGAGCATATTATTGGTGGTGGCTCTCTGCTTACAGAGTGCCTGGGCCTTCAGCGCCTGCGAGCCGGTGATGGTCTGACTACCCGCCAGCGGATGCGAGACGAACTGCATAAAGAGCACATCTCGGTTCGCGGCATTATTGTCGGCGAATGAGACGGTCGTCATAGCACGACCGGATGGCGTCGTACGCGCCCGTGCCCGCGCTAGGATGGTCGTATCCTCCCAGGCCGAGTCAGGCGTTGGTGAAATAGGCGTTGTCTCAGCGGCACCGCCTAAATAGAAACGTGTAGCCAATTAGCTGCCTCGATCGATTAGCCTTCCGCCTGGAAGCATCTCACGGGGCGATAGCGTGCGTCCAGCCACGACGCCCATAGGTAGCCCGGGGCGGCCATGAAGTCTCACAGCGAGCGCGTCCAGCACCGTCATGGATTCGCTCACGATATGCGTGGGGATGCGGATCAGAGCATCGGCGACCGTCATCGGTTCGCCAAGGATTTTTGTCAGCGTCCAGGCGGCGACCTCTTGAACAGTGAGCATCTCGACCAATGTCTCAACGAATACCTGTCCGCCTGTCAAGAAGGCTGAAATGGCCTCTTGAATCGTCATGGACTCGCTCACGACGTGGGTCACAGTGCGCTGAAGCGCCTCGGCCACCGTCTCGCTCTCGATCAGCAACTTTGCATAGCTACGAACAAGGCTGTCCTGGACCGTCATCGGCTCACCCAATATCTTCGTGAGCGTCCAAGCGGCTGCCTCTTCCACCGCCATAAGCTCAACCATCGTCTTTGTAAACGTCAACGCTAGGCGGTCCTCGACTGTCATCGGCTCAGGGACGACATGCGTCACGGCGCGGATTGTCGTCTCTTGCACCGTCATCGACTCTGAGAGCGTCGCCAGCAACTCGGCGAACAAAGTCGCCGTGAAGGCGTCTTGAACAGTCATCGCCTCAGCGACTACCTTCGTCGTGATGCGCAGCGCAGCCTCGGCAAGGGATACGTCCTCAGAAACGACCTTCGTGACAGCGCGAATGAGCACATCTTGCACCGTTGTGGGTTCGTCAAAGGTCGCTATCTTGAGGAGGACCGTCGTGATGGCTTCTTGCACCGTCATGCTCTCAGAAGCGATATGTAGCACACTGCGCACCACGCTCTCGGCCACCGTCTCGTCCTCGGCGATGATATGCGTGACGCTCCGTAGAACGCTCTCTTGAACCGTGACTGACTCAGAGAACGTGGCGATCTTCAGAATGGCCGTGATGACGCTTTCTTGCACCGTCATGGACTCGGGGATGATATGCGTGACGGCACGGATCACCGATGCGTCTACCGTCATGCTCTCTGCTAAGAGCTTTGTGTAAGCGCGGATGACGGCCTCTGTAACCGTTTCGGACTCACTGAGCACCTTGGTGATGACACGCAGGACGGTATCCGAGACCGCCATGCTCTCGTCGATGAAGACATACTTGATAAAGGCGGTGGCGATGGAGTCTTGCACCGTCATGCTCTCGGTGAGCACCTTCGTGTAGGCGCGCAGTGCCGTCTCATTCACCGTCATGGGCTCTGAGATAGCCTTCTGGATGAACTTCGTCATGGCTTCGTCCACGGCCATGCTCTCCGTTGGCACGATCTTGGTCACGATCTTGACCAGCGCCTCGTTGACGGTAAGGCTCTCAGCCATCTGCGCCTGCAACCACTTGAAGGCGACCAGCGCCTCGGCGGGTGTGAGGCTTTCCAGCATGACGTGCGAGACGATGCGCACCACAGCCTCAGCGGGCGTCTCGGATTCGGCGACGACTTTTGTGATAGCGCGCCGTAGCGCTTCGTTCACCGTCTCGGACTCGGTGAGGACATGCGTCGGTGTGCGCCCAGTGGCTTCGCTCACCGTCATGGACTCCGATAGCGTCACGGTGACATAGGCACCGCCAGCCGCAGCCTTAAATGTCGCGATGCATGCTGCCCAGTCGCGGCTATCGATGCTGTTCTTGGAGGCAATGCCGCCTGTTGTGGCGGTGACAATCTTGGTGGCGGCTGCTACCGTGATATTGGTGAGAGCGTTACCACCTGTTGTGCCGAGTCTCTGGCCGTTGTCAGTAGTCTGGTTAGCGCCGGTGTCCCATGTTCCTGCCGCGTCGCCATTAGGCCCCTCAGTGCCTATACAGCCAACAAGGAGTTCATCTGTCTGGGCGAGGGTTGCTGTCTGTGTTGATGTTGGTGTCGTGCTTGTTCCTATGCTGTACGCAGACTTGTCAAAAGCTGCGCTCGTAGCCAAACCACTAACTTTGTATAGTGCCGCCGCCATTGCTACAGGAATAGGATTCCAGTCGATAACCACATCCCCAGTAGCCCCCGCCACATTATGGAGACTATGTATTGCGCTATGTGCAACTGTATCGTTGACTAAGTTAACTGCTCGGACATTTTGTGCTAAGGTTTGGCCGTTCCAGGTTATTGCTGGTGGTCCTACTAGCCAGCCCGTTCCATCCCCTGCTAAGCAAACAACAATTGAATCGCCACTAGCCAAAGTGACTGAGCTAAAAGCTGTCCAAGGGTCGGCACTTGCCTTATTTTGAGCGGTACCTAAAGATGTAACGACAATTGCCATATTATGGAAGTCCCGTTATGTCAGCAATATCGAAGTCGTAATGCGTTTTACCCGACACCATATTCAGAATAAAATCGTAAGCCGTCGATGGCTGAACATCGAGGCTGAAGCTGCCGCCCTTTATAGCCGTACATTGCTCAGGCAGGACATAGTGAGCGATGAGGACCTGCGTCTGCGCCTCATAAATGTCTAGAATCTTATTCCCGCCTTGGCGGGCCGTGAGTTGGATACTCAGTCGAGTAGTCGTATCTTCAGTGATAAGCTGGTTCGTCGCGGGTTTGCTGCTCGAAACGCTTCCTGAGAACGACCAGAGCGTTTGAGCCGCCACAAGAAGCGGCGCGGCTGTGAAGAGGAGGATGGCTATGAGGGTTGCTCGGAACATCTGATACCTCCTTATGGGCAGACCCCGCTAGGGTCGCCCTCGTTCATGACGAAGCCGACGAACTGCACATCACGAACCGCCCTCGGCCCTCGGTTCTCTGCCGTCATGCTCCTACATGACAAGCAGGCTGCCCAGGGGGAAACCCAAGCAGCCCGCGATTCACCGCCCGCTCAGCTACGCCGCATTGAGCGCGGCCATCTGCGCCTTCCACTCAATTTGCCAATCGCGGTCCGCAAGAGCCGCAGGATCGCGCAGCCGCTCTTGGAAGGCTATAGCTAGCTGAGCCTGTCGAGCCTTTACGCGCATGTATGGCAGGATTTGGCGCAGGAAAGACTCGGCCGATTCTGAGTTGCAATAGAATTGCCACCCCTCTTTATGCCTTGCAGCGTAGCGCGTTTTGCGCGAAATAGCCCCTACGCCAGCAATCTCAGCAATCCATTCGAGAACTGGTTTGTTGGTGTTGGTGATTGTGACACGAGGCCGAATCCCCCTGTTCGGAGATGTTTTGTGATTAGCATCTATCAACATGATAGAGCCTTCTCCATCCAGGAAGCCCGCGATATAGGCTCCATCCGTTGGGTTGATTTCATTCGCCTGATATCCTCTCCGATATCTTGTTTTGCTCGCACATGCTATCGAACAGAATATATTGTCCCGTGGCTTTCCTGAGATGCCCACTGTGAATGAATTGCCACATGTCGGACATATCTTCTGCTCCGATGGATGCTTGTCCTTATGATAACAAGCCCGACTGCAATAGATTTGCTGCCGGTCTGGGAATCTGCTAACTCGAAGCGGCTTCCCACATGTCTTGCACTGCATCTTGGTATACCTCCCATCTTAGATGGGCATAGTATATCAGATACAATGTATGTTATCAATCAGGGAAACGAGAACCTATATTGCAATTCCAACGTGTCGGTTGTTTCTTTGGTGATTCCGCCTGCTCCCGTGCTATGGGCGTAGATATGGCCCGCTGCATTCAGCGAGAAGTTGGCGTATTCGATAACGACCTGCTGTGTGGCAGGGTTCGTGGCAGTGAACAGGGCGCTGTAGTAGGCGGTGTTCGCAGTGATGGCGCGCCCAGCTGAGACGCGTGTTCCAACCTCGGTGGTCAGCGTGGTATCGCCGACGGCTGGCTGTGTCGAACCGGTGCCGATGCCAAGGTTGATGGCGAAGCCGCCGGCCGCGCCGCCGGTGAAGTAGCCCGCCAGCATGTTCTTGCCCGTCGTCGTGACGATATTGGGGAACCATTGCTCTACCTTGAGCCGTGCCCCATGCTCATCAGGGTGACGGTCCCACAGCCTCACGCCAAAGAAACCCTCGGTAACCTGTGCCTCAGGCAGGCCGAACTCCTCGCGCAGGTCCTCCAGCTTGGGGTCGCGTGGTGTCAACGGAAAATAGCTGCTCATCTCTTCCTCCTAGTGATCAGCCCACTGCGCGAACATGCTTACCCTGCCAGTGCCAATACCGCTGAGCCAATCAACGGTTGCTTGCAGATACCCATAGTTGGCGGAGATAATCGCAGAGCCGCTGTTGGCAGCCCCTGTGAACGCCCAGGCAGTGACGGGATACCAGCCCATCCCAGGATGCGGACTGGCGTGGAGCGTGCCGCCGAGACTGGCAGAGTTTGCGCTTGAGGTGACCGCCGTATGAATCCAATGGACCATCCCGACGCTGTTATCGTAGCCAGAGACAACCTGACCCCCCAGCGCTGTTCCGAGGGCGCTGGCTGAGAGCAATAGGAATCCACGATCGCTCACCGGTTACTCCACTGCGCGAAGAGTTGCCCCGTCGCATTGGCGGTGAAGGTCAGCGTTGCCATGAGGTGCCCGTAGTTGCCGCTGAGCATGGCGCTGTTCCGAAACACGGTGTTATTCCAGGCGAAGGCGCTAATCGGGAACCATCCCATACTAGGATGTGGGCTTCCCCACAGCGTTCCTGATCCAGTGCCGACGCCGCTCCAGTAGACCATGCCATTCCGGTAGGCGTATCCCGAGACAATGAGGGGCTGGCCAGCGGCATCGAATCCTGTGCCGCTGGCCGTTGCGCTCAGTAAGAGGAAGCCCCGTTCGGCCATGTGGCCGCCCTATGCTACGGTTGGCGCCGTCGAGCTCGAACTGAGATACCAGTATCGGTCGTCCGTGAAGCCGACGCCGAACCACACACGCACACGGTAGCGAAACACATCGGAGGCCAGATACTCCTCGTTGTTCGCGTCCGCTCCCGTTGCCTGGAGGATTTGCAGCGGCTCGACCTCCTGCATGACGAAGCCGCGCCGAGCAGTGCCAAGCACCCAGTTGTAGGCGTTGCCACCCCGGGCCACCTGAGGCGTGACGATGAGGTTTCGCACCATGCCGCGGAAGACGTTATCCGTGCCGGTGCCGTAGACATTGGCGGCGACGTTCGCGGTCTCGAAGACCGCAGGCCCAGTTCGCTGAAGCTGTGTGCTGAAGAGCAACTGCCGTGCCGCATATTCGCTGCGTGGGCCGACGATGAGCGTATCAGGACGGATGTTGAGATAACGCCCTGAGCGCGGGTCCTTCATTGTTGCAATGGTCGAGAAAGCCAGCTCGAGGCCAGCAGCACTCAGCGTTGTGGCGTTGGTGTTGTTGCCAACATCGTTGTCGGCTGAGGTCTTCACGTAGTTCGCAGTGGCGAAGAGTGGCGTATAGACGGCCTCCTCGATTGTCTGAGCCGCTCGCGCTCCCTGGTCTTCCGCCAGTTGCCGGATAAGGCCGGTGCGGTCGAACTTCAGCATCTCCTCGGTGATGGCCAGAATATCGCCATACTTGTAGTTGCGGATACGGCGCTCTGGTAGGAGTTCAGGGCGCACACGAGGGTATGCCTCCCCCTCGCCCACTGTCCTCAGTGTGCCGAGCCGCCCCAACTCGACCCATGTCTCAAGTTCCTTGTTTGAGGTCTCACGGGCAGCGACCTGTTCCCAGGTCGATGGCTCAGCTGAGAATGAGCTGAACATGATGGATCGCAGACCGTCCTGGAGCAGCACCGACATCTGCGAAGTCGTCAGGGCATCCTCTTGGAAATGCCCGACCTGCTGTGCCATTGACTGCTCATACCAGTCCGAGAGGCGAGCGCGGCCACGACCCTCTAGGAGCTGGAGTCCAAACCCGCCGTTATATGCTGGAGCCGTAGCCATGTGGCCCTCCTATGTTTGCCAGAGCCCGAAGAGGTTCGGGACGATTTGGATATCGAGTTGCGCGCTCACGCCATCCGCGCCGCCTGTCGTGGCTCGCCGCAGCACGCGCGCCACAGCAGAGTTCGGGTAGGCCGAGACAGCTGCGGTTGCGTTGCCCATGCCGGTGATGAAGTTCGGCGCATTCGCTGCGGACCAGATCGCCGCCTTCCCTGTGCGCCCTGTCTGACCCACCTGACCAGAGCCCCCGTCAGTAGGTTGAAGCCACGTCCCTGCTGTGTAGGCCGAATGGCCCGTCACGCGGTAGATGTTGCTAGGCCCACCCACTGGCATCGCCGTGAGATGGTAAGCGCTTCCCTGATTGGTCCATTTCGGCGATTGATCCAGCGCGATGCCGATGCCTGAATGGGCGATATAGCCCAGTGCAGTGTTCGCTCCTGAGACGGCGATCGCTGTGCCGCCTGAGAAGAAGAGGAAGTCGCCGACATGGGCCGTGTTGGTCGTCGCCTTCATGTCCACGATGGCGTGAACCCCGGGCTGCGAGAGTGGGAAATACTTTACTTCTGCCATTGTTGTTCCTCCGTAAGCCTAGTGGCCGTGTCTCACACTAGGCGGTCTGTCCACGGATGCGGTCACGATATTCCCAAACGCTCTCACCTGGCTTGACAAACGCACCACGAATGCCGAGAACCTTGGTGCCGAAGGCTTCCGTCACGGTGGTCTCGTCGGCTGAAGATCCCTGCCCAGCGCCGGTGATAATTGGGCGCAGATTGAGCTTCTTGATCATCCCCACCTGCCATTCCACAAAGGCGTCCTGCTCATCCTCGGCAAGCAAAGCCGCCTGCTCCAGCAGATCGCTGAAGAGCACCTTGGGCAGTGGCGACGCCTCCAATTTGGCGCGAGCGCTCTCGCGTCTTTTGCTCGCCTCCAATTGCTCGGCCAGCGGCTTGATGGCCTCCTGAACCACAGAGGCGACCTGCTCATTGATGTCCGTCATCTGAACCTCCTTGTGTTCAGGGTGATAGTTTCGCCAGTCATCGAATGAAACGTCCTTGAGGAGATCGGCCAGCCAGTCCGAAGCCACGAGTCGCTCGAAGCGCCCGCCGGCCGCCGGCTTCGTCACGATGTCCGCCGAATGCACGACGGTGAGTCCTTCGACGATGGTGCCTTTTCGCCCATCAGCGATGCCCTCACGGGTGCGCCCGCCGGCGCGGAGGCTGATGCCGATGTCCGCCTTGCCAGCGATGGCCTCCTGCACCCACGGCAGCAGTTCCTCTTTGGCCTTGCCAATGAGCCGCAGTTTCGCCTTGAGATCGCCATTCGGGGCTTGGTGCACATTCTCAAAGATACCCGCCAAGTCAGATACGGAACGATTGGGCCGCTCACGCTGCTCCGTGCGGCTGGGATGGTCAATGAACGCAGAGGTTCCCTCAAAGAGCTTGATCGATTGGCGCAGCACATCGGGGCTGTAGTAGCGGCCATTCTCGGACCAACCAGCCTTGATGATCGTCACATCGACGATGCCCTCAGCCTCTTCTCCAATCTCGACCGCCTCAGTCACGCCAGCGAGCACCGTCTCTTCATCCTCCTTGAAGGCGTCACCAAGCGCGGCGCTCATGCCCATAGCCTTTGCACGCTTGCGGATGTGGGCCTTAGCCGCAGCAGGGTCACTCGCCCGCCCGATGGCGTGCATGGCGTTCATGAGGTCCAGGCGGCTCTGAATGGGGAAGCCGCCCCCAGACATGGCTTTACCCGCCTTGGCAAGCCGTTCTCGCTCATCAGCGCTGAACTCCCGCTCGAAGATGTCCTCATCCTCAGTGATGAAGCTGAGGTCTACATCTTCCGTCTCTTCTTTTTCGGCTATCGCTGCTTCTGGCATTGCGAAGGCCCCTCTGGCACAACAAAAAGCCGCCCAGCTTGGGCGACTGAATCGCACAGACTGGGCGGCTTACCGCCTAGATATTCGGTTGTTTCTAGGCTATACGCAGATGGTCTTGTTTGTCAAGCCTGCTCGGAAAGCTACGACCAGAACCTAGGATGTGTAGCCCCGCCGGACGGTTTACCGAGCAGGTTGTGTCTAGGCTAGATCACAGGCAGGGCAAACATGGTCAACGAAGTAATGATAACTCGTTTCGCCCATAAGCCTACCCGGGAATGCGCCGCAAGAGGTCTGCCACAATCGCCGCATACTCCTCGGAGTCGGGCTCAGGCAGTAATTCGCTCAGCTCGATGGCCTGCTCATGCTGCTGCCCATGATGACGCCCCCACAGCACCAGCACGCTGCCCTTGAGCCGCGCCATCGTCACGGCGTTGTTGCGCCGCTGGCAGGATTCGCAAAGGATACGCCGATCAGCGGCTATCATCAGCAAGCGCCTCTATCTTCCTGACTTCTTGGTCCGTCAATCCTGCTAGGCGTAAAGGAAGTAAGCGCATAAGTCGTTTCAACAAGGATTCATGGGTTTGTCGCCCATGCACTCGAACTGTAAGGAACAATGTGCCATTTGGTTGAAAGAATTCTGTGATGTCACCTTCCATCATAACAATGGTTTCTGTTTCAGATCGACCTGAAGGATGGTGCCAAGTGAAGGAGATTTTCATAGTGCTGGCAGCCTTCGCTTGTCCCTCCATTGTGCGTACGTCTCACGCGGCGGGAACTCGCTCTCGATCTCCGGCAAACCCAATTCGCGGTTGGATTTGCGCACTGGAATTGTCGCGCAACGACAGCGAACGTGCCGGGGCGGGCGCTCTCCTTGTCCTATCGGCCATACGCGCCCATCGAGCGGGCCACAGATGGGACATACCCTGTCATCCCTCGCTGTCACCCATTCCCAGCCTTGGAGGATGTCAGAACGCGCAGCATCAACCGCCGCTGCGCCAAGATTGCTCGACCGCAGCAGTTCCGTTCGCGCAATCATCTCAGTCCGCGCGAAGTTACCCTTGTTGGCGATGGCTGCTGCCTTTGTGCGGCGCCCTATGGGCCAGCCTAGTTCGTTTGCGAGCCGCTTCTGCGCTTGATAGATGCCTTCTCCCAGCACTTGGCTCGCCGTCATGCTGTTGCGCAACTTACGGATAAAGTCGATTCGTGCATCGCCCAGCCGGTCAAAGAAATGCGCCCCTTCGTAAGGGAATACCACGGCGGCGATAACGGCTTGCTCCGGCAGAAGCGGTAGCGTAAAGGCAACCTGAATTGGGAGAGACTGCGAGAGTTGCCAGCCACGCAGGTAATAGGAGTCTCGATAGTTCTGTTGAAATGCGTCTCGCAGATCAAGAGCGATTTGGCTAGTCAGCGTATCAATCCGCTGAATAAGCTGCTGGAAGAGAAATACTTGCCGCTGAGGTTGACCTACGTCAGTGATGCTCCATGCCATAGCGCCGAAGCGGAGGAAGGTGTCTTGGAGGATGCGCGAGAGCTCACGGGCAGCATCGATGTAGTAGCCGCGTAGACGGAGAATCGCCTCATCCTCAAGACGCCGAATACGGTTGACGGTGTAGGCTTGGAGACGGGCGAGACGCGGATCGCTGATCTGCTCGGTTAGCGTCCCGATGGCTCCAGTTGGTCAAGATGATAGGTGCTGTTACATTCAATGCAACGATAGATCGTTTCAATGATGCTCTCAGTGCCGTTTGAGAACACCTCCACGGAGTCTGTCTTATGGAACCGCACGGCACCACAGCCGAGACGCGGGCAGCGCAGTAAGGAACTGTCTCGCACCAGCGTCGCTGTCACAGCCTCTACTACCCGCATTTGTTCCTGTTGCACGCCGTTCCTCCTCGGTCTGCCTCGCTGGGCCATTATGGTTCCTCGTCCTCTTCTGGCTCATTTCGCCCATTGCGCCCTGGGATGCTTGGGACTAATTCATTGCCCAGCTTACGGCCCGCCATCACAGCAGCGGCATCAGCCTGATCCTCCGCATCGATCTTCTCCTCCTCAACACGCCAATCGTAGCCAGCCCTGGCCGCGATGGTGGACTTGCTCGCCCAGCCGTTCTGCTGATGCAATGTGAGCGCTTCCGCCAACTCCTTCGGGTCGTCATCCACAATCTGCTGCGCCGTCACCTCGAAGGATTCATAGATGCGGATCATCTTTCCCGTCGGTTCCTCATCCTCGGTATATTCCTCGATCTCGCCCTCAAGGTCTAGACCAGCGAGCTGTAGCACGGCCTCATAGACAGGGCGCCATACCTCCTGCGTGTAAATGTCCTGGTAAGCCAAGAACGAGCGCAGAGCGGGGAGTTGCTGTGAGCGAGCGGTTGCGAGATTGGCATTCTCACCTTCGCTCACCATGTATTCGGGAATCGGGAAGCCAATAAGGGCCATGAGCTTGATCTGCCGCCCGTCCTCCGCGGCACGGTCCGCGCCGACATTGCCGCCCATGTCGTTCAGCACTTCCTTGTCGCTGCTTACGTAGACAGAGCCAGGGGCAGGCGGCTGCCTGAATGCAGACCGCTTCGCGTTCACCTGTCCTTGTGTCGCGTCCTTGAGCTGGAGATGGTAGAGAAAGCCCTTGTAACGGTTGATACGGGCGCGGTTGGCGAGCCAATCGTTGTAAGCCCGTAGCCACGGCATGATGGCGAACAGTTCAGAGCGACCACGCACCTCGTAGCCAACGGTGTTGATATAGCCATGCACGATCTCACTGGCGTCAATGCGCTCTAGCTTGCCTGATTCGATCTGTGGGTAGCCAGGGGCCCCTGTCCCAGTCTCAGGATGCACATGGTAGGCCACCACATCGTCGCGGTTGCCCTCGGCACTTTCCACGTATTCGACAAGCCACGGTTTTAGCGTCACGGCATCGGCGCGGACAAGTTCGCCCTGCTGTCCGTTACCGACGATGCGCACGAATACCTCACCGTCACGCAGCAACTGCTCAAACCACTGGCGTTCCCAGCGCTGAATCTTGCGCCGGTTGTCTACACGGAATTGCTCCAAGATCGCCTTGACCCTGGGATTTCGGTAGGTGATTGAGAGTCCTGTCGAGACCACGAAGCCTCGGATGACGCGAATGGCACCCTTGGCAAGTGAGTTACGCTCCCACAGGAAATGCGCTCGGCGTATGACTTCCTCGCGTTCAGCAGGCGTCCATTCTCGTATCTTGTCGGGAACTGGCATACCCTCAAGGGATGCTTGCGTGTTGCCTGCAAAGGGCTGCCCGAACTCGAAATCAAAGGTGCTGTCGTAGGCCGCTTCAGTGAGCTGGAAGCCGCCCATGTACTCTCGCACCATCTCGCCAGCGCGCTGCTCGGCAAGGCGCTCGACGTTGGGACGGAGGAAGCGATCAAGGATACCCAAGATTACCGCTCCCTGAATCCCTCACGGTATGCCTTGGCATCGTCATCTCTCACCATCTCAGGCTTCGGGCGTGGCAGGTTGGCATCCCACGTCACAAGCGAGTCCGCGCTGGGCACGTAGCCCCAGCCACCAGCCGCGAACACATCGCCCTCATTCGAACCTGGGAGCTTATCCAGCCAATCAGCAGGAGGCCCGTCAGTATCCGCCGACGAATCCTTGGTCGTCATACTCGCCTCCCGCCTCCATGAGATCGGTCAAAGCATACACCAGTGCATCCACTAAGTCATCATGCTCATTGCTCACAGGAAAACTCGTCATCTGTTCCTCAAGTTCGCCAAAGCGCCCAACATGGTGCACCCGTCCCTGCTCATAGAGCGCTGCGATAGGCTCAGCCCGTAGCACCTTGCCACGGCTCGCTTGCACCATCGTAATCGGCAAGTCCGGCCGCACACGCCGAAGCGTCGCCTCAACCATCTCACCACCGTAGTTCTTTTCCGCCACGATACGGTCCGCCCGCCAATTCTGATAGAGCGCTGCTGCCCGCTCAGCCCAAGCATTCGGGCTCACACGCAGTCCAAGCGCACGCATCACATAGTAATGGCGGTCCTCACCCTTGGCAGCAAGCACGATGCCGGTCTGATCCGCATGCTTGCGCGTCGATCCAGCTGGGTCTATAGCAATGACGATGCGCTCTAGCTGCGGCGGCACCTCTACCCGTTGCTGCTCGATCCAATCCCACTTCCACAGCGCTCCCTCCCGCGGGGCTGGGCGCTGCTGGTAAAGGCTCGCCCACCAATACTCACCAATGCGCCGACGTAGCTCATAAAGCTTGCCCACAGCGTAGCGCTCTGGCCACAGTGCCTCACCTTCAGCGCGGCCAACAGGATCATCCTCCTCAGCGATGGCCGGCAGCCGCAGTACCTCCCAAGGCTCGCCGTCGTCCACCTGGCGCAACAGCCTGCCCGCAAGGTCGTCGGAATGCCAGCGCGTCATGATGACGATGACGACCGCATCGGGCTCAAGGCGGGTGTATGCTGTGGACTGCCACCATTCCCAGGTGCGCTCACGGTAGGTGACACTCTCAGCCTCATCGCGGTTTTTCACGGGATCGTCAATGATGAGCACATTGGCGCCGCGGCCCGTCATGGGACCGCCGACACCGGTGCAGAACATGCCGCCGCCTTGCGTCGTCTCCCAGGCCCCTGCTGCCTTGCTGTCCTCGCGCAGCGCAAATCCAAGACGCTCTGAGTGCGCCGTCACAACATCACGGACCCGCCTACCCCAGAGCGTGGCGAAATTGGCCTCATACGAGGCTAGGATGACATTCTGCTCAG
>Ga0209324_10000883_pt1 | contig 20688 bp, 16 predicted proteins | sample Rifsed19ft3_FD_184015 | JGI IMG/M metagenome (GOLD analysis project Ga0209324, IMG submission 184015) | Soil microbial communities from Rifle, Colorado, USA - sediment 19ft 3 (version 2) | ecosystem: Environmental > Terrestrial > Deep subsurface > Rock core/Sediment | place: Rifle, Colorado...
GGAGCCGGTGCTGGCTGAAGTGGAGCCCGATTGGGTGCTGGTCCAGGGGGATACGACGACGGTGATGGCGGTGAGTCTCGCGGCCTTTTATCGCGGCATCAAGGTGGGGCATATCGAGGCCGGCCTCCGGACGAACAATAAGCGCGCCCCCTTTCCTGAAGAGATCAACCGCCGGATGACATCCGTGATGGCGGACCTGCACTTCGCGCCGACGGAACAGGCCCGTCAGGCCCTTCTGGCTGAAGGGATCCCGGAGGCGGCTATCAGGGTGACCGGCAATACGGTGATAGATGCCCTCCTCTGGGTGAGAGAGCTTGTGCGGCAACAACCTCCTCCTCTTCCGCATGGGCTGGCTGATGAGATAGCGGGGAGGCGGATGATCCTGGTTACGGCTCACCGGCGGGAGAGTTTTGACAAAGGCCTGGAGCAGATCTGTCTCGGACTCCGGGACCTTGTTCAGAGCCACCCTGATATTACTGTCTTCTATCCGGTTCACCTCAATCCCAATGTGCGGGAACCGGTCTATCGCATCCTCGGTAACGTGGAACGGGTCTACCTGATGGACCCTTTGTCATACACTGCCTTTGTCTGGTTGATGGACCAGGCCTATCTGATCCTGACAGACTCCGGGGGTGTTCAGGAAGAGGCGCCGTCTCTCGGCAAGCCTGTATTGGTCATGCGCGAAACGACAGAACGTCCTGAAGGGATCCTGGCCGGCAATGCATTCCTGGTGGGAACGGACAGGGCGAAGATTGTCAGCAAGACCCGGGAGCTTCTCATGGATGCCGGATGTTACAGGCAAATGGCGATGGCCAACAATCCCTATGGCGACGGCAAAGCCGCGATACGTATCGTGGAGTCAATATTAAGGTGAACTGTCATGAGCCGGGGGCTCACAAAGGGTCATGAAAATGTCATTCCCGCGTAAGCGGGAATCCAGAACGGTGGCTGAGGTCTGGATTCCCACTTCCGTGGGAATGACTTGATGGAGACGACATTTTCGAGTGAAAAGAGCGGATAGACAGAAACGGGTTGTCTGGCTTTATGACGAGGATCATCTGAATCATCCATTCATACGTCTGGCTGCGGAGTCGCTGGTGGATGCCGGTTATTCCGTCTCCGTTCTGGACAGGGCCGTCAAACCCGGCGTCACACGCTATCGGCATATCGCCCTTGGCCTGGAAAACAGGTGGCTCATTCGCCTGGTGAACCGGATTAAACGACTCTCTGCGCCCTCTACGTCAATGACCGGTCCAAATTCAGTACCTCTGTCATCGAACGCTTCCGATCTCTCAGTGTCTTCACCGTCAAATGGATTCTGGGGTGCAATATCAGGATTATACGGTCAGATGTTGAATGCGTTTTTTCTGACCTCGGTCTTGCTTCAGACGATAGTCCGGAGACCTTCTATCATCATTGCCTCATTGCCGAATGTTGCCGCTATGGGGTGGCTGGCAGCGGGTCTGTGGCGGTCAAGACTGGTCTATTATCCGTTTGAACTGTATGGTGAGCAATACACAGTGGTCCCGCCTCTCTGGAAGAGGCTTGAATTGTTCCTTCTGAGCCGGGGGATTGATGCCCTCATTACCCAGAATGAGGAGCGCGCCAGGATCTACGTTGAGGAGCGTAAGGCGCATGTGGCCCCGGTCATTGTACATAACTATAAGGCCCGGCGAAGGGTGCCCCGCTCAGGCAAGCTTCGCGATCTCCTGAAGTTGCCTGCGGAGTGCCGTATCGTTTTATACGAGGGGCAGTTGCAGGTCGGCCGCTGTCTTACCCACCTGATACGATCGGCGTCCTGGCTCCCTGATGACACGAGGCTTGTGTTTATGGGGGAGAAGTTTCCCTGGTGGGAGCAAAAGGCAGAACCTCTATTAAAGGCGTCAAAGGGGGCAGGAAAGATCCTCGTTGCTCCCCGGGTACTCCATACAGAGTTGCTGGACTATGTCACGGATGCGGATGTTGGCGTTATCATTTACGACGACACGGTGCGTAACAATTACTACTGTGAACCTGGCAAGCTGAGTGACTATCTGGCTGCGGGTGTGCCGGTTGTGGTGCCGGATTTTCCGACGATCGCTCCTGTGGTTCATCGTTATGGTATTGGCGCTGCTTTTAAGAGTCCGGAACCAGAGGAGATTGCGCGTGCAATCATCCAGGTCTTGTCTGTACAAAGGCGTGTCTGGCAATCAGCGCTGGAAAGGGCGCGGGAGGAACTGGTCTGGGAAACTCAATTACCTGATTTTCTCACGGCTGTTGCGGGTAAATAGAATATGGGATATGGAAATAGAAAGAAGATTGATGTACTATGGCTTGTAGAGCATGTGGCCCGTGAGATGGATGTGGCCTGTGCGGTTAAGTGCATGACCAGGTCTCTGCATAACATAGATATCGTGATACGCCACATCTATCTGGACGCAGATCAGATCATGAACGAATATGACCCTGCTGTTATTGTTTTTCCGTTTTTTTACAGGGCCTCTGATCAGACCATTGAGGACTTTGTAAGGATATGGCCCGGAGCGATATTTTTCAATCTTGCTTACGAGCAGATTTATTATAAAGCCCACCTGAAAATAAAGGCTCCGGGGGATGAGTTCACAAGGAAAAAGGTGATTCATCACGCCTGGAGTAATTTCTACAAGGACTATCTGTTGGAAAGCGGTGTTCAGGCAGACCACATCTTTCTGAACGGAAACCCGACTTACCAGCTATACATGCACCCCTATAATCAGTATTACAGCCAAAGGGACTCGTTGTCACAAAAGTATGGATTAGACAGCGCCTCGCGGTGGATATTCATTCCTGAAAATTATCGCTGGGCCTTTGTTCCCCAGAGTAAAATCAATCAGTGTGCAAATGAGGGAGGCGATCTCGGTGAATTTATGAAGATGCGGGAGTTCTGTCGTGAGTCGCTGTCGAATCTGCTGCAGTGGTGCAACGAAGCTGCGAGGGACAGGAATCTTGAGATCATTATCCGGCCCCGGCCTGCGACCATGTTGCAGCATATAGAAAAGTTCTTTGCCCGGCACGTGGGCAGGCGTGAGAAGAATCTTCATTTTATAAAAGGAGACTCTGTAAGAGAATGGATATTGGCGAGCGATGTGGTCGTCTCTTCTATCAGTACCAGTCTGATTGAGGCCGCTGTTGCAAATAAACCGATTTATATTGCCGAACCGATTCCGATCCCTGAATCTTTATACTGTGACTGGTACGGATATGTATCCCGGATTCACTCCGGTTCTGAATTTGGAGAGATGTGTGAAACAGAGAAGTATCCGGATACTTCCACCCTCGGATTGTGGGCGCAAAATGAGATGATGGCAAACGGCGATCCCTTGAAGGGGCTTTCGGATTTCATTGGGCAACTGGTTGAAAAGAGGAGCGTGTGGAATCCAACCAGGCGGAGTACGGCAGCCTCTGATGCTCCTTCGGGCAGGACGTTGTCGCAAAGGGCTGAAGAAAAACGCAGTCATTGGACGATAGGATCAGCGAAACGCATCATGAAACTAAAACTACCCCCGGGAAGATTTGTTGATCGGGCAAAATCAGCCTTCGGCCTTTTTATAGAGGCATTTAAGAAACAGGATACCCACGAAGCCGATATCTTTACGGAAGCAGACGTGCAAAGCAGAGTCGAGGCCTGGAGCAAGGTGTTTGCCCGGAAATAAAAATCGGAAATAATAAAAGGAGAGCGACCATGAAGACAATCCATTTTGGGAAAAGTACAATATCTGAGAAGAGTCCCTGTTATGTCATTGCAGAGATAGGACATAACCATCAGGGGAGTCTTGAAACCGCATTGAAAATGATCAGGGCTGCAGCCTCATGCGGCGTCCAGGCTGTGAAATTTCAGAAAAGGGATAATAAGGGCCTCTATACAAAGGCATTCTACAATAAACCTTATGATAATGAAAATAGTTATGGGGCCACATACGGCGAGCACCGGGAATATCTGGAATTTGGACGGGATGCGTATATCGAACTGAAGAAATGCGCAGAAGAAAGCGGTGTAGAATTCATGGCCACTGCATTCGACTTTAAGAGTGTAGATTTCCTTGAAGAAATAGGGATTACGAGTTATAAAGTGGCCTCCGGAGATATCACGAATATCCCGCTGATTGAATATATTGCGAAGCTGGGCAAACCGATGTTTGTCTCAACCGGAGCGGCACAATTTGATGAAATCAGATCCGCGTACAAAACGATTGTTGCTTATCATAATAATCTCTGCCTTCTCCATTGTATTGCCGGTTATCCGGCCGAATACCATGACCTGAATTTAAGGGTCATCGAGACATTACATAGAGAATTTCCGGAGGCCATGATAGGATACTCAGGTCATGATAACGGCATCCTGGCTCCGGTCATTGCCTATATGCTCGGGGCCACTGTGGTGGAGAAACATTTTACAATGAACCACGCATGGAAAGGGACGGACCACAAGTTCTCACTGGAACCCGAAGGGATGCGTAAATTGATCAGGGATCTGAGACGTGTGGATATTTCACTTGGATCGGGTAAACGTATCGTTTATGATTTTGAGATCGAAGCGAGAAAAAAGATGGGAAAGGGCATTTATACATCAAGGCCATTGCCTGCAGGGACCATCATTTCGTGGGAGGATATATGTTTGAAGACACCCGCCAACGGGATACCGCCCTATATGGCTAAGGATATGATAGGCAGGAAGCTCAAAACGGACCTGGAGGAAGAGGCGACAGTCTCTCCCGAATGTTTTGAATAAAAAAACTAAAGAAGAGGGCTTATGTTAAAGCTGGCAGGTCAGATCCGGATGATTGTTTTTGACTTTGATGGGGTATTTACGGATAATCGTGTCCTGGTCTTGCAGGATGGGACAGAAGGGGTCCTTTGCAGCAGGGCCGATGGTTTTGGTCTTGAGGCTGTAAGAAAACAGGGTATTCAATTATTGGTTCTATCAAAGGAAAAAAATCCTGTTGTCAGCGCCAGATGCCGTAAATTAAATCTCCCCTGCATTCAGGGATGTGATCATAAAGAGGAGACCCTCCGGCATGAAGCAGAAAAGGCGGGGATCTCCTTAAGCAACATCGCCTACATGGGGAATGACATCAACGACCTTGAATGTTTAAAGATTGTGGGACTTCCTGTTTGCGTTGCGGACGCGTATCCTTCTGTAAAGGCCGTTTCGCTCTATGTGACTGAGGCAAAAGGGGGACATGGGGCGGTCCGGGAATTCTGTGATTTAATAGTGGATGTAAAGACAGGGAGGATTTCATAATGTTCAGTCTGTCAGGAAAGGTGGCTGTTGTGACCGGAGCCGCAGGCCAGCTCGGCGGAGAATATGTGCGTGCCCTTCTTGGGGCCGGGGCCTCTGTGGCTGCCTTTGATATTCATCCTGAAAATCCAAAGGGGGATCTTAGGAGTATCGCTTCTGAAAAACTGATCCTCGTAAAGGCAGATATCGGGAATCGAAAATCTATTGAAGAGGGGTTGGAGACAGTGACCTCAAGACTCGGCGATCCGGATGTCCTGATCAATAATGCGGCTATTGATGCGCCGCCCAATGCAAATGAGCAGGAGACCGGTCCCTTCGAGACGTATCCTGAATCATCATGGGACATCATGATGGATATTAATCTTAAAGGGATGTTTTTATGTTGTCAGGTCATAGGGGGGCATATGGCCAGGACCGGCCGTGGTTCTATTATCAATATCTCCTCGATCTACGGCATCTTGTCGCCGGACCAGAGGATCTATGAATATAAGGAGAAACCCTTTATTAAACCGGTCACCTATGCCGTCAGCAAGGGGGGGGTATTAAACCTGACAAGATATCTGGCCACCTACTGGGCGAAGAAGGGGGTGCGGGTGAATACGTTGACGCTGGGGGGGGTGTTCAATAACCAGGATGAGACGTTTCTAAAGAACTACAGCAATAAGGTCCCTCTTGGCCGCATGGCAAGGCAGGATGAATATAACGGGGCGGTCCTGTTTCTCGCGTCGGACGCCTCGTCCTATATGACCGGGAGCAATCTGATTATAGATGGGGGATTTAGTTGCTGGTGAAACCCGACATGAGCCGGGGCTCACAAAGTGGCATGAAAATGTCATTCCCGCGTAAGCGGGAATCCAGAACAGTGGCTGAGGTCTGGATTCCCACTTCCGTGGGAATGACTTGATGGAGACGATATTTTCGAGTGAACAATATTGGAGATCTGGATATGACAGAATATTTCAAGAATTATATTAATGGACAGTGGGTAGACTCCATCTCAAATGAGACCTTCGAGAACCGGAATCCATCCAACATGGATGAGGTATTGGGCCTCTTCCCGCGTTCGACGTCGGAAGATGTTGACATGGCGGTATCTTCCGCCAGGTCTGCATTCGAGGAGTGGAAGAACGTTCCGGCCCCTGAGAGGGGAAAGATATTGTATGAGGCGGGGAGGATCATGGCATCCCGGAAGAGGGAGCTTGCAGAGGTGATCTCCAGGGAGAACGGGAAGACGGTGAATGGCGCGATGGGGGATGTCCAGTCAGGGATTGACATGGCCTTGTATGCCGGTGGCGAAGGGCGGAGGCTCTTTGGGAGGACGGCCCATTCAGGATTGAAAAAGCGCTTTGCCATGACAAAGAGATATCCGGTCGGTGTGGTGGGGATCATCACCTCCTGGAACTTTCCGATGGCGATTACAAGCTGGAAAGTATTCCCCGCGCTGCTTTGTGGAAATACAGTTGTTTTAAAGTCTGAGGAAAACACACCGGAGACAGCAGTCCATTTCGTGAAGGTATTAGAAGAGGCGGGTCTGCCTAAGGGAGTCGTCAATCTGATTCACGGATTTGGAGTGGAGGCCGGAGAGGCGTTGACCCTGCATCCCGGTATCTCGATGGTCTCCTTTACCGGCTCCAGTTCGATCGGGAAGATCATCGGGAGAAACTGTGCCGGCAGGCTGGCAAAGATCTCCCTGGAACTGGGGGGGAAAAATGCGGTCATCGTCATGGAGGATGCCGATATAGACCTCGCAGTGGATGGGGTTGTCTGCGGCGCCTTTTCCATATCGGGCCAGCGCTGCACAGCCACCAGCCGGGTGATAGTCCATGAAGCTGTCTATGGCCCCTTCCTGGAGAAACTTCTTGAGCGGACAAAGAAACTCAAGGTCGGGCCGGGGAGTGATGAGGGATCGGATGTGACGCCGCTGATCAGCAGGAAACAGTTGGAGAGGGTCCTGGGTTATCTGGATCGGGCCGGGAAAGAAGGGGCAAAGATTCTGACGGGAGGAGAACAACTCAGAGGGGGTGTGTATGATAAGGGGTATTATATAGCGCCGACCATCCTGGATCATGTGGACCCGGGTATGGAAATCGCCTGTGAAGAGGTCTTTGGTCCTGTCCTGGCAGTCTTTAAGGCACACTCTTATGAGGATGCCATACGGGTGCATAATGCCTCTCCCTATGGCCTCTCGGCCTCTCTCTTTACGAAGGATGTGAACAAGGCCTTCTCTTTTTTTGATGACGCCGAGACCGGGGTCTGTTATATCAATGCCCCCACCTTCGGTTCAGAGTCTCACATGCCTTTTGGGGGGCTTAAAACCTCGGGGTTAGGCTACCGGGAGGCCGGATGGGCCGCCATTGAGGCCTTTTCCGAAGTAAAAACATTGTATGTGGACTATAGCGCTAAGATACAGAACGTTCAGTTTGAAAAAAAAGATTGAGGAGGAAGATACATGTTGACCATTTCGTTTATCCCTTTCAGGGAATTTGAGCGGGTAAAGGATTCAGATATAGAGAAGTTTCAGAAACTGCAGATCATCAGCGATATGTGCCGCCTCAACGCCCTGTCGGCGGTTAAGAAGGCGGGCTCCGGGCATCTGGGTTCCAGCCTGAGCGCGATGGACATCAACGTCATGCTCTACTTTGAAGAGATGAATACGGCAGAGATCGGGATAGAGAGCCCTGACAGGGATATCTATTATTCATCGAAGGGGCACGACAGCCCCGGCCAGTACTCGGTGCTCTTTGCCGCCGGCATCTTAACATGGGACCAGCTCCTGAAACTAAGGCGCCTTGGGGGATTGGACGGCCATCCTGATGTGAGCATCCCCGGGATGGAGGCGAATACCGGCTCTCTCGGGATGGGAATTTCGAAAGGGAAGGGGATGGCCTGGGCCAAAAATAAGAAAGGGGATGGCGGAAAGATCTTTGTGATGACAGGAGATGGGGAGCTCCAGGAGGGGCAGATCTGGGAATCTCTGCAGACGACCGCCCATCAGAAGATTTGTAACCTGACGGTCATCGTGGATCACAATAAGATTCAAACGGATAAGCAGGTTAAAGAGATTATAGACCTTGGCGACATAGAGAAGAAATTTGAGGTCTTCGGGTGGCATGTGGAGCGGTGTGACGGGCACGATTTCTCTGCACTGAGAAAGGCTTTTGAGAAGTTGAGGACTGTTACAGATAAGCCCAGGGTTTTAATTGCGGATACCGTCAAGGGAAAGGGGATCTCCTTTATGGAAGGGCCCGCTTCCCTGAAAGAGGGGAAGGGGCTTTACCGGTGGCATTCCGGAGCGCCCGATGATGATGCCTATGAGGCGGGCTTACATGAGCTGCTCGACAGAATCAACAGGGATCTTCGAAAGTGCCATCTGGAACCCTTGTCCCTTGAAGCAGTGGAGACAAGAGAGAAAAACAGGGCCAGGCTTAAGGATACGGCAGAGAAGGTGGTCAATGCCTTCGGGGAGGCCCTGGTTGAGGCAGGGAGAAAGAGGAAGGATATCGTTGTCCTTGACGCTGACTTGTCTGCGGACTGTGGTCTTCGTCCCTTTGAAACGGCGTTTCCTGAGCGGTTTATCGAGAATGGCATCGCCGAGCAGGATATGGTCTCCATGGCCGGGGGGCTTGCACTGCAGGGTTTTCTCCCGATCGTCAATTCCTTCGGTGTCTTTCTCTCCTCCAGAGCAAATGAGCAGATCTACAATAACGCAACAGAGGGTACTAAGATCATCTATGTCTGTCATTATGCGGGGCTGATCCCTGCGGGCCCCGGGAAATCCCATCAGAGCCTCCGGGACATCTCGCTTTTCAGGGCATTGCCAAACATTGTTATCATGGAGCCTTGCAATAGTCTGGAGACCAAAGCGGCCCTTGAGTGGAGTGTTAATGAGACGAAGGACAATTGCATGATGAGACTGGCGATCTCGCCATCTCCGGGAAAGATAGACCTTCCCAAAGAGTACCGGTTTGAGTTGGGCAAGGGGACAGTCCTAAAGGATGGAAGGGATGCCGTGATATTCGCCTATGGCCCGGTGATGCTGCATGAAGTGTTGCTTGCCGGTCAGCTTTTGGAGAGCAAAAACTTTTCACTCAAGGTGGTGAATATGCCCTGGCTGAACCGGGTGAACAGGGAATGGCTTGAGGGGGTTGTTGGCGGGTGCAGGGCGATCTTTTCGCTGGATAACCACTTCTCCTCCGGCGGACTTGGAGACTCCCTGCTGAACGAATTGATTGCATCAGAGAAATTAAGAAACAAACAATACAGGAAAATAGCGATAGATGACTACCCTGTCTGGGGGACACCGCAGGAGGTGCTGAAATATCATGGGGTGGACGGGGAGTCGTTAGTGGAACGTATTCTGAGTATCAATTTATGAAAGTATTGGCATTTATCCCTGCCCGTGCTGGGTCAAAGAGGGTAGAAAACAAAAACATCAGGTTGTTGAATGGCAAGCCTCTGATCGGTTATACCATTGAGGCTGCCAGGAAGTCCGGACATATTAACCGCATCGTGGTATCTACCGATTCTGAAGAGATCGCATCTGTGAGTAAGCAATTCGGCGCAGAGGTCCCATTCCTGAGACCTGAAGAAATATCGCAGAGTGATTCGACCGAGATGCAATTTTTCGAACACGCCCTGGATTGGTTTTTAAAGAATGAGAACTATGAACCTGAACTGATTGTACTCCTCTATCCGACGTCTCCCTTCAGGAAACCGGAGACGATTGATGGAGCTGTTGAAGAGATGCTTCGGCATCCGGAGGCGGATTCTCTCAGGTCCATAAGATTATGTTCTGAACATCCATACAAGATGTGGGTTATTGAAGACGGCTGTCTGAAGCCTTTTGTAAAAGGGGCGGATCCGAACATCCATACGTTTTCCTACCAGTTGTTGCCTACGGTCTATATTCAGAATGCGAGCATCTATATCACAAAGCCTTCCACGATCAGAAACAAGAAATCTCCGACCGGAGATCTTATCATTCCCTTTATCATGGACGAGATGGAGTCGGTTGATATCAATACACCCCTTGATTTCCGGTTTGCTGAAATGGTCCTGGAGTCAATGACGGGAAAGCAATAAGGATGGTATGAAGACCAGGGCTGAAAAGGTAGAATATTTTAATTCGATAGCGCCGCGCAGAGATTACTGGCGCAAGAGGAACAGCTTTTACTATGAAGAGCTTGAGAAATTACTCGCCTTCCTGGTCCCTGAGAAGAGCCGGATTATCGAAGCAGGCTGTGGAACCGGCGATACGTTAGCCCATATAAAACCTGTTTATGGAAAGGGCATAGATTTCAGCCCTGAGATGATAAGACTTGCCGCTGAGAAATACCCAGCCCTCGATTTTATAGTAGATGATATAGAGGATTTAAAAACTCAGGAGCCCTTTGACTATGTGGTCTGTTCTGATCTGATCGGGGAGTTGACAGATGTCTGGAAGGCATTCCGCGAGATGCGGAAGTTATGCCACAGGAACAGCAGGCTGGTCGTAACCTACTATAACTACCTGTGGGAGCCTGTCCTGAGAATAGCAGAGAGTCTTGGACTTAAGATGCCACAGGATTATCAGAACTGGCTGTCTTTGAGTGATATTGAGAATCTGTTATATCTGAATGGTTTTGAAACTATCAGGAAAGGTCACAGCATGTTGCTGCCTAAGTACATTCCTGTAGTGAGCAGCGTCTGTAATCGTATGCTTGTCAAATTACCGCTGTTGAAGAAGCTTGGTATCATAGAATATATAGTTGCGAAGCCGGCCAAGGGATTCAGGAAACTTGCCGGAGAGCTGGAATATACCGTTTCCGTGATCGTTCCGTGCCGTAATGAGGTTGGAAACATCGAGGATGCCGTCTCGCGCATCCCTAAGATGGGCAGGCACACGGAGATCATCTTCGTGGATGGGAATTCAACAGACGGGACAATCGGGAAAATAGAGGAGATGATAAAACGATACCATGGGATTAAAGATATTAAACTCATCCATCAGATTCCAAAAGAGAAGCAGGATGTCCGGTGTGCAGATGATTTAAATCGGGATCCCAATAAGATGCTGAAACTGGGAAAGGGTGATGCAGTCCGGAAGGGTTTTGATGCGGCAACAGGGGAGATACTGATGATCCTTGATGCGGACCTGACCGTGCCGCCGGAGGATCTCCCCAAGTTTTATCAGGCGATAGCTGAAGGGAAAGGGGACCTGATTAATGGGACCCGATTGGTCTACCAGATGGAAGAAGGGGCGATGAGGATATTGAATATCGCAGGAAACAAGATGTTCAGCCTGATCTTTACATGGCTGCTTGATCAACCGATCAAAGATACCCTCTGCGGGACCAAGGTGCTGACGAAAGAGAACTATCTTAAAATCAAGAAGCACCGAAATTATTTTGGAGATTTTGATCCCTTTGGAGATTTCGATCTTCTGTTTGGCGCTGCCAGACAGAATATGAAGATAGTTGAGGTTCCGATAAGATACCGTGCGAGAAAGTACGGGGATGTCAAGATCGAGCGGTTCAAACACGGACTGATATTGCTCAAGATGAGCTGGATCGCATTTAAGAAGCTGAAACTATCGTGAAAAAATAAATGGTATCCTCTCCGGAAATAATCGTTGGGAATTTTTTATATAAAAACTGTTTTCCCGTCTATAACATCATTTACCCTCTTTTCAAAAAAAGGCAGGATAAGTTCGAATTAGAATTGCTTCGCAAACATATTAAACAGGGCGATGTCGTGCTGGATATTGGCGCTAATATAGGTTTTTACGCGAAGATCCTGTCACAGCTTGCCGGTGATACAGGAAAAGTACATTGTTTTGAACCGGATCCCCTGAATTTTGCGCATCTCAAAAACAACACACTCCACTTTAATAATATTACAATAAACAACAAGGCGGTTGGGTCTAAGACAGAAATGTTAAAGATCTATACTTCAAAAAATCTGAATGTGGATCATCGCACCTACAAACCGGATGTTTATGACAAGGAGATAGAGATTCAGGCAATAAGCATAGATGAGTACCTGGCAAATAATAAAAGAGTTGATTTTGTAAAAATGGATATACAGGGTTACGAGATGCAGGCCATAAAAGGGATGGAGAGAACGTTAACGCATAATAAAGAGATAAAACTGCTTTCAGAGTTCTGGCCTTACGGACTAAAAAAGGCGGGAAGTTCATTAAGACAATACTATGCTTTTCTGAAAGATCTTGGTTTTGATGTCCTTCTGTTGGAAGAGAGCAGATGCCGGAACATAACCCTTGAAAAGGTTAAACAGATGGAAGATTTGGGCGAGGAACATTACTTTAATATCTTTGCGGAACGAGGTAATGGTCAGGGCCTATAAAATACCATTCAGTCTCGATGACCCGAGAACAACACTTGCTCATAGGGAGATAATTCTCAACAAGCCCTTTTTGAAACGCCTCTACAGTGATTGGTATAAGACATTTATTTCTGTGTGTGAGTCGGTAAACGGAGGCAAATATCTTGAAATTGGCTCAGGGGGCGGCTTTTTAAAAGATATTTTCCCTGAAGTCATTACATCGGATATTCTTGATCTGCCTCTGGTTGATAAGGTTTTCAGAGCTGAGAAGCTCCCCTACAAAGAAAATGAATTGGGTTGCATCATGATGCTGAATGTCTTTCATCATATTCCCAAACCGCACCTGTTCTTAAAAGAGGCTGAACGTACACTCATCAAAGGGGGAAAGGTCGTTATGATTGAGCCGGCTAATTCATTGATTGGACGTTTTATTTACAAACGTTTCCATCATGAACCTTTCGACGTGGATGGTCCACGGGAAATAAAGGGAGGAAATCCGCTCAGCCATTCGAACCAGGCGCTGCCCTTTATCTATTTTGAAAGGGATATAGATTCTTTTAAAACTGAATTCCCCTTATTAAGGATTAATAGGATAGAATATCACACTCCGTTTATGTATCTATTAAGCGGCGGGTTTTCGAGAAGCGCCATGATGCTGTATTTTATGTACGGTTTTTTAAAGGGATTGGAAAGAATTTTATCGCCATTTGCAAGACAATTGGGATTATTCTGTACCATAGAAATTGAAAAGATTTAATACAAGAGAGATGCACAGGTTATCTTTATTGGCTATTCTTCTGATAGCTCTTTTTCTCAGGCTATACCACTTTGATTATTTAAGTGTCTGGGATGATGAGGCCAGGACTTATCTTGTATCTGCTGCTACATCCCCGGTAAATGTACTCAAAATGCAACAGCTTCAGCTCCCCGCGAATCCACCCCTGGACCCACTGATACGTCATTTCTTCATGAGAATAGGGGGGGATAACACCTTCTTCTTCACACTTCCGTCTCTTGTCTTTTCACTCCTCGGAATCTTCTGCTCCTTTATTCTTGCGAGGAGATTGTTTGGTTTTCCTGCAGCCATCATTACAGCCTTTCTGTTGACGATTCACCCGTTGGATATTACCTATGCGCAGGAGGCGAGGAATTATGCCATCTTAAGTGTGGTTGTTCCTCTCGCATCGCTCGCATTTCTAAAGGCTATCGAAACTAACAGGATATTGCACTGGTTGCTCTATTCCGTATCGTTGACGTTCTGTTTTTATTCCCATCTATTGACCCTCGGTGTCGCAATAACGCATGGCATCTATTTTATGCTCAGGATGATAATGGATTATCGGGATGTAGAGTCCCCAAGAGGGACTTTGAGGTTGCTGATTAGTTATATGCTTGCACTCTCTTTCTCTATCCTCCTCTTCCTCCCATGGCTGCTCCCATATCTAAGTCGTGAGATCAATCCCTGGGATAAGGGGCCCGCCATTATCTATTTTAACCTATGGCGTGTTGTCATGATGTTCAATAGCGGTATGTTCAGAGTAATTCCGATAGCCCTTACCCTTACAGGCTTATATGCCCTCTTTAGAAGAGAAAAAAGAGAGAACACCCTGTTTGTAATACTCAATATCCTGGTCCTCTATGCGGCTTCGTACATGGCGACAAAGAACAATTTTTTTCATATCCGGTATGTGTATTTCATCTTGCCATTCTTTTTAATGATTACAGCTCACGGGATATTGTTCCTCAGTGAGAGGGTGTCTAAGTTGAGCAGGGTTGGTTTTTTAAAGACCGGGTATGTCGCGGGGATGATTCTGCTATTATTATCCCTGAATAACGTAAGACATCTGTACGCGGGTTATCAGTATGGATGGGAGGATAATTTCGAGGGGGATTGGAGAGGGGCCGCTGAATATGTTCATGAACATTTCAGGGAAGGTGACGCCATTGTCGTCCCCCATCGGTTACATGCTAATTTTGACACTTATAATAAATTGCCTACCTATGGTTATGAAGTAACAGATCAACAGGCTAAAGTTATTCCATCCCATGAAATTACCGAAAATTCGCTGACAGGGAGAGAATGGGGTATAATCATGTATAATAATAGATATCCGGACTATAACTCAGATATTGCTGGATATATTTCTTCTAAGAAGTACTCCAGATTATGGGTGATATGGAATTTTGAGTTCAAATTAACGAAGGAGGATTTATTCCTTTCTCTCCTGTTTAAATACGGAAAACCTGTTGATGTGAAAAAATTAAAAGGGGTCGTGGTTACATTGTGGGAAATATCCCCAAAGTGATTGTGAACGAGAGAGTGAATATACAATGAATAACAGAAACGCAATGGATGTCATCTTCGTAAATCCACCTTTAACATTGGAAGAGCGTTATGGAGATCTCTCTGCTGCAGGGAGTAACTTTCCCTCAATGGGTCTGCTTTTGCTGGCCTCTGTCGTAAGAAGAATGGGGCTAACCACAAAAATTATTGATGCCCCTTCCCTGAATCTCAGTTATTCACAGACAATGGATAGAATATTTGAGACCCCGCCTGTGTTTTTAGGGATTACAGCTGTAACCCCTTCTGTCCATCATGCTGCCAAGCTGGCCGGAATGGTAAAGGAACGGGATAACCGGATTATTACTATTACAGGAGGTCCCCACCTGACCGCTGTCCCGGAAGAAACCATGAAACGTTTTCCGGAGTTTGACATTGGTGTGATCGGAGAAGGGGAGTCCACTGTCACGGAACTTTTCAACAAGTTTAAAGACCTCAATATAGATAGGAGTCTTATCAGTAAAGGGCAATGGGGTGAATTATCTGCTGAGCTTGAAAAAATTCCAGGACTAATCCTCAGGAATAATGGTTCATTTAAGATAACAGACAAGAGGGCGACGATCAAAGACCTGGATACCCTCCCCTTTCCTGCATGGGATTTACTCCCTGGTTTTCCTGATGCTTATAAGCCGGCGGCATTCAAGTATAAAAAGTTACCCGCCACATATGTGCTTACCTCAAGGGGTTGTCCACACAAATGTATTTTCTGTGATACTTCAGTCTTTTCAAGACAGTTTCGCTATTTTTCGGCAGAATATATGATCGAAATGATAATGCTTCTCCACAATAAATATGGGATAAGAGAAATTTCCTTTGAAGATGATACATTTCTGACTTTTAAGAAGAGATTAATAAAAATCTGCGAATCATTGATTCGTGAGAAGTTGGATATAAGCTGGAGCTGCAATGGACGGGTGCATGGTGTGGATAGAGAGGTATTGAGTTTAATGAAAAGGGCAGGGTGCTGGCAGGTTTCATACGGGATCGAAAGCGGTGACCAGGGCATTCTTGACTTTGCGGATAAGCACATAAAACTTGAGCAGGTAGAACGTGCCATTGCCCTGACTGCAGAAGCAGGAATATTGAGTAAGGGGTTTTTTATTCTGGGATTTCCCTTCGATACCGATGAGACCATTGAGAGGACAATAACGTTTGCAAAAAGGCTGAAGTTGAACGATATATCTGTCTCGATGATGACTCCATTCCCAGGCTCACAGATGTATGAAATCGGACAGAAGCATGGCACGATCAATACGGACTGGCAGAGCATGAACCTGCTGGAAACTGTTTTTATACCGGATGGTCTGACGAAAGAGAAACTTGAATATTATAATAAGAAATTCTTAAAGGAATTTTACTTAAGGCCGCGTATCATGTCGGGTTATCTAAAACGGGCGATGGCCAACCCTAAAACGATAGTGCCTTTATCCAGGGCATTTGCAGGATTAATTAAAAAGGTCTTCACAAAAAAAATGAAAAGCAAGACGAAACGAAAAATACTTATAATGACTCAACACTTTTATCCTGAGGTGGCATCCACAGCCCAGCTTATGACAGATCTTGCGATTGACCTTGTTGATAAAGGGATGGATGTAACAGTATTAGCTGCGAGGCCATATTATCTGACATCACAGCACAAAGAAATTTCCCCGAAAGAAGAATATCTTGGTATTAAAATTATCAGGGTATTTACGACCCGGTTTGACCTCAGCAATATCCTTGGCAGGATACCTAACTGGCTCTCATTTCATATCTTTGGCTTAATTAAGAGCATAGTTTTGGCAAGACATGATGTCGTCCTGACCCTTACGAATCCTCCATATATGGCGCTTGTAGGCATGGTCTTACAAAAGCTGAAAGGTTCAAAGTTTATTTTTGGGGTCCAGGATATATATCCTGACGTACCTGAAAAGCTGGGTTTGATAAAAAACAAAACAATTGTTAAATTACTTTCAAGTTTGACCCGGTGGAATTACAGAAAGGCGGACAGGATTATTTCAATAGGAGAGTTTATGCGGGAGGAAATTATACGTCATGGGATTAGACCGGAGAAGATAGCCGTTATCCATAACTGGGCAGATAGTGATGAATTGTATCCAATCTGCAAGGAGGAGAATCCATTTGTGGAGAAACTGGGTCTTCAGGGGAAATTCATTGTGTCTTACTCAGGCAACTTTGGTATAGTCCATGACTTTAATCCAATCAAGAAGGCCATTCGTGTGTTGGAATGTGAAAAAGATATTGTATTCCTTTTCATAGGTGATGGTACAGAGAAGGGGGAGTTGGAAAAATTTGTGACTGACAATGATCTTAAGAATGTAAAGTTTCTACCTTTTCAGCCAAGAGAGAATATATTGCACAGCCTTAATGCCTGTGATGTTTCTCTCGTATCAATAAAAAGGGGGATGGAAGGGAAACTGGTCCCAAGCAAATTGTATGGCAGTCTTGCTGTGGGCAAGCCTGTCATAGGGATCTGTTCACAAAACAGTGAGGTGGCTGTAATCATAGAAGAAAATAGATGCGGATTAGTTGATACCGATAATGATCTTTCCGGCAAGATTCTAAGGTTTTACCATGACCCGCATCTAAGGGATGAGATGGGAAGAAATGGCAGGGATGCCTTTATGAAAAAGTATGACAGGGCTATCGCCACTGAAAAGTATTATAGGGAAATAGTGGGATTGTAATTATGCAGAGCTCAAAAGAAATTGTCATAATCATTCCTGCCTATAATGAAGAGAACAATATTCCACCCCTCATAAAGGAGATACAAAACAAGGTGTCAGGTGCGGGTATCCTTGTCATTGATGATGGCTCTATGGACCGTACGGCGAGGGTGGCGGAGAAGGCAGGTGCACTGGTTATACGGCTTCCTTTTAATATGGGATATGGGGCTGCGTTGCAGACAGGATTTAAATATGCCCTGCTTAGGCGGTACCGGTATGTGGTACAGATGGATGCCGATGGGCAGCATGACCCCGATTCCATTAAGGATTTGCTGGATGAAGTGAAAAAAGAGGATGTAGATGTAGTGATCGGGTCTCGTTTTTTAGGGGGTAATAGTGTATATAGAGCCTCGGGGGTGCGAAGAATAGGCATGAGTTTGTTCAGGAAAATCACCTCGGTTATTATAGGTCAGCCTGTTACGGACCCGACATCGGGATTTCAGGCCTTGAACAGAGATGCCATCCGTTTTTATGCAAGCCGGTACTATCCTGCAGATTATCCGGACGCAGATGTCATGATAATGCTTCACAGGGCCGGCTTGCGTATCAGGGAGATTCCTGTACGCATGTATCCAAGAAAACAGGGTCAATCAATGCACAGTGGCTTGAAGCCTGTGTATTATATATTCAAAATGTTTTTGTCCATGTTTGTTACGCTTTTAAGGAAAGACAAGTTTGACAGACGGGTGATAAAGAAGGGGGAGGAATCTCATGCCATTCCAACAAAAAATATTCGCGATTAGCATCAGCATAGTACTTTTTATCATTATTGTAGACCTGGTCAGAAGAAGAAAGCTCAGAGAAGAGTATTCCTGGATATGGTTGCTTACCGGCGTTTTAGTTATTTTATTGGCAACATGGTATGATCTTCTCAAGGTTATTACTGAAACAATTGGAGCCGTCCTGCCCACCACAACCCTTTTTTTATTCAGCCTGATATTCCTGATGGTTATTAACCTCTATTATGCCACTAAGATATCAAGCCTTCATGGTCAGGTAAAGGACCTGGCTCAGGATATGGCGATCCTCAGGACTGAAATCCAGAGAAGGCCAGAGAAGGCCAGAGAAGGATAGATAAGTAGAAAGTCAGATTGAAGATCAGGTTCCTAAATAATAAGATGATTATATTAGCAGGATTAATTCTGTTATCCTTTCTTTTGCGCTTATTAAATGACCCCGCTATAACAATATACCCGGATTCATGCCTGTATATGTCTTTTGCAAAGTCTATGTTAAACGGGAAGTTTTCTTTTGATTTTCGTAATGGGGATGAGACTATATTGCCGCCCCTGTATTCTATTTTCAGCGCCGTGTTTTCATTTTTTACCGGTGATATTGAACTGTCAGGTGTTTTGATCTCTGCCATTGCAGGGGCGCTGTTAATTATTCCTGTATTCTATCTTGCGAGGGCCATATATAATGAAACGGCCGCATGGATATGTGCAGTATTAATATTCCTGAGCCCTGTCCTGATACGTTGGTCAGGGGTTATTCTGACGGAGTCTTTGTTCATTACTCTCTTCCTTTCCGGTATTGCCTTCGGTTGGTATGGAATTGAGAGAAGGAAGAATGTTCTGTTCCTGCTATGTGGTGCATTTATTGGGTTAGCGTATATGACAAGGATTATAGGGTTTGTTGCTGTTCCTGTAATTATCCTGTCTATCATATTTTATTCTGTGAAGTCCGGTAAACCTGGCAGCTCAAATCAGGGGGGGATTTATAATCTTAATCTAAAGAAGTTGTCTAAAGACATTTTAACGCCCATAATTATTTTTTCCATCGGTTTTATCCTTATTACAGGAGCATATCTGGTGAAGCTGCATTCATTCTATGGCCAGTGGACCCTTTCCGGATCATACGGTAGTATAAAAAGTACGATTTCGCTTGAAGGATCTGATACAGTGTCCGGATGGGAGAGTCTTGAGACAGAAAAGACAGAGGAGAGTTTTGTTGAGGAAGCAACAAAAAAGGTGATCAATAATGCACAAAATTATATATCTGTGCTATTTAAAATGCTTATCTTAACAATTATTTTTGTTGTCGCAGGATTATTCTCTAATCGGAAAGTTATCTATGTGGCTTCCTTTGTTTTTTTCTATTTTTTGGCCCTGTTGGTACTGCCCCACTCTCCTATGGTAGACGAGAGTGTCAGGTATCTATCCCCCATTATGCCTTTACTCTTGATTACCGCATCCGGCGGGATCGTCCGTATCCATGATTTGATTAAATGGAAGGCAGTCCAGCGTGCCGTAATACCGGTTTCAGTGGGTATTATTCTTATATCTTCGATACCCCAACTCTGGGTATTTCCAATCCACTTCAAGAAGTCCTGGATTAAAAAGGAGATATCTATCGAGACCAACGAAAAGGTGGGGCTATGGATGAAAGAGAATCTGCCACATCCTATCAGGGTTATGTCAAGAAAACCCTTTATACCCTATTATGCTGATGCCATTTGGTTTGTTACGCCGTCTACCTATAAGGCGGTCATTGATCTTGCTAATCAAAATGCAGTTGATTATATTGTGATTGACAGAAGGATTGATTATTATTTAAGACCCGAACTGCGTTTTCTGTTTGATACAAAACAGGCGCCTGCTGACCTTAAATTTATTGACGGAATACGTCACCCGAAAACTGGCCAACTGGTGGTAGGGATATATAAGATTAACAGGTAAAGCCGGCCAACCCAAAAAATTGACGAACAGGCTTCTAAATAAAAAGATGATTATATTAGCAGGATTAATTCTGTTATCCTTTCTATTGCGCTTATCTAATAACACCCCCGTAATAATATCCCCGGATTCATGCCTGTATATGTCTTTTGCAAAGTCTATGCTGAACGGGAAATTTTCTTTTGATTTTCATAGCGGGGATGAGACTATCTTGCCGCCGCTGTATTCTATATTCAGCGCCGTCTTTTCATTTTTTACCGATGATATTGAACTGTCAGGTGTTTTGATCTCTGCCATTGCAGGGGCGCTGTTAATTATTCCTGTATTCTATCTTGCGAGGGCCATATATAATGAAACGGCCGCATG
>Ga0209324_10000888_pt1 | contig 20650 bp, 13 predicted proteins | sample Rifsed19ft3_FD_184015 | JGI IMG/M metagenome (GOLD analysis project Ga0209324, IMG submission 184015) | Soil microbial communities from Rifle, Colorado, USA - sediment 19ft 3 (version 2) | ecosystem: Environmental > Terrestrial > Deep subsurface > Rock core/Sediment | place: Rifle, Colorado...
ATGCAGTGGTTATTGCAACCGAATGGAATGAATTCAGGGAACCTGATTTTGAGAGGATGAAATCACTGATGAAATCTGCTGTTATTTTCGATGGACGTAATATTTATAACCCCCGTATAGTAAAAAAGGCTGGGTTTGTTTATTATGGAATAGGCAAGGACTATATAAGTATCGAAGCATCGGGTCATGTTTAAATGTTATCAAGGATTGTTAATTTAGTTAAGAGGCCTAAAAGTAGTATGAATATCTGTCTTATTTCACAGGAATATCCTCCTGATACGAACTTAGGAGGAATTGCCACATATACACAGACCCTTGCAAGAGAGTTGGTAAAAAGGGGTGAGCGTGTTCATGTGATAACCAGATCGTTAGGAAATGAATATCAGACAGAAGATGAGGGTGTTTTCGTTCATAGGGTATTACTTAAACCAAGACAATCAGTCCCGAATTTTGCAGAGAAATGTTCAAAATTAAATATCACAAGAATATGGCACCCCATTCTAAACTTCAGCCAGAGGGTTTATGAAGAAGTTTATGAAATTCACAGGAAAGAACCGATTGATGTCATAGAGGCGCCGGATACCTGTGCACAGGCATTCTTTGTAAATAAATTCATTGATGGGCCTAAGAAAGTGGTCAGATTGCATACCCCTTTTTTCTGGGTCAGGCATATTAACAATATGCCTGACTCTACTGAACACCTTTTAAGAGATGAGTTAGAGAAGATACAGGCAGAAGACGCCACAAGGTTATCATCTCCTACGAAGGTACTGGCTAACATTGTCGGCCAGAGATGGGGACTCAGGAATATAGACGTAATACCTTATCTCTTCAATCTGGGAAATTATTTACCCGATCTTACTGTCTATGATAAGTATTTGAAAGGGGAAGACTATATTCTATATTTCGGGAGACTGGAGAGCAGAAAAGGTGTGCTTGTCCTTGCCCATGCTTTAACTGAAGTATTGAATAAAGATCAACATATCAAAGTCGCTTTTGTGGGCAGTGATTCTGTTTACAATAACGCTTCTTTAAAAGAAATAATTCAGGACATTTTAAAGAATTACCGCGATAGACTTATTTTTATTGACAACATTCTACATAATTCTCTATATCCGGTTATAGAGAGATCTAAGTTCGTTATCCTGCCGTCACTATGGGATAATTTACCCTTTGCCTGTATGGAGGCCATGTCTCTCGGCAAAGTTGTTATTGCTACAACAGGTAGCGGCTTTTCTGAAATAATAGATGACGGTATTAACGGAGTGCTCTGTACTCCGGATGATCCTGATGCATTAAGCCGTTCAATTATTAAATGTCTTGACAGGAAGGACCTGGATAATATGGGGAGAATGGCAGCCTTAAAGCTCAATAATGATTATAATGAAAAGATTGCGGTGCAGGTAATAGATTTCTATAAAAATATTTAGCTTTTTTCTATGAAGATCCCATTTGATAATGGAGGATTACTGACATGACATTGCTGAGATATTCTATGCAGATTGTATATTTCTGGCGTACACTTTACCAGAACAGCTATATGCTCAGGAGCATGATTTTCCGTGATTTACAAAAACGCTATGTCGGGTCACTTCTCGGGGTTTTCTGGTCTGTTATCCACCCACTCATGCAGCTCAGCCTCTACTATTTTGTTTTTTCTGTCATCCTGCGAACAAGACTTGCACCGGAACATATAGAAACACATTTTGCGTTCTGGCTACTTGCAGCCCTGCTGCCATGGATGTTATTTGCTGATGTGGTAAATCGCTCTCCAGGCGCTGTGTTAGAGCATTCCAACCTTATTCGCAAGATGGTATTTCCATCTGAGATATTGTCGGTTGTTCATCTTGGTGTTGCGGTGGTTAATCATCTTATTGGATTTACTATACTTATTGGATTAATCCTGGCGACAGGGTACGGTATTTCTTTCAAGATATTGTTTATATTTCCATATTTATTTGCAGCAGTAATATTCGCACTTGGTATGGCATGGGCACTCTCGGCCTTAAATGTATTTCTAAGAGATGTCGGTCAGATTATAGGTGTTCTTGTGCAACTCTGGTTCTATGTGACACCAATTGTTTATCCATTCTATCTTATTCCTGATAAAGTTAAGGGACTGTATTTCTTGAATCCTATGTTTCATGTGACAGAGGGTTATCGTATGGCTGTTTTTGGGAAGACAGAGATGAATGTTTCAGGATTCTTATACCTATTCATAGTAAGTCTTGCTATGTTCGCCATTGGTGGATTGACCTTTAAGAAGTTGAAGCCCATCTTTGCAGATGTACTTTAGCAGTTCAACGAACACCGATAGATTTATATTACAGAGAAGACAAGACAGATATTAAAAGTATTATACGAGAGATATGATGAAGATCGTTTACTTAGTTGGCAGTTTCCCCAAACTTTCAGAAACATTTATCCTGAATCAGATAACAGGTCTGATAGACCGTGGTTATGAAATCGAGATTGTGGCCTGTCATAACCCTAAGGAAGAAAAGGTTCACGAAGATGTGATAACTTATAATCTTCTGGAGAGGACCCACTATATTCAATACAAAGATGAGAAGTCACTGTTAAATACATCAAATGTCAGACAGTTAGTTTCATGCTTGGATGCAGACATTATTCATGTCCACTTTGCTACCAGGCCGGCCGATGTGGCATTAGATATACAAAGGAAGACCGGTATCCCCTACATCATTACGGCACATGCTTATGATATATTTGTCAGCCCGGACATTAAGTGCCTGAGGGCCAAATTCCATGTTGCCAAGAAGGTTGTTACCGTCTCGCAGTTCAACAGGAAGTATTTGCTGGAACTGTTGGGTCAGGAGTTTGCAGAAAAGATAGAGGTACAGTATATAGGAATAGACCTCGATAAGTTCAAATTTATCAGTAGGAGGCCAAAAGAGCGGACTACACTCCTTTTTATTGGGAGGTTGGTAGAGAAAAAAGGTGTGCTTGATGCCATAGGGGCACTTCGATATGTGGTTGAGAAACATCCGGCTGTTGAATTGAGGATAATCGGGGAAGGGCCTCAGAAAGAGGAAGCACAGTTGAAGATTGAAGAGTTAAAGATTACGGACAACGTGAAATTCCTGGGCAGCCTGACACAGGATGATGTGACGGAAGAGATGGAGAGGGCGGACATCTTTTTCCTCCCATCTGCGACTGCCCTGAATGGCGACAGGGAGGGACTCCCAGTAGTTGTTCTCGAGGCACAGGCTGTGGGATTGCCTGTGGTGTCCACCAGACATACAGGTATCCCCGAGGCGGTTATTGATGGAGAAACAGGATTTCTGCTTGAGGAGCATGATACAAGGGGTATGGCCCGAAGGATATGCGAACTCATAGAGAATCCGGATTTGCCCGGCCAGATGGGTCTTGCAGGGAGAAAGGCTGTTGAGGTTCGACATGACCTCGGCAGCGAAATAGACCGGCTGGAGAGACTAATCAAAGATACCTTTCAGTTAGATATGCGTCATAAAGAGAGACAAGATAGAAGCGGTGTTGAATATGACAAGAGGGTAAGCCGCTATTATGCCGAGGTTATGGAGCGACTGGAGGGTCAGATCAGACAGCAGGAGGTTTTGCTTGCTGAACTTTATGGGTTTGTCAGGCGAATTCAGAGGACTGTCTTTTATAGGATTTATAGGCGTATCTTAGAGTTATCCAGATAAAACTGAATATTTTAAACTGAATTGTTTGTTCTTAAATACATCAATGTAGTTAACACCTGCAAAAGGAGATTAAGGTGTCTTACGGATCAAAAAAGAAAATGGTCATTGTAACCGGCGGTGCAGGATATGTTGGGGCGCATGCATGTAAGGCACTAAAACGAGAGGGGTATAATGTTGTCGTCTTTGACAACTTTGGCTGCGGTCACAGGGATTTCATCAAGTGGGGAGAATATCTGGAGGGGGATCTTTTAGATGTAAATTCTATAGATTCTGTCTTCAAAAAATACCGTCCTGATGCAGTTATGCATTTTGCCGCTTATGCCTATGTTGGTGAGTCTGTTGAAGACCCTTCAAAGTACTATCGCAATAATGTAGTAGGGACTCTCAATCTTCTTGATGCCATGAAGGCTAAAGGCGTAAAATATTTTATATTCTCATCAACATGTGCTGTTTATGGTGTTCCGGAGGTCATCCCATTGAAGGAAGACCATCATCTGATGCCGATTAATCCTTACGGAGCGACAAAGGCCGTGATTGAGCGTATGCTCAATGATTTTGATGTTGCTTATGGAATCAAGAGTGTCAGTCTGAGATACTTTAATGCCGCGGCTGCGGATCCGGATTGTGAAATTGGAGAGGATCACACCCCTGAGACCCACTTAATCCCCCTTGTCCTTGATGCTGCATCAGGCAGACGTCCTCACATAACAATATTTGGTACAGACTATGAGACACCTGATTCTACCTGCATCCGTGACTATGTTCATGTGGCTGACCTTGCAGATGTACATGTAAAGGCCCTTGAATATCTTCTGAGCGGAGGTAAGACTGATGTCTTTAATATCGGGTCAGGTAAAGGTTATTCTGTCAGAGAGGTAATAGAAGCTGCGAAGCATATTACCGGAAAGCAGATCCCTGTAATGGAAGGTGCAAGACGCCCTGGCGATCCTCCTGCCCTGGTCAGCTCGTCAGAAAAGGCTGAAAAGGTCTTCAGTTGGAAACCACGCTACAACAATATTGAGGTAATAATCAAACATGCCTGGCAATGGTATTTAAAGAGATTCCAACATGGCGAAGACCTATAGAAAAAGGGAACTGACGCCGCGTCCTTTTGGTACGATGTGCCGTCTTCTAACAATTACTAAAAAGTAAACATGGATGAAACTAACATTAAGATATCAGCAATAATTTGCATGCATAACTGCGATAGATATCTCAAAAGGGCAATAGAGAGCCTTATCGAACAATCTCTGTCAGAAGAAAATTATGAGATCATTGTGATTTATGCAGAACTCTATTACCACGACTCTGCAAGCGGTGCAAGCAAGGGCCTTACGCTTGACAAATTGGACTGTATGTAGTATCAGACTCTAATCATGACTTTTATGTATACAACTTCATAAAAGTCATGACTAATCTAAAGTATTATTCATAATAGTCTCATGGAAAGGTACTTAAATACGTATATAAAAAATGACCTTAAAGAAAAGATTATTCTGCTCTCCGGACCAAGGCAAGTGGGGAAGACCACTATTTCCAAAAATTTAACGTCATCATTCATGTATTTAAATTATGATTCAGCATATGACCGTAAGATAATAGAATTTGAAATTTATGAAAGGAGGAATTTTATCATGGACAGTCAGAAACATCGAAGGAGTAGTTATCTCTTTATTCTCACACTGATTCTTTTTACATTGTCTGCGGATAGGGCATATGCCTACTTAGATCCTGCTGCAGGTAGTGTAATCCTTCAGATAATACTTGGTGGCGTGGCTGGTATAGCGTTGTTAGCCAAGTTTTACTGGCGGAAAATCAGAGGCCTTTTTATGCGTGATCAAAAAGAGTGAGTCTATATGAATCAAAGTCACAAGATTGAGAATATCCAGGCTTATGAACCGGCATCCTTTCGTGACCCCGATGCCCGTGTTTTCAGTATCAATAGTGGTCGAATAATCCGTGCGCTATCGCCCATAGCGGCCGCCATTGATGAAAAGTTCCGCAGAAGCGGCTTCATGGATGAGCTTATCCAAGCCGGTCTGATGATCGAAAACCGTCGTGTCTCCGATATTTCATGTCCGGATGGCTGGGCTGCTATGGTTGAGTCTAAAGTAATCCCTTTTGCCAATTATCCCTATGAGTGGCCTTTCAGCATGCTTAAGGATGCAGCCCTGCTGACATTAAATCTTACGGAGAAGGTCTATCAGGCTGGTGCCTCGCTGAAGGATGCAAGTGCATACAATATCTTTTTCCAAGGTTCCAATCCGGTGTTTATTGATGTTTCTTCCATAGGAGAGTATAGCGAAGGACAACCATGGGCTGCATACGGACAGTTCTGCGAACATTTTCTGGCCCCACTTTTATTAGAAGCCTATAAAGGGATCCCATTTCAGCCATTTCTGCGCAGCAATCTTGACGGGATATCAATTAGTAATCATCTCGCGCCAATATTCGGCCCCTTTTCAGTGTTTAAGCCTGGAGTGCTCGTTCATGTTAAGTTACGAACTATGCTCGACAGGCGGTCTAAGGGGCTTAATACGACGGCTCGGAAAGAAGTGCGGCAGATGTCCATACCAAAGAAGGCGATCCTTCAAAATATTGCTGGTCTCATAAAGATTGTCAACAAACTCAGTAGCCGCAGTAACAGTGTCTGGGCCGATTATGATGATAACAATACCTATGACCGGACAATGACTGAACGAAAGATGGCCTTCATCAACTCCGCTGCTGACCGGGTTGGCGGGGGCGCGCTGGCCTGGGATGTTGGCGCTAACACAGGCCGGTACAGTCGCCTGCTGGCCAAGAGATTTGATTATGTCGTGGCCATGGATAGTGACCCTGGTGCTATAGAGCATTTATACAGGTCATTAAAGGGGACACAGGAAGAGATGCGTATTCTTCCTCTCGTCATTGACCTGATGAATCCATCTCCTGCCCAGGGGTGGGGCGGGATCGAGCGGCGCAGTTTATTCGATCGCAGCAGGCCGGATTTTGCAATCTATCTCGCATTAATCCACCATATCTGCATTGGCCAGGGGGTGCCTCTAAATGATTTTCTCAACATGGTCAGAATTAATTCGGGATTTGCCGTGATTGAATTTGTTGAGATTGACGACCCGATGGGCCAGAAGATTCTTGCAACCAAGATTGGCATACATCCTGACTACAATATCGATAAATTCCGTATGCTTGTCTCAAAACAGGGCAAGGTTCTTGCTGAAGAGAGGCTGTCAAAAACGCGGTCTTTGTTCCTGATTAAATTCTAAAATAATTCTAAAGATGAAAATGGTTAATAGGCTTTTCTTGATAGTTGCCCCGTCACTCCTGATTGTCTTGAACATCTTTGTTTTCGGCCCTGCAGCAGTATACAGGGGAAATCCGGCGGAGTTTGGCATAGGGTTCAGTAATATAGAGGCCGTCTATATTTACCCCGGCATTGTAGCTTTAGCAGTACTGGTCGGAATAGGGATACTCCTTCCAAATAGACTTCTTTACATTTACGCCTCTTTATTATTTGGAACAGGGATTTTGTTATGGGTACAGGGTAATATTCTTGTATGGGACTATGGGGTATTTGATGGGAGCGGGATCAAGTGGGATGAGTATAGATGGAGGGGATGGGGCGACACCGGGGTGTGGGTTGGTTTGATGTTTTTTGTTTTATTAATCCATAGAAAGATTCCGAGGATTTCCACATCCACCAGCCTTGCGGTCATCGCCATGCAAGGCATATTTTTTATTGTCACATACCCCTCCTTGCCGCCCGTCTCAGCCTCAAAGGCAGAGAATGTGGCGGAGCCCCCCAAAGGGCTGTTTAATTACTCAGCATCGTTCAATATAATACATATCCTCATGGATAGTCTTCAGACGGATGTGTTCGAAGAGATCGTAAAGGAAGACAGTCTGGCATCTGGTCTGGATGGATTTGTCCTGTTCAGGGAGAATATGGCACCGGTTAACGCAACTAATTATTCACTTCCTGCGATATTCAGCGCTGAAGTATACAAGGGCGATGTCGAGCTAAACACTTATATCCACGAAGTCTATTCTGAAAAGGCGTTTTACAGATTTTTACTCGAGAGCGGTTATGACGTAAATCTTGTTCCCGTTATTAAAATCCCTACGATTCAGGTATCAAATTATTACATAATACCCAGGGGATATGGAGGAACAAGGAAAACAATTGAAATCAGCGAGGCCGCATCTCTGATGGACGTGGTGCTTTTCCGCCATTCACCGCAGTATTTAAAGAAAAGGGTCTATAATTCTGAGAACTGGGTGGTCCGACGTGTATTTGCAAGTGGTTCCAAATCCAAACTTGGATTTTATCATCACATAGAATTTTTCCGGGACTATACCAATAAAATAACCACGTCAGGATTGCGGCCTGCGTATCATTTTGTTCACTTATGGCCTCCCCATCCCCCCAATGTCGCTTATGCTAACTGTGAGTATGCCGGTAGAGTAATAGCTGAAGGCAGGGATAGCTACAAGGAGGATGCAAGGTGTGTCCTTTCCTTAGTTACGCAATTCCTCGACAGGCTCAGGAAATTGGGCATATACGACTCCTCATTTATCATCCTTCAGGCCGATCATGGGGGGAAGGACATTATCCCGGTAGTTATGAAGAATAAACCCAGGAAAGATATTTCTCCTTATACAGTAGGACGCTCATTGGCCCTGCTTGCCATAAAACCTCCAAACGGCAAAGGGGAAATGAGGGTCTCTAAAGCGAAAACGACACTTACCGACATACCGTCCACCGTCATGAAGATAGCCGGGTTGCCAAATCATTACAAGGGACCTTCTGTTTTTGAACTTGAGCCTGATGAAAAAAGAGAGAGATGGTTCTTTGTTGTAGAAAACTTATCGGGGAATGTAAAGATGAAACGTTATAAGACAACACAAAGCGTTTACGATTATCAATCATGGAATCGAGAGGAAGATATATCCAGAAGTTATTCTGTCAGTGAATACCAGTGGGGAACCCCCCTTCAGTTTGGTTTAGTGGGAAATGCCGTAGCTTATCAGAAAGAAGGAGAATGGAATGCCCCATCGGAAGATTATACATGGACAAGTAATAAAAGTTCCTCCTTATCAATACCAATAACCGAGACTGAATCATCAATTGTTACATTAAAAGCAAACTTTCATGCTTTTATACATCAGGGTATAGTTGAAAGGCAGACCGTTCATGTTGTTGTTAACGGCAAAGAGGTTGCGTCATGGGTTATTACCAAATATGGGTTTCGGGATTATTCCGTTGCCATACCGAAAAGCCTTCTTTCAGGGTCTGACCACGTTACAGTTACCTTCAACCTGCCTGATGCTGTTCCCTCCAACAGGGTAAAACATCTTGCCCCTTATAAAGGAGTCCGCGGGATTGCCCTTCGAGAAGTTGTTTTAATTGACGGACATCAAAAAACGCTATAAAAAGCCTGTTTTAAATGATACGGTTCTTAAAGATAGATTATATGTCCAGGAACTGGAAGATACTTACTGGTTTATCGGTCTACAGTATCTATTTTTATACCATTATGGAATGGCTTTTCTTTTTCACAAAGCCTTCCTTTATGTCTCCTTTAAGTATTTTAGATTCCATTTTTATTGTTACAATTTCCCCCTTGCCGATTGCGATTTTAATTGCCATTTTGCTAATAGGATTGTGGGCACTCAGTATAATTACTAAAAACACGCTGAACCAGAATATATTCTATACATTAGCACGAATTATTCCTGTGTTTGTCCTATCATCTTCTCTTTTAATAATGGTAGATAACTTTACCTATACGATCTTTAAATTAGGCATAGGATCATTTGGTGGTTTAAAGCGATTTGGCTACGGGGGTTTATTTATATTACTCCTTATTTATCTCTACAGGTTGCTTTATCGTATAGAGAAAGGACCATTATTACAGAGGAATCATAATAAGTTTATATCAGGGACTGTGATAATGCTCGGTATATCTGTGGCGGCCGTCTTTATTGCTTATGCCTCAAAAAATATTGACCAGGGCGATGTGGCAATAGCAATGACGACAGATATAAAAAGGTTGCCAAACATCCTGTTAATAGGGGCTGATGGCCTGGATGCTGACCATATGTCTGCCTATGGATACCATCGAAATACCACACCATTTATCAGTAACTTCATGAAGGGTGCCCTCGTTTTTGAAAATAACTTTCCGAATGCGGGTAATACAGGTGGTTCGGTAACTTCGATGTTGACAGGGAAATTACCAACAAGGACAGGGGTTATCTTCCCCCCGGATATCTTAAGGGGCAGGGATTCCTACCAGCACCTGCCTGCCATTCTCAGAAAACTCGGATATACCAGTCTTCAGCTCAGCGTCAGGCACTATGGTGATGCCCATGATTTAAACATGAAAGATTCCTTTGATCTTGCCAACTTCAGGAAGGTAAAAGATTTCAGGATTGGATTCTTATCTTACAATTTTAATATATTATTTGAGTCAGAGATGTATTTCCTTGAACAAATTTATGGACGTGTCAGGGAACGGTTGCTCCATGTCTTCGGGATACAAAACATGGTTGATCCTTTTAATGAGGTTACAAAAGCGAAGAAGCAAGATGTTCCTGATTCAAAAAGACTCGATGCATTATTCAAGTTTATAGATACATCAAGAGGGCCTTTTTTCGCGCATGTCCATCTGATGGTAACGCACGGTCCTGAGTTCAGGCCGGAGAAAAGGTTTTTTTCGTCCGGGGAAAAGCAGATAAAGCCGTGGATGATTAATTTCTATGATGATGCTATTCTGGAATTTGATAATTATTTTAATTCAATAGTTGAACACCTTGTAAAAAAAGACAGGTTCAAAAATACGGTAGTTGTTTTTTACTCAGATCATGGAATGGGTTCCAAATCTGATGTCAGGGTGCCATTGATGATATATTTCCCTGATAAATTACACATTGGTATTGTTTCTAATAATACCCAGAATCTTGATATTGCACCAACCTTGCTTGATTACATAGGATTAGAAATTCCAGACTGGCCAGTCTGGATGGATGGACAATCTTTGATAACATCGGATTTAGACAGATTACGTCCGATTATAAGCATGGGTGTTACTGCCGGTGAAGTGGCAAATAGAGGAGATGGTTGGTGGGAGAAAACTGATTTGTCTCCGCCATTCTATGGTCTGAGGGAAGTTTCTGTTATTATCTGCCATAAAGTATTCAAACTGGATTTACGAAAGAAAGTGCTTTTAACTTCTGAGGTAACCGGGCATACTTCGCCATGCAATAACCATTACATACCTGATGATATTGAAATCAAGCGTTACATTGTAAATCATCTTAAAAAAAATGGGTACGATATCTCATCCATTCCTATAGAGTTCCTATAGGGTAAATCATTATTTACTGAACCTTACTGGTCCCTTAGAAAACCTGCATTTTGGCATTAGTCTTGCAAAAGAAATATATACAATGAAACACTATACAATGAAAAAGTTTTTAATATCTTTATGCACACTGGTTCTGGTTCTTGGTCTAATAGGGAATGCCGATGCTACTCAGTACACTTACGATTTTAGCACTATGGGTTTTTCAAACGGACAAACTCTTGAAGACAAGACCTTAGATTTTAGTACATTTACCTCTGAAACTAGCGACCTTCGATATTACACGGATTACGGGGGAGGTATTGGGACAGGGGATGAATGGGGTTCTGCCGCTGATATCTACATTGATTTTTCAACACCTGTTTATGAAATTAGCTTTACTGCAGGTGATGGGGAAACCGATGAGGATGCCTTTGCAGTGACCCTATATGAGTTTGGAACTGACGCACTAATCGGTACATGGAGTACCCCGATATTTGGTGGTTCAAATGAACCTGAATGGTATACACTGAATATCTTGGCACCAAATATTGGACGGGTATTATTTGACCCTGGTAATTCAGGTACTTTACCCGGTGTTAAAGAATACCGTGGAGGTCTTGTAATAGTCAACATGGGCTATACACCTGTACCTGAACCTGCCACGCTTCTCCTATTAGGCTCCGGCCTGGTATGCCTTATCGCCTTAAAGAAGAAATTTAATACATACAAAGTACTGACTAACTGTTTGACATTTCTAAATCGTCCAGGTCAAAGCCATCCCGGCTGAAATATTGACACTTTTTTATACAGTCATATGAGTTAATTTGCTACATACTTTAACACCTTGATATCATAGTATGTTATGAAAAAAACCTTCAATGACATTTTATTAAAGGGCAAAAGTGTATTTATTTTATACAAGGTAATATATTCTGCTACACCTCCTGCGCAATCCATATTCTGACTTCTTACATATCACCTATTAACGTTTGATTTTTCAGATAGTTCAATGGGTTCTGGAATCCTCTTTTCACGGGAATGACGACTTTTTACGAGTCCATCAAATTTTAAGCTAATGCTAAACTTGCTGGCATTTTTCTTGCGTAAAATAACCAAAATAATCAACAGAGAAGGTGAGGCTATATAATGGTAAATCAAAATGCGTTTTTACTAAACACAAGAAGAAATAATATGCAAACGGAATCATGTACATGGAGATTATTCTCAGCAGGGATACTGTTCTTCTTAATAACAATCCTACTTTCAACGTCCTATCTTTATGCTGCCACTGGCAATGAAATAATATATTCAGACGAACCTGAATATACGCAAGGGGATATAGTTACTATCTATGGAGAGGGCTTTGACCCTGACAAAAATATAATTGTAGAAGTTGAGCGGGCAGATGGGAGCATTGTTACCGGGGATGGGACAAATACCCCGGGTAGTGACATAGTTACCACAGATTCCTCTGGTAATTTTATTTATACTTATATACTTGATGGAGGGCCTGATGAGGTATATGAGGGGACTTTTAATGTGAATGCTATTGATACAGTTACTATGACAGTGCTTGCAACGACCAGTTTTCTCGACAATCCCAAGTTTCTCCTTCAGGGGTGCTCACGGGAGAAGGGGGATTGTACTGAGGATGACCCCGCAACAGGCTGGGCTGATGGGGTAGGACCCATGAATGGCTGGACATCTGGAAACCTCAAGGGGTGGTATGAACTTGAGGATGTCCCTTACCGTCTCAGGACTCAGCTCAGAAAGTCAGGAGACGCCGGCACCTACTATATAATGAACGAACATGATAACGAAAGGATCAGTGTAACAGGGATTGACAGCGCCAGTGGTTTCTACGTTGGTGCAGGTCCCGGGGTTCCAGGTTTGGCAGAGGGGGAGCTGACAAAACTCTGCACCACACTTCCAGGCGGAACCTCCCTCCCGTCTCTCCCATATAATGTTGGCGGGACTGATTATGATTGCGTTGTCATGGGACCAACGTTCTCAGACGTGGATGATGACGGAGATTTGTCTGTAGACGAAGACGCTGTAGGCGGGGGTGACCCGGCACCAATTGGCTCAACCTCAGTGGCCAGGTGGATCCAATATACATGGGTTGTACGATTTGATTCAACAGAGGCGGGAAGTAGTGATAAGAAGTGGGCACTCTACTGGTTGGCCCACCTTGCATCTGGATCAAGTGCATATCCGGGTGCCGCACTGCACAGCAAAACGAGCGCAACAGGAAGTCAGGATGTGCCTATAAATAATGTACTGGCTATTACTACCTATACCCTCAGTGTGAGTAAGACCGGGACTGGCAGCGGGACGGTGACGAGCAGTCCTGGTGGTATTAACTGTGGTTCTGACTGCAGTGAGCCATACAGTTATGGTACACCGGTAACTCTTACGGCTGCGGCTGATGCGGGATCGGTGTTTGCGGGTTGGAGTGGGGATCCAGACTGCTCGGATGGAGTGGTTACAGTGGATAGCGCCAAGGGCTGCACTGCAACGTTTAATCTTCAGACCTATACCCTCAGTGTGAGTAAGACCGGGACTGGCAGCGGGACGGTGACGAGTGATCCTGCTGGTATTAACTGTGGTTCTGACTGCAGTGAGCCATACAGTTATGGTACACCAGTAACCCTTACGGCTGCGGCTGATGCGGGATCGGTGTTTGCGGGTTGGAGCGGGGATTCAGACTGCTCGGATGGAGTGGTTACAGTGGATAGCGCCAAGAGCTGCACTGCAACGTTTAATCTGCAGACCAATACCCTCAGTGTGAGTAAGACCGGGACTGGCAGCGGGACGGTGACGAGCAGTCCTGCTGGTATTAACTGTGGTATTGATTGCAGTGAGCCATACAGTTATGGTACACCGGTAACCCTTACGGCTACGGCTGATGCGGGATCGGTGTTTGCGGGTTGGAGCGGTGGGGGATGCAGTGGTAGCGGGACATGCGTGGTAACGATGGATGCAGCCAAGAGTGTGACAGCCACGTTTGATATAATTCCAAGTGGTGACGCCGACCTTTCGATTACGAAGACCGATTCACCTGAACCTGTAGCTGAAGTAGGATTAAACCTGACTTATACGATTACAGTTAAGAACAATGGACCGGGCACTGCATACGGGGTTACAGTAACAGATACATTACCTTCAACGAGTGAGGTTTCACTTGTATCGTTTTCAACCACTCAGGGTAGTTGCAGTGGGGCCACAACCATAACCTGTGACATTGGTACTCTGGCCCAAGATGCTACTGCTACAATTACGATCGTAGTGCAGACACTTATAGAGACGATCCTCAGCAACACTGCAAGCGTGACCAGTAGTGTTTTTGATCCGGATTTGGCCAATAATAGTGCTACACAGAATACGAATGTAGGTGATCTTTCCAGATTGATTGCTATCTCCACACGGGCTTATGTGAACACAGGAAATAATGCAGCGATCGGAGGCATTATTTTTGGAGGTAACTTGGCTAAGACCATCCTGTTCCGTGGGCGTGGGCCTTCCATGGCAGGTAAACCATTCAACATAACCGGCACTATGGGAAACCCTTATCTGGAGCTTTATAAGAAGGTAGGTTCTTCGTGGGTGCTTATCGCAACTAATGATAATTGGCAGGACACTCCTGATCCATTATGTCAGACGAGCGGGTATGTCTGTGGTGGGGCGACAGAGATCATTGCGACAGATAAAGACCCATGTCGGCCCAATCCAGGTCAATCGACAGCGCCATTGGGCTGCACCAATGAGTCGGCTATCCTGATAAATATACCTCCAGGTAATTATACGGCGATATTAAAGGGTGTAAGTGGTGAAACTGGTGTAGGGCTGGTTGAGGTATTTGACCCCGACACTATCACCAAGCCCAAGTTGGGTGGTATTTCAACGAGGGCCCGTGTACTGACAGGGGACAGTGCAATGATCGGAGGTTATATCATAGCTGCTGGAAGTAGTTCGAAGAAGGTATTGATCCGCGGACGTGGGCCATCAATGGGAGGTGCACCATTTAATATACCGGATACTTTAAGTAATCCTTATTTATCGCTTTATAAGAAGGTAGGTTCTTCGTGGGTGCTTATATCAACTAATGATAACTGGCAGGACACTCCTGATCCATTATGTCAGACGAGCGGGTATGTTTGTGGTGGGGCGACAGAGATCAGTACGACAGGTAAAGACCCATGCAAACCCAATCCAGGTCAATCGACAGCGCCATCGGGCTGCACCAATGAATCTGCAATCCTGGCTACCCTGCCCCCTGGGAATTACACGGCGATATTAAAAGGTGTAAATGGTGTGACTGGAGTGGGACTTGTAGAGATATTTGAAATCGAGTAGTTATATCCATCAACAACTATAAGACCTTATATTTAGACAGGAAGTATAGGTGAGAAGACCCTCTTAGTCTCACAGTATTGTGTTGCCCAACTTTCTCTGTTTTTCAGGCATCATCACAGACCCACTTAGAAAAAACCACACAATGAATTGTGAAATCCTTGAAACACTCTATGTAAAGAGTAACGGTGATATCCCTTGTAATTGTGATAGTGGAGAACAAGTGATATTAGGAAAAGTTGAACTAGATGACCCCACTTGGGACATTAGAACGGTTTTAACGAATAATAAGTATACTCATATCAGGACTTCTCTCTCTTCGGATATTGCACCGTGGGGTGATATATGCGCCAAATGTGCCCTTTTTCGCAAGAACCAGCCCTTTTCAGACAGGTTACGTCATATGCACATTAGAAAAGTTCAATTAGAGCCTTCTCTTACTTGTAATCTGGATTGTCCCTGTTGTTCCAGCAAAAAACAAAGAAAGACGAGAAATAAACCATTTTTAATGAAATTAGAAATATTAGAAACTTTGATGAAAAGTCTCTCCAAGCATTCTTATCTGGTTGAGAGGGTCGAATACTGTGGTCAGGGTGAACCATTGATGCATCCCAAATTTTCCGAGTTTGTTAATATTGTTAAGCTATATTATCCAAATGTCAGCCAACTCCTTATTACGAATGGCAATTTCGATTATTGGAAGGTTACCCGTGGGCTATACATCGATACGATTTATGTGTCTTGCGATGGAGTTTTCCAGAAAAGCTATGAGAAGTACAGAATTGGTGGTAATGTTGATTTGGCGATAAAGTTTATGAAAGATATACCCAAGACCCTGGATGGGAAAAAGCAACGCATACTTTGGAAGTATATTCTCTTTGAGTTTAATGACAGTAAAGAGGAGCTTATAGCAGCTCAACGACTTGCTCATTCAATTGGTATTGATACGTTAATGTTTGTGTTTACACACTCAAGATTTAAGTCCGTCAAATATCGACCAGAGAATATTTTAGATTTGCCTATCATTTATCCTAACGTAACTACAAATATAACTCCACAGTTCCTTACTAAGGATATGACATTATTGAATATTATGAAAAAGAAAAGATTTTTAAAACAACAAATTATGTCTCCTATTTTTTCTGTTTTTAGCATGTTGCGGAAAAAAATGCGGGCATTGTTGTCTTTTTGATCCTTATTACGAGATTCATTATCGGGTAAGGTCAGGAAACAAGAATTTGCCAGAAGTATACCTAAAAAAGGTATTTGAAATGTCTACTCGACGGATAAATAATGATTTGCATCGGCGTTATGCTTTGATTTTTTTACACATACCCAAGAACGCCGGCACTTCCTTACGCAAAATAATTGAGCGGTTTTATGAACAAGAGGATATTTATTTGATTTATACCAAGGCTTATAATCTTCCTGATAAAAGTGATTTCAATGCCCTCACCGATGACGAGAAAAGAAAAATAAAGGTATTCATGGGGCATGTATCTTTTGGTTTGCATAACAATATACCTCAGCCTTGTTTGTATGCTACTATTCTTAGAGACCCGGTCGAAAGAATTATTTCCCTATTCTCCCATGTTTCTAATGATCCAAGCCTTCCGTATTACAGAAGAATAAAAGCCGAACATATGGGTATAGGTGAATTTGTCCGCAGTGGATTAGCATTTGAAGCAGATAACCACCAGACGAGAGTCTTGTCAGGTATACATGCTGAATTTGGTAATTGTACTACTGAGATGTTGGAGACAGCCAAAAATAATTTAAAGGAATATTTTGTTGTTGTTGGTCTTACAGAATATTTTGTAGACTCTGTATTTTTGATGAAAAAGGCTTTGGGATGGAAAACCCCATTTTATCATTCAATATTTAAAATATTATTTGGATGGAAAAACCCTTTTTATGAAAGGAGCAATGTTTCAGTGGACAGGCCACGAAAGGATAGTTTATCAAAAGATGACTTAAATGCTATAATAAATTTCAATAAATTCGACATGGATCTGTATAATTATGCAAAGGGATTATTCCTTGATCAGATCAACAAGTATGGGCTTTCATTACACGGACAAAATAAAGAAGGAAACTAAATATGGACAGATATGGGGAGTTATCTTCTGCCAGTGGGATTTTCGTGTCCTAAATGTTCAGATTATGAACAATATGCAGGAGTATGAACCTCTTTGCCAGGATAAATTATGAGTTCGGAAAAAGAACAAAAGTCTCTGAATGTGTGCCTTTTTTCTCATACCTCTCAGCTTGGAGGTTCAGAGAGGAGCCTTCTCGAACTGACAACTGAGCTTGTAAGAGACTATGGGGCAGCATGTACGGTTGTCCTGCCAAATGACGGACCGTTGAGAGAAAAACTTGAAGAAGCCGGGGCATGTATTCTAATCAGGGAATACTATTGGTGGACGAACATACCGCCGGAGGAAGAGATAAAACCAAGGTTTGTTTACAGCCTGAGGATGGTACTTGATGAGATAATACCGTCATTAGAAAAGATAAACCCGGATATTATCCTGACAAATACAATGGTTATCCCTTGGGGTGCAGTTGCTGCGTTATTTCTGGGTAAACCTCATGTCTGGTATATCCGTGAATTCGGCGAGATTGATTATGGACTTAAATTCTATCTGCCCTTTCAACAGACCCTTGAGTATATAAAAGATACTTCAAATCTTATACTCACAAATTCAAATGCTGTGAGAAAGAAGCTCTTTGGAGATTTTCAAAGCGAAAATATCCTGACAATATATAATTATGTAGATGTTCCCACTGTTGGATTTTATAAAGATAAGGATGATTATGACAAAAAGACAAATGCAGTAAGATTGATAATTTCGGGAACAATTGCTGAATCTAAAGGGATTGAAGATGCCATACTTGCTGTAGATGAGCTTATCAGGAGGAAAAGGGATGTTGAACTTGTAGTTGTAGGCCCATCTCCATTTCAGGATTATCTAAATAGACTAAAGAAAATAATCAGGGATAAAAACTTAGATATACATATAGTTTTTTTGCCCTTTGCAGAAAATATTTATTCCGTTATCAGACAGGCAGATATTGCTCTTGTTTGTTCACGGTGTGAACCTTTTGGACGTGTTACAGTTGAGGCGATGCTGCTTGGAAAACCTGTTATTGGTACAAATTCAGGGGGGACGCCGGAATTAATAAAAGAAGGGTTTAATGGCTTGTTATACGAACCGGGAGATTATAGGCAACTTGCAAATAGAATAGAATATCTGATAGACAACAAGCGGAAGATTAAAGAACTTGGAGAAAATGGCCAAACGTTTGCGAGGCAAACTTTTACTAAAGAGAATTATGGCGGCCGAATATATGAGTTACTTAATAATATAAAGAATCAGAAAAACCCATCAACAAATGTTCATTTCGCATTATTAAGAAATCTCATGCTGGATAATATAATCAACAAAGAAGAGCAGATTGAGCTGCTTCAAGCAACAGAGCAGAGTTTACAAAAAGAATTGAATAGGATCCACGCAAGTCCCGGAGGCATATTATTAAAGAAATACGAAAAGGTTAGAGGACTGCTATTCCCCTTCGACACTAAAAGGGGAAAGGTGTATGCATTGATTATAAAAAGCATAAAGACAGTAATGCACGAAGGCTGGCTCACTTTTGTCAGGAAAAGTATAAGGGCAATAAGAAAGGGGATTACCCCATATGACTTATGGATATTAAACAATGAACCTGATGGCGAAAGATTAAAAGAGATGCGGATTGAATCACGTTCCTGGTCAAACCAGCCAAAGGTAAGTATTATTACTCCTGTCTATAATCCAACTCAATATGCCCTGAGTCAATGTATTATTTCTGTACTAAGTCAGGCATATGAGAACTGGGAGCTGTGTCTGGTAGATGGTGGTTCAGATAAGACTTATGTCAAAAAGATTATCATGAACTTTGCCGGCAAAGATAACAGGATAAAGTATGCCTTTCTTTCAAAGAACACGGGAATTGCCGGAAATTCTAATGAAGCCTTGAAGCTTGCCACCGGAGAGTATGTTGGTTTTCTTGATCATGACGATATGATTGCTCCTTATGCCTTATATGAGGTGGTGAAGCTCATAAATAAGAGTCCTGAGGTAGATTTGATATATTCAGATGAAGATAAGGTGCCAGAGCACGGAGAAAAAAGATATTATCCCTTTTTTAAACCCGAGTGGTCCCTGGATATGTTCCTATCATACAACTATCTATGCCATTTTCTTGTTATAAGAAGGTCAATCATTAAGGAGGTTGGAGGATTTCGTGAAGGATATGATGGTGCCCAGGATTATGACCTGATTCTTCGTATAATACAGAAGTCTTCCGAGATCAAACGGATACCCAAAATACTCTATCACTGGAGGGCAGCACGCGTATCCACCTCTCTGTCCGAGACGGCTAAGCCATATGTTCAGGCTGCCACTAAAAAGGCAATAACCGATTACCTCGTGAAAATGGGTTTGAGTGGAGAAGTATTGGATGGATTGTTCTTAGGTTCTTTCAGGGTTAAATACCAGATACGTGTCCCACAGAGGATTTGTATTATTATCCCAACACGAGATAAGGTTCATTTACTCAGAAGGTGTATCTCGTCTATTCTTGCCAGAACGGAGTATAAAGATTATGAAATTATGATAGTGGATAATCAGAGCATGGAACCTGCAACTCATGATTACTACAACGACATTAAAAGCAATGATAAAATAAAAATATTAAACTATGATAAGCCATTCAATTATTCAGCAATTAATAACTTTGCAGTGAAATCAACTAACGCAGGGTGTATTGTACTTATGAATAATGATATAGAGGTAATCAGCGGTGAGTGGCTTTCTGCAATGCTCGAGTTTGCACAAAGGGAAGATGTAGGGGCTGTAGGGGCAAAACTTTATTATCCGGATAATACAATCCAGCATGCAGGAGTAATAATAGGATTTGGAGGGGTGGCTGACCATCCCCATAAGAAGTCTCCACGTTCAAGTAACGGTTATATGGGCAGGATAAATATTATACAAAATCTAAGTGCTGTGACCGCAGCCTGCCTGATGTTCCGAAGAAAGGTATTTGAGGAAGTGGGGGGATTTGATGAAAGATTATCTCATGCATTTAATCATGTGGATTTATGCTTGAAGATAAGAGAAAAAGGATATCTTATAGTTTATACCCCATATGCAGAGCTTTATCACCATGAATTTGCAAGCAGAGGGCATGAAGATACACCTGAGAAGATGGCAAGAT
>Ga0209324_10000897_pt1 | contig 20579 bp, 17 predicted proteins | sample Rifsed19ft3_FD_184015 | JGI IMG/M metagenome (GOLD analysis project Ga0209324, IMG submission 184015) | Soil microbial communities from Rifle, Colorado, USA - sediment 19ft 3 (version 2) | ecosystem: Environmental > Terrestrial > Deep subsurface > Rock core/Sediment | place: Rifle, Colorado...
CCACCAGCAGACAGGGAGTGTGCCGTTGAACCTAAAGGAGTCGACACAATCAAACCGTCCGCCCTGTATGTCGCTACATTTTCACCATTAATATTTAATTTTATAGAAATCAACCTTGAGAGGGATGAACGAGAAATCACCGCATCATTGATACCCGTGGATTCATTTATGATTTTACCGGCGCGTTCGACACGGCATAAAAGGAGCGTTCTTTTTCGAACGTGATAGTTTCCTGTAAAAATTTTCTCCAGGGAAACACACACATCCTTTTCCATGAGTTCCGCCAGGAAACCAAATCTCCCCATGTGTACTCCCACAATCGGTATCTGATTTCTTCCAAGCTTTCTGCACGTGGAAAGAATCGCCCCATCTCCACCGAAAACTACGGCCATTTCAGCTCCGGTTTTTTCGATTTTTTTTTCTTTCGACAAATCAACAATTTCGATACTGACGTGCTTCTCAAACCACGGTTTTAAACCTGCAATCGAATCATGGATCTTTTTCTTACTGAAGTCGCCAACAACAAGTATCTTTTTCATTCGCTTAAACGGTCAAACGTCGATTTCCTGCCCTGGTAAATGAACTGTGGATATCCATTAATTCCAGCGTCGCAATAAATTTATCAGCAATTCCATCTTCATCCAGACCTATATTTTTTAATATCAGATTCCGGGGCCCGTGTTCCATAAACCGATCAGGAATTCCCATTCTTACAATTTTACCCGCATCTTCCCTTTCTTCGGAAACAAGCTCAAGCACCGCAGAACCGAAACCGCCCATCAATGCATGATCTTCAACGGTTGCTATCAATTTATGATTCCTGACTAAGTCCAAAATAAGCGTCCTGTCAAGTGGTTTGGCAAACCGCGCATTCACCACCGTAACTTCTATACCTTTTTCACTCAGCTTTTCCGCGGCATGCAAACATCGATACACCATAGCGCCGTATGCAAGGAGAACGCCGTCTGCGCCTTCCCTCAATACTTCAGCCTTCCCAATCTCAAATGTTTTGTATTGCGGATTGATTTCTTTGTCGGGAATGTCCTCTTTTGGATAACGGATCGCCACCGCCTTGCCAGAATCCAGGGCAATTTTTAACATAGATTTCAGCTCATTCCCATCTTTTGGCGCCATCAGGATAATTTCCGGCAGATTCCGGAGATACGCAATATCAAATACACCATTATGCGTAGGACCATCATTGCCAACAATTCCCGCACGATCTAAGGCAAATACCACTCCATTCCGTTGTAAGCAAATATCATGGAACACCTGATCATATGCCCTTTGTAAGAATGTCGAATAGATAGCCACAACGGGTTTTAACCCCCCGACAGACAGCCCATTGGCCAAACCGACGGCATGCTGCTCGCAGATTCCGACATCGTAAAACCGGTCTGGAAATTTCTTTCCAAAAGGAGCAATACCAGTGCCATCAGGCATGGCTGCCGTAATCCCCACCACTTTAAGGTCTGCTTTAGCCAGTTCTATCAGCGTATCCCCGAAAACCTTGGTGTAAGAAATCTTTTTGGGTTCGTCTGCAGCATGCAAAATCTTTCCATTACACATCTCAAACTTACCCGCACTGTGGTACTGGGTTGGATTTTGACATGCCGGTTCAAAGCCTCTTCCTTTTTCTGTTATTACATGCAGCAACACAGGGCCTTCGAGGTGTTTAACGTCATTCAATGTCTCAATTAATATTTGAAAATTATGTCCATCGATCGGCCCAAAATAATTAATCCCGAGATCTTCAAATATCTGTCCTGGGATTGCGCCTCTTCGCAGTAGCTCAACAACATGTTCCAATGTTTTTCCCACGGGTTTCCCAAACACAGGCAGTACATTGAGTATATTATGAATCTCTTTCTTGATATCGGCATACAGCGGCGCCGTCCTGATCTTATTCAAATACTTTGAAACCCCACCCACCGTGTTTGATATGGACATTTCATTATCATTCAATACGACCAATAAATTTTTCTTAAGGTCGCCCGCATGATTCAGCGCTTCCAGCGACATTCCCGCTCCGATGGCGCCATCACCAACAACAGCCACAATCGACCTCTTGTATCCAAGAATTGAGTCAGCACATGACATCCCTAAAGCTGCCGATATAGCGTTCCCGCTATGACCACAGGTAAAAGGGTCGTACGGGCTCTCGTTTTTGTCCGGAAAGCCACTCAGCCCCTTATATTGCCGTAAAGTTGGAAACTTCGACTTTCTACCGGTAAGAATCTTGTGAACATAAGCCTGGTGGCCTACATCCCATATAATTTTATCCCTCTTAAAATCAAAACAGTAATGCAGCGCAATGGTTAATTCAACCACGCCAAGATTTGAAGAAAGATGCCCAGGATTTTTCGAAACAGCATCCACAATGAATTCGCGAATTTCTGAAGCAAGCTTTGGCAGATCAGCCAGCTTGAGCTTTTTCAAATCTTCCGGATATTCAACAGAATCCAATAATTTGCTCATGTTTCATTACCTGTTTAAACCTAAAAATTATTTATTTTGAATTATCACTCTGAGCAGAACCAACATCAAAATCTTTGGTACGGAGGACACCATTTTCATCCTTTACCAGGATTTGAATCTTCTTTTCTGCATTCTCCAGCAAGGCAAAACACTGTTTGTACAGTTTAATGCCGTTCTCGTATTCGGACAGGGTCTCGTCCAGCGACAAATCTCCCTTTTCGAGCCGCTCTACAATATCTTCTAATCCTTTTAATGCGTCCTCAAATTTTACCTTCGCCATAGATTAAGTTATTCCTACGCAGTCCCCCTTAACAAAGGGGGATTCAGGGGGTTGTGTTTTTTCATGGGTTATTTTACAACCCCCTAGCCCCCTTTTCTAAGGGGGATTCTCTATGCCATACATCGTGTAACCCGCATAAATAAAATGAAAATTCCTATACAATTAAATCAGGCCTTCGGCTGACTTTCTTATGCAACCGAGACGGTTGCGCTACCAGTTTGAAATCCTTTTTATTTGAATTTGTCAATAAATTCCTTTGCAGCTTTAAGAGACTCTTTTACTAATGTTGCATTATGAATCAGCCCTCTATAATATCCGGCAATGTGTAAGGTGTCATAAAAGTGTTCAAATTTCCTTGCGAGTTTGCCATTATGAGTTGCAAAATGTTTCTTTAGCGCAATCCTGTATGCGTCAACGGATTTAGGCAACTCCTTTTTATGCACACCTTTCTCCATGAGCGCTTCGTTAATGGCTTCCAGTATTGCCAAATAAGCAGTACTGAACGCTTCCCGCACGGGTTTGATGTCTACGTAATCATTATCTTCGATTGGTGTGCGTGCAAGGATCTCTTTTGCATTCTGTAAATATCTTAATGATTCCTTCATACCTATTTCAATATCTCAACTACAGAAGATACAATACTGCCATGGGAAAACCGCGTTTTTAATTTTTTCCCTAAAGCTAATCCTTCGACAGACTTGATGGGTTTGTCATCCTCAATGTTGGTTGTGATAGAATAACCTCTATTCAACACTTTTAAAGGACTCACGCTATCCAATCGGTTTGCTAAACCAATGAGTCGTTCACGTTCTAATTCCAGGGAATGTTTACGTACAGAAACAAGCCTTTGTGCAATCTCGTCCAATCTTTGCTGCAATCGCAGAATCTTGTCCAATGGTCTCTTGAATGGGAAACTATTTTTAACTCCCATAAGACGACTTCTGATAACCAATATTTTATTATATAACGCTTGTATAAGTCTAGCCTTAATTTTTCCCAACGAATCCTTCAACTGGTCATAATGTGGAACAACCAGTTCACCAGCTTCTGTAGGCGTAAGTGCCCTTTTGTCAGCAACCAAATCTGAGATAGTTACATCGATCTCGTGCCCTACTGCGGAGATAACGGGAATTTTTGAGGCATAAATACTCCGTGCGACCACTTCCTCATTAAACGCCCATAAATCCTCTAAGCTGCCGCCTCCTCTGCCCACAATCATTACGTCGATATCCAGGAGCGTATTCAAATCCTTAATCGCCCGGGCAATCTCCGATGCAGCGCCTTCCCCCTGTACTTTTACCGGATAGATGAGAATCTCTACGTTGGCAAATCTCCTGTTGATTACATTCAGGATATCCCTGATTGCAGCGCCTGTCAGAGACGTTACAACGGCAATTTTTTTAGGGACCATCGGAAGTGGTTTTTTGTGTGCGGGATCAAATAAACCCTCCTTTTCGAGACGCTCCTTTAATTGTAAAAAAGCCAATTGTAACGCGCCAATTCCTTTGGGTTCAATCTTTTCGATGACCAATTGATATTGACCGCGGGCCTCATACACCGTAATAGAACCAAAGGCCAAGACCTCCATCCCATCCTTTAGCTCAAATTTTATGCTGTTTGCAATAAATTTAAACATAACGGCCTGGAGTTGCGCATCGGCATCTTTCAGCGTCAGATACATATGCCCGGACGTGGGTTTTTTTACATTAGAAACCTCTCCCACAACCCATAGATTAAAAAAATCCTGCTCGAGTGAACCACGAATCCTTCGGGTGAGTTCAGAAATCGTGAGTATCTTGTTTCGACCCGTTAGCGTATCCGGTGGTAGGGGTAGTATTCTTGCGAAATTCATTTAATCACCCTCTTTGATTTCAATCCTCTTTATGCTATCAGCCCTTCCCGTTTGGCTATCAACGACCACCTTCACCCCGTTTATGCGAACGTCCTTTTCTGCTACTTCAAATCGGGTTGGCATCTGTGTCACAACCGCCTTCAAAACACATTCGATCTTTCTGCCAAGAATGGACTCATGGGGGCCAGTCATCCCCAAATCGCTGATAAAGGCCGTTCCTTTAGGCAGAATCTTTTCATCCGCAGTGGGTACATGGGTATGCGTACCGACAACGGCACTTACCTTACCATCCAAATACCATCCCATTGCAATCTTTTCAGAAGTCGCCTCTGCATGCATATCTACAAAAATAATGCTCGTTTCCCTTGAGATATTCTTCAGAATTTCATCGACTGCCCGGAAAGGGCAATCTATGGGTTTCATAAATACCCGACCCAGTAAATTAATTACACCGATGGGTTCTCCCCTCTTCGCTTGCTTTACAACATAGCCTTTTCCAATGGCTAACGGTGAGTAATTCCCCGGTCTAAGGATGTTTTTATTCGTTTCTAAGGCATGCAAAATTTCCTTTTTATCCCAAACATGATCACCGGTGGTTATAACGTCAATGCCATAAGAAAACAATTCCGCAGCTATATCCTCTGTGATACCAGCACCCGCTGCCGCATTTTCTCCATTAGCGATACAAAAGTGTATATCTTCTTTATCGATAAATGGCTTTAACTTGTCTTTTAATATAATGCGTCCAGGCTTTCCTACGATATCACCAATCATCATGACGTTGATTTTCATTAAGAATTCTTTCCATACATATGCTTAAATTTTTCTTTCAAACGTCTTTCAACGTCAGGCGGAACAAATTGATTCACACTTCCTCCCAGGCTCACAACTTCCCGGATTAATGTTGAATTCAGGAACGAATATTGTTCGCTGGTCATTACAAATACCGTCTCTACTTCTTTACTGAGGGCTCGATTTGTCAATGCCCTTTGAAACTCATATTCAAAATCAGATACCGTCCGTATCCCGCGCAATATAATGTTTGTCTGCTGTTTTTTGAGATAATCCACCAGCATACCGTCAAAACAATCCACCTCAACATTTTTTAATTCTTTAACATGATCCCTGATCATTTCCATGCGTTCTTTGACTGAAAACAAGGTTTCTTTCAATGGATTACGTCCCACCGAAACGATTAAAGTATCGAATATAATACTGCCCCTTTTGATTACGTCAAGGTGTCCCTTCGTAACGGGGTCAAAAGTGCCTGGATAAACAGCTTTTTTCATTATTTGATTTTTGATTATGCCTTAAAACCAAAACCGCCTGGGAGTTGTTTTCTGTAAACCTCTCGGTGTTATATCGAATCTGTATGAATTATCGTTTCTTACCGGGTCCAGCTCGAGCGTAAGACTACCCACCCAATCATGGAAATACCGGGATAACACAAAATTTGTTCTAAGGTTTTTGGGTTTGGTTTCCACATCCCCATCCTCATCCTCAACTTTTGCCAGAGATTTTAAGTCATACTTTTCCCCCGCCGTCACACTCCACTTTTCACTGATCTTGTAATCTGCTGCCAAGATAATGGTTGAACTAATATCTCTGATAAATCTATGGCCGATGAAATATTGCCAATCGGGCAGATTGGAAATTTCAACGCCTGAGCTGAGAACATCGAATTCGAGTTCTTCCGCATTGAACTCATTCCGTTCAGAAACAAACGCAACGATATCTGTAAGCTGTGATCGGAAATCTAAATTCACAAAATCATCTTCCCGTATTATAATTCCATTTATACCGTCAGTATAAATACCGGCATTTGTGGGGAACATATAATAATCCAGATTAAATGTGACAAAATCTATTGTTTTTTCAAAACCAGGATCTCCACGTTTTGTCTGCAACGTATTTTTTATACCTATCACTGCAACCTGGGATGAATCCAGCGCATCGATTGCGTCGTATTGGTACAACTCATTCGGGTCTTCCGTAACCACCGGACTGTACGTATAACGTAACTCAGGAACAAAGACGTGCCGGAGACGATTTATCTTAAGCATATCATTATAAACACTATAGGTTCTCCAATGTGTCGAACTCCAATCAAACCCAGTAGACCCAATGAAGCGGCCTGTGGCAGGACCGTTTGCCTCATCGACGGTGTCAGAGGTATCGATACTTTCCGTATATCCGGTCACTCTGCCTTCGACAAATGGATTTATGTTAAAAATCCACGGTTTAAACGGCATGCTCACACGATTCACCGTATCAACCCTTGTGACTGGCTGAGATTCGACTGATGATTGGTCTGTCGAGGCGAAGGCAACAGAAGAATTATCAAGTCGGCTCATGTCTGATTGGTCGAAAGAGCCGTTAAAATAAGTCGCTGATGATTCTGAAGTGAATATAAGCCGGTTGTCCCAGATAGGCTCTCCAATGATTCGATACGTGGCTTCAGGCAGACGTTCCGCATATCTCTTCTCTCTCAATGAATCTACCGTCGTGTCAAACCCATTTAACTGCTCATTAACCAAAAACGTTTCTGCTGTAGTGTCATGAGTTCGGTGTAAATATAATACCGTCTCACGATCCTTTTCTTCTTTAAATTGATGTTCGAAATATTCCCTCAGGAATCTGGGGTCACTCAAATAAGAATATTCCATATCCAAACGCCAATCGTAAGACAACTCCTGCCGGTGTCTCCAGAGAATGGTACCCCGATCCTTATCTTCAATGGGAATATGATTAATATCAAAGTCGCCCTGATCCTTTATATAATACGTATTAACAAAGCCAAAGACATCTTCCCCTTTATACTCGAAATCTAAGCCTGTACCCAATCCCCTCTCTTGTAAATAATCGAGATCCAGGGTAAGGTCGCTCCAATCTTTTTGTTTGCCGCCTGTGAGGGCGTATAAATCCCAATCTGTCCTGAGAAACGAACCAAAACGCGAAGAGTTTCCAAATTCCCAGTCCTTCAAGAGTTTTTCCTTCTTTTGCACATCAAGGGATAAATAGGGCAAGTATGCCACAGGGTATTTGTCTATATAAAGCGTATTATGCGTAGAAGACACAATATTATGCTCGCCCCTCTGAACCAGTCTGATCTTTTTTCCCTTAAAACGGTAGTGAGGATGTCCATAACCGCACGTGGTGATTACACCATTCTTAATTTCGTATTGCCCTTTGCTCACATGCTTTATTTCTTCTCCACTAATATAGACCGGCATCCCTTCCAAAAGGGATGTCTTGCCTTTTTGTGTACGCCTTTTAGTTTCCGCTGCATCAGTTATTTTGTCTTTTTTCTGTCCCTGAATTTTTGTTTTTATCTGGCTGTTAATAAGAATGCCTTTACCTTCCGTTGCATTCTCAAATATCTTATCGGCAATCTGCACATCGTCTTTACGACGCATCGTCACATTTCCTTCTGCATACATCTCACTAAAGGACTGCCCCAGCGGAGTCGAACCATTCCCATCTTTTTTGTCAAACCACAAAATTACACTATCTGCGTCTATCGTCGCATCCACTTTTTTAATTTTCACATTTCCAATGGCTACAACCACCCGTTTATCGCCTTCTTCCCATGAATCAATATTATCCGCAATAATATCCACGATCTCCTCTTGGGGAGGAACTCCGGCAGTTGGAACTTTTGAAGGTATTTCAGTAGATAGATATTCTTCTTTTTTCAGCAAACGGATTTCTTCACCCCGCAGAATAACATCCGTTTTTTGTGGCTCTTCAAACGTTGCGATCGGCTGTATCTCAGGATTAACCATGATACCGGTCATCGTCTCAAATCTCAGGTACACCTGTTCAAATTTTTCGTAGTTTTCATCTTGCAGGATGGTAACATTGCCCTCACAATACACCTCCACAGTCGCCTCCGCATACTGTGCGGCATCTTCCTCATGAAACCAGCAAACAGTTGAATCTGCGGTAATCTGAAATGGTCCCTGTAATATCGCCGCATCCTTACGGGCAACAAATACACGAATTCCATCTTTTTTCCACGTGCTAATGTGCTCTGCTGATAAGGAGAAAGGACGCTGTACAATATTCTTTACAGACAACAGCCCCTCTGCGTAACTGGATATGTTTAAGATAAACAAAAAGACGGGAACAAATAGAAATCGTATTGTTTGTAAGAGAAAAGAATTCAAAATTACCGTCCCGTAAAGAAATTTTTTATGTGACCAATTACGTAATCCTGTTCTTTTTGGGTTATCTCAGGAAAAATGGGCAGGGCTAATGTTTCGCGTGAAGCCTTTTCGGACTCTGGTAAATCACCTTCTTTATATTCCAAATACTCAAAACACTTTTGCAAATGAAGGGGAACAGGATAATAAATAGCAGTTTCGATTCCTTGTTGTTTGAGGTGTTGTGTCAATTCGTCTCTCTGTGACGTTGCAATCACGTATTGATGAAATATGTGGGTATTATGGGATTCAATCTTTGGCAGTCGAATGGGCAACTCCTTGAGACGTTCACTATAATGCGAAGCAACACATCTCCGGCTCTCCGACCAGTCATTTAGATATTCCAGCTTCACCGACAGGACGGCAGCCTGGATGGCATCCAGCCTTCCATTAATACCGATGTGCGAATGATAATACTTCGGTTCAGACCCATGCACCCGTAAGATTTTAATACACCTTGCCAGTTCGTCATCGTTGGTTGTAACAAGACCCCCGTCGCCATAACCGCCAAGATTTTTTGTGGGATAAAACGAAAAACAACCCACATTCCCTATAGTGCCGGCATTTTGCCCTTTATAAACAGCTCCGATTGCCTGCGCAGCGTCTTCGATAACCATTAATCCGTTGGCACGTGCAACATCAAGGATGGTGTCCATATCAGCACACTGGCCATACAAATGAACGGGTAAAATCGCCTTTGTTTTTTTGTTTACCGCCGAGGCAATCTTACTTACATCGATATTGTACGTAGAAGGGTCTGTATCCACAAACACAGGCACTGCGCCCAACCGTGCAATCGAACCTGCCGTAGCAAAGAAGGTGAAGGGTGTTGTAATTACTTCATCACCATTTTTGATGCCGCATGCCATTAAGGCTAACAAAATTGCATCCGTACCAGAAGATACCCCGATGGCGTGCTTTGTAGAACAAAATTTTGCGATGCTGTGCTCAAATGCTTCAACAAACGGACCCAGGACAAAAGACTGGCTTTCAACTACCTCTAAAACGGCCTTATTTATTTCATCCCGAATACTTTCATACTGCCGCCCCAAATCCAAGGAAGTTATTTTCATTGATGAAATGATAGATATCGTGTAACCAATTATATTTTTAGTTCGTAAGTTTGCTATGCTATTATATTTGCATTCTCATGCGGCGACATTATAGTAGGGGAACAGGGCTTTGTCAATGAAAAAAGAAGCCTAAGTATCATAACCCACGTTAAACATTAATCTTGATTTCGATTCAGGCTTTTATGTAGAATTTGAACCAACAACAAACTCGCCCCTATAGCTCAACTGAATAGAGCGTTGGCCTCCGAAGCCAAAGGCTGCAGGTTTGAATCCTGCTGGGGGCGCTCTTCTCTTGCAAACAGCGTCAAAAAAGCTTATCAATAAAAAGTGGACATGCATCATATATAACGGTAGAATTAATATCGAAAATGAGTCAACCAGCGTGGCTTTCGTGAGAATTGCGCCTACCATGCGCAACCGGGACGGTTACGCTGCCAGTTTGAAATTCTGAACATGTACGTAGGGGTTGAAGATTTCCAACCCCTACATTGAAATTCCTTAACACCAAGCTATGAACGACACAACTCAACTTGTTGCCTTTACCCTTGACAACTGCAAATTTGCACTACCACTTCCCCAAGTCGAGAGGATTGTCCATGTGGTTGAAATTACACCTTTACCTAAAGCGCCTGATGTCGTTATCGGCGTTGTAAATGTACAAGGGCGGATTATCCCCGTTGTTGATATTCGTAAACGGTTTCGCCTGCCGAAGAGAGAAATGAACCTGAACGACAAGATTATTCTATCGCAGACATCAAAAAGGTCTGTTGGAATTATGGTTGACTCGGTCGTCAATGTTATTGAATACCCCAAACAGGAAGTAATCATTCCGGAAAAGATACTGTCAGGCATCGGGTATGTTGAAGGTGTGGTGAAGCTCGAAGACGGCCTGACTCTTATTCACAACATCGACAGCTTTTTATCCCTTGAAGAAGAAAAAACGCTGGATGACGCAATGAAGAAAATATAAAATGAATGTATGATCAACTCTATTTCAAAACAACTTCTTTCCCAACTCAGCGAATTGATTACCCCCCTCATGGGTTTGTATTTTCCAGAAACCCGCTGGAGTGACCTCGAACGCGGAATTGTCCCTGCTGCCCGAGAACTCGGCTTTGCTGACATAGAAGCATTCATCAAATGGCTCAGATCGACTTCGCTAACAAAGAACCATGTGGAAATTCTGGCAAACCATCTCACGGTTGGAGAAACATATTTTTTGCGGGATAAAGAAAGTTTCCAGGTCATTGAGAACCGCATCATTCCGGAACTGCTCCGTTCCAGACGGGAAAGCGAGAAGCGGCTAAGGATATGGAGCGCAGGCTGCAGCACCGGTGAGGAGCCATACTCAATCGCTATTTTACTGAACAGAATAATTCCAGATTTGAAGGATTGGAATATTACCATTACGGCCACAGACATCAATCCCCGTTCTCTGAAGAAGGCGTCAGAGGGGCTGTATTCCGAATGGTCTTTCCGTAACGTCCCGTCCTGGATCAAAGAAAGCTATTTTAAAAGAATAGAGAACGGGCATTATGAGATTATCCCCCCTATCAAGAAAATGGTAACATTTCAATATCTTAATCTGGCCGAAGACGTTTATCCATCGCTTTTGAACAATACCAATGCTATGGACATGATATTCTGCCGTAATGTGCTTATGTATTTTTCTCCTGAGCGGGCGAAAAAGGTTGTTCATGGATTTTACAACTCTTTGCTGAACGACGGCTGGCTCCTGGTTAGCCCAACAGAGGCGTTCAAACACATTACGGATTATTTTACTACCGCCAATCTCTCCGGCACAATATTCTACAGAAAGGATGGCAAAAAACAAAGGATCGTTGAGGATATCCGTTTTGTGGAGAAGTCTTCGTATGTACCGGCTGTCGAACTAAAAGCTGAATTTTCAATGCCTTTCGGAGTCGTCGCTGAAGAGTCGCCGCCCCGGAAAATTGAAAAACCAAAAACACCGGAAGCCCCGCCGGATCTGTATACGGAAGCCGTGATGATGTTCGAGCATGGCCGTTATGCGGAAGCGACAGAAAAACTTATAGGGTTATCCCTGAATGGTAATAACAATCCGAAAGCCCTTGTCCTTTTGGCGCGTTCATGCGCCAATCAGGGCAGGCTTGCTGACGCATTGAAGTGGTGCAAAAAGGCAATTGCCGCCGATACGCTCAACCCAGGGTATCATTATTTGCTGGCTACCATACTCCTGGAAAACGGACTGCTTGAAGAAACCATTCAGTCGCTGAAGAAGGCGCTCTATCTCGATCCTCATTTTGTACTTGCTTATTTCGTTCTGGGCAACATTATGCAAAAACAGGGAGAACCGGAAACATCACGGAAGTATTTTAAAAACGCCTTTGAACTCGCATCTGCGCACAAGCCCGAAGAAGCGCTCCCTGAATCGGAAGGTATGACGGCGGGAAGGCTCTCTGAAATTATAGAAGCAATGATGCATTAGCGCGGTATTTGTTAGATTTGTGTAGTTTGGTAAAAATTCAGCATTGTCCGGTTAGGAATTTGCCTGTACCGGCTTTTGTCATACCCGAATGCTTTTATCGGGTATCCAGAGGTTCGTCCATCCTAGATTCCCGCTAAAAACATGCGGGAATGACAGCTTTAGAGCAATGGAATAAAACGCGCAAAAATCTAACCGGACAATGCTGGTAAAAATTACGATTTACGAATTTAGATTTATGATTTTATAGTAAACATCTTAAATAAGTTGACATATATAATAGTCATTGCGAGCGACAGCGAAGCAATCTCAAATCATAAATCTAAAATATTTTTTGTTTGTCCAGGTCAGGAGAAGGCCGCATGAGTAGCAAAAAAAAGGAACCTCAAAAAAAAGATACAAAACAAATTAACTGGGATGAAATCCATCGGCGGCTGGAAACCTCACAAGACGCACTTGGCCAGGGATTGCAGCTAACACCTGAGGAAAAGAATAAAATTCTTAAGTCAAGGGCAAAAATACTCGCCGTGGAATCTGAAAAGAAAGCAAAGGCCGAAGAATTTATTCAGGTTGTGGAGTTCCTCCTGGCCTGTGAGAAATATGCCGTTGCATCGGAATATGTGCGTGAAATCTATCCTCTGAAGGAGTTCACTCCAATTCCTTGCACACCGCCGTTTGTCCTCGGTATAATAAACGTGCGCGGGCAGATTCTCTCCGTTATCGATATCAAGAAATTCTTTGATCTCCCTGAAAAAGGGCTTACCGATCTCAACAAGGTTATTATCCTCCACACCGAAAGCATGGAATTTGGCATCCTGGCAGATGCCATTATATGTGTCCGTAATATCGTGGCGGGCGAACTGCAAACATCGCTTCCCACGTTGACCGGTATTCGGGAAGAGTATCTTAAGGGCGTCACAAAGGAACGAACGGTAATCCTGGATGCAGAGAAACTATTATCAGATAAATCAATTGTCGTTCACGAATTGGTAGAAATATAAGGAGAACAAAATGGCGAATTTTATCAGCAAGAGTTTGAAGAGTAAGTTGATTCTGTTGTTATTGGCAGTTTCACTCATACCTATTGCATTTGTAGGGTATATGAGTTATCTCTCCGGCAAGACAACAATACAGAAACAATTCCTGGATAGTCTTACAACTATTGTGGAATCAAGAGAAACCTCAATTATCCTCTACTTAAAGACAAAAGCAGGAAAAGTCCAGGATTTCAGTTCGGATGGTTTGATACGTGATAGCCTCGAAAAAATAAACCAGAAAGGGCCTGACACGAAACGCTTATCCGACGACCTGAACAAGCATCTTCTGGAAAACAAAAAACCCCTTGATCCGGATTGTTACGATATATCCATTCTCAATCTTGATGGTAAGGTAGTAGCCGCTACCAATAAGGATAAGATCGGCAGTGATAAATCGAACGATGATTACTTCGTTGAAGGCAAAAAGGGTATTTACGTTAAATCTGTCTATCACTCTGAAACTACGGGTAAGGATCTTATTGCTGTCTCGGTTCCAATTCTGTCAATGACAACAAAAGAATTACTAGGCGTTATCGTCAATCGTTACGAATTAAAGGCATTAAACGATATTACTACTAATAGAAAAGGAATGGGGCAGACGGGAGAGGTCTATATCGTCGATAAAGATGGGTACATGATTACAGAATCGAGATTTATTGATAACGCAATCTTAAAACAGAAGGTAGACACAGAACCAGTACGGCTGTTCCAAAACCAGAAAAAGGCTGTGACCGGCATTTATCCGGATTACAGAGGCGTACCCATTGTTGGCGCTTCTGGGGGTAATGAACTCGATAGGACATATGGACTGGGTTGGACTGTATTGGCAGAGATCGATGTTGCTGAAGCGTTTGCATCGGTAAACACCGTAGGACTGAGGATTATATGGACAGGTTTGCTTGTAGGCCTTTTTGTAGCAATTATTGCGTATTTTGCAGCAAGGCAGATTGCCAGCCCCGTTAGGAAGATATCTGAACAACTTGTCAAGGTCAGTAACGGAGAGCTATCCATCAATGTACCTATTCATAATAGACAGGATGAAGTGGGCATCCTGGTACGAACAGTCCGCGCCATGGTAGAAAAACTTAAGGCACAGACACGTGATATTATGGAGGCGATAAACGTCCTTGCCACTGCCTCAAATGAAATTGCCACCACAACGGTCCAGCTTGCTTCCGGCTCAGAAGAAACGGCCGTGGCGGTAACTGAAACGACCACAACGGTTGAAGAGGTAAAACAGACGGCAAATGTGTCGTCGCAGAAGGCAAAGCATGTTTCTATACTTGCCCAGAATGCCGTGCAGGTGTCCCAGACTGGCGCTAAATCGGTGAATGAAACGATAGAGGGAATCAATAAACTCAAAGAACAAATGGAATATATTGCAGAAACCATCGTTACGCTGAGCGACCATAACCAGGCAATAGGAGAGATTATTGCTACAGTTGATGACCTTGCAGAGCAGTCGAATCTTCTGGCCGTCAATGCCGCAATCGAGGCAGCCAAGGCGGGTGAACACGGGAAGGGATTTGTGGTTGTGGCGCAGGAAATCAAGAGCCATGCCGAGCAATCAAAACAGGCGACAAAACAGGTAAGGACAATCCTGAATGATATCCAAAAGGCGAGCAGCGCCGCAGTGATGGCAACAGAAAAGGGGAGTAAAGCCGTTGAGACTACCGTAAAGCAATCGGCAGGCACTGGTGACGCCATCCGTGAGCTTTCGAAGAGTATTGCCGAAGCGGCACAGGCGGTGACTCAGATTGCGGCATCCAGCCAGCAGGAATTGGTTGGGATGGATCAGGTGGCTTTGGCAATGACGAATATCAAACAGGCAACCGCACAAAATGCCGCCAGCACAAAACAGGTCGAGACCACCGTGCGGAACCTGCAGGAACTGGGACGGAAGCTGAAGACGCTGGTTGAATATTATAAAATATAGAGGACATTGTTTCGGACTGTTGAAAAATATTTGCAACCACAGATTACTCAGATTGGAAACAGGAATTATCTGTGAAATCTAGGTAAATAAATTCTATCTTTGAGTCCGTGAAAAAAGACCCAAGAACTCACGCAATTATTGGAGCAGCAATGGAAGTTCATAGCACTGTTGGTCCAGGACATCTGGAAGCAGTGTACCAAGAATGTTTGGAGATTGAATTTGAATTAAGAAATATTTCATTTATTCCTCAACCTCGATTGGAAATATTTTATAAAAATCGAAAATTAAAAAAATTCTATGTTCCCGATTTCATTGTTTATAATGGAATAATAGTCGAAATAAAAGCTGAAAAGCTTTTAACAAGGATTGACGAGGCACAGTTGATAAATAGTCTCGTTATTAGTCGTCACAATGTAGGTTTACTCCTGAATTTTGGCGAAGAATCTCTTCGCTATAAAAGGTATATAAGTTAAATTTTATAACCAGATTTCTCAGATTTTTTATCTGTGTAATCTGTGAAATCTGTGGTTTCAAAAAGGCAGAATAAATTGGGTAAAAAAGAAACCGACTTCCGCAAACGCCTTCTCTCGACATTCAAGGTCGAAGCGCAGGACCATCTCAAGACGATAACTGCCGGACTGGTCGAGTTGGAAAAAACACCGCCGCCTGATGTACAGATGGAAATCCTTGAGACTATCTATCGGGGTTCCCATAGTTTAAAGGGGGCTGCCCGTGCAGTCAATTTGTCAGATATCGAAACAATCTGTCAGTCTGTCGAAGGTGTATTTTCGCTATGGAAGCAGAAAAAGATAAGCCAATCGCCGGAACTTTTCGATACCCTTCACCATGCAATCGATACTATTCGAGCCATCCTCTCTTCACTCGAAGGGGGACAGCCGGCGCTGGAGAAGGATCGGATTCCAAAACTTATACAAGCGCTTTCAAACCTCGAGGCCGGTGCAATAGAGAAAGGAGAAGTATTGCTCCCGACAGAGGAGCGGGAGTTGCGAACCAAACTATCGTTTATTACAACCCCTCAATCCCCGTTTAGTAAAGAGGGGCAAAGGGGGGTTATTGAAACCAGGGAGTACCCACTAACCAAAGGACATCCTGCATTATCAGAAACGGTAAGGATATCCACGGCAAAGCTGGGGTCGCTCCTGCTTCAGGCGGAAGAGATGCTTGCGGTAAAACATATAGTAAATCAGTACGCCTTAAACCTGAAAGATATTGCCATGATGATTGATTTATGCAAAACAGAAGCGTCGAAGACACGTCTTGATATTTTCAAGGAACAACGGGAAAGCACGGGAAAAAACGGAGGTACTGAAAAAGGTTTGGCAGCATCACAGGCTGCCAGGCTTCAGGAATTTTTCATCTGGACACAAACCCACCTCAAGTCGCTGGAAGGTAAACTCTCCGCAATGACAAAGTCGACCATGCAATACAACAAAATGCTAGACAGAATGGTTGGCAACCTCCATGATGATATGAAAGAGGCTATGCTGCTTCCCTTCTCTTCACTGCTGGAAATATTTCCCATACTTGTCCGCAATCTCTCGCATGAACAGGGCAAGGAAGTTGACCTGGTAATTCACGGAGAAACTATTGAAATCGACAGGCGCATCCTGGAAGAGATGAAAGACCCGCTCATCCATTTGGTAAGAAACAGCATAGGCCACGGTATAGAAATACCTGAAACAAGGGCATCATACAAGAAGCCCCGGCGGGGGGCGATTACCATGAGCATCACTCACCTGGACGGAAACAAGGTCGAAATACTCGTTTCGGATGATGGGGCGGGGATTGATGTCTCAAAGGTTAAAGAAACGGCGGTAAAAGAGAGAATACTATCTCAAATGGAGGCGGATAATCTCACTGAACGGGAAGCGCTCTATCTTATTTTTCACTCGGGCATTTCCACGAGCCCGATGATAACTGACATCTCAGGCAGGGGATTGGGCCTTGCCATCGTCCAGGAAAAGGCCGAAAACCTTGGCGGCAGTATATCAGTAAAAACTGCCCCCTATACCGGTACAACATTTCGTATCCTCCTTCCACTTACCGTTGCTACTTTTCGGGGGATTTCAGTCCTGGTATCTGACCGGGTCTTTCTTATACCAACGACTAACGTGGAGAAAACGATAAAAATCAAGAATGACGAAATCAAGACAGTCGAAAACAGGGAAACCATAACGGTCAACAATCGCACGGTTTCCTTCGCTCGTCTTGGCCGCATTCTGGAGTTGCCCCACAAAAAAAGGAAGGATGAACAGGCGGATTCTACAACGGTTTTGCTTCTCAGTGTTTCTGGAAAACGCATTGCGTTCGGCATAGACAAAATTCTGGACGAGCAGGAAATACTGGTCAAAAACCTTGGCAAGCAACTCGCCAGGGTACGGAATATCGCCGGCGCTGCGATTCTGGGAACGGGCAAGCCTGTGCCTATACTGAACGTCCCTGATTTGATACGATCTGCAGTAAAAGCCGCAGGCGCTCCGGCAATGCCAGCCGTTGCGGCAGAAAAGGCAGAAGCAAAACGGAAATCCGTTCTGGTTGTTGAAGACTCCATTACATCAAGGGTTCTCCTGAAAAACATTCTGGAGTCAGCAGGGTATGACGTCAAAACTGCTGTTGACGGCATCGATGCAATTACAACGCTGAAGACGGAACATTTCGACCTGGTCGTATCGGATATTGAAATGCCGAGAATGAACGGTTTTGATCTTACCTCGAAAATTCGGAGCGACAAAAAGCTTGCAGAGTTGCCTGTCGTATTGGTAACAGCCCTTGAGACACGGGAAGATCGTGAGCGCGGCATTGACGTCGGCGCCAATGCCTATATCGTCAAGAGCAGCTTTAACCAGAGCAATCTGCTGGAGGTTGCGAGAAGATTGATTTGAAGAAGCAAGAGATGAAAACTGGAATTTTCGTTAACTCTTGTTTCTTGCCTCTTGCTTCTTACCTCTGGCTTCTATCAAATGTACTCGTGGAGAAATAAATGATTAAAGTCCTCATCGTCGAAGATTCGGCGGTTGTCCGCCAGCACCTGAAAAATATCCTCGAAGAAGACGGAAGTATCCGTATTGTGGGTATGGCAGAAAACGGCGAGGAATCGTTGAGATTTGTCCAGAAACAAAAACCCGACGTAATCACTATGGACATAAATATGCCCGGAATGAATGGCCTTGATGCAACCCGCAGGATTATGGAAACACACCCTGTGCCCATAGTCATCGTTAGCGCAAGCTTCGACCCAAACGATGTTGACAAATCATTCCGTGCCATGGAGGCAGGGGCGCTCGCTATCGTCGAAAAACCATTGGGTGAAGGACATCCTGGCTATGATAGCACATCAAAAACCCTCGTCCAGACGGTGAAGCTAATGTCCGAAGTAAAAGTAGTAAAACGATGGAATAAATCGCGACTATCGGGAGCGATCGATTCGGGCACACCTGAGATAATCCCCGGGCAAACAACAAATAATATTAAAATCGTTACTATAGGCGCATCTACAGGCGGGCCTCCCGTGCTTCAGACAATTCTATCGGGTCTCCCCCAAACATTCCCCGTTCCGGTGCTTGTTGTTCAGCACATCGCAAAAGGGTTTCTCGAGGGCATGGTCGCATGGCTTCAGAAAACTATTGCGCTTCCTATCCATATAGCTGCATACGGGGATCGCCCATTACCGGGACAAATCTACTTTGCGCCAGACGATTACCATATAGGAATCGATACGAGAGGTAAAATTATGCTGAGCAAATCAGAGCCTGAACATGGTATCCGTCCTTCAGTTTCCTATCTCTTCCGTTCCGCTGCGAACGTCTTTGGAGAAAATATGATCGGTGTGCTCCTTACCGGCATGGGAAGAGACGGCGCAGAGGAACTAAAGAGGATGAAGGGAAAAGGGGCCATAACCATTGTTCAGGACGAAGAAAGTTCGGTTGTTTATGGAATGCCGGGAGAAGCATTAAAACTTGACGCAGCAGTATACGTGCTTCCTCCCCATAAGATGGCGCCAGCGCTTAAAAGCTTGACGAATGGAAGGTGTAAGGGTAACATGTGAGGGTAAGTTTTTAGAGATGATTTCGTTTGACAGGTTTAATATATTTGATGTTACATAATAAGGGAGTGAGATTTATCTCGCCTGAAGCGACTGAATAAGGTAAACAAATCCCACCTTAGGTTTCGTTTAAGGATAAAATATGGAAAGTCTTTTAAGCGGTATTAATAGGCAAAGAGAAAGAAGGTATATTAGAGCCAGGGCTCTTATAGAATATCTCATGAGAATTTTGGTAGAAAAATACAATGTAAAAAAGATTGTTCTCATAGGTTCTTGTTTGAATAAGGATAGGTTTCGTTTTCATTCTGACATTGACCTCTGCGTCAAAGGACTTGAAGGCAGTCTTTATTTCAAGGCTCTTGGTGAATTATTAATAAGTGCAGGAGAGTTCAATGTAGACCTCATTCCTATGGAGGATGCTACAGAAAGGATGAAAGGGTATATTGAGAAAGGGGAGGTCTTGTATAATGAGTGACGAGTTAATTATAGAAAGGATTATCTCCGAAATAAAAGAAGAGACAGGCAGTATAATAGTTTTGAGTAATGAATATAAAAATTTTCTTGAGAAATATCCCCTTTTAGATAGATACCTTTTAAGGACAAAGGCGTCTTTTCTGGCGGATTTTTATATGGGTGTTGAGAGGATATTTAAGATAATAGCTGAGGAATTAAATGGAGGAACTCCGAAGGGTGAAGACTGGCATAAAAGATTGTTGCTGGATATGAGCTTAAATATAGGCGAAAGACCCCCTGTAATCTCAAGGGAATTACAGGGTAGCCTTCTAATGTTTCTGGGTTTTAGACATGTAGTAAGACAGGTTTACGGTTTCGAGCTGGAGGAGAAAAGATTAGAAGCTCTATCTGTCCATTTTGAGCCTGTATTGGAAAAGTTTATAAAAGAGATAGAAGACTTCTGCCAATTTTTAAAGGATCGGGTTAAAAAGGTAGGTGAACCATGAAGGGCGAAGGTTATATTTTAATTGTTGAGGACAGCAAAACGCAGGCAAAACAACTGGATGCAATCCTGAAGCAGCTCGGCTATCGGATTGTGATTACAAACAGCGCCAGAGAAGCCCTCTTCATCCTGAAAGAACAGAAGCCGGTGATAATTATCAGTGATATCCTGATGCCTGATATAGACGGCTATCAGTTCTGCAAATTGTTAAAGTCGGATGACAAGCTCAAAGACAT
>Ga0209324_10000920_pt1 | contig 20350 bp, 16 predicted proteins | sample Rifsed19ft3_FD_184015 | JGI IMG/M metagenome (GOLD analysis project Ga0209324, IMG submission 184015) | Soil microbial communities from Rifle, Colorado, USA - sediment 19ft 3 (version 2) | ecosystem: Environmental > Terrestrial > Deep subsurface > Rock core/Sediment | place: Rifle, Colorado...
TGTGAAAATTGTAGATATGCAAATGATTTCTTAAAAAGTAAGATACATTTTATCATCAATACAGAAGATGAAGACAGTAAAAGGCAATGTTTTCTTCCATTGTAAATTTATTTGAAAAGTTAAAAAAAAATCAACAAAATATATAAGAATACCTTTTTTTTTTTCACATCATTATGATCCACATCTTATCGATTCGCATTTTTTCTGGAACTTCTACTTTCCCAATGATAGAATCTATACGACTAACGTACTTGCTTTGTTTCCATTGATCGAAAAGAAGTTTCACTGTTGAACTAAGAAGAGGATCACCTTTGAGAATGAAGGATTCTATCACTTGTACAATTTCTGGATGAATCATATCGCTCGGAATAAACAACATTTCTCTGAAAACACCATCTTTTTCAATGATGGTGATGTGATGATAATGAACGATTCCGTCGAAGTTTTTCGGTATTTCTCTTGTGGTAGTAGGGAATTCTTCCTTTTCTATTTTGATACGTTTAGATTGTTGTCGAATTTCTACGTTATCTCTTTCTTCATCCGTCAAAGGAGAATTTGTTCTTTTCTTTTCATGGACTCTGCTTTTCATATGACAAGATGGAGCCGTTGCTGTTATGGATTTGGATTTTACATCTTCGAAATGATATGCATCTAAATCGACAGCTAATAATTGGCTCAATTTTTTCGTACATTTTGGAGCATTACAAACGTAAAAAGAAGCATATGAATCCCGTTTACAGAATACTCCTTTTATAAGATCTACATGTTCTAAGCAATAAAATTTATCGCAAGAAAAACATTGAAAAAGATAATCATTTTGAATAGCAAACAGACATTTGGAACAAAACGTCGAAAGATTTTTTGGACATTTGCAACAAGAATAAATTCCCGTCGAATTCATGCATCCATTACATTTCAATTGCTCCATTTCTTCTGAATAGAAATATTGTTTTTTATTTTGGTTAACTATATTTTTTTATAAGAACAAAAAAATGAAAATGAAAAATGAAAAAAAATTAATTTCAAAAATGGGAAGTTCTGTGTGTTTGTTTCAAGTGCAAAAAAAAGCACAATTCATTGAATGATTTTTGAAACTTCGCGTGTTTGTTTGGGAGTGCAAAAAGTCCTTTCACACATTTCTGCGATTTCGCCAGAAAAAAAAATTTTTTTTCGGGTTTTTTTGGACTTTTGAATTTTTTTTTTTTCGCGTTACACCATGGGAACATCTGTGTTTGTTTCATTCAAAATATACAAAAAAAGAAAGCACAACTTGTGTTTCTCAGATGATTGTGATTCTCTACAATGTATAGAAAACTTTTTGAATATAATTTTTAGCGAAATCACACATCCCTGTGATTTCGCCAGAAAAAAATTTTTTTTTCTGGGTTTTTTTGGACTTTTGGAAATTTTTTTTTTCGCGTTACACCATGGGAAGAATCTGTCCTAAAAAGGAAATGTGTGTTTCGCAGATGGTTGTGATTATTCAAAATATATAGGAAATTATTTATATTCAAATTTTGACGAAATCACATATCGATCTTCTATCTGGATGATTTCTCTCATTACTTAAGCAATGAATTTAAAAATAAAAATTAAAATTTGATTTTCAAATTTAAAAATAAAAATTAAAATTTGATTTTCAAAGCAAAAATTTCATTATTATTTTCAAAACAATGGACGTGATCTCAAATTATAATGATTCCTTTTTGGATAGAATCCCTATAGATATCTTACAATATATTTCATCTTTTTTAGATGTCCGAACTTCTCGTCATTTTAGATTAGTTTGTCGGAAATTCTGTGCTGTGATGACCAATAATCTTACTGAAAAGTCTTTTGAGAAAGAACATACAAAATTAGGTGCATTATTTATTTCTTCTCTATTTGGACATATATCGACGACATCAATACTTTTTATGTTTAATAAATTTGACATCAATGAGAATTTTTATTATGATATTCTTACATTTACTAATCTCAAATATGTAATATCTTTTCCATTATACATTGCTTCTAAAACTGGGCGTGTGGAATTAGTTAATTTCTTATTAACTCATGGAGCCAATGTCAATCAAACAAATGGTAACGGAGAAACTTCATTACAATGGGCTTCTCAACGAGGTCATGTGGAAGTAGTTAATTTGTTATTGAACCATGGAGCCAATGTCAATCAAGCAAATGTAAATGATATCGGAGAAACTCCATTGTACATTGCTTCTTTCCACAATAATGTAAAAATAGTTTCTCTATTATTAAATCATAAAGCTAATATCAATCAAGCAGATAATGATGGAAAAACAGCATTGTATATTGCTTCTCTAACTGGTCATATAGAAGTAGTTTCTTTGTTATTGAACCATGGAGCCATTGTCAATCAAGCAACAAATGATGGAATTACTCCATTGCACATTGCTTCTCAAAATGGCCATGTGGAAGTAGTTTCTTTGTTATTGAACAAGGGAGCCATTGTCAATCAAGCAAATAATTTTGGATGCACTCCATTATTCAACGTTTCTTCCATTGGCCATGTAGAAATAGTTTCTTTGTTATTAAACAATGGAGCCAATATTAATCAAGCAAGGAATGATGGATGCACTCCATTGTACATTGCTTCTCAAACTAGGAATAATGATTTATTAGTTGCTTTATTAATAAATCATGGAGCCAAATGAAATAGAAGACATCAAGATACACATTTGTCGTTTATTTCGAACGCATTCAATTGTTTCCATAAAAAATGATTCCCATCTTCATATTCTACAATTCCAAAATTCGATACTAATTGTTAATCTACATTTTCATGTCTTTCTAAAAGAAGATATTCTTCTTTTTCCATTCAGATTCGGTTTTTTTTTAGTAATGACAAAATATATAAATTTATATATATGCATATTAATATAAAGAAAGGAAACAAAAAAAAAAAAATGGAGGATAATCTCGAAATTTATGATTTAAAACAGTTCACTGATGAAACGGACGTTTTTCTTTTCCATTATCCGGAAACTGCTATGACAGTAATATATAAGGGAAATGAAATTATCTGCGATCATCTAATGACATTAAAAGATCGATTAGATATAATTCAGAAAAACCAATTTCCTTTTTGTTCTAAATGTGAAGTACAATATGATGAAATAGCTGAAATACGTGATATAGCGGGTAATGTCGATATTCAATATCATTTTTTCTCAGAACCAGACAAAAAAATAAGTGAATATTATTTAGACATATTCCGAAACAGCGAAATATTTCCTGCTTTTTCAACGCAAAAACTACACGAAAAGAATCTATGGTTATCTGTTATGATCGATCATAAGAAGAAAGAATTAATGTCCTATTATTATGGACATTATGAATATCAAACTATTGAACGTAAGCGATTCTATACAAGCTTTGGTAGTTATATTCAAACTAAATATATAGGAAAGGGATATTGTACTAATTTTGCTACTTTCACCTATGAATCATTAAAAAAAGTTGGAGTTAAAATAATTATTTTATATAATGTTAGAGAAGAAGCTGGTTTGTATTGTTATTTCAAAGCAGCTAACGTTAATCTTAAGTATACATTTTGGATACAGTTAATATATAAGAATTGGCAAAAAATTCATAAATTATCAGAAATTGAGGAATTATTAAAAAAGAAAAAAGTAACTCCATGTATTCTAATTTATACAGATCCATCTCTGGAAATATCTCCAGATAAGATAAAACTTGAGCACCAATGTGGTGGTAATGATATTATTTAAGAAACTATTTCCATGTGACTTTTTATAAGCAAATAATGTTCTATGATTTTGATCAAAGTTGGGATGTAAATTGCATTTTTGCCAATCAATCAACTACACCTTGTGTTAGTAATACTATTATTGCTGACACGGTAGATGAAGGACCAATTGTTGGTTGCACTTAGAAAAAAAATTTTTTTTTTTGATTTTTATTCGGTTGTTTGCAAAATAATTGAGTTAATAAAGAATTTCCTTCACTCAATTTTTTTACTATCTTTTTTTTCAGCCATTCTTTCCTTTTTTTTTTTTAGATATTAATCAACCAAATGCAACAGACTTGAGGATTGTTGTGGTTGTGAATTTCGTGGAGTGAATCTTTGAAACAGAACACACAGTTATCATTCTTCCATTGTTGGATCATACCGACAACAGCACCAAGCAATTGTTGATTTTTTTTGATAGTGAACGAGTGGAAAAGATTTCTCACTTCTGTGGTGAAGTGAGTATCAGACGGAACCAACATAATCTCGATATCATTTGAATGATTTTTTTTGATGATTACCAATTCATCGTATACTTTTCCTCCATTATTATGAGGAGGAGGAACATGAATATCTTGTTGATCGATAGAATTGGTCGCTTCAGTTTTAATTTGCACATTTACTGCTTCATTATCATGAACGGCAACTACCGATTGCATTTGCGTACGATTTTTTTTCTTAATCGATATGTTTTTTTTTGGTATTTGCTCGATAGGATTCAGAATGGGTCTCAGAATGGGTTTCAGGATGCACCTTTCTTTTTCTATTTCAGCCTGCATAGATCCCTTGCATTTGGAGCAAACGTAACTTGAGGGAAACTGTAAGAAACCACGCCAGATGGCTTTGAGCTGATTGATATGTATCGCCATGCAAAAAAAATTTTTGCAGAGATAACATTCGCGAAGATACTCATTGTGGATGTTATAGAGGCAATTATCGTAACAATAGACTGGTCCAGAAATTGGACATTTACAACATCCGCGAACAGCTGTATTAACTCCACAACCGTCACATAGATCATAACGTTCATTGTTGTGGTTCAGATTTTTATGTTGGTGTTGTTCCATTTTTTTTTCTTCCATCGATCGTACAGAAAAGATGAGGAAAGGTAGCTTTTTGGAATTTAGTATTAGAGAAATTTTTGTTTTAAGAGTTGTTGCTTTTGTTGAAAAGAAAAAAAAAGAAAAATGAAAAAGAGAAAAAAATAAAAAAGAGAAAAAAATAAAAAAATTTTATTTTGGCGAAGTTTCAAAAAATTGTTGCATTCAAGGAATTGTGTTTGTGGTGTCCAAACAAAAGAAATTTCTCTGAACACCAGAGAAATTACAATTTTCTGAGTGTAACAAAATTTTGAAACTTCGCCAAAAAAACTTTGAACTTCTAAACTCTTAAATGATGGAACTACTCCATTGTACATTGCTTCTAAAAATGGTCATGTGGAAATAGTTTCTTTGTTATTGAACAAGGGAGTCAATGTCAATCAAACAAATAAATATGGAAACACTCCATTGTACATTGCTTCTCAAGGAGGCCATGTAGAAATGGGAGAGTATAAGTTATTTTTTAAAATCATCTTTATTCTTCAGTTGTAGAAGAACGTTTTGAAATAAGCAATACTTCTTCTTCTTCTTCATCTTCATCTACTATTCCTCTTTCTTCCTCTTCTTCTTTACTATTACTTTGTTTCATTCTTTTAGGACTACTTTCCATTTCATCCTCATCTTCCTCATGTGGAAAAAATTTTCGTTTTTCGTGTAAAATAGCGCTACTATAATAACCTTCTAATGTATCCGTTACTTTAGAACAAATGTCCACTGCATCCGATAGGTTTAGATCTTCTTGATCGATTAAATCAGAAGAAGAGGAAAGTTTTCCAGTGGATGATGAATTCATCATCTTTAAGTTTTTGATCATATCATCGGGATAATGTTTTCCACTATATTTGAAATCGAATCGAGCATAATCTGAACTTATCGTGGTGTAAGATTGAATAATTTGTTGCAATTGCTCGTCATTTTTTCGAACGCCAGTCCAGGCCCAATATTGCAAATGCATGGTCAGATTTATGTCTTTAGAAATCAACAATTTATCCGCGTTAAAATGTAATTTTCTTCGTGGATCCAAGAGCGAATCGTAAAAATTGCATAAGCGACGAGAGTCTTCTTTCATTCCAAATTTGGTATTATTGAGTATATTTTTTTTGCGCAAATCATCGATAGAATTAACATTAATGACAATTTGAGCTTGTCCTTTGTTGGGTTCTAATTTAAAAGTTTCCAAAATATTGTAATAAACCTCTCCAGTAGTTCTATCTGTATAAGGTAGCCCACAAACATAAGAACCACCTCGTTCGGAAAAAGTTTGACAAGCTTTCTTCACCAAATCTAAAAGCGAAAAGGAAATCACTTTTTCTATGTAGGCTATAGAAATTCCGAAATAAAATAACTTGCGTTTTCCTTTCTCTTCTCCATTATGAACAAACATTTTGACTATTGGGATGTTTTCCCGTTTGCTATTTTTTATGGCTTTCAGATCTTTAATAACATTCGTTTTACTTTCTTCGGAAATCATTTTGGTTATGATATTATTACGCGAATTGAACGAAAGTACGATGTGTTTTTCTTCAATATTTGTAAATAACCAACGCCTGGCATAGGTTTCATTGTCTTTGCATTCTAATTGCTCTTTGTTTTTCCCATAAAAATGGGGCATCACTTCCATCGGATTTTCCATGAGGAGATTATCCGTCAATATCCATGAAAATTGACTATTGGTAAACAACTTCCCAACGATATCACTAGTACCTTCTATTCCATCCTTTTGCGAAGCTTCTTGAAAATCCGATCTATTTGTAAATAAGACGTAATATTTATGATTTAAATCTTCCATCTTTAATTGAGCCATTTTCTGTATTTGTTGGTCTTCATTATCCGTGAAAACCTCATTATTTTGAGTACGTATCGATGATATCCGTTGTAATAGATATTTCATATTAACATTGAGAATGACTAGATCTATATTTTCCAATTTTTTTTCCATGATCATTCGTCTATCGAATTCGTTCATATAACAAGCATTTTCCTTTGGATCGTAGTGTAGTTGAATTTGCAGTCTCTGGACGAACTCATAATGAAGAGAAGAAATGAAAGTGGAGGCAAGTTCACCTATAGTCATATCTATATCATCCAAAGAAGGTTTCTTTTTTTTATTATCTGCTATGATATCATTAATGACATCGCTCTTGCGTAAGCCAACCAAACAAATATAACGATTATCTATCTCATTACTTTTAGTAATCTCATTACTAAAAGTATTTGAATTGTTGTTGTTGGTGGTGGTGGAATTATATTCTGGATGATAATTGGGAAGAAAATTCAAATTTCTTTGCGAAGTTAAAGGCCAGCCTACCCTATGTTTCACGGTTTCCACTATCATCTTGCTCGTTGGAGAGAACCAAATATCGCTACAGCGAAGAAAAGCATCCATGGCCATTTCCTTGGTAACGACTCCTCTAGCTATCAATTTTTCCATATCGTCGATTTTGAAAGATTTAGGTCTTTCAGCATAAAGTAAATCATAATCAAAGACGAAAAATTCTGCATTGATGGCAGTCAGCATGCACGCATTTCGTGCCATTTGACGCACTTGACTTTGATGTCTTTGGGAAGGTATTTCCATATCTTGTCGCTTCATTTCGGCAATTATATTGGCCAATGTAATATCGAAGGTTTTTAATTCTATATCCGGGAACATTCCGCCAGCGATCAAATTTTCCCATATTTCTACATAATAAGTGCTAATTTTCATCCACATTCGAACCGATTCTAACAAGGAATCGAAGGCAGAATCATCAAATTTCACCAAAGAGGAATATTGTTCTTGGCTATATGTTTTTTCGATCATGAAAATTGGCAGTTCCATGTGTCTATCTTTAATTGCCGCGCATTCTTTTGGAAATCTTAAATTAGTCAAACGTATATGACTGACTGATGCCCTAGATGAGATTTCTTTCATTTCTCGCTTTTTTGTTTGTTCATTGATAGAAAAATATTGCGTATCAGTACGACCAGCTGTCAATATTTGTTTGATGATACCATCTTCTGGAATTTTGCGTCCAATGTTGTCATAACCTAAATGATTGGTCTGAGCTTCGTCCCAAGCATCTGCATGATTCGATTTATCTCCTTCTGTCAAATAAGCAGCAGGTGTTTGTCTACTGACGATTCGAATTAATCCGGGAAAAGACCATTCTTTGGCGGTATCTAAAGCTTTCGATTTACCAGATCCAGCCAATCCATATAATGCCAGATTAAATTTCAACATATCGTCTGATTTTTCGCTATATCGCAGGGAAGATAAGGCAGCATAGATGGATAAGATGACAGGATTGAAATTATAATCGATCTTTTCGATTATATCCAAAAAATCGATTATTCTCACCATCAAATTACCATACAGAGATAGATTTTCGTAACTAGGAAACCAATGAAATCCGTAATGCATCTCGATTGGCAATGATTTAAACCATTCCCGAGATTGCAGAGCGGCCCCAACCAAATTTTCGCTATTGTTCCATATTTCTTCGAAACACCACATCCCTAATTTGCGAAAATTGGACATTTCTTCTTCGTAGATACGTTGCAGTTTTTCGAATTCTGCACTATCGGTTGGAATTTCTTCTTTGGTTTGTTCTCGACGACGACGGGAATAAATTTCATCCCTAGCTCGGCGTCTTATGATATCGAAAAAATCCTGTTGCAAAGCCAGAGTAGATTCTCGTAAGCTGAGGATGTCATTGTTTAGCATGTCTATCTTCTTAACGTTGACGTAAGATTTTATCTCGCTTGTACCGATGTTGTATTCATCTACTTCTCTGGCTAACTGCTGTAATACTAATACGGTATTTTCGGTAATATGTTCTTCGCCTTGATATTCGAATTCGTTGGTGTTCCTTAACTCGTCTTGATGAAACACGTTGATTTCATCGCATTCATCGATGTCCCTTATCCCTTCCATGATATTAAAAGCGGTTTCGTTGGTCAGACCATCTAATCCTATTATCTTTTTCATGTTATGGCTACCAGTAGAGTTTTTGATGATATTCGATACGCACCAAGGAAGTGGAGAATAATATAATCTTTTGACATGGAAAAAATTGATGGGAACGTAGAACGTTTGCTCTGGAAAAGGAAATTTGCCGGAGAAAGATGTGGCACGGAATATACCTTGGTCGAAATATCGATTCGGGTCGATTTGGTCCAGGCAAATCCTATCGTACCAATTCCCCATGTTGGTCTTGGAAAAGGCTCTTTCTATGGAAAAGATATTGGCAATACTAAAGGGATTGTTCTCATTGCACAAATTTTCGTTATAAGCTTCCACCAAACGATTGACGTTGATCATACTTAGTCCAGTTTGCAAATCTACCACGTATTTCATATATCCCTCTTGAGTACGCACTCTCACGCATTCTTGTTTCCAGATCGGGATATTTCCCATCGTATGTTGGACATGATTGGCCAAGAAAATTCGAGTCAATTCGCCAGAAATGGTTTCTATGCTTGGATCTAAACAAATGATCCATACACGGACGCCGATTTGCAAATTTTCTTTGGATTTTAATAATTCCAAGATGGGGACGAATTTGGGGATCTTGCCATTTTCTAAGTACAAATGTTTATGACCGAAAGAATCTTCCGAATATTTTGGCGTTTCGACGATATTGTTGATAATTTGAGAAAGGAAAAAGATGATATTGAGGAAACTATTATCATTCACTTTCATGCCGAACAGCTGTCGATAAGTTTTGCTATTATAAATACGCGGACTAAAAAAATTTGCTACCAAAATATGATTGGCAGGTATCTTTAATTCTGGAGAGGGACTGACTACGCTACGTAATAAATCTCCAACGTGAATTCGTTGGATTTCTTGTTGATGTTGTGGCATTTTTGGATGAGGTGCTATCAATGAGGGAAAAGAAAATTTTTTTTTCTTTAAAAAAAATCTGATTGATTTTTGAATCAGATTCTTTTTTTCATTTTATTTCTTATTCTTTTTTTTAAGGAATAATTCCTTTTTTTTTAAAAAAAATAATTTTAATAAAAAAAAACAAAAAATTGAGAAAAAAATTATTTTTTTTTCGAAAAAATGTATCAAAAAATTGTGAAAATTTTATTCTTCAAGCAAAAAACAAATGAACACAATAAAATTAAAATCTTCTGCGATAATGAAAGTTCTCATTTTCTTGAGGTTCTGGTGTTCCCTTCTTCTGGAATTTCTATTTTTTTTTTATTTTTGCAGATTATTTGATATTTCGATAATTCAAGTCTGCGAATATACATTTCTCTTCTTTTTCACTAAATATGACGATTCTCATTAATGATTCTGCTAAAGTCAATAAAGCGTTACTGTATTCCCGTTGTACATCCATAGAATAATATAATCCACATGATCCTTCAATAAGATAGGTTCTGTTTCCTTTGTCTATTTCTTGTATAGTACCCATGCAAGAAATATTTGCAGATTTGAATTCAAGAAAAAATTTTAAAGAACCGCAACATTTCCAAACAATTTTGCTTTCATTGAATCCCATATTATGGCATTCAATAATTTTTACATTTTGAGAGATTATATCGCTATTACTGCCCACACAATTCAATTGTCGAATGCCATTCTCGGGATATCGTGTATAATATCCTGAATGAAATTCCAATTTCTTCAAATTCCATTCATCCGTCCCATGTTCATTGATCCAGAATGATAAAATCTCAGAAGCAAATAATAAATAAGCGAGAATGATGTAGAAGGTGAATGCAAACATTTTTTTTTTGTTAAAAGTTCGAAACGCTGTGCAATAAAGGATTTTTCTCAAAATTTAAAAAAAATAAAAATGAATTCTTTCAAAAGAAAATTTATTTCATATTTTTTTTAAAAAAACTTATTACACATTTTTTTATTCAAAAAAAAAAGATCAAAAATTTGGAAAAAAAAAATTTTAATCTTTTTTAATTGTTTTCTACTAAAAAATCTTGAATGAAGAAAAAAAGTGCTTTTTTTTCTTCTCACATCATGTTGATTCTTCTGTTTTCCTTTTTTTTTTTTTTCTTCTTCTAAAAAAATGATGAATATTAATTTATGTTATTCATCTAGAAATGGTAACGTAAAAGAGGTTTCTTTGTTATTGGAAATTGGAGCCGATGTCAATCAAGAACATTATGATGAAAAAGAGAGTAACTATGAAACTCCATTATACGTTGCTTCTTCAGAAGGCCATGTGGAAGTAGTTTCTTTGTTATTAAAATATGGAGCCAATGTTAATAAAAGAGATGCCAATAAAATTACTCCATTGTACATTGCTTCTCAACATGGTCACGTGGAAATAGTTTCTTTGTTATTGAACAATGGAGCCAACGTTAATCAAGCAGATAATTATGGATCCACTCCATTACGCATTGCTTGTCAACATGGTCACATTGAAATAGTTTCTTTATTATTGAAAAATGGAGCCATTGTTAATCAAGCAGATAAGTGTGGACATACTCCATTATTCGCTGCTTCTTGTTTAAATAAGATAGAAATAATTTATTTGTTATTGAAAAATGGAGCCAATGTTAATCAGGCAGATAATGAAGATGGAATCGCTTCATTGTACATTGCTTCTCAAAATGGTCATATAGAAGTAGTTTCTCTATTATTGAAAAATGGAGCAAATATCAATCAAGCAAATAATGATGGAGAAACTCCACTGGATGTTGCTTTCCGAAGAGGTCATACAGAAATAGCTTTTTTGTTATTAAAATATAATGGAGTTCAATTTTTATAAATTTTAATAAATAAAAAATTGTGGAAAAAAATTTTATTGATTTAGAAAAACAACGGAAAATGAATCAAACACACATAAAAATCAGTTTAAAATCCTCTACGATAACGAAAGTTCTCGTTTTCTTGAGGTTCTGGTGTTCCTTTCTTCTGATACCACTGACACCCATAAAACATAAACCAACGCAAACGTTCCCCAGTCTTAGGATCTACGCATGGGTTTCCCTCCAATAAAACAGGTTGTTCGAAACATCCAGAATCTTTTGAATAAATCGAAGTGATCTCAAAATGGTCTTTTGCTCCAATTTGTCTGCACAAAAATTTCGTGATAAATTTATCAGTTTTTTCATACAGATATCGATCTCGTGCAACAGAAATAGCACCAATATATTGCTCTTTCTTGACGACTTCTAAGTCTTTTCCCGATAATTCAAAACGGAAATATCCAAAAGTATGAATCCATTCTCCTTTTTGATGGTAATCCGTTTTTTCGTACCAACAATTGCCATTGGGATGGATATGGTGAGATTGGTCTAGGGGATAATCACATTGGTTGCATGGAAAGAAACGTGTTATTCCATTGGGTTTTACTTCATCCATTTTTTTTTTTCATTAGAACTTTCTGTTTTTTGAATAAAAACAGATTAAATTTTTTTAATAAATAAATAAATAAATAAAAAAAAAACAAAAAATTGAGGAAATTTAGACTTGAGATTTCATAAAGTTTTTTATTTTCGTATTTTTTTTTTCATTATTCCACCAAAACTATTTCGTTACAATTGTTATAGCAAAATGAGTATCGTGAAGAAACGCGCTGAAAAACGCAAAGACATCATCGCAAAATTTCTTTACGAAAGTCATATTGCAATTGGATTGTCTGCACTTCTCGTCTGTCCTAAGTATTTATAATCTACAAAATAATGACCTTTGATGAAACTAAATTATTAATCTCAGAGTAAGGAATTTTTTTCAAAATTTTCATGAACTTCGCGAAGAAGAATTACGTACGGTATTCCGACCAACTGGCCGCAAGAGTATAGATATTCAGAAATGCTGCAACTTATCGCACTTTTATGAACCAATTTATCTAGTGGACGTGTGCCAAACCAGTGGACGCGTGCCAAACCAGTGGACGCGAGACCGCCACTTATCTTACCCCATAGATAGTTCTAATGGACCAACTTGAAAATATAATCTTTTTTTTCTTCATCTTTATTCATTTTTTTTTAAAAAAAATAAAAAAAAATGAGAAAAAAAAAGTCATGGATGTTATTTATCTCCTCCTTTAGATGCATTAATCAATTCAACAAGTACATCTCCGTGACAAGGTCCTGGTTTACACCAACAACCGAGTGTTTTTCCTTTTAATTCAGAAAGACAGGAAAGCAAATTGTTGTTTTGTAAAATGTAATTCCGGTACTTCTCCACGACAATTTGCACCGAACCATATTCTCGAACCGTAAATGGATTTGCCCACTTGCTTTGAGGGAGGTCCCATCCTCCCATCGTACATCTTCTGCCAATGTAAATGTCGCAACCTTGAACAATTTCTCCACCAGAGCGTTTTAATTTCACGACTCTTGTTTTCGGAGCATTTCGTTTCTTAGTATCATCCATTCATTAGATTTTTCTGTTTTAAACAGTTTTTTATTTTTTATTTTTTATTTTTTTATAAAATAAAAAAGATTTAATAAAAAACTGTTTAAAACAGAAAAAAGAAAATGACTTTTCAATGGGTATCTCAAGCCAATACAACAAAATCATGCAACGTTAAATTCTTTCACGATAAAAAAGAATTCTTAGTAGAAGATGGAAGTAAAGGTTTTATCGGAAGAGCATATCTATTCCCAATCAATCATTACGTGAAAATCGAAGCAGCGATTTCTTATCAGAAGAAAATCTATACGATGGAAAATAACACTGCATTACCCAATACCTTGGAAAATAGATTTTTCCTTCATTATGATAAATCTGGCCATATTTCCTCCCAATATTTGTCAAATGATAATGCACAAACTATCGATCCTATTCCTCTTGTTTGTTCCTTTTTTGAACATTTAACTGGAAAAAAAATTAAAATGATAGAATAATCAACATTTTTTTTATTTTAATAAAGATTTATATTTAAAAAAGAGATTATGTAAACTTAATACAAAAAAAAAGAAGATTAATTCGCATTTCTATTTACATCTGAAAAATGGAAAAAGAAAAAGAGGAAGAGGAAGAGGAAATAATAATAACTCCTAGAAGAAAAGCGAAAATAATTTCAAGAGAAGAAGAAGAAGAAGAAAAAAAAAGGAAACGAAAAGAAGAAGAAGAAGAAAAAAGGAAACGAAAAGAAGAAGAAGAAGAACTCATTGACATTTACGAATTAAAAGCAACTCATTTACCTAAGTTATTTCAATCTACATTATTAAAACGCGAAAGGATAGAAGGAGAAAGACGAAAAAGAAGATCTATTTTTGATGAAATACGTTTCTTAGCAAATCGGTTATTTCAACAAATGTTTCGAACACCAAGTGAAAATTTACAGGATTCTTTCGATGATAATAGTCGAAAGTTTTTATTTGGAATTTTAATACAGCTAATGCCACCTGATGTACAAGATATTAAAATAGAAAAAATATATAATCCCGAATTTATCTCAGAAGTATTTAACTTTAAGGATTATAAAACAAAGTTCGAAACACAATTTCTACGTCCATATAGAGAATTTTTTGCAATTGATGATATCTGGAAGAATATTAATGAATTTGCAAAGTCGTTCCTCTTTCATAGGGGTTTTGTCTGGCCAGACAAAATGACTTTACGTGATTTCGATACTATAGCGTTAATGTATTTGATGAAATACTGTCACGATAAAGCATCTCTAATCTTGTTAAAATATGGCAATTTTAGTCCATTACATCCAATAGCCATAGTATTAGTACAAGATGCGATAGTTCAATTTTTATATGAATTATCACATACATTAACTACTTCTCCTAAACTCCAAAACGAATTGCTGATTAAAATATCATTTACAAAAAACCTTTCGGTGGATGTTTTCGAGAATTATCTCAAACATAAACGAAAACCAAGTCTGCTATTTATGGAAACAAATATATTTGAATTGATAAGGAATAATTTGAGCAGATTTGAACGTTTATATATTACTTTTGTCGAATATCTAAGTTATCGTTATAGATTTTCTCCAGAGATTTTGCGAATATTTATTCAAAGCAATATTAAGCCAAATATTGTAAGGAATTATGTCAAAAATAGATTCATGGCAATGTTTTATATATATCTAAATCGACGTGCAGATTATCATATCGTAACTAAAACAATGTGGAATATGGGAAAAGAGGTCAAATTTTATTTCAAAAAAGAACATCCATATGAATCAAAATTTGAAATTCCTTATAGATCTATTATAAATACAGTCCTACGCCATATAAAAGAATTAAATATTACATTTCTATCGAGCGAATTTTTTATCTCGATACCTTTTCTGAGAGATAGCATGTGCCTAGTTATTTTGGAACATATGATAAAAAATTATTGGGAAGATACTCAATTTCCTCCAAATAGTGGTTTGACAGAAATGGAATTGCTATTAAAAGATTCCATACTTGAGTATTTATTTCACCAATTATCTACCGTATCGATAAATCAAGTAGATTATTCTCAAATGTATTTGAATGATTTCTATACAAAAACTACATTACCATTATCGAAATTTAAATTGGATTCAACATTACATTCTTTATCGGAAGAAATGTATTTAGTATCCATAAATGATGACGAAAATAATGAAAAATTACCCTTATATCATATAGAAAAAGGAAATTCTAATGATCGTTTTTGCAACCATGAATTTTCTTTGCCTATTATTCTGCAATGGATGGTAGACAAAGAAAAAAATCAATGTATTTGTCCAAAATGTTAAGAATAAAAAAAAATTTGTTTTTTTTTATTTGATAAAAACGAAAGAATTCTATTTTTTTTTCTTTTAGAAGAGAGAAATGTTTTAAAAAAAATAAAAGTAGTTATACTTTTATTTTAAAGAATCTTCATTTTTATTTGAAAAAGACAAAAAAAGAAATCTTTTTTTGTCTTTATTTTCAATTGACTCTTTAAAAATGGAACGAATAGAGACAACCATACCTTTTTTTAAGACAGAATATTCAAAAGATCAAAAAAATATAGATAAATTTTTGGAAAAATATAGCGAACAAATTTATGATGATTTGGAATCTTATGTGAAATTTTTTGGAGAAGATAAAATTAACGAATTTCGGGAAGCAAAATCATTAGATGAGCTTTCTGGGTTAGAAACTGATGACATCATAAACATGATGATAGGACTAGATCTTACTCAAACGATAAAAAACCTCCCATATCTAAAGAGTGAGATTAAGGCGATGAAAAATTCCAAAGAAAAACAATGGAATGCCATAATCGAAGAATACGATAACATAATAAAGAAGTATGAAAAAGAGTTGAGAAGAGATCCCATATTCATAGGAGATGCAATATCTATTTTTAGATATATATTTCCATTTAAATTTTACTATAAATCAATTGACCCCTATCCCTATAACACATTATATTTCCTTTTGAAAATATTGATTTCGGAATTCGTTAAAAAATACAAAGAAGAAAAAGATGTTTATTTTACTGTCCATTTCAATTTGAGGACTGTAATAAAAGATATAACTTCTGAATCTACAACCCTCAAAATTCGTTATGAAGAAGAATCTGATAATATCCATAATTTTATCAAAAATTATTATTTCTCAGTTATGCGATCAGAAATACGAAATAAAGTTTTGGAATATGCAGCAGAGAAGATTTCGTCACGTCCTCAAAGTATTGGATTAGATCCCGAACGCTTATCTTCTGATAAATTAAAGGACGAAGTAAAACTTATTTACGATGATCAAGAAAAAAAGGTCGATCAATTATTCAAACATAAAAAACAGAGAATTTGGAAGGACATGATGGAAGATTATGAAGCGATGCTCGCGAAATTTGGTGTCAAAAGAAATGACATTATGGTAAAACATGCGAAAAATATAATGAATTATATCATAACGTTTTATCACTTGATCCATCTCGTTTCTCCGACCTATAAATTGGTAGCATCTGATATCTATAATGTTTCAATACAACATTTTTCTCGAATATATAAAAATGAAGAAGAAAATGCAATTGAGGGGTTCGCCATTTTACATTCCGAGGTCAAGCTAAATCCAAACTTACAAAATGAAAATGAGCGAACGGTAGCTTTGAACTTCGTATTATTCGTTGCGAACACGAATGCCTATGCACTTGAAACGCGAATAAAAAGCGAAGGCGATAATGTGTTAAAAGAAATGAACTTATCCAAAGAAATATACGAGGCATCCAAATATATTTTATCCGTAGGAACGAGTTTGATTGGTTCGAAAAGTATGAGCTTCATACTAAAATATCCAATAATGATTTGGGTTATATCTATGATTATCAGGCGAACTACAGAGAAAGGTAAAGAGGAACATATAATGATCAATGAGGACACACAAACGTTGATAAAATCTGCCATTGTTCAATATTATTTACAATTTGCAAATGAACATTTTAAAGTTCATACTGGACAATTCATGATAATTGTCCTAGCGCTGAAAAAAATGAGAAAAGAGTTATTTTTGGTTCTCGGAGTTCAAGAAGTGCAACTCATGGAATTTGAAAAAAAGTTAAAAGAAGAATCTGAACGTCTGAAAAAAGAAGAAGAAGAATGGAAAAATATCATGCTTATTCAAGAAGAAAAGATGGAAGAGGAAGAAGAAGAATTTGAAAAACTCATCAATATTCAAGAAAAAAAACTGGAAGAAGAAGGGTACCATATGGCCATAGAAAAAAAACTGGCAGAAGTAATTCTGCCAGAAAATGTTTTCCTGCTTAAATATGAAAAAAGAGCAAACAGGTTTATCGAAGAAGTATATGCAAAGAACAAAGATATCATAATTAAGACTATTACAAATGTTTCTTTAAACACTCTCCAAGATAAAATTTCGAAAGGGCTGCTTTCGCAAAGATTTCTTTATACGTCAGAAGAAACTATATTACGAAGAATTAAAACTTATGTTGGAACGTTATACGTTCAAATAGAAGATTTAATAGCGAAGAGCCCTAAAATCCTATGGAAGTGGATAATTGAAGAATATAAAAGGATGAAAACGTTCTATTCTATTACATTCGAAAAATATAAAAGCACATTGGATAAATATAACATAGACCAAAAGGATATCGTAGACTACGAGACGCTGAACAAGTTATCACCATACATGGTTTTATATTTCTTTTTTGCATTCAGTGAAAATCCTTATATTTTGGTATATACTGAGAAAGAAGAAGAAGAAATGCGAAGAAAAAAAACCGAAATGGTAGGGAAAAAAAGTGCAAAAGAAGAAGAAAGAATGGCAAAGGAAGCAGCAGCAGAAGCGAAAGAGATAACGGAAAAAATAATGAAAGAAATGCAAGAGCAGGATGAATACAAAACACTCGAATCACTAAATCGAATGAAACTTATGCGGCAAACTAAATTCGATACAATAGTAAAAAAAAGATCTGCTAAAGAAGAAGAGATAATGAGACTACAAGAAAGAAAAGAATTTCTTATGAAAACGATGCAAGGGAAAATAGAAGAAAAAGAATTAAATGACAAACGAATGGAATTACAATCGAAAGAAAAGCAACTGATGCAAGAAAAAGAAAAGATAAGACAAGAACAAGAAACGGAGAAAACCAAATTAAAGAAGATGATAGAAGAAGAAGAAAAGGAGAAATTGGAATTTAGAAAAGTCAGACAAATGAAAAATATAAGGATAAAAAAAGAAGAAATAAAAAAGATACAAAAAAAAGGAGAAGAAAAGAAAGAAGAATTGGAGAAATTACGGGAAAAAATAGACGTATTAAACTTCATAATATTAGGAAAAGGAAATGATGAATTAAGAAAATTGGAATCTACTGAGGAACAGATGATGAAGGAATATAAAGGACTTGAAGAAATGGAAGAAAAAGGCAAAAAGAAACTAGATAAAGAGGAGATCGAAGTATCGGAAGCAAGTAAAAAATTAATATGGATATTGCAGAAAAAACAAGACAAAATAGAAGAAGAACTCGAACAAAAAAAGAAAAAAGAACTAGAAATGGAATACGAGCAAACATTAGAAAATATATTAAAAGGAAGAACAGAAGAAGCATTAACGAAAGAAGAATCAAGAAAATTGGATATAAAATTCATAGATATACAAGAAAAATTCAAAGAACTTGTTGGGATAGATCTCTTTGATATGGTGGATGCGGTAATATTGAACTTATTTAAAACATCCAAAAAAGAGATGGAACAAGAATTCGAAAAATTATTTGAGAAAAAAAAACCCAAAGGAAAAGAATTGGAAGAAGAGGAAGAGGAAGAAGAAGAAGAAGAGGAAGAGGAAGAACTTTTACAAACTGAAATATACGATTTATCGAAATTTGGGTTAAATACTATATCTCTCGTTCTCTTAACGTTAGATAAATGTTATATCATAGACAAATCATCACCGAACGATGAATGTTGTAAAAACTTACACTCCACAAAAAAAATATTTCAAACATTGTTAGAATATCATGATCACCATTTTTCTTTTGATAAAAAAAAACTTTGTGATCAATTACAATAAAAGAAAGAATTTTTTTATTTTCTTTCGAAATAAACAATAAAACTATAATTTATCAATTTCAAAATAAATAATTAATTATTTATTTTGAAATTGTGTATCTTTTTGTATTTCAAATTTATTTTTTTTCCATCAAAAAAAGAAGTGCAAAAAAAAATGTCCGACATATTTTCTGAATTCAAAATTATTGAACAAAGAAAGTACAAACAATTGACTTTGTCATTTTCCACGAACGAAAAAGAAGGAATAACAGAAGATGAAAGAGACAAGAATTTCAAGAAATTGCACGAAAAACTAAACGAGAAAGGTTGGCAAAATGTCCGGATTGAACGATATGGGGATATGAAGAAGGGTGATTTTATTCTCAGAGCTCTCATTCCTTTGGAAGAATATATCATGTTAACTTCTAAAGGAAATACCCTTACTTATTCCCAATTAGTGGAAGAATCGTTGGATAAAAAATGATCAAAACAATGAAAAAAAAAAAAATTACCAATTTGTTAAAATTCGAAAATAAAAAATTTCAATCAATCTGTTTTGACTTTCACTTTCTTTGGTCTTGGCATCATTATTTTTTTGACTATTCCATCTACTCTTCTTTCCGTTTTTTGTTGTTGCAATTGCTTTTCATCGATAGAAGAGGCTTCGTAAGAAGAGAAAGCACTGCCGATGACAACGAAAAAAGCTATGATCACGGTTGCTAGGAGCAAGATAAAAACCCATGCAATTTTCACTACAAATATGGTAACATAAGTGACGGTAGGAGCAGCTATGAAAGCCAAACCAGTGTCCGAAGCATGCCAAAAAAAACAAAAAACATCTACATCTGGTATGTGATTATCTATATAGATGAATCTGGGTAATCTTTCTTCCAAAACACCTAATCCTGGTATCCAAGAAGTCAAGAGGTGATTTTGAAAAAATCGAACCAGTTTCAAGATGAGATCGTTGAACGAGACATTGATATGTTCATATTTTATGAAAATAAACACTATTTGAGTGATGATCAATAGGAATAAAACGATGACAAAATAACTACGCGTATTGGATAAATTTTTGTATATTTTCTTCA
>Ga0209324_10000924_pt1 | contig 20309 bp, 19 predicted proteins | sample Rifsed19ft3_FD_184015 | JGI IMG/M metagenome (GOLD analysis project Ga0209324, IMG submission 184015) | Soil microbial communities from Rifle, Colorado, USA - sediment 19ft 3 (version 2) | ecosystem: Environmental > Terrestrial > Deep subsurface > Rock core/Sediment | place: Rifle, Colorado...
CAAAAAGCGATGATGTCTGCATAACAGAGAAATAATGATGTTTTGCGTTTATTAACATCAAAGTTTTTTCTCGTACCAATACATTAGCAATTTGTAACCATTTTTCTCAAAAATCTTGGCACTTTTTTTATTATACAACATTACCCGTCCAATTAATTTTTTTATTTTTAATTTTTTTGCTTCACCCTCAAGAAGTTTTAATGCTTTTGTGCCAATGTTTTTTCCGTGGTATTGCGGATCAACCATGATACTAACATCATTATTTAGAATCCGCACATATCCTACTTTGATATTATCAAGTAAGATTATCCAGTTGAAGAAATTTTTGTTATTTTTCTGTAATTTAAGATATGCATAATGTTCTCTTTTAGTTATTTTGTGTTGGTCATAAAAAAATGTCTTAAAATCTGGATTGTTTCTTAATTCTAGAATAAAATCCCAATCGACTTTTTTAACTTTTCTTAGGGTTATTTTTCCCATAAATCCTGAATTATTGCTCATGTAGTTATGTTTACCTTGTATGTGAAAACAAAAATGTAATATTTCGTTACATAATTAGTAACAATAACGCTTTTGAATATAAAAATAGCAGAAAAACAAATAGGAAAAAAATATCCAGTTTTTGTTGTAGCCGAAGCTGGTATCAATCACAATGGAAATGTGAAGATAGCAAAGAATATGATAAGCAGCGCAAAAGACTGTGGTGCTGACGCCATAAAATTTCAGACTTTCAGAGCAGGTGATTTAGCATCAAAAAAATCTAAGTTTTTTAAAATTTTTAAAAAGGTTGAGATAGATTACACACATCTAGGGGAATTGTCAGATCATGCAAAGAAGGAAAGAATAATATTTTTTTCAACACCATTTTCCGAGGAAGCAGTTGATGTATTAGCAGATCTTCATGTTCCAGCATTCAAAATTGCTTCTGGCGATATCACTCACATACCTTTGATTAAAAAAGCAGCATCAAAGAAAAAACCAATCATAATTTCTACTGGAATGTCTAATTTTGCCGAGATAGATTTCGCTGTCAAAGCCATAAAATCAGAAAGAAATAACAAAATAATCATAATGCATAGCGTCACATCATACCCGACTCCTTCTTCAGATGCAAATTTAAGAGCAATAAACACACTGCAATGCAGATACAAATATCCAATAGGATATTCGGACAATGGTGCCGGAATACTTGTACCCATCATAGCTGTCTCATTGGGAGCACGAATAATAGAGAAGCATTTCACTTTAAACAAGAAGATGAATGGTCCTGATCATTCTTTTTCAGCAGATCCAAATGAACTATCTCTACTTGTAAAAAAAATAAGAGAGACAGAAATAATACTAGGAGATGGAAAAAAGAATCCTCAACCTTCAGAACTGCAGAACATACAACATGCACGTAGAAGCATTATAACACTAGTAGATATAAAAAAAGGAGACAAGTTAACTTACAGCAACATTGCAATAAAACGACCAGGCATTGGAATTATGCCACTAAATTTTCATAAAGTCATAGGATCTAGTGCGAAAAGAAACATCAAGATTGATCAACCTATAAAATGGTCTGATATCAAATCATAATAGTTATTCTTTGAAACAAAAAAAATTGAATATTTTAGTTAGAACAGCTGGAGGAACAAATACGGCAGAAGAGCTTGGATTCGGTCATGTATATCGATGTATTAATTTAGTCTCTTTTCTTTCTGGTCATAATATTACTTTCTTGTTAGAAGATTATGGTGGCACAAAAAAAGTTCTCAACGAGAAAGGTCATCATAAAATTTTCTTATTAAAGAAAAATGCAGATGTTATTTCTGATCTAAAATATACTATTTCGTTAATAAAAAAGAAGAAAATCGACGTACTGATTATAGATAGATACCAAACCAAGGAAAAATACGTCAGTGGGATTCGTAAGCACGTAAAAACGGTTCTTATTTCAGATCTATTTAAGGTGAATTATGATGCTGATTTACTGATTAATGGCTTCATAGGGTTGAAGAATCAAACTAGAACGAATCAATATGGGACAAGATGTCTATTTGGTCCGAAATATCAGATATTAAACAAAAAATTTGCAGATCCTAACATAAAATCATCTAAAAAAATAGAGTTACTTGTGACATTAGGTGGGTTTGACAAAAATAACATTGTGAAAACTATTTTGAGTTCATTAACAAAAACCCCGATAAAAACCAAAATCATTCTTGGTCCTGGTACTCCATTTACTAGCGACATTAAAGACATAGCCAAACAGTGTAAATTTGTGAAAATAAAGCAGAAAACTAATGATATGAGAAAAGAAATTCTAAACTCTGCTTTTGGTATTTGTTCTGGGGGAATTACTTCCTATGAATTTGCCACACTCAGAGTACCTTTTACTATAGTTTGCCAAGCTAAGCACCAACTGATTACAGCTAGGCAATGGCAACAGAGAGGAATTGCGTTGAACTTAGGATTAGCTTCTAAAGGTATTAAAAGAAAAATCGACATATTATTAGAACAGATTTCAGAAAACAGCTCAGGAAAAGTTGGTAAGAAAATTATCGATGGCTTTGGCTCAAAAAGAGTTGCCAGGGAAATTATTAAACTTGTAAACTAATGTGATGAAAAGAATTCATTTTTGTTAAGCTCATATGTTAATGAAAAAATATTTGCATCACACAGCGGTTCATTTTCTACTTGTAGTTTCAATAATTCTATTGAGCCAGAACTTGTAGAAATAACGAGTCTATCATTACAGTTCAGAATTTGTCCTGGTCTTGTTTCTTTTTCGCTGGATATTCTGGATTTCCATATGAGGACTTTTTTTCTATTCCAGTAAGTAAAGGCTCCAGGATAAGGATGAGTTAGAGCTCGTATCCAATCATAACATTGTTTTGAGGTTTTATTCCAATCAATTAATCCATCTTCTGGTTTTCTTCTTTCATTTATTGTTCCCTTTGAATTATCTTGAGGAATAGATTTGATTTGCAAATTATGTATGTAGTTCCAATTATTTTCTAATAATTGAATGGTTCCATGTATTGCTTTGAAGTATACATCGCGTACATCATCGCTTTCCAAAATCTCATATTTCAAATAATCAACTATGTTACCTTCATCTACTCCTGTTGTGAGGTGGAAGAGAGTCACACCACCTTCTTTTTCGCCACGGATTAATTGCCAATTTATGGGAGAAGATCCCCTATCCTTTGGCAGAATTGAAGAATGAATTCCAAGTCGAATTTTTGCAACATCTAATACTTCCTGAGGTACTATCCGATGCCATCCAATGATAAAGAGGATATCCAAATTTGCTTTTTTTAATAAATCAACACTATCTGAATTTGCAACATTGGCTACATGAACTAACTGAAACCGGTATTCTTTTGATAGGTTATCAAGGCTTACTGAGGCAGAATATTTTATGGCTTTTTCTTGTTCTAGATCAAAGGCCAACATAACTTTGTCGCCATATTTAATGGAGCATTGACAGATTTTTTTTAAACAAAACCAGCTAATCTCATGACATCCAATAAAACCTATTCGCACCAATACATTTTTTGATTGGTCTATTTTAATAATCATTTTCAAAATTGAGTAAAACTCAAAGATTGAATAGAATAGTAAGAGGTCATTCTGCACGCACAAAAGGGCTTAATAGTCATAGTTAGAGGATTTATGTGATAAAATGGCCATTAGACCCAGCAGATCTAATAGGAAATCAAAAACTCTTGTTGTATGTGCTCACCCAGACGACGAGACCCTTGGATTAGGTGGAACATTAGCACTTGATGCTGCAAGCGGAAACGATATTTTTGTTATGGTTTTTTCACACGGACAATTTGGACGCGATATCACAAATGCGGGAATTAAAAAAAGACAGGATCAAGCAAAAAAAGCATGTTCAGTTTTAGGAGTAAGAGAAGTAAAGTTTCTTGATTATGAGGATGAAAAATTAGATACTATCCCTACTGTAGAACTTGCTTGTCAGATCGAAAAAAGCATAAGAAATTGGAAACCAGAAACAATATTTACACATTATTGGGGAGATCTTAATCAAGATCATAGAAGAGTTTTTGAAGCTACTTTAATCGCAGGCAGACCAACACCATCATCAAAAATAAACCGTTTTGTTTGTTTTGAAACACCATCATCAACTGAATGGGGCTACAATCCGAATAATTTTCATCCAAATTCATTTGTATGTATAGATTCTGTAATTAAAAAGAAAATTAATGCCCTAAAAATGCATGGTGATGAAATTTCTGATTATCCACACCCAAGATCAATAGACTCTATAATCAATAGATCAAAATACTGGGGATCTTCCGTAGGAGTAAAACATGCTGAAGCTTTTATGACGATAAGGGAAATTGTAAGATAATCATTATTTAAGATTAGAAACTACATATTCAATTTGTTTTGTTGTCATTTGAGGATAGATTGGCAGACACAGAACTTGATCTTTTAATGCATTAGAAACTGGAAATTGGTTCTTTTTGTGGTGGTATTTTTTTTGCATATATGACATAAGATGTAGGGGATGGTATTGAACGCTTGTTCCAATTCCTTTTTTATGTAATTTCAAAAAAAGTTCATCACGTGACATATGATAATCTTTTGTAACTTTTATCGTATAAAGATGATAAATGTGGTTTCTATCATTACGTGTCTGAGGAATGGTAAGGCCTTTTATTTTTTTAATAAATCTATCATATTTATTCGCTATTTTAATTCTCATATCATTTATTTTGTTAACACGAGAAATTTGTGAGAAGCCTAGTGCTGATCTTATCTCATCAAGCCTGTAATTGTATCCTAGTTCAACTACATCATATCTCCATGTTGCTTTGACCTCTCTTTCTGAGGGCATTATGTCCATACCTTGTGATTTCAGCATTTTGATTTTTCGTAGGGTTGAGGAGTTATTGGTTGATACCATACCTCCCTCACCGGTAGTAATTACTTTAGTAGGATAAAAACTGAAACAGCCACTATCACCTATGTTACCGCATTTCTTATTTTTGTAAGTAGAACCTAAGGCATGCGCACAATCTTCGATTATATGGAAACCATGTTTTTTTGACAGAAATAGGATTTCAGACATATCACATGCTTGACCTCCATAATGTACAACTATGACAGCTTTAGTTTTTCTAGTAATCTTTTCTTCTATTTCTTGTGGCTGGATGTTAAAAATCTCTGAATCAACATCTGCCAAGATTGGTTCGGCGCCACAGTAACTTACCGCATTTGCGGTTGCGGCAAAAGTAAATGTTGGTACTATAACTTCGTCGCCAGGACCTATATCCAAGGATCTTGCAGCAAGATGAAGTGCATGAGTTGCACTTCCAACGCCTAGAGCATACTTACAACCTATGAATGAACAGAATTTATTTTCAAATTTATGTAAAAAGGGACCGTTTGTGAGCCATCTTTGGTTTAATGATCTCAACACAAAATTTTTATCATTTTTAGAAATCCATGGAACAAAGTATGGTACTTTCATCAATAGTATCGAACTAGTGTACTAAATGAATTTAATGATGCATTTGATTTATTTGTAACAGATGTGGGTTTTTGTCCAACAGTTCCACCAGCGATTCATATTTAATGAATGAATTTGGCTTGTATAGTCTTGAAAAAATTTCCTTCATGAGGTCAAAATCTTCTTTATAATCAACCGTTAATCTCCAATGAGGTCTGGCTAGTTCTGCAGGAGCCAAAATATTTCTTACATCATACAAGTTTGGATTCTGAATTATATATCGTGTGACATGTTCCCGATCTAAAGGATCCGAGAGATTCTCATATAGTTGCTTGAGAATTTTGAATTTTATTCCTTCACCTGAAGAATAACCATAAGGAAATGTTCTATGTAACATATTTGATGCATAATCACATCCTGTGCTTTTGCATATATGAATTACTTCATCCACTAAAAGTGGATCAACTAGTGGATCATCAGCTGTAGATCTTACTACTATATCGCTTTTGAAAAGAGTACCGCACATGTAGAAACGGTCAAGGACATCTGACGAGCTTCCCCTAAAACATTCAATTCCTAACCGTTTTGTTTCTTTTTCAATCACATTATCCTCAGGTAAGGTGGTAGTTGCAATTACAATGTTATCAGTCAATTTTGAGAATTTAAAGAAATCAACAATGTGTTCAAGAATCGATTTGTTATTTAATTTCAGTAAAACTTTTCTTGGTAATCGACCTGAAGCCATTCTTGCTTGGATGATTGATGTTACTTTCAATATAAGGTTTGTAATAACGCAATTAATAAGAATAATTACATAACAAAATCTACTTGGATAAGGTTTTTCAAGGATATTTTCTCGTTTTAACCCATAACAATTATTTGAAATTGCTTAATTTTGATACCAATATTGCATTTTCCTTAAGAAAACATGGGATATCATTGATAATTGGGTATGCGTAACCATCATCCTTACAATACCAACATTCTTTGTATCTATGAAGTGGTTTGTGACTAATCGGAGAAATAAAGATATTTTTTTGTATATGTTTCAAGATTTTTTTCTTATTTTTCTGTACAATTATTATTGCATTTTCATTGGTTGGCATAGAATACCCAAATAACTCATGAGCGATAATGGGAAATCCTAATCGTTTTATTATTCTAGGTATATTTCTACAATAACCATGCTTTTCTATGTGTTTTTTAGTAGCAACAGATCCTAATTCATAACTTGGTTCGATCAGAACTAGATAATTTCTTGTTACACGAAGTAATTCGCTTAGAATTGTTTCTTCTCTACCATGATTTGGCTCAATTGCATGAAATGTGTAAGTAAGATCAATCGAATTATCTTCTAATGGAATATCACTAAGTTCAGAACAAAATAGTGTAAGTTTTTTTTTTTGTAGCTTAGAAAGATATTTTTTAGCATATAATAATCGACTTAGTGAAATATCAAAACCAAAGAATGTGGATGTTTTTGAAAGTCCAGAATTTATAACATAGTATAATGTGTTTGCCTCACCCACTCCAGCTTCAAGGACTGTTTGAGCATCAAATTTAGAAATAATTCTTGAAATTTTTGCTCCTATTTTTTGTCTGGTTTTTCTAAACTCTACATCTTTTAATTTTTCTAAATAGCTACCTGCTTGTAGATCATATGAGTATGAGATTATCTCTGGGGAGTTCAAGTCTATATTATTTTTAGTTCTTAAATATTTCATGATATTTTGTTTTTTTTTATAGAGGGCCCTTATCCTTTGAATCTCTTTGTAATCCAACATAAGATCTTCATAACTCTTTCAAATACTATATTTATATCTCTTCAAATTTTTATTTAGTGAACTGAAAATGGTATTATTAGATTTTATTTCATGAGGGTTGAGATATCTTTTTAAGATATGCAATAAAGAAAAAGTAAAAAATGAAACCACGATCAAAATTACAACAAACTTTGAGAAAAGTGCTAAAAAATAAAACAATACTAATTACTGGGGGTGCTGGAAGTATTGGCTCATATCTTACTAAAAAACTTCTTACTTATCCTATCCAGTCTGTAAGAATTTTGGATATTGATGAACATGCATTATTTAGTTTAAAGCGATCTACGAAAGATACCAGAGTCAGATTCCTGTTAGGAAGTATATTAGATCAGGAAAGAATCGAGATGGCAGGATCTGGTGCAGACATAATAATCCACACAGCTGCGATAAAAAATATTGAGATATCAGAATTCAATCCGATTGAGACAATCAATACAAATGTGAACGGTACTGTAAATATGATAAAAATGGTCATCAGAACCAAACCAGAAATATTTCTAAACATAAGTACCGATAAAGCTGTAGAGCCATCTACATTATACGGAGTTACAAAACAATTAAGTGAGAAGCTTGTGAGTTGGGCAGGTTCTCATATAACGAATACTAGATTTGCATCGGTACGTATTGGTAATGTTATAGAAACACGAGGCAATGTTTTTGAGGTTTGGGATAAAGAGTCAAAAAATATGCAGCCACTATCCATCACTGAACCAACAATGAAAAGATATTTCTTCAACATTGAGGAGGCAGCTAATTTCATTCTTTATTGTTTATCATTAAGTGGAAGGGGAGAAGTTTTTGTTCCAAAAATGAAATTATATAATGTAAAAGAAATGGCGTCTAGAATTTCAAAAAATCATAGAATTGTAGGAAGGAGACAAGGGGAAAAAATTGAAGAGATCCTTCTTACTGCGGATGAGAGAAGGAAAGCCACAGAAAAAAATGATATGTGGATAATTAGGTAATATACCATAGCACTAACGTCTAGTTCATCTTTTTTAGATATTCACTAGCTATTTTTTCGAATGTGGGTTTGAAATTATCCATGAATGATTTTAGTTGCTCTTCTGTAATCTTTATTTGTTTTAGATAACCAACGTTGTAATTAAAATATGACGCAACTTCGAATGAATATTTTTCACTTGGAAATTCGAATGAATTTTCTTCAATGTAATCAATATACGTATTAAGTTCCAGTGGATCAACTTTTTTACTTAATGATGATCTAATTGCTATTGGCAAATCTTCAATGTTTTGTAGTATATGAATTGACGGGACTGATGAGTAACCCACATCTTCCTTGAAAACAATTGATGGTTTTCCATAGAAAGTTGCCTCAAGGCTAGTTGTTCCTCTTATTGTTATTACAAGAGATGATTTTTTTATGATTTCTTCAGTGTTTAATGATGGGTGTATCATTACTACATTAGGTAGATCCATAATTTCCTTATAGAATGCTTTTGGTCTCCATCCTAAAGTTTCCATCACAGGATGTTCTTTTACACATAGTCTGTAACCGACTGGTAAGGATTTGGCAATGTTACTGATGACGCTCATTTGATCAGAATAATATGGAGCGCCCATCAACAATACGCGTTCTGGTTCGAGATGAAGTGGAAAATAAACAAATGGCTGGTTTAATACATACGAGAAATTGTTTTTTATAAAAGCTGCTCTGTATTTCTTTTTGAGCAAATGTATTCTTGCGATTCCTTTTGTCAGTACATTTTTTTTTGTTCTTCCATAATACTTGTATTGCTTTGATTTTTCTAAATTTCTAAATAGAAATTGTAAAATAGCTTTGAACTTTTCAGGTTTAGAATTTTTATATCTTTTGTGTGATTTTTCTACTAGATAAAACTGCCCCGGTCTATTCGAATCAAGAAAGTTTCGTATTTCTTGCATTGTTCTTTGTTTAAGAGGATTATTATGCTTTTTTGTAATATCCTTTAGATCATAAATTGTACCATTAGCAATCATACATCTATTACCAAATCGTAATACTTCCAAACTAAGGACAGATATACCCATGGCAGAACAAATTTTTGAAATTAGATATTGATAATGTTGTGTTGATGCATTCATTAAAAGATATTTTGGTTTTATTTCTGTTAAGATCTCTTCAAAAAATCTACACTCTTGTTCGATTATTGATAAAATCTCATCATAATTAAATTTGTAATATGGATTGAATTTATTATAAAACAATCTATCTGTGTATGCAATACTCCATATGTTCACTTCATATTTTTTTTCAATTGAAGCTAGATAATCTAGATCTGGTTTTTTTTGACAAATGTGATCATAAAAATACCATATTTTTTCAAATTGAATTAATTTTTGATATTGAAAAAAATTCTTTAATGATTCATACGTATCGATAACTGCAAAAACTTTGAAATTTATATTTTGTAAATACTTTGTTATTCCATAATGCAAAAATCCATTATCAATCCAAACAAGAACGTTTTCAGTCAATAAGTTGATCACTAATTTATATAATAAATAGATATAAAGAGATATTTTCAGTCTATGATAGATATACGATATTTACCACAGTTTAGCTTTTCCTGCCATAATATGTGAATTGATTTTTACAACTTCCGGATGCGCATTCAAAAAGCTAATAATTTTTCTCATTGGTATTGGTTCTCCATTTTTACCGATTGATTCATAGATTAGTCTAGCTACTTGCAAGTCTTCTGGATTATCTACAGTCAATCGAAGATCTGACCTTTGTAATTCTTTTGTAGGTCTTGATTCATGGATTCGGAATTTTCTTTTGTTATCATAGATATACAATGACGCCAGTTCACTTCTATGTTTTTTGGAACCATGAAGATGTGAAGCTTCCAATGCTTTTGTGTTAATGATTTCATAGCCAGAACCTAAAGGAACTTCTTTCATTATAGAAAAGTCACATCTTCCTGAGATGTGTTTTTTTAGTAACGGATCAATGCCTTCCCAATAGATATATGGGCAATCAGGAGTATTTCGAAAAATAATATCAGCGTTTACATATTTTGCACCATCAATCAGTCGTTTCAATACGTCGACATCATCGCCCATGATATACTTTAGATTATGTTCTAAAGCAAAATTCACAAAGATCTCATTTCCTGGTTTTTCGCTGATAGCAAGAACTATTTCATTAATGATTTTTGATTTTTGAACTTGTTTTATGTATAATTCAAGTATTAAAAATTCTCCTACTCGTTGTAGTGGTTTAGCAAATAGTCGTTCTGAACCTACTCTACATGCTATGACCGCCGCAACTTTTGGCGTTTTTTTATCTAACATATCAGAAGTTAAAACAGCACCTTTTGCGATGTTTTTAGCTGCTATTCTTCCGTTATAATCATAAAAAAACACCGAATTTTGTTTTTTCTTGGTTCTTTTGAAGTTTAAGAGATCATCATGAAGTTTTGTTCCTTTTTTTATTGAGGTTTTGGCTATTGAATTTTTTTTGTGTATTAAACGGTATTTTAATTCATTCGCAACAAGTCCCAATGTTGATTTGCCAAGACACTTTTCTGTTATTCTTAACAAAGATACCATTTTTTTAAATTCTTCTGGATTCAGAGCAGAATAATAATCCAAACCTTTTTTTGATCTATCTAGAGTTAGGTGTTTTTCTATTACAACCGCTCCAAGACTTGTTCCAAACAAAGGTATCAATAACGCCATTTGTGAATTTCCTGCTACATGATCCATCACTCCAACTGGCAAACCAAATTTAGTTTTAAGAGATTGAATTCGTGACAGATTTAGATCACCTATTTGTGTTGGGTATCCTTGGAAACCATGCATCAAGACTATTTCTTTTGGAGTTTTTTTAATTATGGTAAGTGCATTGTCTATTTCATTTGGAAAGCATCCTGCCACAGATAGTAAGACGGGTTTATTCACACTACTTAGAAATTCAAGAATTTGTGGGTTGCTGATATCAGCTGAATGGATCTTATAGCCATCTATATTTAGTTTTGATATTTGTTTGGCACTTTCTAGTCCAAAAATATCAACAAAAACTTTAAGTTTTTGTGATTTGGTAAAATTAATTAACTCTTTCCATTCTTTAAAGCTCATTTCTAATCTCTTATACAAGTTATAATATTCGTGGTTTGGTTCTGCTAATTCATCAGCTGTAAATTTTTGAAATTTTATTGCATCAGCTTTTGCCTTTGAGGCAGCTTCAACAATTTTCTTTGCGGTTTGAATATCCCCTTCATGGCTATTTGCCATTTCAGCAATGACAAATGTTTTATTGGTAAATAGCCTCATTGCAGAGCTCATATCTATTCAGTATTTATTGAAATAGGTAAACGTAGTATATAATCACGGATAAAACCATTTTTCAATATGTTGAGCCTTTAATTATATGAGGTCATAATGGAAATACATAGTAAAATGGAATACAATTTCAATTTATGGGATGACTATACAGATGAGAATGAAAAATCCATCCAAACTGAATTATCCAAGTTCATCTATCATTTAACATTAGGTCTTGGGGCAAAAGAAGTTTTGGAGGCAGGCTGTAACATTGGAAACAACCTAAGTGGGTTTCCTTCTTACTTTGACGTCCATGGTATTGATATGAACAAAAAAGCATTAAACAGAGCAAGATTACGATATCCTACATTTCATTTTGATGAAGGTTCAATTGCCAAAATGCCATACAACGATTCCCAATTTGATCTAGTTTTTACTCGGGGAGTATTAATTCACATAAATCAGCACGATATACCATATGCAGTTAAAGAACTGCTTCGAGTTTCAAGAAAATGGATTATCAATTTGGAGTATTTTGGTGAAGATGGTCAAATGATAAAATGGAAACGAGGAGACAACTTATTGTGGTACCGAGATATGAAGAAATGGTGGAACAATACTGATATTGATATCATATCTGATGTTGATATTCCACAAGAGCTGGATACTGGTAAAACAAGACTAACTCTTGTAAGAAAGAAAAACTTTTCAGATTAAGAGGTATTTTATTTAACGATTTGGAATGACTGTTTAAAAGTTATTTACACAAATTTGTTGGTGAGTTCGATTATTTTGTCTACATCAGAATCAGTCAAATTCGGATGAGTTGGAAGTGATGTTATTCTTTGACCTGCTAAATCAGTGTTTTTTAGGCTTATTTTTTGTTTATAGTAACCCATTTTGTGTATTGGTGTGTAATGAATCCCAATCTCAACGTCGTTTTGAGCCATTTTTTTTATGAATCCATCTCTCTTTTTGACAAAAATCCAGTAGAAATGATATGAACATTCCTTGTTGAAGGGCATTTTTTTGTCAACATTCATTTCTCTTGAGTATCTCTTAGCTATTTCTTTACGCCGTTTGTTCATTTGGTCTAATTTTTGTAGTTGAGCTAAGCCAATCGCAGCAGAAAATTCATTCATGTAGTAATTCCATCCTAATTCATTTACTTCGTATGTAACTCCTTTTCTATTTGAAATCCCACACCAACGTCGTGATTTCAATAGATCGTAGAATTTTTTACTTCTATTACCTATTAAGGTGATGGCTCCACCTGTCGGCATTGCCAAATTTTTTACTGGATGAAAGCTAAAACATACTGCATCTCCATGACTTCCAATTTTTTTATTTTTGTAAGTTGCTCCAGCAGCATGCGCCGCATCTTCCACTAGAGATAGGTTGTGTTCATAACATAGTTCTTTAATCTCATTTATCTCACATGGCATACCAGCAAAGTGAACTGGTAAAATAACTCTGGTTTTTTTAGAAATTTCTTTTTTAATACTATTGGGATCAATACACATTGTATCTGGATCTACATCTACAAAAATTGGTTTACCTCCATTATAGACAACCGCGTGAGCTGTACTAACAAATGATAATGAGGGGAGTATTACCTCCTTATTTTGTATATCAAATAACGATAGAGCTAGATGTAAAGCAGCAGTTCCATTGTTCGTGGTAATACAGTAATCAGAGCCCACATATCCATTGAATTTAGTCTCAAATTCTCCTACCTTACCTGTTCCTGCACCAGATGCCCAAAAATGACTTTCTAGTACTTGTTTAATTATGAGCTTTTCTTCTTTGCCGATCACTGGATCAAAAAGTTTAATCTTATTTTTACCCATGTCGAAAATTGCCAGGCATCATTTCATAAGTGTATTGTATAAGTTTGAATCCTTGTTTTGTAAAGAATTTGATTGATTTCTTATTTTTTGGATTAATATTGGCAAGATATCTTTTCTTAGGATTTTTTTTGATTAGTAAATTCATAGCATATTTGCCAAGCCCATGCCCCTGATATCCTTTTTTAATATGTATTCCTATCTCGTTTCGTTTTGTTAGATAAATAGTACCAACTTTTTGATTTCTATAATTGACGATATACCATCTTGAGTATGGTTTGGAATTTACAAATTTTACATGTTCTCTGTAGATCGGCATTTTTTTATGAGAGATGTTTTCAATTGGTTTTCTTTCTCCTAGTAATTCATAGAGAAATTTGTGATCAGATCTTTTTACATTCTTTAATACAATTTGGGAAGATAGTACGTTCTTGTTGTTTTCCATTTAGGTGTTATCATAAGCAATTTTTTGTATGTTGTTAAATTTGTCTCGGATGAGATTACCATCTTTATCGGTTTTAAATAATGATTTATTTGTAAATTTGTCACAGATTTTAAGAAACTCTTGTTCCGTTAATTCAAATTCATTTAGAAATTCTTTGTAATATTTTGTAGGTATTTTGCCTTCATATTCTTTTACAAGCTTTAATGCTTCTTCTCTAGTTAGACGTTTGTTTCGAATATCGATTGAGGCGTGATCTGAGGCTCTACCGAATCCATATTTTAGAAATTTGAAATAATCGTGCATTCCTACGTACTTTGTATCTAGATTCTCATAGTTTGCATATGTACCTTCATTTGGCTCGTTTAATACATTAAATCCTAATTTTTTTACAACTTCGACTTGCGATCTTGCATCCCATTTCATATAATATCCAAGAAAGATTCCGGTAACTCCAACGCTTCGGATTTCTTCATCTGATGGATATAAGTACGGTTTTAAATCTTTGAGATCTATTCCATACTTTACCATATCTTGAGGTTTAATTTTATCTAAAAAATATCCACCATATTTTTCATTCCATTCCCTGTCAAGGTATTGTTTTGTACTGACTGCAGCAGGTCCTCCATACTCCATCTGAGGATTCTCACCCCATATTAAAAGGGGAATTTTATAAGCTACTGCAACTTGTACCGGAACAGTAAAAATTCCTATATGTTCTGGCCAAGCAGCATCACCTAATTCTTCCAGACCAAATTTTGCAAGTTTTTTGTAGACTGTCGGATTTGCTGTAAATTCGATACAATCTACTCCAAAATTTTTCAGATTTTCAATATTTTTTCTACCCACTTCAGTAAAATCACGAGGATGGAAACTTACTAAAAGCGGGTTTAATCCGAACATATTTTTTATTATATGAGTTTGAAAGTGGCTATCTTTTCCACCGCTAACAGGTATTATGCAATCATATCTACTCCCATTTTTGTTTCTGTATTGTTCTAAGATTTTTCCTAATTCCTTTTTTCGAGCAACCCAATCAATTTTTTCTTTTTCTTCTGCAGATAGGCAGGCATCACATATTCCATTAGCATTGAGATTTAGTTGTGGTTTAGTATCAGGATATACACATTTTTTACAATATTTCATAGTTCATTTTAATACTCTAGTTGGAGTATATTAATTTCATTATATCTACGTCGGAACCAAAATTAAAGTGTGAATGCATGAATTGTTTTCTTTTAATTGATTTTTCAGTTTCCAATAGATTTCCTTTTTTTATTGATAGTATAGTAGGAATTAGATTTTCAAGAGATATTGAAATTGCAACATCGTTCTCAATCATTTCTTTTTGAAAACCACCAAGAGAGAATGTAGCCCTACCAGCTACATTAACAAATATAACCGGTTTTTCAAAAATAGCTGCATCTAATCCCACAGTTGAGACAGTTGTAACTACTACATCACTAACTAAAAGATCTTCAATTAAACTTCCTTTACTTATAATAAAATTTTTAGAATCATATTTCTTCGTTAAACGATTGCTGATATCCTTATAATCTCCTGGATGAGGCCTCAATAATATTGTAATATCTGTATGATTTTGTAATCCTTTGAATAGATTATCCAGTAGAGCTTCATCTGGATTATTTTTTGAGTAATAAGATAATCGAAATGAGAGTGGAACCAGGATGATTTTTTTATCTTCAAAGCCATATTTTGTAACTAATGATTCTTTATTCATTATTTTTTTGAGACCATCTATATTGTAAAACGATGGATTACCCATTGATGCAACATTAGATGATGGGTAATGGCTTTTTTCAACTAAGATCTTCTTATAGTATTCACCAAAAACTAGCATAAGATCTGGAATTGGATTTCCTAATGGTTGTTTTTCGTTTCTGATTTCTTTATGACTATAATCTGGGTTTCCTTCATATAGGAAACCATGTTGTATTCCTATTGTTTTGATTCCAAATTTTTTTGACACTGCCTCAAAACATTTAGCATAAGGACCAGTCTCATATGCTTGTATGACTATCTTTGGTTTGGTTAGTTTCATGAATTTTTCTAGCTCTTCCATTAGCTGGAGAAAAGTTGGTACATACGGTTCAAGAAAAATTTGGTCAAACATTGGTCTCAGATATTCCCACAACAATGTTTTTTTGTAAACAAAAACCTCTTGCATGTCTAGTTTCTTGAATTCATCGTAGGCATTTTTTAGAGATCGCAGTTTTTCCTTTACCGAAGAAGATTTATTATTCTTTAACAAAACTTCGATTGGCATCCAATTAAATTCACTGTTTAGTCGTTCTTTTAATGAAGTCGTTTCTCCACGAAACGTATAATCAATATCAAAACAGAGTAATGGAATTTTATTTTTTTTCAATAAATCCAATATTGGTTGCATCGTAAATTCCTGTTTTTCTGTTGTACCGTTTTTGTAATTTGTCATAAAACGCCTATAACTACTAGGCGATGTAATGATTGTGTATTGTGATTCAGGATATGTAAATTTTTTATCAGAAAACAGCCGTAATCGCTGCTCTTGTTTTTTTCTTGTGATTTTTTTGTAGGCTGTATTTTTAAAATAATTTTTTACATGGTTTTTTATTAAGAATGAAATGTATTTTGTATGTGAGAATTCTAAAGTTATATCTTTCAATTGACATATTTGTTTGATTACAGAAATTTTGTCAAAATTATCATGTAATTTTATTTTGGTAATTTGATATTGTTCTAGTACTGTTATGAGGCGGTTTATGAAGAGCGTTATCTCATTAAATTTGGGGTATATTATAGGATGTACAAACCACCACAACGAAGTATTATTAACTGAAAACCACTCCATAATCTTCTTATTTCCAACAGTTTTGCTAGCAATTTCAGAAAATTCTATGTTTTCTTCATAATCGCCATATAATTCTAGATCATTCAAATCAAGCTCTAACAAATTTTTTGTATTTTTTTTCTCAGTTTTTTTTCCGTATAATGCTAATACAAACAATTAATTTCCTATATTTGCATACTAATTAAGATTCTTCTATAATATTATGATGAGTTGCTTTAGTAAGATTATTTAGTACTACTCAGAAAGGCTAATTATGTTTAAGGGAAAAAAAATATTGATTACAGGTGGTACTGGATCATTAGGTCAAGCACTGACAAAGTATTTGCTTAAAACCGATGTTGATACAGTCCGAATTTTTAGTAGGAACGAACATCAACAAATAATGATGGAAGAAAACCTAAAAGATGATCGCCTTAGATTCTTTATTGGTGATGTCAGAGATCTCCCTCGATTAACACGCGCATTTGAAGATATTGATATAGTTTTTCATGCAGCTGCTTTAAAACATGTACCAGTTGTAGAGTATAATCCATTTGAAGGAATCAAAACTAATGTCATTGGTTCACAGAACGTTATTGAAGCTTGTTTGGATGTAAATGTCGACATTGCTGTTGGTATTAGTACTGACAAATCAGTTGCTCCATTAAACACGTATGGCGCAACTAAATTGTTAATGGAAAAAATGTTTGTGACTGCTAACAATTATATCAATCCAGAAAAACATAGAACAAAATTCATTGCGTTGCGTTATGGTAATGTCTTAGGAAGTAGTGGATCGGTTGTCCCAAAGTTTATTCGACAAATACGTAATAAAGAAAAAATAACTATTACTGATCCGAAAATGACTAGATTTAGTATAACAATGAACGAAGCATTAGATTTCATTATTAAATCAACATTTGAGGGAAAAGGATCGGAAATCTTTGTTCCAAAACTTAAGGCATATACTATTACTGATTTAAAAGATACAATTAAAGAGCTTCTAGGTGGTACAGGAGAAGAAAAGGTTCCAATACGCCCAGGTGAAAAATTACATGAAACACTGATTGATTCTGATGAAATGAGAAACACATACGAAACCGATTCGAAGTATGTAATTGTGAATCCCCTTCTAGATTATCAAACAATAAAAAGTCGTTATTCAAAATGGAAAAAAGTAAACGAAACAAAGTCGTTTTCTTCTGATTCTGCGGAAAAAATTTCAAAAGAAGAGCTTAAAAAAAATATTCTAGCTACAGGTTTGATCTAGGCTAATTAATAAACATAACATAAATTAACGTCGCTAGAAGAGAAATTAAAAATGTCTTTATCAAGATTTGTGCTTCTTTTCTGGTACAAAAAAACTCAGGAATTCACAATAAAACACAACACGTTAGCAACTAATCGCTTCTTCAGATCATATAGGAGGCGGTGTATCAATTGCGTACAGTCAAAATGTAGTTCAAATTTTATTGTCCTTGAAGGACGAAAAATGCATGTAGATAAAGATGAATACCTTAAACTCTTGCTAGAACAGGACGGAATTATAACAAAATTTGTAAAAAAAGTGATTAAGAAAGGTGATGTTGTATTAGATCTAGGTGCCAATATAGGATACTGGACGTGTTTATTGGCTGAACTTGTTGGAGATAAAGGCCATGTGTATGCATTTGAACCGGAGCCCAATAACTTTCAATTACTAAAAAAAAATGTGGAAATAAATAACTACAAAAATGTTACATTAGAACAGAAAGCCGTTTCAAATAAAACAGGAAAAACTAAGTTATTTATCTCGAATGTAAAGACTGATCACAGAATATACGATTGGTCAGGACACCAAGACTCGATTGAAGTTGATGTAGTTAGATTAGATGATTACTTCAAAGGTAAAGAAATAACCATTAATTATATTAAAAGTAATTTACAGGGATCTGATTTTGCAGCTGTACAAGGGATGTTATCACTGATAAAACGAATCAAAAATCTAAAGATGATAGTTGAATACCATCCCGACACAATATTGGAATTTGGATCTGACCCTAAAGAATTCATAGAGATTCTCATAAATGAAGGATTCCGCTTATATGATGTCGGGAGCTGTAAAATGGAACCTATTGAACCCAATGAAATATTCAAAAAATATGTACTTAGAAGAAATCTTGGAACTAGCTTTTTATGCATAAGATAAGCTGTGATTCAAGATTATTCGATGTAAAAGACGCTATTTTTTAAATAAGACAGCAAAGAATGAGATACTACTCTTCTGTAGTGTTAATCATATCTGGACCTACGTGCATTACTTCTTTAAACCAATTTGGCGATAACGGATCCCTTGATGAACGGAATAGGAATTGAATTATGTCTCTTGTAGTCTGCGGATTTCCTGCTCTGTGAAGACATGTAGTTGTATTTGCAAAGACTGCACTTCCTGGCGGACCAATAAATTTAACAACATATTTTGGATCTTCTATCACTTCCATAGGCACCCCATAATCTTCCCTATGACCAAAATTCAACTTCATAAGATCTTTTGTCCTAGGAATTGATTGTAGATGGAATGGCCCATCATTTTCTGTGACCTTGGCCATGTTAATAAAAAGTTTAAGACGATCTGTTTTACGATTATCGCAATGCCAGCGATTTGAGATTAAGTCTTTGTCCATTATTTCTTGAGAAATATGGTATGTACGCCATAGATCGATGCGTACCACTTGGAAGTTACTGCCATAATACTGTTTGACGATTTCAATTACATCATCCATAATCAGAGCCGAAAGTTCTGGAATGTTAAGATGAGCATCAATAATTTGTCGCTTGTGGTATTTCCCATCGTGTTGACCTGAACCAAAAGAAAATCTATCATCTTCAATCATCTTTTCATATTTTGTTCGAATTTTATCAATTAGGGATTTATCATAATTGAAGTTTAATTTCATGTAGCCATTTGTCCTAAATTGTTGAATAACTGGATCATGTGATTTCACATTGAATTGATTGTTTTTTAAGAGATTAATAGTTCCGTTAAGATTGTGTTTCATACCTACGGTATTACCAAAAATTGCTTTTCCCGCAGATTGGTCAATTTTATGATAAGTGCCTTTAATAGCTTTCTCTGGGTTTTTTATGGCTCTCTTTATTTTTGATCCAAAACCCATAATTCTTTCTTTCATGTAGATTAATAAAAATATTATTAAAACTACAGAGATTATTCTTTTTATGTATAGATTAAAGATTTGTTTTCTATTTTTCTAATTTTTGTTATAGTTTTCATAACTACTTATTAACGCCTACTTAAAAGAAGCTTCAAACGGTGATAATTGAGTGAGTAATATTAGACTGACCTATTCAGGTTTGCTTTCTTTTCTTCTCACAATAGTAAGTATATTCACTGGTTTGGTATTTGTTACGATTGTAACAAGAAGGTTAGATCAGACCCACTTTGCAATGTGGAGTTTAATCGGTGGCATTATAACATACTCAATGGCATTCTCTCCAATATCTAACTATTGGCTTGCTCGTCATATTGCGAGGGGTGAAAAAGAATCAGTTACAGGAATATTTAGCGCCATAATTTTTTCTATTGCAGCCATAGGCGTTTATTTTATTGCAACATTAATTCTTT
>Ga0209324_10000930_pt1 | contig 20250 bp, 16 predicted proteins | sample Rifsed19ft3_FD_184015 | JGI IMG/M metagenome (GOLD analysis project Ga0209324, IMG submission 184015) | Soil microbial communities from Rifle, Colorado, USA - sediment 19ft 3 (version 2) | ecosystem: Environmental > Terrestrial > Deep subsurface > Rock core/Sediment | place: Rifle, Colorado...
CGTAGTCGCGTCGACCCAGCGGTCGCACAGGCAATGGGTGGCGACTCCGCGCGCGACGCGACTACGGGCAGGTATTATTGGACCCGCCTCGTGGAAGCGACGGACGGTCAGCGCACGGCTATCCCTGCCGAGTTCCAGCTCGGCACGGCGCAACGCCGGCAGGCTTGCCAGATCGGCAACGTGCTGTTTTTGGCTGGCGCGATACCTCTCTCGTTCGACGGACGCCAGATTGTGGAGAGCGGGTTCACGGAGCGACCCGTATTCGTGAGCTCCACGCCGTCGGCTTCGGTTGCCGCGCTGATCCCCGGCGCGGAGTACGATTACGTGGCGGTCTACAAATGGAGCAACGCCCAGAACGAGTCGGCGCTGTCAGCTCTCAGCGAGATCCAGACGGTCACGATGGGCGCGACCGACACGATCGTCACGCATCTGATTTACGCGCCGCACACGCTGCGCAGCGACGTCAACACGGGCAGCACGGCCACGGTTCTGCTCTACCGCACCGACGTCATCCAAGAGCTGACCACGGCTGAGCTATTCAGCTCGCGGGACTTCATCAGCACACCAGCGGCCGACGGCGATTTCAACGCGCTGACGCTCCAGCTCAGCGTCGACGGCGGGGGGACGCAGACCGTCACTTTCGACGCGACCGATTCGACGATTGCCGAGATCGTTGCCGAGATCAACGCCGACACGACGGGACTCACAGCGAGCGCGGTCGGCAACACTTTCAAGATCGTGTCCGACACGGAAGGCTCGGGCGGGTCTCTGCTCATCATCGGCGGGACGGCCACGGCAGCTGGCGTCGGCTTCATCGGGCTCGTCGCAGGGCAGGGCGACTCGGGCACGACCACGAATGCGAAGGGCACGGTGTTCCGCTTGGTTGGCGAGGCGACTGTGCCCATCGCCAATGAGTACGGGCAGTCGGTGGAGATCGTCGACAGCACGTCCGACACGACGATTCTCACGCGCGAGCCCGTCTACACGCAGGGCGAGCGCGGAGCATTGAGCGGGATTCTGCCGCACGAAGCGCCGCCAGCTTGCGAGTTTTGCGCCACTGTCGGCTCGCGCGTGTTCATCGGCGGCCTGGACGACCGCTCCGCAGTTGCAATCAGCAAGGCGCTTTTCCCCACGGAATCGGTCGCTTTCTCCAACTCTTTTGCGTTCACTGCGCGAGTCGAGGGCGACGTCACAGCCGTCGGGGGACTCGACGGGAACCCCGTCGCGTTCACGGCCGATGCGATCTTCGTGTTCAGCCGACAGCTCCCCGACGACAACGGCGACAACGGTCAGCTTGGGCCCCCGCAACGCCTTCCGAGCGAGGGCGGGTGCGACAACCCGCATTCGATTCTGGAGACGAGCCACGGCCTGTTCTACCAGGCTCGCGACACGAAGCTGATGCTCTTGCCGCGTGGCGGATCGGCGCCAATCTGGGCGGGGAAGCCCATCCAAGACACACTCACTGCCTTCCCCGACATCACGGGCGCTGCGTACTGCGACGAGGACCATACCGCGTGTTTCACGGCGCGCAACGCAGCCGGAACGGCATCCGTCATCATCGTGTTCGACCTGCGAATCGGCGCTTGGTACCTCGACACTTTCGCGAGCGCGCAAGTCATGCTCGCGTGCGCCGACTACCTCGGAAGGCTGGCGTACATCGACACGAACGCCGTCAGGCTGCAGAGCGCGAGCCTGATTCCCGCCGCTTTCATCGCCTACAACGCTAAAACGGGCTCGATCACTGCTTTCGGCGCCAACGGCTGGGGCAAGCTCCCGAGCATCAGCGTGGCGGGCGAGTTCCGAGGTCGATGCGTCGTGACACTGCTCATCAGCTACGATGACGGCGTGACCTTCACGACGCTTTCGGCCAAAACGCTGAACGCCACGACGGGCGGCGCCGGAAACAACGGGTTCGTCGCTGGCGAATCGTTCACGATCTCCTGGTTCCCAGCCCGTCGCAAGGGGGACACGTTCGTGTTAGACTTCCGCGTGACAGCGGATGCCGGCAACGCATCTGCAGGCGTCATCTTGAACGCCTACACGCTGGAGCTGGACGGGCCGCCGCAAAAGGGCCGCGTGCGGCTCGCGATCGCAGAAAGGGGCTGACATGCCACAGGAATACCTCGACTTTCTCGGAGAAACCCCAGACGACCACGTCAACCCTTCGAGCGCGAATCCCGTCCTTGCCCCTCGCAAGCGGGCCACGTCGCCAGACGGACTCACCTACCTGGACGATGGGAGCCCGACCCCGCTCTATTTCATGCGCCAGCAGGGCGTGCAGGCTTCGGGTGCCGGGCGGCCCGCCCCGTTGCCGTACACCGATCCCGCGAATGAGTGGCTCACGCAAGCCGCCGCTGGCCGCGTCGACGCGAACGGCAATCGGGTGGAGCAGGGAGACCCGCGCAAGCTCTTGTCGGCGACCGGCGGGGCAGTGCCCGCGTCCGGAATCCCTCTCAGCGGGGGGTTGGTCGGCACGCTCGACCCTGCTCGCCAGCAGCGCGTTGGCGAAACGCCCATGTTCAGCGTCTCGGCTGCGCCGCGGGTTAACAAAGGCGATCCGAATTTCAGCGCCGCTGGCGTGCCGTACACTCTCAGCGCGGGAGACCCTTCCCAGGTCCCCGGAGCTCGAATCGGCACGCAACCCGAAGCCGCCGCTGGAAACGCTCGCTACGCCGCGCAAGCGGTCGGAATGCTCCCCTACGCGCCCGGGGCCGCGCTGCCCGCGCCTGAGCGCCCGACTCTTGGCGGCCCGAATCGCTCGGAAGCGGTCGACGCGGACATTCGCGCATTCCTCGCCCAAGAGCAGAATGACGATGGCCCGAGCGAGGCCGAGGCGCTGCTCATGAAGGCGACTGACCGTATTCAGGCGCAGACGCTCGGCACGGCCGCCGGGGCTCGTGGCGGGGCAGCTGCTCGCGAGAGGGCGCAGCGCGGGGCTCAGTCCGCCAACGTCGCGCTTGGCTCGCAGGCGACTCAGGACCTCGCAGCGCTGCGCGCTCGTGAGGAGCAGAGCAACCGGGCCCGCCAGCTCGCAATCATGAATCTGCTCGCGGGCAACGCGCAAGCGGGCGACCAAAACGCGCTTGGCTGGGGCGGAGTCGGCGCGAGCCTGTACGGTACGGACGTTGGTGCTCAGTCGGGCCGCTACGACACGGATGCGAACAACGCAACGCGGATGGCAGTTGCGAAGCTGCCGCCCGATCGCGGAGAGACGTTCGTGGAACAGTGGAACCGTGACAAGGCCGGCACGATCGCCGATCTTCTTTTCGCAGCATTTAGGTGATCATGGCGCTGACTTTCGAGGACGACCCGAACGACCCGACGATGACCTACGCGGTCGATGCCGAGCAGGGCTTGCGCCGGCTCGTTTACGACCCAAATCGTGAGTTGCGCGACGGCATGGCGAGTATGGGCGACAACGCCGGGCGCCTGAAGGGTCAGAACATGACCGTGCCGGCGCTCGACCAGTACGACGCTGAGGGCTCTTCGGCGGGCGCACAGCCAATCGAGCACATCCCCCCTCCCGAGGCCGCTCCGACTGCGCCAGCAGCGGCGTCGTGGCAAGCCGCGCAACGGGGCGCCCCTCCGATGAGCGCGCCGGCGGGTCCCAGCGCCGCGCCAATGCCTCCACTGCCCCCCGGAACGGAGCTGAAAGGCGCGACCTACAAGCCCGGAGAGCCCGGCATCCCGTACGACCAGGAATCCGCCGATCAACGCGCCGAGCAGTCGCTCGACCAAAAGCTCCAAGTGCAAGCGCAGCTCGACCGCGAGTCAAACTTGCGCGCCCAGCAGACCGTTGCGATGAGCGAGGAGATCCGCAAGCGCGAAGCCGACGCGAAGATCCAATCGGCAAAGGCCGACCGCTACGGCAAAGAGCTGGACGATGTCGTGAAGCGCGAGATCGACCCGGACCGTCTCGCGAAAAGCGAGGGCTTCGGCGGGGCTCTGCTCGGCATCTTCGGGGCTCTTGCTGCGACGGTCAGCACCCACCGCGCAGAGAACGTGCCGGCCTACTTTGCTGCCATGGATCGGCGAATCGAGCGGGACATCGCTGCGCAAAAGGAGCAAAAAGGCTCAGCCATTTCGAACCTGACGCAAAAACTCGGCTCCGCGCAGCAAGCAGCCGATCACTATCGGGCGACCGCGTATCAACTGGGATCCGATCGCTTCAAGGCGCTGCTCGAGGGCTCCGCAAAGTCCGCCGAGTATGAGGGCGTCCTCATGCAAATGGACGAAAAGCGCATGGCTTACGAGCAGGCCGCGAAAGCCGCGAGTTTTGGCAAGCCGGGCCGCTGGGAGGATCTGAAGTTCGAGGCGAAGAAGCCCGTTGGCGGGCCCGCGGCGCTGACTGGCGAGGAAAAGCAGGCTCAGGCTCTCGCGGCGTTGCCGCCCGGCGCTGAGAAGTACCAGCAGGAAGAGCTGGCCAAGCTTGCGACGCTGCAAGGCATGAAGCCGGAACAGGTGCGGAACGAATGGGACAAGTGGAACGGTGAGCACGGCAAAAACGCCAGCGTGCGCCAGACGCTTGCCGATGTGCGAGCCGTTATCGAGCCGGCGAAGGGCAGCAACGACGTCGCGGGCGCCGGCCTGATCGCGAAGAACCTGCCGCAATGGTTGTTGACCGCGGAAGGCCGCAACGTGCAGAGCAAACTCGGCATGATGGAAGCTTTCCTACTTCACGATCTCAGCGGCGCCGCCGTCTCCCCCGAGGAGCTCGCGCGCATTCACAAGGTGATCGAAGGAACGGGAACATACGACGATCTGAAAGCTGGTCTGGACACGGTCGAGCGCGCAACAACCGCCATGAATAAGCACCTAGACCTGACCAACCGTTCGTTTGCTCGCGTGCGGAACGAAACGGAAAAGATGGTTGCCCGTGAAACCGCCGCAAGTGACTCCAGTAAGGCGGCCCAAGACGCGCGTAACGGTAAGGGCAAGCCGGAACCCGGAGCGTCTGCCCCCAAGCCTCGTGTTTCGCAGGCGCGTTCCACGTCAGCCATGCTCGGGATCGAAGAGGAAAAGCCAGCGATCACGCCTGAACAGGCGCAGCGCGAAGTGGAACGACGACAGCTCGAAAGGTTCCTGCGCTGATGCCTGAGCTGGAGCTAGGCGAGAGCAACTACATCCTACGCAACCCAGCGTCTGGAGAGCTGCGTTCCGTGCCGGGCGCCGAAGCCGACGAGATCGCGGCGAAGGAAGGGCTGGAGTATGCGACTCCCGAGCAGATTGAGAAATTCAATTTGGGCGAGCGCCGAGGCGGAGCGGGCCAGGTTGCGCTGGGGCTCGCTGAGACGGCCGTCAGGCAAGCCACGCTCGGCACTGTCCCATCGCTATCGGGCGACACCGAGGCGGCGCGTGAACGGGCGCAGTACACGGGGCGTGAGCTCCCAACGTCGACGGCGATTGCCGGCATCGCGCCGAGCATTGCGATCTCGGCTGCTCTGCCCGCGGTGGGCATCGCCGGCAGGGGTCTCGTGGCGGCCGAGGCCGCTTGGGGCGGCTACGCGGGTGTCGGTGAGGCTGCCGACCAGGCGTTCCGCCACGACCAGGAGTTGTCCGCCGAAGCGGCGCTCGGCTCATTTGCCGGCGGCTTTCTGCTCGGCGGGCTCGGCACGGCCGCTGCGCAAAAGCTTGGCGGGGCAGGCGCGGCGTACCGCAACCGTTTCACCGAAGCGTCCGGAGCGGCAGCGCGCAAAGCCGAAGCCGAGGCGTTCGAAGCCGCCGGGATTGCCCGCCCCGTTACCGGGTTGGCTGACGCGGTTAGAGACCCCGTGAAGGCCGCCGGCATGCGAAAGGTTGCCGACGATGCGCGGGTGCCCGTGCACGCGGAAGTCCAGGACGCTTTCCATGGTATGGGCGCCGCGGAAGACGCCCTTCGCGCCATGCGCGCGGATGCCCCCGAGGTCGTTGGCGACGTCGCTGCACAACGGGCGGCCGCTCGCGAAGTGATCGCTGGGGTGCGCGCGGAGCTCGAACCCATTGCCGACGAATCCGTGCGCGGGCTCGCGTATCGCTCAATGGAAGCGCTGGATGCTGCGCAATCGCCTACCCACATCTACCGCGTGGTCAAGAGCACGCGCGAAGCGCTCGAGCAAGCGCTCGATGCGAGCGCCGACCCGGCATCAGCCAAGGTTCTGAAGAACTGGGCAGAGAAGGCGCGCAAGCTCGAGCAAGACGCTGACCTCTTCGGAGCCCCGGCGGAAGGCGCCGCGCAGCTCCGCGCTCGCTTTGATGACCTGGCCGAAGCGCGAGCCAAGGTCAACGCCGCGCTCGCCAACGACGACTACATGCGCACGGTCGGCACCTCGCAGGCGAAAGCCACGGATGACGTGCTGGACGGCTACACGGAGCGCTTGGCCTCGATTCTGGACAACTTCGACACGCCCGAGGCGAAGCTTGGGTCCGACGCGGTCAAGCGATGGCAGGCGCTGCGCGACGGCGACCTGCGCAAGGTAGCGGCCGGCAACCAAGCTGACGCTTTGGGCGATTCCGTGGGCAAGGGCGCCCCTGCAGACCCCATGCGTGAGATTCTGGGGGACGTGGCTGGCGAAGTAGCCGAAACAGCGGTCGAAAGCATGATGCCCGGCGCGGGCCTGATCCGGAAGGCATGGAAGTACCGCAAGCACATCGCTCAACTCGCGGGCTTCGCGCGCGAGAACGCGGAAGGCGCCGCGAAAGGGCTAGTCGGCGGCAAGTCCGCGGCGTTTCAGCGTGCGCAAAAGATCATGGCGGGCCGCAAGGGCCAGAGCGGCGCGGTCGTGATCGGTGCCGACGCGACCAAAGCTCGGCGGGCACTGGCTGACGCCAAATACACCTATGAGTCGATGGTCCGCGACGTGCCGAGCGGCGACAAGCGCAAGTACGCCAGGGAGGCCATGACGCGGAACGGCGTGACCGGGATGACCACGGAGGATTTTGTCCGCGCTATCTCAGGCAAGCGAGCCAGCAAGCTCGATCTGCCAGACGAGGTGCTCTCGAAGATAGACGACGGCACGCTGTCGTCGGAGGCTCAGCAAAAGGCCATGGTGCTTTCGGGTGAGATGGCTGACGCCAAATACACTTATGAGTCGATGGTCCGCGACGTGCCGAGCGGCGACAAGCGCAAGTACGCCAGGGAGGCCATGACGCGGAACGGCGTCATGGGCATGGAGCCCGAAGACTTTATCCGGGCAATGGATGCCGCGAAGACGCGATCGGGCCAGGCTGGGTTCGTGGATGTGACCAAAAAAGGCTTGCAAGGCAAGCTGACACCCGTCGACACGCAAGCGATCAACAACGTGCTACCCCACCGGATGACTGACGAGCAGTTTGACAAGCTTGTCGCTGCCGACCGATTCCCCGGGACCGTGAAGACTTATCTGGAGTCGGACGAAAACACCGGGAAAGCGCTAGGTTTCTATGTGATCAATCGCTTCGACACTCCGGGAGCCGCGACGGTGGCGGATGCCGGAGCCATGGCGCTCAAATTCATGAAGCGGGGGAAAGCCACCGAAGTCGCGATCGATTCCATGTTCATCCCGGATGCCCTGGCCGGGAAAGGCGTAGGCCGGCAGATAATCAACGATTCTTTCGAGATCTACCGACAGACAGGCATCGGGCGCGTCCACGTCCCCGAGGCCGTGCAAGTGGGTCGATATCTGTGGCCTAAGATGGGATTCCGCCCCGCAAAAACGGCGGAGTCGCAAGCCGTTGCCGCTTTCATGGCAAGCGGAGGGCAGCGGGTCAAGTCGCTGCCGGAGATCGCCGGCGCGCCCGGTGGCAAGGCATGGCTGCTGTCGAATGATGGCCCATGGAACCGCAACTTGTCCGTCGCGATAAAGCCGGGCTCCCAAGAAGGCTGGGTTGCGCTCGATAAGTCCGATGAGGCTTTCGGTGATATGGCCAGGGCGCCATCAGACGGACCGGGAATCCGCGACATTCTCACGAGCCCCATCGGGCTGACCTCCGGCGTTGCTGTAGGCGTAGTAGGGTACGCAGCCGTCAAGCGCAGCCTGATGCTCGAGCAAGTCGCAGACGACCCCGTGAAGGCGTACGAGCAAGTGCGCGATGACATCAACCTTCTCGTTAAAGAGCCCGACCGACTCGCTGACATGCTGGCCGAGCAATTCGGCGACCTGCCCACCGAGGCGCCGGAGCTCTACATGGCACTTGCGGGCAAGGCTGCGCGAGCAGTCGGATTCCTTCGGGAGAAGCTTCCGCCGTCTTTCGAGTACAGCATCATGTACCCGAAGGGGCCCCCGCCGAGCCGAACGGACATCATGGAGCTTTCGCTGTACGTGCGCGGCGTGACCGAACCCCAAGCGGTGCTGGCGGGCATCGGAGATGGCTCGGCCATGCCCGAAGAGGTCGAGGCGTTCCGCGCTGTTTCCCCCGCATGGTTCGCTGAACTGCAACAGAGCACGATCACCGAGTGCCAGGTCGCGGCCGAGAATGGCGACGTGCTTCCGGGCTACCGTATCGCGCAACTCGAATCCCTGCTAGATCTGCCCGGCGGGCTCGACCCGAGCTTCTCCGATTCGATCGCGCAAATCGCCCAAACCGCCGAGCAGATCAAGGCGCAGACGCAGGAAGCGCCGAGCTACGTCCCACAACCAAAAGCCGGCGGGCGAATCGCCAGCGAAAGCCTAGAAAGAATATCCCCGTGAAACGATTCCACCTTCACGCCGTCTCCGGTCTTGTCGCGGCAAGCGCGGCCGACTCTGTCCTCTTCGCTTGGCGAAACCCGGGCGTCAATGTCCAGTGGATCGAGCGGATCCACGTCAAGTGGCGCACGACGACCGGCCCGACCGCGGCACAGGAGATCGCGATTCAGGCCAACTATTGCAGCCTTTTCGGGGTCAACTTCACTGATGGCTCGGACCTCAGCGACCCGGCGACGGCGGGAAACTACGCCGTCCGCAACACATCGCTGGACCTGCAGCGCGTGACCACGCTTTTGCAGACCCCCGTCAGCCAGCTCGCGAGCGGTAACGTGCGAATCGCGACGACGGCTGGTCTTACCGCTGGTGCCACCGCGCCGACTGTGGAGGCTCACCCATGGGCCTGGGACTCGTTCGCGGAACGCGCGGCGGCCGCGACTGTCCCGCTCGGCTTCGCAGAATTCATCTGGGAGCCACCCGTTGCTCGCATGGATCACGACGATCCGCAAAAGGGGTGCTGGCCGTTACGGCCCGACACGGGCTTCATTGTTCGCTTGCCGATCGCTACCGTAGTCATGGTGGGGCGAGTCTCGGTGGGCGTGGACTGGCTGGAATGACGTGCTCCGCTCGAGGCGCGTGTACATCGCGTTCTATTGGGATACTTCTCCTCCCGAACCCGAACCAGACGACGACATGACCCCCATCGGCGGAATCTACCTCAGCATCGCCAGCACCGATCCCGGTCTGCCCGTGGTCAGCGGCGGGCTCGGTTACGGCACGTGGGCGCGCATCGGTCACGGCCGCGTGCTCGTGGGGGTCGACGAGAACGACACGGATTTCGACGCTCCGGAGCTGCAGATCGGCACGAAGACCGTCACGCCGACAGGCTCGGTGTCAGCGCCCACGTTCACCGGTGACGCTCTCGGCGCGCATTCGCACGGCGCCGGGACTCTGGCGGCAAGCGCACCGACGTTTACCGGCGCGTCGTTCTCATCCGTCATCAACCACACGCATGCGGTCAACGTTACGGACGGCGGCCACAACCACACGCAGGACGCCCACAACCACACGCAGAACGCTCACCAGCACGGGCTGGCAGAGGGGCAGACTGACGGCGCCGGCACGTTCGTGGACCGCTCTAGCGCGGCCAGCGCAGCCGCTTCGGTGACCGACAACGCCACGGCCGTCAACCAAGCCGCCACGGCCACCAATCAGAGCGCCACGACCGGCATCAGCGCCACCACCAGCAACCCTGCCGGCGGAGTCGCCAGCATCACGCCTGCCGGGACGAATAGCGCCCCGGCAATCAGCGGCTCAACCGCAAGCGTCTCGGCGGGCACCCCTGCAGGCACGAACAGCGCCCCAACGTTCAGCGGAGCGGCCTCGAGCGTCGTCCAGCCATCACTGACCGTCTTCATGTGGGCCCGGACCGCCTGACGGCATCGGGTCGGCAACCACGACCCCCAGGAACGCCAAGATCTGTTCCCTCGCCTCGAGCACGCAAGCGGCGATGTCCCCCCGCGGCGCCCGGAGCTCTGCCAGGAAGGCTGCCCGCCGCTGCTCCTGGGGCAGCTTAGGAGGCGCAGTCTCGGTTTCAGCGGTCTTGCCACCCCACTCGGGCGATCGGCGCTCTAGGAGGGCCAAGGCGGCCTCCCAGCGGCCGTTCCGCGCGGCGCGCTCGATAACGGCTACCAGCGATTGGTTCCAATCGGCCTGGATGCCTTGAAACCGCACCGACAGCTCTTGCATGATCGCGGGACCGTCCGCGCGCATGCCCTCGCTGAGCCACCATTCCAGCAGCTCCGGCTTGACCCCGCATGCGAGCGCGCAATGGCGTTTGAAGCCGCCGACCGTTGCCGCCACGACCAGCTCTTCTAGGAGAGGTCGCGTCAGCTCGCTACGCCACTCGCGAATCGCCGGCTTGAATGTCGGCTCATCACGAGAGGCAGGCGGCGGTACGACGAGTTGCGCTGGCTCAGTGGGTCGCTTCATTCTCCGGCAGCGCTTCGGGCTTCGGGGTCCGCGAGCTCAACAGGACGTGGCGCCAATGGATCAAGGTATAGACGGCGCCCTGAACCATGAATCGCACGGGCGCAACGCTGGTGTCGTACATCACAAGGTCGCCGACGAGGTTCGGGGGTTCTTGCCACATGCCGTCCACGACGGCGCCGGGCCCGACCTGCACCACCTCTTCGACGACGGTCTTGGTTTGCTCCTTCGGCTTGCCGCGCTCATCGAAACGATCGCCACCCGAGACTTGCATGTCGATGCCTGGGTTCATGATCATGCTCTTGCCCATGATGAAACGGTGCGCGCGCTCTTCGTTCGGTTGGCAGATGAGGTAGGCCTGCAACGGGGCCATGCTGATGCCCTTGTTCACCTCGTCGATGTCGATCTTTGCCATGATGTTTTCCCAATTGAACAGGCTGAAGTTGTGGCCGGCAACGGTCGGCGTGTGGCTCCGGTGGAACAGGTTCGCAACCACGATATCGCCCTCTTTGATCGTGCACGGGTTGAGCGTTCCGCGCGAGACGTTGCCCGGACCTGCCGTCACCACCTCCAGCACGACGCAGCGATCGCGACGTCCGATCTCCTGGTCCGGTGCGACAAGCCCCGTGTCAGCGGAAAACGACCCACCGAAGACCGATTCCCAAGGGAACAGCCGGCACAAGACGTGCTGATGCTCGGCCGTCACTTCCACGATCTCGGGGCTCATACCTTCAGCCTCCCGCTGCGCACATCGGCCTTGATCGATTCGATGATAGCATCGTCGTCCATTTCGCCACTGCGCCACGCTTCCCCGTCTGGCGCTCGCGCGTCGGCCGCTCGTGCTCGCGGGGGTATTGCTGGCTGACGCCCTACCGGAGCAGGCGCCGGGGCAGGCTCGGAGCGAAGCCCGAGCGCTTGCGCTTCAGCCTTGCGCTCCGCAACCACGGCGTCCGCTGCTTCTCGATAGCCCATGGTGAAGTGGCCATCGGCGCCCTTGCCGCTCGACCGGATCGCGTCCAGCACGAGCGCCTTGAAGCCGCGGATCTTCGCAACCGGGTGCCGGGCGAGCTCAGTGGTCAGCGCCGCGTCGACACGTTGGCTTGCGGCCGCTTGCCGCTGCTCGCGCGTCTGCTCTTCGGTCTTCGTGCGGTTCTCCAGCTCTGCGATCTTCGCGGCTTGCTCCGCCAGCTGCTTGCGTAGCGCTTTCGTCGACGGGTCGGCGGCCACCTCGCCTTCGATGACCTTGCGCTGCGCGACGTCGTACGTGTCGCCCGTCAGCGCTTCGACGATCTTCACGAATTGCGCGAGGTCCCCGCTCTTGTACGCGCGACTCGCGGCCACGGCGGGCCCGAGCTCAGCGCGTGCGTCGTCAACCGCCTTGCGGAATTGCGACTCGGCGCGCTTCAGCGTGACGGCTTGCGCGGACAGGGCGCGCTTCTCAGCGCGGAACGCCTTCCACTTGGCGTCGTTCGCTTCAAAAAACTCCTTCGGTTTGCCCGTGGCTTTGGCCAGCTCGACCGGATCCCCGCTCTCGAAAGCAGCCGTGATCGCGGCAAGCGCGGCGGTCACATCGGCGTATTGCGGGCCTTCCGGCTGCGTGGCTTCGGCTTCGGCGGGCTCGGCTACGGTTGCCGCCGGCTTGCCTTTGGGCTTGGCAGGCGCCTTCCCGAGAGCCTCATCGAATTTGCCCGCGGCGTGCTCGGTTTTGAGCGACTCGATAATCGAATCGTCGTCCCCAAGCGTTTCGAATGACGCTGGCAGGGTCGGCGCGACGGCGCCCGTTACCGCTGGCGCGGTTGCCGCCGGAGCGGCGGTGGTTGCTTCTTCTGGCATTTGCTTACTCCGCGGCGATTGGTTGCGCTGCTGGCATGGGCGCCGCTTGCCCGCCAGCCGTTGCCTCGAGCTGTGCTCGCTCGAGGAGTTGTCGCTTCAAGTAGATGTCGCTTTGCGTGATGTAGCGCCGAAAGTAAAGCTCGCGGTTCGGGTCGAATTTCGGCGTCATGAGCACTTGCATGTAGCCCTCCAAGACCTGCACGATCGCGTTGGCGTGGTTCATCCAGGGCAACGGGCTCGTGTTTTCGATTTCGTCAAATTCGTCGTGCATCCAAGAGTCGATGGCCCGTTCGATCATGGTGTACTGCGTGTCCTGCGCTTTCGTCTCGCGCGGCAGATCGCCGGTCGCGATCACGCGCTGGTACGCCTCCGGGCTCAGCTCTTTTCGGCTCAGCATCTCATCGGCCATGCTGATTCGATCCGCTGGAGTGTTGCGCGCTTCGCTGACCGGGTAGACGCCCATCGTGAAGCTCTTGTTTTTCAGGTCCGCGATCTTCCCCTTGATCTTCTTCCGCGTGCCGTTGCCGGAATCCCACGTCGCGCCGAAAGACGGGTCGGTCTTGACCATGTCGTTGACGGCTCGCAGGTGCAGCGAGCCCAGATCCGTCGTGAGAAACTTCGTGTAGTCACGGCTGATGACGCTGAAAAGCTGCGTGAACATGTCGTTGACCGTGCGCACGGCGGCCGCTGCGACGATGCCCGGTTGCTTCTGCGCCGACATCTGAGCGGAGCTTATGCCGAGCGTCTCGTGGAAAGCTTGGATGTGCGCCTCGAGCAGCTGCATAACGGTTTGGTCGTATATCGGCGGCGTGTGCCACTGAGGCGGCTGCCCGCCGATCTCGCTGTTCCACCCGACTTGCATCACGTCTCGCACGTTCTTCATCAGCTCTTTGGGCGTCGCGCGGATGTCGTAGATCAGAAGGTTCTTCGGGACGAGCCGCTCGCCCTTGTCCATTGCCGCTAGGATCTGGTTGATGCGCTCTACGATGCGCATCCCGCGTTCCATGACCGGAATGCCGTAGAAGCCGCCCAGCGAGCGCCGCGCGTGCAGGAACGCGAACGGCGGCGTGTCGTGCTCGTAGTCGCCCTTTTGCAGGACCTCGCCACCCTTGATCGTAGCCAGGTAGCGCCCCGCCGTCTTGCCAAGCTTCAGGCGCCAGCCTTCCACGAGCTTGACCATGTAGCGCGTTTTTTCACCGTCCATGCCGCCCCGATCGGTCGGCAACGGCTCGCGCGCAGCCCAGATCGCTTGCTTCTGAGCGGGCTTGTCGAAGATGGCCATCAACCGATGAGCATCAAACCACGTGATCTCGCCATAGGTGAGCGGGTTCGAATACGTGCACTCGAAATGGTCAATGAACATGTCGAGCGTGTCGTGCAACTCGCAAACGATCTTGTCTTCGTCGTGGTACGGCAGGACCTTCACGGCGACGCTCCCCGTGACGCCAGCCGCGATTTTGAAGGCGTGCCGCCCCAGATCCCAAACGTCGTGGAATTTGCCTTGCTGACCGCGATAGAGCCCCTCCAGCAGGCGCGAGCTCCACACGGCTTGGATCTGGTCCTCCCACGTGCCGTCAGTCACTTCGATCATGGGCTTCGGCTCTTCGCGCCCGACGACTTTGGCCTGAAGCGTGTCGAGGCCCGAGGCGGCGTAATTCCACACGAGCGGGCAGGCGCCTGAGCCCGAGCCTATCCGCGCGGCCCCGCTCTGCTTGCCGTACGCCCACGCGCCGAACCCGGGCAACCCTAGCCCGTCCAGCACCGAAGCGTTGTAGCTGGCGGCTCCGCGCCGCACGGTGTTGTCGGCGTCAGCAGCCTCGCTCAATGCGTATAGGCTCTTCGCCCCGTCCTCTGGGCGTTGCAGGAACCAGAGGCTTTTTTCGGCGCTGACGAAGTCCATTTCCGACATGACCCGATCCTAGTGCGCGGCGCGAGTGGCACTATGTTTTGGATCGATGCATCCCGGACCCGCCCTAGACTACGCCTTGGAAGTCGGCGGAATCACGACGGAAAACGAGCTGGTTGCGAGCATGCACCCGAAGCAGCTCGCGTTTTTCACTGACCTCGCGAAAAGCAAGGTCCTGCTCGGCGGGCGGCAATCGGGCAAGACCTACGGCGTCGGGCTGTGGCTCATTGCCGACTGGCAAAAGCATCCGGGAAAAGCTGCGGTGTACATCACCAAAACCGCGACGAGCGCCGTTCGGCGCGTCTGGCCTATCCTGAAAGGCATCTGCAAACGCTTCAAAATCAAGGTCCGGATCAACAACAGCGACCTGACCCTGCAGTTCCCAAACGGTTATTCCGTGTGGGTCACGGGCTGCAAAGACAAGGGCGAAGCCGACAAGATTCGCGGTGAGGCCAGCGGCTTCGTCAAGATAGCGATCGACGAGCCGGCCACCTTTGCCGACGACACGCTCGAGTACCTCTGCACCGAGTGCGCGGACGCGACGCTGATGCAGACGAATGGCGATATCCTGCTCTGCGGGACGCCCGGGCCCATCCCGAAAGGCTTCTGGCACTCACTCTGCCATCACGAGGGCTGGTCGCGCCACACGTTCACTGCGCTGGACAATCCATTCCTCCCGAACGCCCGCCAGTACCTCGAGGACTTCAAGAAACGCTACGGGTACACCAACACGACCCCGAAGGTTTTGCGTGAGTTTTTCGCGCAGTGGGTCCTCGACACCGAAGCGCTGGTGTACCTCACGAGCCTGCAGGATTTTGTAGATTTCAACGGGTTTTTCGACCTGCCGACGAATCGCCCTCCGGACCTCACCACGATCGGGCTCGACCTCGGGTACGAGCCAGACCCTTGCGCGTTCGTCGTGGCTTCGAGCTGGATGGATCATTCAGAGATCTACATCCGACGCGCCTACACCGTCATGAATCTCACGCCTGACTTGATCGCTGGCGAGCTACGCAAATTGAAGCGGCAGTATGCGGCACACAAGGTGCTGGTCGACGCGGGGGGCGGCGGCAAAACTACGGCGATGGCCCTGCAACAGAGCTACGGCGTGATCGTCGAGCCGACCCCAAAAGGCCTGAAACGCCCGAAGATTGACCTGATGCGCGGCGCGATCAACTCACGCCGCGTGAAGGTGCACCTCGTCGACGCGCAAGAGCTGGTCAGCGAATACAAGACGATCCTCTGGGACGACGAAAAGGCAAACCATCACGAGCTGAGCGACGACCACAATGCCGACGCAGCCATTCAAGCGTGCCTGCCTCACGCGCAATTCGCGATCGATTTCGAGCCCGAGGTCAATCAGTGGGAGGGGCTCGACCCTGATAAGGTCAGGGCGTTTGAGGAGGCTGCCGAGCAACGGCCAGACTGACTCCCGGCGCCGTCACGACGAGCCCGCGGTGACGCCCTGGAACGCGGTAGAGCAGGCCTTCACGCTCGAGCGCCCGCACGGCGTCGTAGGCTCCGCCCGGGCTGCCCATGCCCATGGCGCGGCTCAACTCTGCAATCGACGGCGTGCAGCACGTCGCACGCCAGATCTGCAGAATCTTGTCGAGCACTTCCATCTGCCTTCGGGTCGCCACATCCCGAAGGATAGTGCGTCACCACTTTCCTCGGGTCGTGCAAAACCTCACCCAGGCTTGCGTGACGGCGTCGGCCAGCTCTTGATCCTCCGAGCGCTCATGCTGCGCGGCCAGGATGCGCAGCCTCGCCAGCAGCTCGGGTGAGAGCGCGGGTTGAGCCCCGGTCGCTTGCCGGGGCTCTCGCGGGGGCGGCGCGGGCTTGGTCAGAGCAGGAACCTGAACGCGCGGCTGCGCGCGTTGCAAAGGGCCATCTGCTCGGCAAACTTCCCTTCGGTGAGTCCCGGGTCGACGTTGCTACGCACGCAACGCCTGACATTGGCCATCAGCACTGCTCTGGCCGTGGCATCGTCAGTCTTGGTCTTGCTCTCGGCGAGCAGAGCAAGAGTCCCACCAATGAGCTGGTCCCTTAGAGAGATGGTAACGATGTCCGTACTGTTCACGTGGCTCATAGTGCTTTCTTCCCTTTCGGCGTCAGCCGAATTGTGCGCGCACTGCGCGGTTGACGGTCAACGAACCCCTTGCCGATGAGGCTCGAAACATGCGTGATCGCGCCGATTCCTGGGATGCCCATGGCCTCGGAGATCTCGGCGTAGGTCGGCGGGAATCCCATGAAGCGTGTCAGTCGGTCGATCGCTATCAGGCAATCGTCCTGTAGCCCGGTCAGCTCGCTGCTCCGCTCGCGCTTCTTTACTTTCTTCATGGGGTGGTTTCTAGCACGCTGTCGCTCTCATCGGAAGCGAGAGGCAGCCCGATGAGCGCGCTCGTGTACCATTCCCAGCAGCCTTTCATGACCGCTGTTTTGGTGCACATCTCCTGCGGTTTCCCGTCCCAATTCTCCTTATTTTGGCCGAAGAGGCCTGCCTTCCGCGCTCGTTCGATCGTGTACTCGTACTCCATGAGCCCGTGCACGCGGTGCTTCGTTTCGCAGACGGCTCGCGTCGCGTCAGCGCTCTTGACTCGGATCCATTCGCAGTCCGGGTGCCGCTCAGCAAGCGTCTTCACGAGGCGCCATCCGGCGTAAGGCTTGCCCTTGACGTCGTGAAATCCGTTGAGCGCTTGCATCATCGACAAGCCAAGCTCCCTGCCCGTTGCTATGATGTTAAAAACGGCCCCTTCCGTAAGCCCAAAGTGCCCATATTTTCGGGAATTGAAGAGCACTTTCGCGATCACGATCGCCTCTCCAGCGCTGCGCGGCTGAAGCGCCAGGTTCCACTCTTGCGTGTTCGGCGGGATGACGGCTAGCGCCGAGCTCTTGGCTTTGCCGTCGAATTCGCCCGCTTCGATCCGCTCCTCTGGCGATGCCTTTGGCGGCTTCGCCGGCTTCGGGGGCTCGGTGAACACCGCTTCCGTGACGGCGGGCATTGCCTTGACTTCGCTGGCCATGGGCGGTCCACCGCGGAACTTCTCGCCAGCCTTGTCGAGGATGGCTTCGCGCTTGCGCTGCTCGTCTTGCTCGAGCAGGAAGGCTTTCGCGTTGGGGTCCGGAAGCGGGCGCGGCGCGGGCACCAGCGGAGGCTTGACTCGCCAAAGCTCCGTGCCTGGACGCTTGTGCTCGTGCGTCGCTGGCCCCATCGGCTTGCCGCTGCGCACGTTGAATTCGGCCACGTTCTTGTCAGCTAGCGCGCAATCCTCGTGCAGGTCGCAGCTCTTGTTCGGCGTGCCGAACGGCACGAAGCCCGCGACGCCCTTGCCGAGCTCATTCGCCAGCCGTTGCCCGTTGTCGTCGTTCGCGGTCATCTCCCCAGTCATCAGCGCAGCCTCTTGCTCGAGCTCCTCTTGCGTGGGCATTGACGGTCCCTCGTACGCATCGCCCTGCTCTTCGGGCGCGTCGTCGACAAGCTTCACCGCTTCGCGCTTCACGAGCAACGCTTCAGCGTCGATCGGCACGTCGGTGCGAAGCGTGGTCATGCGCAGCCAGAACTTCATGCGTGGGTAGGCCTCCCCGAAGTTGCGCCAGCTGACGGGCATCTTCTCGCCGAGATCTGCCTTTTCGGCGAGCGCGATCCCGAGCTTGATCAGCGTCCCCCCGTGGGTATTTATCCACTCCGCGGCCGTCTTCGCGCCGACCTTGTCCACGCCAGGGACGTTGTCGCTCGTGTCGCCGATCAGCGCCTGATAAAGCGCCATGTCTTTCGGCTGCACGCCGAACTTCGCTTTGACCTCGGCTGGCCCCCGGATCTCCTCCGGGCGCTTGCCGACCTTGGGCACGAACATCCTCACGCGATCGGTCACGCATTGAGCGCAGTCCTTGTCTGCACTCACGATGCGCACGTCCGGGCAGGTCTTCGAATAGGCCTGCGCAAGCGTCGCGATCAAGTCATCCGCCTCGAAGCCCTCAACCTTCGCGATCGAGTAGCCGTCGGCCTTGATCCGGTCGTAGATATTCCGTTTCACTTGCGTGAGCGCCGGATCGGGCTCGGGGCGCGTTCCCTTGTACTCGGGATATTCGGACGTGCGCCAATACGGCGCGGAGTCCAGGCAGAGCACGACATGCTCAACCGACACGCGGATCGCGTCGATCTCTTGCATCGTTGCTTGCCCGGCGTACTCCGCGACCTCTGCCGCGCTGAGCTTGGTGTCGCTACTTCGCGCCTTGTGGTTGCGCGTGATGATGTAGCTCAGGTCGACGAGGGCAATCGAGGCGTAGGTCATTCGTTCTCCAGTTTCTTGATCACAATGTTTAGGCTCTCAGCTCGAGCCAGAATGCGCGAGGCGCGCCGGATCATCCGGTCGCGTTCAGCCTTTAGTGCCGCGAGTTCCAAGTCTCCACCCGCGGGCGGGGGAAGGGTTTCGGCGAGATGGGACTGGAACAGTGCGATTGATTTGGCGCTCACAACAGAAAAGCCCCAGGCTTTTCGCGATGGGGCATGTCGGTGGCGGTCGAGACGACTGGGCGGGTGTATTAGAGCCGCTGCGCCGTGTGTTCCGCCACCGACTCAATGAGTATGAGCCCTGGCGAGTGGTGGCGCAACTACTCTCGCCATGGGTGCGTCGATTTCAGTCGCAGGACTCTTCGTAGTCGCGGCACGCCCCGCACCCCTCAGGCTGGGCCGACTTACACGCCGAGCACAGCCGCACGGCGCCGTGCGAATGCGCGATCTGGTACAGCAGAGAAAACCGGTACACATCGCTGTCTTCCGTGCCGGGCACGTCGATCTCCACGTCCGGCACGACCGGGTTTGCGTCAGCGAACGTGCAAAACGTCTCGCCCCACACCTCATCCATCACGGCGTCCAGGTACAGATCGTGATCGTGCAGCGTGTACACGGCGTACTCGTGTGCGTCCAGCATGCGATCGGACACGACGTCGGCATACACGATATCCCGCTCGACTGCGTTCAGCCGGATTTGCGCATCGACGACCTCTCCGAGCGCAAACTCGACCTCATTGCGAGGCATCACGACCGCCCCTCGGCCGCGTAGGCGTCCAGGGCGACGCGCACGCTTGTCTCTATGGCTAGCTTGCGCACGTAGCAGGCGTAGGAGGAGGCGTCGGAGGCGGCGTAGGAGGCGGCGTAGGAGGCGTAGGCGGAGGCGGCGTAGGCGTAGGCGGCGGAGGCGTCGGCGGCGGAGGCGTAGGCGGAGGCGGCGGAGGCGGCGGCGGCGGAGGCGTAGGCGGAGGCGGCGGAGGCGTAGGCGGAGGCGGAGGCGTAGGAGGCGTAGGAGGCGATCTTTTGCGCCGCCACAGCAGACTCTCGGGTGCCCTCCGACTCACATCGCTCGGCCGCTGCTGTCAGCACCTTGCGGTGTGTCAGTTCCGGGTGCATGCCGGCCGCGTAGCGTAGCCAGATGGGCAGGACCTTGCGGATAGTGCCCTCTGCCAGCCGCGCCAGCCACGGCACGCGGTCAGTGCCGGCTGTGCCGAGTTCCGCGAGCGCCAGAGGCAGCAACAGCGCCGCTCGCTCGAGTGGCGTGCCCGGGTACCGATCGTTGATCGCTATCGAGTAGTGCCTAGCCGCCTCGTGCACACACGAGGGCTTGTCCGAGTGTGGCTCTCCCATGGCGAGGCAGATGGCCGCCTCTACACAGAGCTCGCCAGGGGTTGCGGCGCCCAGCCCGGCGACGAGGCCTTGGCTGATGATTTCGGTGACTTTGGCGCGGATTTCTGGCGTTATTTCGGTCATTGGATTTTGCTTCCTTGGTTTCGCTGGCCCTAGCCCGACCGTCGGTCGTCGCTGTCGATTACCCGGCACACACCCGGGACTGCAATCGGCGATCGGGCTGGGGCCCCCGAAGGGGCGGG
>Ga0209324_10000933_pt1 | contig 20219 bp, 13 predicted proteins | sample Rifsed19ft3_FD_184015 | JGI IMG/M metagenome (GOLD analysis project Ga0209324, IMG submission 184015) | Soil microbial communities from Rifle, Colorado, USA - sediment 19ft 3 (version 2) | ecosystem: Environmental > Terrestrial > Deep subsurface > Rock core/Sediment | place: Rifle, Colorado...
GGCACGATCCATCCCCTGCAGCCGGGCATTCGCCGCGGCGAACTGGCGCGCGCTCAGGAACGGGTAGACCGCCTCGTGCTCGGGCACCAGCCCGATGCGGCGGTACATCGCCGGGTGACGCCACGACGGCGCACCGGCGACGGTCACGCTTCCCGAGGACGGGGCCAGGAAGCCGGCGATCATGTGCAGCAGGGTCGACTTGCCGGCACCGTTCGGCCCCAGCAGCCCGGTCACGCCGCCGTCGAGGCGGAAGCTGATGTCGTTGACCGCCACCACATTGCCGTACCAGCGCGAGACGTTGGCAAGCTCCACCGCCGCGGTGTCGGCGTGCTGCGCCTGCTGCTCGCTCACGCGGCCATCCTCCGATACCGCCAGACCACCGCCGCACCGGCGATGAGCGCGATCGCCGCCGCCTCCAACCCGAAGACCGGCAGTGGCAGACGGCTGGCCGCAACCCCGGAGTCGGCGACCGACGCGCCGAGCAGCCAGTCGCGCGTGCCGTCGAGTGCCACGAACGGGCTGATCAGCGGCGCCCAGCGCGACACGTTGCCGGTGGTTGCCTCGGCCAGGATCGCGCCGACGGCGGCGGTCACGATGAAGACGGCGATGATCGCCCCGGTGGCATACGCGCGGCGCGGCGTCCAGGCGGCGATCGCCAGCCCCAGCGCCGAAAGCGGGATGGCGTAGATGATCGGCGCGCCGAGCACCTGCGCCAGGTTTCCGACCTGGTCACCCAGCGCCGCCATCAGGTCGGCGGAGACGAGCACCGATCCGAAGAAGAGGACCAGCATCGGTGCCACCGCCAGCACGAACAGCGCCGCCGCCAGCGCGCTCAGCTTGGCGAGCGCGTAGTCGCTCCGCAGGAGCGCATGGCTGAAGTAGAGCGAGAGGACGTGGTGGCGCTGGTCGGAGCTGACCAGCTCCGGCGCCTGCGCGGCGAGGAAGAGGGCGAAGACGATCTGCATATCCCACAGGTAGTTGTCGTAGTTGAACGGGGAGGCACCGCCCGGCACGATGGCCGACACCGCTGCGGCCACCGCGGCGGGAACGATGGCGATGAGCGTGATCCCCCAGGGGACGAGCTTGGCCTTGCCGCTGCGCCCGAGCCCGAAGGCGGCTCGAAGGCTCGCCGAGAAGAGGGCGAGCACCGCGGCGCGCCGGCCGAGCCGCTCGCCGGTGTAGCCGCGGTAGCCGAGGTCATAGATCGCTCCAGTGGCGCTCTCGCGCGGGGCGACCGCGGGGTCACGCGGCGCCATCGGTCCGTCCTTCGGTGCGGAACAGGTCTTCGAGCCGATGCCGGCGCTGCTCCAGCCGGGTCAGCGACAGGCCGAGGTCGTCGATCGCGTCGCGCACGACGTCGTATGGCCGCTCGTCGGGGCAGTCGACCAGCACGCTGCGGCCGTCGGCACGGGCGTCCAGCCCGGCGGCCACCAGGCGTGCCGCCAGCAGATCGGCGCCGTCCTCGAGCTCGACTCCCAGGGTCCCGGTGTGCTCGATGAAGCTGGAGATCGGCGCGGCGCGGAGGAGCTTCCCCGCGTCGATCGCCAGCAGGAAGCTGCAGACCCGTTCGATCTCGCCGAGCAGGTGGCTGGCCACCACCGTGGCGATCCCGAATTCGGTCCCGGTGCGGTGCACCAGGTCGAGCATCTCGTCGCGCCCCGCCGGGTCGAGGCCGTTGGTCGGCTCGTCGAGGAGGAGCAGCTTGGGGTCGTGCACGATCGCCTGCGCCAGCTTGACCCGTTGCTTCATGCCGGTCGAGTAGCCGCCGATCGGCCGATAGCGCTCCTCGTACAGGCCCACGTGACGCAGCACCTCGGCGGTCCGCTCCCGGGCAGCGGCTGCGGGGAGTCCCGACAGGCGGCCCATGTGACTGACAAAGTCGGTCGCGGAGACGTCAGGGGGCAGGCAGTCATGCTCCGGGAGGTAGCCGACCAGCTGCCGGATTTGCGCCCCGTCGCTGACCACGTCCATCCCCATCACCGTGGCACTGCCGCTCGTCGGGCCTAGGAGGCCGAGCAGGATCTTGAGGAGCGTGCTCTTCCCTGCGCCGTTGGCGCCCACCAGCCCGATGATCCCCGGCTCCACGTCGAGCGTCAGGTCGTCGAGGGCGGTGACGTGTGACCCGTAGCGCTTGGTGAGTGCGCGGGTTGCGATCAGGGCGGACATCGCCCCGAGTCTAGCCCGCCCACCACCGCCGCGGCACCGGGGTCCCGATCCGCCATGGTACGGATGGGCGGGACGTGAGAACAACGGTCACATGGCCCGGCCGACGGCCCGGCCTCATCTTTCCCAACATGGCCCGCACATCCGAGGCGAGAGTGCCCCGGCTCGTCCACGCCCCGTCGCAGGTTGCGTCAACCCTGAGGTACGTTTCGGAGCACGCGCTCGAGGCGATCGTGCTGATGTCGGACGACGGGCGGATCCAGGGATGGAACCCCCGCGCAGAGGCGCTCTTCGGCTGGGACGCGACCGAGGTTGTCGGCCGACAGCTGGCAGATACCATCGTCCCGGAGCGACATCGCGCGGCTCTCCGGGCCGGCATGGCCCGCTATCAATCCACGGGAACCGGGCGTGTCCTCGACCAGCCGCTCGAGCTGACCGCCCTGCACCGCGACGGCAGTGAACTCCCCATCCAGCTGTCGATCACCGCGCTTGACGATTGGAGCGGCGTGGTATTCGTCGGCTTCATCAGGGATCTTCGTGACCTGCACGCGGCCGAATCGGCCCTCCGCCAGTCCGAGGCGCGCCTCCGCTCCCTGGTGGAGAGCCTGCCCGGCATCGCGTACATCGACGCGCCCGGTGGGATCGGGCGCTACGCCAGCGCCCAGGTGGAATCGATCCTGGGATATACGCCGGAGGAGTGGCTGGCCGATCCGCAACTGTGGAGCCGGATCCTGCACGACGACGATCGTGACCGGGCGCAAGCGCAATTGGCCGCGGGGGAGTTCTCGGGTGGCGCGTTCACCTACCTCTATCGTCTCCTCGCCCGCGATGGGCGGACGGTCTGGATCCGGGACCAGGCGAGGGTCCTGCCGGACGGGCGGGGCAACGCCGAAGTGCACGGCATCATGTTCGATGTCACCGGCGAGATGGGCGCGCAAGCCGAGCTTGAGATCGAACTGGCCGAGCGCCGGAGGATGAGCGAATCGTTGCGGCGTCTGCCCGCCGCACGGCCCGTGGAGGAGACTGCGGCGGCCATCTGTCGGGAGTTGACACAACTGCCGCACGTCGACATGGCAGTCGTCTACGAGTTCGCCCACGACGGATCAGTCGTACCCATCGGACAGGTGACGCCAGCCCGAGGTCCGACGCGACTGGGGCAGCCGATTCCCGCGGAGCGAGCGGCCTACCTGCGCGAGAGTGCCACCGGACCGTGGATCGACGAATGGCGCCCGAAGGATGGGGAATCAGCCTACGAGAAGGCGTGGCACCGGCTCGGCCTTAGAGTCGCTGCCTACGTCCCATTCGGCAGCGGCGAGACCATCCACGGCCTGCTCTCGGTCGGCTCGACCACAGCCATCGATACCGCAGAAGCTGCCCGCTGGCTCCCGGCCGCCACGCAGATCGCAGCCATCGCCGGCGCGCTGCTGATCCCGGAGCTCGGTTCAAGGCGCGCGCACGATGGCACGCGCACGACGCTCGAGCAGATCATCCGCACGGCTGAGTTCACCCCTGTCTTCCAGCCGGTCGTCCGCCTTGGCGACGAGACGGTGGTCGGCTATGAGTCCCTGACCCGGTTCACCGATGGCACTCCTCCCGATCGCTGGTTCGCCACGGCCGAAGCGATCGGCATGGGCGCAGAGCTCGAGCGGGTCATCGTGCGAGCGGCCCTCGACGCCGCCGCGGCCCTGCCCGCCCGGGCCTGGGTCAGCGTGAACGTCTCGCCTTCGCGGCTGGGAGATCGTCAGCTCCTGCGGCAGCTGTCGGCGGTCAAGAAGCGACCTGTCGTGCTCGAGATCACAGAGCGCATGGCGATCGAGGATTACGCGGCCGCACGAGACGCCCTCGACCAGTTGGGTCGATCGGTGGACGTGGCCGTCGACGACGCCGGTGCGGGATTTGCGAGCCTGCGGCACATCATCGAACTACGCCCCCGGTACGTGAAGCTCGACCTCCAGCTCGTCCGGGGCATCGATGGCGACCCGGCCCGACAGGCGATGATCGCGGGGATGGTCTACTTCGCCCGCGACACCGGCTGCCTGCTCATCGCCGAGGGGGTCGAGACGCCGGCCGAGCGCGACACGCTGCGACGGCTGGGCGTGCCGTTCGGCCAGGGCTTCCTGTTCGGCCACCCGGCGCCTGCCTCGGCATGGAGCGTGATGTCGCCGGTCCACGCCCGCGTCACCCGGGCCACCGTCGAGATCGTCAGCTAGCTACATGCTTGGCACGTAGTCCGGGTTGAAGAAGCGCTTCGGGTCGTCCAGGAACTCGAGGCGGCAGCCGCGCCCGCAGAAGTAGAACTCATCGCCGCCGTGCTCGGCGGTCAGCCCGGCCGCGCGGGCGACCTCGGGATTGACGTGCATGCCGCACACCGGATCCTTGGCCTTCGCGGTCATCTCCAGGGTCTCCATCGGTCTCATCGGTCCTTTCTGACTGACGTGTCTGCCTAGGTTGGACGGAAGCGGCGCAGCCGCAGTGAGTTGGACACCACGCTGACGCTCGAGAGTGCCATGGCGCCGGCCGCCAGGGCGGGGGAGAGGAGCCAGCCGGTGAGCGGGTAGAGCGCTCCGGCAGCCACCGGAATGAGCAGCGTGTTGTAGCCGAATGCCCACACCAGGTTCTGGCGGATGGTGCGCATGGTGGCGCGCGATAGCCGAATCCCTGCCGGCACCGAGCGCAGGTCGTCGCCGACCAGCGTGATGTCGGAGGCCTCGACCGCCACGTCTGCGCCTGTGCCGATCGCCACGCCGAGATCAGCCTGCGCCAGCGCCGGCGCGTCGTTGATCCCGTCGCCGACCATGGCCACGATGGCCCCTGCCGCCTGGAGCGCGGCGACCTTGGCCGCCTTCTCCCCGGGACGGACCTCGGCCAGGATGCGCTCCGGCCGGATGCCCACCTGGGCGCCGATCGTCCGTGCCACCGCGACCCGGTCGCCGGTCAGCATCCAGACCTCAAGCCCGGCGGAGTGGAGGCGCCGGATCGCCTCGGCCGATTCGGGCTTCACCGTGTCGGCGATGCCGAAGAGGCCGGCCGCGCGACCGTCGATCGCGACCAGGACGGGCGTCTGCGCTGCCTCCGCGACCGCGGCCGCAGGTCCGGCAAGCGGTCCCGTATCGAATCCAGCCTCCGCGAGCAGCCGCTCGCTGCCGACGAGCACCGAATGCCCGTCCACCGTGGCCCGCACGCCCTCGCCGGGGATCGCCGCAAACTCGCCGGCAGCGGGAAGGGAGATGCCGCTCTCAGCGGCCCGGCGCACGATCGCCTCGGCTAGCGGATGCTCACTGCCCTGCTCGGCCGCCGCGGCGAGCACCAGCAGCTCCTCCTCGGTGGTGCCCTGCAGCGGTCGCACCGTGACGACCTGCGGCTCGCCGCGGGTGATCGTCCCGGTCTTGTCGAGCACAACCGCGGTCACCCGCTGCGCGTGCTCCAGCGCCGCGCCGTCACGGACCAGGATGCCAGCCTCGGCCCCCTTGCCGGTGCCGACCATGATCGCCGTCGGCGTGGCCAGGCCCATGGCGCACGGGCAGGCGATGATCAGCACCGCGATGGCTGCCCCGAGCGCGGCCGGCAGGCGCGGCTCCGGCCCGAGCAGCATCCAGGTGGCGAAGGTCACTGCGGCGATGGCCACCACCACCGGCACGAAGCGGGCGGTCACCATGTCTACGACCCGCTGGATGGGTGCCTTCGAGCCCTGCGCCTGCTCGACGAGTCGCGCGATTTGCGAGAGCGTTGTGTCGCGACCGACGCGCTCGGCGCGCATCACGAACGAGCCCGAGGCGTTGAGGGTCGCGCCCACCACCGGGTCTCCGGGCCGCTTGTCGACGGGCATCGACTCGCCGGTGAGCATCGACTCGTCGAGTGCCGAGGATCCATCGACCAGCACGCCGTCGACCGGCACCCGCTCGCCGGGACGTACCCGGACCAGGTCGCCCACCCGCACCTGGTCGATCGGCAGATCCGCCTCGGTCCCGTCGCGCAGGACGCGGGCGGTGCTGGGACGCAGCTTCAGGAGTGCCTTCACCGCACCGGCCGCCTGTCCCTTGGCGCGCGCCTCCAGCCATCGGCCCAGCAGGACCAGGCCGATGATCACAGCCGCGCTGTCGAAGTATGTCTCCATCTCGGCGCCCAGCAGGGTGATACCGAGCGAATAGCCGTAGGCGGCCAGGGTGCCCATCGAGACGAGCGTGTCCATGGTCAGATCGCCGTGTCGCAGCCCCTTGGCCGCGGCGACCAGGAAGCGCCGCCCGTACACGAACTGCACGATCGTGGCGGGGGCAAGCATCCAGACGTTGACGCGGTCCATCGGCCACGGCACGCCACCGGGCCACAGGGCGACCACCATCATGGACAGGCCGATGGCGGTGGACGCCAGGGCGTCGCGCAGCAGCACGCGCCGATCGGCGGCGCGGGCGCGCTCCTCGGCGTCGTCCCCGGTTCCGGCCTCCTCCGCCGCCGCGGCGGCCTGCGGCGCGACCTCGTAGCCGGCCGCCTCGATGGCACCCACGATCGCCGCGCGGTCGATCCGCGCTGGATCGAAGCGCACGGTGGCCCGTTCGGTGGCGAGATTGACGACCGCCTCGGCGACGCCGTCGGATCGGTTGAGGAAGCGCTCGATGCGCGTCACGCACGAGGCGCAGGTCATGCCGACCACCGGCAGGCTGAGTTCGAGCATCGGGCTCGGGGGATCGGTCATCTGCGTGCTCGCCAGGGGAGTGTTCATCGGTTCTCGGAGGATACTATGGGGGAGTATCGGCGTCCAGTCCTGCGTCTCGCCATTCCCGAGCCGCTACCCTAGGTCTGGTGAAGGCCCTGGTTCTCACCAACGAGTTCCCGCCAAAGGTCTACGGCGGCGCCGGGATGCACGTGGCGGAGCTGACATCGGCGCTGCGCGGACAGTTGGAGCTCGATATCCGCACCTTCGGCGAACAGGACGAGACTGCCCCCGGCTGGCGGGTCCGCGGGTACGCACCGCCGGCGGGGACGGGCGGCCCCGAGTCCCGCCTGCGGCCGGCCTTCGAGGCGCTCGGTCGCGACCTGGCGATGACCGCCGACCCGGTGGATGCGGACCTCGTCCACTGCCACACCTGGTACAGCCACTTCGGCGGTCTGCTCGTCCAGCGCGCCTACGGCCTCCCGCTGGTTGTGACGGTCCACTCGCTCGAGCCGCTGCGGCCGTGGAAGCGCGAGCAGCTGGGCGGTGCCTACGACCTGTCGAGCTGGGTGGAGCGCACCGCCCTCGAAGCTGCCGATGCCGTCATTGCCGTCAGTGGGGACACGCGCGACGACGTGCTGCGCCTCTTCGCGGTGCCGCCCGAGCGGGTGGAGGTGATTCACAACGGTATCGACGCGACCTTCTTCGCTCCGGATCCGGCGACCGACGTGCTCGCGCAACACGGGATCGACCCGGACCAGCCGTACGCCCTGTTCGTCGGGCGGATCACCCGCCAGAAGGGGATCGTCCACCTCATCCACGCCATCTCGCACCTCGACCGCGGGATTGGCGTCGTCCTTGCCGCCGGGCAGCCCGACACCGCCGAGCTTGCCGCGGAGGTCACGGCTGGCGTCGCCGAGGCGCAGCGGGACCGGTCCGGAGTCATCTGGATCCCCGAGATGCTCAGCCGCGAGGGGATTCGCCAGCTGTACAGCCACGCGGCTGTCTTCGTCTGTCCGTCGGTCTACGAGCCGTTCGGACTCACCAACCTCGAGGCGATGGCCTGCCAGGGCGCGGTGGTGGCATCCGCGGTGGGCGGCATTCCGGAGGTGGTGGTCGATGGCGAGACCGGCATCCTTGTGCCGCTGGAGCTCTCCCCCCACGAGCCGATGAGCCCCTCCGATCCGGACCGCTTCGCGCGCGAGCTGGCCGCCGCCATCAACGCCCTGGTGGCCGATCCCGCCCGTCGAGCGGCGATGGGTCGCGCCGGCCGCCGCCGTGCGGTGGATCAGTTCGGCTGGTCGGCCGTGGCTGCGCGGACCCTGGAGCTATACCGCCGCCTGGTTGCGTAACGAGGCGCCCACGCCTCCGCTACGATCGGACCTCCCGTGGCCACCTCGTCCGCCCCCCCGATCATCTTCGCGCGCGACCTGCACAAGCGCTACGGCGCCCTGCAGGCGGTGGACGGTGTCGGCTTCGAGGTTGCCGAGGGCGAGGTGTTCGGGATCCTGGGGCCGAACGGGGCGGGCAAGACCACCACGCTCGAAATGATCGAGGGGATGCGCACGATCGACTCGGGCAGCGCCATCGTCGATGGGATCGACGTCAGTCGCGATCCCCGTGCGGTGAAGGCGCGGATCGGCATTCAGCTCCAGGCATCGAGCTTCTTCGACGAGCTGAACCTGGTCGAGCTGCTGAAGCTGTTCGGCCACCTCTACGGTCGGCAGGTGGATGCCGCGAAGCTGCTCGCCGATGTCGAGCTCACCGACAAGGCGCGCTCCCAGGTCCGCACCCTGTCCGGCGGACAGAAGCAGCGCTTCAGCATCGCCGCGGCACTCGTCAACGAGCCGCGCGTCCTCTTCCTCGACGAGCCGACCACCGGGCTCGACCCGCAGGCCCGGCGCCACCTGTGGGGGCTGGTGCGGCAGATCCGCGAGCGCGGTCACACCGTCGTGCTGACCACCCACTACATGGAGGAGGCGGAGGAACTCTGTGACCGCGTCGCGATCATGGATCGCGGGCGAATCATCGCGCTCGACACGCCGGCGAAGCTGGTCGGCTCCCTGCTCGGACGCGGCTTCACCAAGGAACGTGTGGAGCGGCTCGCCAACCTGGAAGACGTCTTCCTGGACCTGACCGGGCACGATCTGCGGAACGAGGACTGACCCATGCGCCCATTCGGTGTTCGACCCGGCGTGTTCTGGGCCCTCTTCGTGGCGAGCGTGCGGATGTTCGTGCGCAACCGCGCAGCCGTCTTCTTCAGCCTCTTCCTGCCGCTGATCATCATGCTCATCTTCGGCGTGCTGAATTTCGAGGGCAGCACCACCATCAAGCTCGGCGTCGTCGACGAGGCACACAACGAGGCGAGTCGGAATATCGCCTCGGCTATCGCCGGCGTCGAGTCGTTCGAAATTTCCACCGGCGATCGTGACGAAACGCTCGCGGCGCTTCGGGACGGAGAGCTGGAACTGGCCCTGGTCATCCCCGCCAGCTGGGGCGAGATGCGGGAGTGGCCTGCCCTCACCGCGTACGCAGCGACGAGTGCCCAGCAGGATGCGCACATCGGTGCGCTGATCCTGAACTCGATCGTGCTGCGATTCTTCGCGGGCACGACCCCGTTGCCCGAATCCATGGTCACGGTCGAGCAGGTGGCTGCCCGCGATCTTGGCTACATCGACTTCCTGGTGCCGGGCATCGTCGGCATGACCGTCATGCAGCTCGGCCTGTTCAGCGTGGCGTTCGGATTCGTGCAGTTGAAGCGAACCGGCGCGCTCCGGCGCCTCTTCGCCACGCCCACCTCGCCGGTCTACTTCCTGGGAGCGCAGGTTGCCTCGCGGCTGATCATCGCGTCGTTCCAGGTCGCCATCCTGTTCGGCGTGGGCATCTGGTTCGGCCTCCAGATGTTCGGCGACTATGCCAGCCTGGCGGTGATCGTCCTGCTCGGCTCGGTCATCTTCCTGGCGGTCGGCTTCGCGATCGCCGGGTGGGCCAAGAACGAGGACCAGGCGGCGCCGGTCGCGAACCTGATCAGCCTGCCGATGATGTTCCTGTCCGGGGTCTTCTTCCCGCGTGACGCGATGCCGGAGTTCCTGGCCAACGTCACCCAGTTCATGCCGCTCACCTATGTGAATGAGGCCCTGCGCGCGATCGTCAACGACGGCGCCAGCCTGGCGGCTCTCGGGCCACAGTTGCTCGGGATGGGCGTCTGGGCGGTCATCACCTTCGTGCTCGCCGTCCGGCTCTTCCGGTGGGAGTAGAGATGGACAGCCCTTGTCGCAGCCTGCACTCTCGCTGGCCGGGGCAGTCCTCTTCGCGCACGTGGCGGTGGACCGGGCGCTCGGGTATGGGCTGAAGTTGCACTCCGGATTCCGGGACACGCACCTGGGACGCATCGGGCGGGACTGACCCGAGAAGCGGATCGCCGGCGCGCGGGTGAGGCGGGCCGGCGATCGCATCGGTCCGTGGAGGGACGGACCTCGACCCCAACACTACCGATCCGGGGCATCGGGGTTGCGTGCCGGACGGCCCGAAATGCGGGACGCTTGTCACAACGCGCCGGCCAATCGGCCCATCGCGGGACGGCTCACATCTGGTTTCATGCGTGAATGGCCAGCGATTCCCGCCCCCCGTCTCCAGCCGTCTCGCAGCTCATCTCGCTCGGCGGTAACACCGGGCAGCCGCGCGTCGATCGCGCGCCCGAACGCCGCGTGGTTCTCGCCGGCATGGTCGGCGCCGCGGGATTCGTGGCTGCGGCCGTCATCGTCTTCCTGACCGGCTTCGCGGGGAGCGGCACCTGGCTGCCACTGCATCTCGCCCTGGCGGGCGGCGCCGGACTGGCCATTGCGGCCCTCGTGCCACACTTCACCATCTCGCTGGCGGGCGCTCGCCCGGCCCCGGGCCGCATCCGCTTCGCCGGGCTGGCCCTGATTGCGGGCGGCGCCGCCACCGTGGCACTCGCGTTCCCCGGCGGGCTGACCCTGATCGCGCTCGTGGGTGCGTCGGCGTACCTGGCGGGCATCGTGACCAGTGCGGCCACCGCCTTCATCCCGGCGCGGGCCGGGCTGGGCCGCCGATTCGGGGTCGTCGAGGCGGCATATGCGCTCGCACTCGGAAACGCGGCGATCGCCGTCGGGCTGGCCATGCTGCGACTGGGCGACGTTGCCACAATCGGTGGTGCCTGGCTCGGACTGAAGCCGGCGCACGCCTGGCTGAACCTGGTCGGCTTCGTGTCGCTGGTGGTGGCGGCGACGCTCATCCACCTCTACCCGACGGTCGTCGGCTCGCGGATCCAGTCGCGCCCCGCCCTCCTCGTCCTGGTCGCGGGTGTCGGATTCGGTGCGCCGATCACCGCCCTCGGCTACGCCATGGCATGGGCGCCGATCGCGCAGGCTGGCGCCTTCTCCGTGCTGGCCGGCGCTGCGGCACTCGGGCTGACGGCCCTCGGAGCGTGGCCGGGGCGCGGCCGCTGGACGACCGATCCTGCCTGGCATCGGCTGACCATCGGGCACCTATCGGCGGCGGTCGGCTGGTTCGGGGTCGGGACCGCCATCCTGGCGGTGGATCTCGTGGTGTACGGCGTGCAGCCGGCGGGCTGGTCGCTCCAGCACACGATTGGGCCGCTCGCGATCGGCTGGGTCATGCAGGCGCTGGTAGGCGCGTGGAGCCACCTGCTGCCGTCGGTTGGGCCGGGCGACGCGGCCCGCCACGCGGTGCAGCGCCGGGAGCTGGCCCGCGGTGCCACCATCCGGCTGGCTGCGTGGAATATCGGTGCCGCGCTGCTGACGGTTGGCTCGTTCGGGCATGGCTGGATGAGCTTCGCCGGCGCAGCCTTGGTCGGGGCGACCATCCTGGGCTCGGTCGCCCTGCTGGTGCGAGCCCTCGTTGCGCGGGGCGAAATGGACGGCTAGGAGCCGCCCTCGCCGAGCCGATGCTTGGCCACGAAGGCGGCCGCCTGGGCGCGCCGCTGGAGGCTCAGCTTGGACAGGATGCTGCTGACGTAGTTCTTCACCGTCTTGTCGGAGAGGAAGACCTCGGCCGCGATCTCCTTGTTGGTCTTGCCCTCGGCCACCAGCAGCAGGATCTTGCGCTCCTGGGCGGTGAGGTCTGCCAGCTCGTCGTGCTCCTGGCCGTTGGCGACCCGCCGAACTCGCTCGAGGACACGCTCGGTCACCGCCGGGTCGAGGAGCGAGTCACCGCGGCCAACCGCCTCGAGCGCGCTGACCAGGTCGCGGCCCCGCACCTGCTTGAGGAGATACCCGCTGGCGCCCGCCAGGATCGCGGAGAGGACCGCCTCCTCGTCCGGGTACGAGGTCAGCATCACCACCCGAATCTTCGGGAACTCGGCGCGGATCTCCCGGCACGCCTCGATCCCCGACCCATCCGGCAGGCGAATGTCCATGATCACCAGGTCGGGCTCGAAGCGGCGTGCGGCGAGGAGCGCCTCGGCAACCGTGCCGGCCTCGGCGACCACCTGGAACTCGTCGCGGCGGGAGAGGAGGGCGACCAGCCCCTCGCGCACGACCTCGTGGTCGTCGACGACGAGCAGGCGCAGCGGGCGCGGCGCGGTCGTATCCCCGGTCATGCCCCGACTGTCCCTCCAGGTGTATCCGTCTGCGCGGTCGTTGCGTTCCGCGCGCTGCTCAGTTCGATCGCGGCAGCGACAGGATGATACGGGTACCGCGACCGGGTCCGCTCTCGATCTCCAGCCGACCGCCGATTCGGGCCGCCCGCGCGCGCATGTTGCTCATGCCGTGGTGCGTCGCGTCCAGCGGTGTCGCAGGATCGAATCCTCGTCCGTCGTCTTCCACCACGAGGCGCGTCCCGTCAGGAGTCTCCTCGACACTGACGCGCGCGACGGTCGCCGCCGCGTGACGGACGGCGTTGCTCAGCGCCTCGCGAGCCACGTTGAGCACCTCGGCCGCGACGTCCGCCGACAGGCTGATCGGGCTGTTCGCCTCGACCAGGATCTCGAGCGACGAGTGCAACCGCAGCTCCTCGGCCAGCGTCTCCAGCGCGGATGCGATGCCGCCCTCCCCCTGGAGGCCCGGGCGGAGCCCGTAGATGAAGGTGCGGATCTCGTTGATGGCAGCGTGCAGTGCCTCGATTGCGCGATCGACCCGCTCGGCGGCACCGGCCGGGTCGGTGGCGATCGTATCGGGAAGATCGTCGAGCCCGAGGGCGACCGCATAGATGCGCTGGATGATGCCGTCATGCAGGTCGCGCCCGATCCGCTCGCGCTCCTCTACCACGGCGAGCGCCTGCACCCGCTCGCTGAGCCGCGCGTTCTCGATGGCCAGGCCGGCATGCAGCGCGAATCGCTCCACCAGCTGCTGGTCATCCGCCGAGAACTCGGTCGCGCTGCGCTTGTTGGTCAGGTACAGGTCGCCCACCGACCGACCCTTGACGCTGACCGGCACGCCGAGGAAGGAACCCATCGGCGGATGGTTGGGCGGAAATCCCGAGCGGCGCGGGTCGGCACCGATGTCGGGGATGCGCAGGGTCTGTCCCTCCCGAATGATGAGCCCCAGTAGTCCGAGGCCACGCGGGAACGCGCCGATCCGGTCACGAGCCGCCTGGCTCATGCCGCTGGTGAGGAATCGCTCGATGACCCCATCCGCATTGACGATGCCGAGCGCCGCGTACTCCGCGTCGGCCAGGTCACGGACGCGGTCGACGATGAGCTGCAGCACGCGGTCGAGGGTGAGGACCCCCGAGATGCCGCGGACGGCTTCGTCGAGCGCGGCGAGGCGATCCTCCGCCCGTCGTGCGCGGTCCTCCCAGGTGAGCGCGTCGGTGCCATCGGTCATCGGTCCTAGCCTAGCCGACCGGCGAAAGCGGATGGCATGATCCACTTGGGGCCGAACGGCCCCTTGGCAGCCCGCGGGATTTCTGGCGTAATGCGCGGCATCGGACTCCGCATCCCGCCGAGCCGGGCAGGAAAGGGAATATGGGCAGGATCTTCATCTACGGCTCTGCCGTGGTCAGCGTGTTGCTGCTGACCCTCATCTACGCCGTCGTCTCCGGCAATCCCAACACCACCGCCAGCGCCTCGCCAACGCCGCAGGCATCGACCTCCGCCGCGCCGTCAGCCAGCGAAGGAAGCAACGGCGGCCCGTCCCCGTCGGCGGCGATCGAGAAGGACCCCAACGCGCCGCCCTACGAGCTGCGCGACGCCACCGCTCCCGCGCTGCTGAGCGGGACCGTGCACGACATCGACCTGATCATCGAAGAGAAGGAGATGACCGTCGCCGATGGCTTCGTCCAGAAGGTCTGGACCTTTGCCAGCACGCCGGGCACCGGCAGCGTCCCGGGTCCGGTGATCCGGGTCAAGGTGGGGGACACGATCCGCATCCATCTCAAGAATCCCGCAGACAGCCTGCTGCCGCACTCGGTCGACTTCCACTCGTCGCAGGTCGCCTGGAACGACGAGATGACCAGCATCAACCCCGGCGAGGAGAAGCTGTACGAGTGGACGGCCGACTACGCCGGCGTGTGGATGTACCACTGCGGCACGTCGCCGGCGCTGCATCACATCGCCAACGGGATGTACGGCATGGTCATCGTCGAGCCCGCTGAGGGGCTTGCGCCGGTCGACAAGGAATTCGCCATCGTCCAGTCGGAGTGGTACCTCGGTCCACAGGGCCAGGTGTCCGACCTGAGCAAGGCCGCCTCGGGCGCCCCGGCTCCGGACTTCGTGATGTTCAACGGCGTCGCCAACCAGTACCTCGACAACCCGATCAAGGTCGAGACCGGGGAGCGCGTCCGCCTCTTCGTGCTGAACGTGGGGCCGAGCATCGACTCGTCGTTCCACATCGTCGGCACCATCTTCGACACGGTGACGAAGGAAGGGATCCACCTGCTCCCCGGTAACGATGGAAATTGGGGGTCGCAGGCGGTTGACCTGTCGCCCGCACAGGGCGCGATCATCGAATTCCAGACCGCCGAGGATGGTCTCTACCCGATGGTGACCCACGCCTTCAACTTCGTTGGGCGCGGAGCCCTGGGGCTCTTCGAGTCAGGAGATGGCGATCCGCTGAACTGATCGCCTGATGAGTCGCGCGGCGGAAGCTCGGAGCCGCCGCGCACCGCGAGGGCCGGACCCAGCAATGGGCCCGGTCCTCGTACTTCTCGCCAAACCGAACGCATGTTCGGCTTGCGTCACGCCTTGCTAGACTGCGCGGACCGTGCCAAAGACCCGCGTCGCCGACCCGCTCTCCGCCTTCTCGGCGGCGACCCGTGCCTGGTTTGAGGAAGCATTTGCGGAGCCGACTCCCGCGCAGCGGCTCGGCTGGCCGCCGATCGCGGCAGGGAGCCACACCCTGTTGCACGCGCCGACGGGCAGCGGCAAGACGCTTGCGGCGTTCCTGTGGTGTCTGGATCGCCTCCACGCTCCGTCGCCACCTCGACCGCGCGAGCGGCGCCTGCGGGTCCTGTATGTCTCGCCCCTGAAGGCGCTCACCTACGACGTCGAGCGCAACCTCCGTGCGCCCCTGGCGGGGATTCGCCGCACGGCCGGGCGGCTCGGGCTGGAGCTCCCCGAGGTGCGCGTCGCGTCGCGCACCGGCGACACCCCGGTCGACGCCCGTCGCCAACTGGTCAAGGATCCGCCGGAGATCCTGGTCACCACCCCGGAGAGCCTCTACCTGCTGCTCACCAGCCAGGCTCGGGAAGCGCTGCGCGGCGTCGAGCACGTGATCGTCGATGAGGTCCACGCGCTGGCCGGCACCAAGCGCGGTTCCCACCTGGCGCTTTCGCTCGAACGCCTGTCAGCCCTGACCGATGTGGATCCGCAGCGGATCGGCCTGTCGGCCACGCAGCGCCCGCTCTCGGCGATCGCGGCGTTCCTCGGCGGGACCGGCAGATCGGTCGAGATCGTGGACGCCGGGTCGCGAAAGGCGCTCGACCTCGAGGTGATCGTGCCGATCGAGGATATGAGTCGTCCCGGCGACGAGGCGGACGAGTCGGCCGGACCGATCGAGCGCCACTCCATCTGGCCGTCGATCCACCCGCGACTCCTGGAACTGATCAGGGCGCATCGGTCGACCCTGGTCTTCGTCAACTCGCGCCGGCTGGCGGAACGACTGGCGGCGCGTCTCAACGAGCTGGCCGGCGAGGAGCTGGTCCGCGCGCACCACGGCAGCATCGCCCGCGAGCAGCGGCTGCAGATCGAGGAGGAGCTGAAGGCGGGGCGCCTGCCGGCGCTGATCGCGACGTCGAGCCTGGAGCTGGGGATCGACATGGGGGCGATCGACCTGGTGATCCAGATCGAGGCGCCGCCGTCGGTGGCTGCCGGGCTGCAACGGATCGGCCGCGCGGGACACCAGGTCGGCGAGCCGTCGACCGGCAAGATCTTCCCCAAGTACCGCGGCGACCTGCTCGAGGCGGCGGTCGTGGTGCGTCGCATGCTCGACGGGGCGATCGAGGAGACCCGGGTGCCGCGCAACCCGCTCGACGTGCTCGCCCAGCAGGTCGTCGCTGCCGCCGCCATGGACATCTGGACGGTGAGCGCGCTGCACGCGATGGTGATCCGCGCCGATCCGTTTCGCGACCTGTCCCGCGCCCAGCTGGAGGGTGTGCTCGACATGCTCTCCGGCCGCTACCCATCGGACGAATTCGCCGAGCTCCGGCCGCGTGTCGTCTGGGACCGCGTGGCCGATACGATCCAGAGCCGCAACGACGCCCGGGTGCTGGCGGTCACCTCCGGCGGGACGATCCCCGATCGCGGGCTGTTCGGCGTCTTCCTGGCCGGGGAGGAGGGCGGCACTGCTGGAAAGGGGCGCCGCGTCGGCGAGCTCGACGAGGAGATGGTCTACGAGAGTCGTGTCGGCGAGGTCTTCCTGCTGGGCGCCTCGTCATGGCGGATCGAGGAGATCCGCGCCGACCGCGTGATCGTCACGCCTGCCCCCGGCGAGCCGGGCAAGATGCCCTTCTGGAAGGGCGACGGGGTCGGGCGCCCGGTCGAGCTCGGCCGCGCCATCGGTGCCTTCCTGCGCGAGATGGACGGGCTCTCGCCGGCGAGGGCGGAGACGCGGCTTCGCACCGATCACGCGCTCGATGAGCGTGCCGCCCGCAACCTGCTCGCCTACCTCGCCGATCAGCGGGAGGCGACCGGGGCGTTGCCGACCGACCGCCAGATCGTCATCGAACGGTTCCGCGACGAGCTCGGCGACTGGCGGGCCTGCCTGCTCACCCCCTTCGGCGGCCGGGTCCACGCCCCGTGGGCGATGGCCATCGAGGCGCGGCTGGCCGCGGACGGCCAGGCGGGACAGGCGCTCTGGACCGATGACGGGATCGCGCTGCGACTCCCCGAGGCGACCGAGGCGCCACCCGAGGACCTGTTCCTGTTCAAGCCGGGCGAGATCGAGCAGCGGGTCACCGACGCCCTGGGCGGATCGGCCATCTTCGCCGCGCGCTTCAGAGAGAACGCGGCGCGCGCGCTGCTCCTGCCACGCAGACGCCCGGGTCAGCGAACGCCGCTCTGGATGCAGCGCCAGCGATCCTCGGACCTCCTGGCGGTGGCCAGCCGATACGGTTCGTTCCCGATCATCCTCGAGACGCATCGGGAGATCCTGCGCGACGTCTTCGACCTCCCAGCCCTGCGTGAGCTGCTGGCCGGTATTTCCGCCCGCACGATCCGCGTGGTGAGCGTCGAGACCAGGTCCGCCTCCCCCTTCGCCTCGAGCCTGCTGTTCGATTACGTGGGCACCTACATGTACGAGGGCGACGCGCCGCTGGCCGAGCGGCGTGCGCAGGCCCTCGCCCTCGATCGCGAGCTGCTCGCCGAGCTGCTTGGCACCGACGAGCTGCGCGAGCTGCTGGATCCGGCGGCCGCGGGCGACCTTGAGCTGGAGCTGCAGGCCCTGACCGGCGCGCGACGCGTCCGCACCGTGGACGGGATCCACGATCTGCTGCGGCGGCTCGGCGATCTGGCCGAGCACGAAGTGGCCGCGCGCTGCGACGTGGCCGATCCGGCGGATGCGCTCCGCCTACTGGAGCGGCAGCGACGCGCCGTACCGGCGCGGATCGGCGGGGAAGAACGCTGGATCGCCATCGAGGATGTGGTGCGCTACCGGGATGCGCTGGGGGTCAGTCCCGCCGCCGGGGTCGCCGACGCGTGGCTGATCGCTCCGGTGGACGGTCCGCCGCCGCTCGACGCCCTGCTGCTGCGCTGGGCCCGCACCCACGCACCCTTCACTGCGGCAGCTCCCGCCGCCCGGTGGGGGATCGCGATCCAGAGAGTCGACGAACAGCTCAGGGCCCTGGTTGGCGCGGGATCGTTGATCGAAGGGGCCTTCCGACCCGGCGGTGCCGAGCACGAGTTTGCCGACCCCGAGGTCCTGCGGTCGCTGCGGCGACGATCCCTGGCACGGCTGCGCCGCGAGGTGGAGCCGGTCGGTCCGGAGGCGCTCGCGCGGTTCCTGCCGGCATGGCAGGGGGTCGGCTCGACGGCCGGAGGTGCCGGTCGCCTGTTCGAGGTCGTGACGCAGCTCGAGGGATATCCCATTCCGGCCTCGATCCTCGAGCGCGACGTGCTGGCGGCCCGCGTCCGAGACTATGCCCCCCGCCTCCTCGACGAGCTGGGTGCCGCCGGCGAGGTCGTCTGGGTCGGGCGCGGACCGATCGGCCGGGACGACGGGCGGGTGGCCATCTTCCGCCGTGACCGGGCCGAACTGCTCGCCTCGACGGGCGCCTTCGAGGCGGGCGATCCTCCGTCTGGACCGAACCACGCGGCCATCCGCCTCCACCTGGAGCAGCGCGGCGCGACCTTCTTCGGTCCGCTTCGCGCGGGCGTCCGCGAGGCGGCCAACGAGAGCGACCTGCTCGACGCGCTGTGGGACCTGGTGTGGGCCGGCGAGGTGACCAACGACACCTTCACCGCGCTGCGTGCCATGCGGCTCCCGCGCTCGCGATCACGCGCGACCCGGCCCGGCCGGCCTGCCGGCACGGGTCCTCCCCGCGCTGCCGGCCGCTGGTCGCTGGTCGCCGACCTGGTCGGAGAAGGTCGATCGCCAACTGAACGAAGCCACGCCCAGGCGCTGGCACTCCTCGACCGCCACGGGGTGGTCACCCGCGAGGCGGCGCTCTCCGAGGGGATCGCGGGCGGTTTCGCGGGCATCTATCCGGTCCTGCGGGCCATGGAGGAGGCCGGCCGGGCACGGCGCGGCTACTTCGTGGCCGGCCTGGGTGGTGCGCAGTTCGCGCTGCCCGGGGCGGTCGATCGGCTCCGTGCCGAGCGCGAGCGCGATTCCGACGGCCACCGCGTCGTCCACGTCCTGGCTGCCGCCGATCCGGCCCAGCCGTACGGGGCCGTGCTGCCGTGGCCGCACGAAGCGGACGCTGCCCGGCTACCCCTTGCGCGTGTGCCGGGCGCCTACGTGGTGCTGGTCGATGGCCTGGCGGCCCTCTACGTGGAGCGCGCGGGCCGCGGCCTGCTGACGCTTCCGGCACTCGCCGAGGAGGGGATCGCCGAGGCGGCGCTCGCCGCCCTTCCACAGCTGGTGGCGCCCGGAGGGCCGATGAAGGAGATGCGGCTCGAACGCGTCGATCGCGTCCCGCCGGGAGAATCACCGCTGGCTGACCGCCTGCGGGGGCTGGGCTTCCGACCCTCGTATCGGTCCTGGCTCCTCAAGGGAGGCTGACTCGTCAGGGAGCCACGGTGGGTTCGATCGCCGCGACCACGAAACGGGATCGGCAATGGAGGACGAAGTAGGCCGGGTTCGGCCCGAACGTGCAGCCGGCGGCTGCCGGGTCATCGAAGTGCCCCGTGACGCTGACCCACGAGCCGCGTAGAGCAGCGAGGTCGATGCCCGACGCGGGATCGACATACAGTGAAAGCCCAGGTTCGCCTTCAGGGCCTACCAGCAGGTCCTGGGCGGCGAGACAGGCCAGCCAGGTCAGGCGGTCCCACGGGCATTGGCCTGCGCCGCCTGGCTCGTCCGAGATGACGGGCAGCCAGCCGAAATACGTGTGCGACTCACCGCCAAAGCAGGCGAGGTATTCGAGCGGCTGCCGTCCGTAGTAATGGGTCAGCGTCCCGGAATCCGGAGGGCAATTGGGACTGACCGCAGCCAGCCAGGGATCGCCCTGGGCACTGGCATCGGCTGCCCATCCGTACCACGAAGGGCAGTTGTACGGATCCGTCTCCGGCGTCGTGCAGCCCGAATACGGCGGGATGCCTGGGCCGGCGAGCAGCCACCAGGTGTACCCGTCGGCCTCGCGCGGACCGTCGGCCACGTACGAACGTGCGCCGACAGTCAGCGTCCCGAGGAGCAGGGCATCGGTGCCCGGCTCCTCGCGCAAGCGAACCCGGTCCAACAGCGTGTGCACCAGCTGTCCGACCACCGGTGGCTCATGTGTCACCGGTCCCAGGATCTCCACGGATGCCACGACGAATCGCTCGCGGCAGTGG
>Ga0209324_10000938_pt1 | contig 20157 bp, 26 predicted proteins | sample Rifsed19ft3_FD_184015 | JGI IMG/M metagenome (GOLD analysis project Ga0209324, IMG submission 184015) | Soil microbial communities from Rifle, Colorado, USA - sediment 19ft 3 (version 2) | ecosystem: Environmental > Terrestrial > Deep subsurface > Rock core/Sediment | place: Rifle, Colorado...
CCGCAAGCCACGGAACAGTCAATTCCATCACACCCATGCCTAGCATTGTAGCTTTTTCATAAAGATCTGCGGTTCCGTACTTTTCAAAGAGAACCGTACCGCCATTCTGAGCCTCAATAGTAATTCCAAAGACTTTTATCGATTCTCCCGATTCTATCGCAGAATCAGTCTGACTCTCCGCCACATGTGTACTTTTTGATGCAAAATTATTCCCCAATTAAATCTCCTTTTTTTATTCTTTACAATTAAAATAATACTTAAAACTAGAACATTAAATATAATTCCACTTTAATTATATCGGATTTAATTAAAGATTTAAGATTGTTTAAAAAATTTTGAAACTTTTGAACAAATACGATAAAATTTGTCTCGGAGGTCAAGAATGGATTCAGAAAAAGAAAATTTCGAAAATACTTTTTTGGGAAAACCCAATACAATTCGGCTTCAGACACATACTTGGAAGCGGTGGATCGAACCTTACGTAAAAGAAATAAAACTTCCTGAACTTTACAAAATTTGGAGAAATGCCGGTCTGGCTCCTTCAACAATTAAGATGAACCTATCTATTTTTAAAAGATATAAAATATGGAACGATAATTTAACTAAAAAAGAAGAAATTGAGTATAAAAAATATATAAAGTACAATTCATCTCTTTGCATTAGAAAAGAAAGAAAAATTCTTTCAAAAGAAGAAATTTTAGTGGCCGGAAAAAAGTGGGATCAAATCTACCCCAACCAAGCAGGTTTCATTTTCTTTGGTGGACACGCGGGCCTACGTCTAGGGGAAACCTTAGCGCTTCAGTGGAAAGATATTGATTTTATTAAAAAAACTATTTCTGTTAATAAGACTTATCACTTGCGCTATAAGAGTATAGGATCTACAAAAAATGGCTTAGATCGGACTGTAGGATTATCTGAGATGATAGAGCGATCTCTTTTAATTAGATATAATTTGAACAAAAATCCCGAAGAAAGATTATTTACTTTTGCAGATGTAAAACATAGAATAAAAAGAATAGGCTTAATGATTGGTATTCCGCACTTACATTACCATCTTCTGCGCCACTCATTTGCTACCCTAGCTCTTGAATCTAAACAAAGCATTAGAACTGTAGCAAACGCTCTCGGGCATAAAGACATTTCAACCACATTGAACATCTACTGGAATACAGTAGAAACAAAATTAGATTTAAATTTCCTAAAATAGGAGGAACCTAACGCATGTCTAAACACTTTAAACCAATAGAATTAGAAAAAGAAGTTGTATTAAACAAACCAAAAAAAGAACTTTTGTTTCCTAAAGCGCAAGAATTTGATGGTGCAGTACAAAAATTTAGAATAGAATTGGAAAAACTACATAATGGAACATCGGAGTTCTCTAAGCATGCTATAGAATTTTCGAAAGGAATTTGTTTATCTTCTATTGAACTAAATAGATTTTACAAATTTCCATCTGAAAAAGCATTAAAATCATTTTTATTGTGTTGTTCAGAAGAAATAAATATCAGATTTGCACAAGCTGTCTCTGAGTGGTTTTCAATCAACTATCCAAAAGCAAAGGAATTAATTTAAATGAACTATGATGAATTACTATATAATTGTTTAACTAGTATTTTTAAATCCGGTGGAGTAGGTCAAACTCCAAAACAAATGGAAAATTTAAGAGAAGCTTGTATTAAACTAGCAAATACTTTAGAAAAAATGATAAAAAATATATCTATTGATAATATTAATGTTCTACAAAAAGCAATCAATACAGCATTTGAAAAATATGAAGACGAAATAGAAAAACTTTCTAAGAATATTTCCGACAATAAAGGAAATTATAAATGATACTTCAATTTATGGGTCCTATACATGGAGACTTTAGTTTTATCAGAAAAAATTATAGTCCAACACCAGATTGGCTTATATTGATAGGATCAATTGGAGCCTGGCCAGATCCAAATATAGTGGACAATGCAACTAGAAAATACGGCGCTGGTGAATTTTCTAAACTTTATTATGAACATACACAATTTCCAATCCAAACTTTATTTATATCAGGACCGCACGAAGATCATAACTGGTTACACAGAAGAACATTAAATGGAAATTTGGACATTTTACCTAATCTAACTTATCTAAAAAATGGATATAAAACCACAATCGGTAATACTCTAAACACTGTTTCTATTATAGGAGTAGGAAAAACATACAGTAAAAAACATAATAAAAACAATAAACCAAATACAAGATACTATACGGAAAAAGATGTACAAACTGCATGTGCTAATGGTCCAACAGATATTTTAATCTCTCATACTGGATTATTTAATGAACAATATGGAAATTATAAATGTGCAGCTAAAGGACTTAAACAAATAATATACGCAACAAGACCAACACTATTTGTTCATAGTGGTTTTAATTGTTTTAAAGAGTATTTATTTTTAGACACAAAATGTTTTTCATTAAAAAAATATCAATCTTTAACGTTAGACTGGAATAATAATTTGTTTAATGTTTTAAATATTTCTTAAAATTTAAACAAAATACGATATAATTTACACAAGAAAGGGAATAACATGCGAATTAAAAAAAATAAACTTTTAGAATTTAAATCGTTAATAGTAGGTAGCTATCAGTCAGGCGCCACTTTGAGAGATATAGCTAAAGTCTATGAATGCTCAACAGGCACAATAAGAAATGTTTTACTTAAAGAAAAATGTACCATGAGAGGAAAAGGACGAATTAAAAAAGGAGAAGTAAAAAATGGAGTATAGCACCAGCAACAAGTTATGTAACGCTACCGGTTTTTGGCAAGAATTAGAATATTCGTCTGGTGTTTCTATAAAAGTACCTCCTGACGGTTTTATTCTACTATCAGTTAATCAAATGGAGGATTTTGCCAAAGAAAAACCAGGATCGGAAGAAGCTAAAGAACAATTATTAATTAGAGGATTATTTTTAGACGATAATACGAGAGAATATGATATTCAAGCTTTAGAAGCTCTAGAACGCTGTGTAGCGCTATTAAAAGAACGCTACAATGCCGCAGTGTCTAGACTACAAGATCTTTGTGTTTTAGGTAATATTTCTGCCGATGCAGATAATCCACAATTTCAAAATAGATTAAAAACATTAGGTTTAGAAGATTTAAATAAAAGAATAAAAACATTAGAAAAAAGGATTCAAATCCTAAAAGCTGAAACAAAAACAGATGATATGGTTATAGTTAGAAAACTTAATCCAGAATTAACTTGCTTTGTTCTTGATCCTCCAAGAGAATTCCCAAGTAAAACAGCTCTAAAAATATTTTTAGAAGAACATCCTGATGTTAAAAAGAAACATATAGAATTTATGAAACAACAAAAAACGGAATAATTTATAATGCAAAATTTAAAAATATACATAGGACAAGATATAATTACTTTAGGAGAGGATAAAAATAATATATCGTACTCTCCTAGTGAAGCTGAAAAAATAGTAACTCTTTTAAGTTTTGCCGGTTCTACACAAGGACATAATCTGTCAATACCCCATATTCAAAATACTCCATTTAGAATATACTTTGAAAAAGAAAATCTTACACTTTTTAAAAAAGGACAAAAAAATGATGAAGGATTTAAATTTTCTTTCAAAGAAATTGATAGTTTAATAAAAATTATAAGAGGAACTTTAGATTCTTTCAGAGATAAACATACATTAGAAAAAAAGAAAAAATAATCTATAATTGAATAATTAAGGCCAGATGCTTTAAGTATCTGGCCTTTTTATTTAAGCATCGGGATAATGCCAATACTTCTCAGTATAAATTTCATCTTCAAGATTTCGAGAATAACCAAAGACCTCATGAAATACTTCATTAGGATTTCTATCTCGACCTAAGTCTCTATCCTCTTCAACCCTTAGTTTATATTCCATTACTCGTTTTGCTTCCTCCATAGGGGACAATACTTCTGACTTTTTAGCTTCTTTATCAATTTGTTTAGATAAAATAGTCCACATAGCCAATAAAAGAGCGTCTAATGGATGATCACCTCTAAAAGAGCCAGGAATTTTCCAGCCTTTTCCAGCAGGATATCTTTCAAGATCATTTCTTCTGTAGTTAGTATTTTCTGTTCGTAAAATTTCATCATGAAGCTGTGAACACATCATGTCAAAACATAGACGCCCTTGTTTTGCTAATTCATTCATGAATATAATTGTGTCTTTTCTCCAATTTTCAGTTAAACCAGATATCTTTTTATTATCATGCCTGAAAACATAAGGGGTAGGCCAAGCAAATCCTTCTTGTTCCATCTCAGATAATGTATTGTTTATTGGAGGATCTTGATCAAAGATAGTTAATTTCCAGTTATTAGATTCTGAATCAAGAGATTTTATCCATATAGGGATATCATGTCTGAGATTTAATAAATTAGTTCTAATAGTTCTAATTTCACCTTCAAAAAAATCTCTCATAACATAGCATTTATCTCCATCATAAGCAACTAAACAACCAGCAAAATTTTTCTCTCCCTGATCAATTCCAAAAACCCAACTAGCCTCTAATAAGTTATGTCTATCAACTTCTACAAGATGATGTTGTTTTACTAGACCAAATGTCATACCACCCTGTGAAACCATTTTACCTTCGAACTCAGACTCATACTCCTCATCCGAAAGCTCCTGTCTAGCAGTCTCAAGTTCCGATTTAACATAAGCTGGATTATTTTCTGCTCTTAAATCTCCAACCAGAGCGGATAGACCCCACTTGCATCCATTTTTTAATAATCTTTCTTCTGGTTTTAATCTCCTGACTTGTCCCGTTGTGGGATCTCTTCCTGTTGCGAATATAAGACGAGATAAGAACCCTCCTAAAGACTGAGGAGTTCCAAATGCAAAAATTCTGCCTAATCTGGATGAGAGTCTCGCTCGAACATGATTGAAAATATTATCAGGCAACCAGCCAGGCTCAGCAGCAAAAACAGCATCAACTTCTCTTGCAGTTAAAGATCCAACAGCTTTAGCAGATTTAATTCTTAGCTCAGATTTCCATCTGCTTGTTAAAACAGTTTCTTCCGTTTTTGAATCATAATATTTAGTAAACAAAAATTTACTATAGGGATAAAATAGAGTTTCTAAGAAATTAAGAAGGTACTCTACTTCAGATCTAGCATCTGAATAGATCCTGGCAAGAATCCATGATTCGGTTCCCGGTGTTAGAAAATACAATAAAGCTAAATAAGACATGCACAAACTATTATGCGTAGGAATCATTGACCTGCTGGCAAGATATAGCCCGCTCCGTCCTGAAACCATAACACACCGCCCATAAGACGGAGTTACAGCTTTAACATTAATAATATAATGATATTTTGTAGTATTTTTAACTTTTTTAGGAATTCTTTGTAGTTTTCTTTTTAATTTAAATACAGGAAGAGTAGTTGTAAAATGTAATCTATAAGAAAGACCATATTCTTTTCCATTACATTTTCCTGTGCTTTCTGATCTACCGCTTTTTATTCCTAAACTAGCTAATAATTCTTCTAAACTATCAACCAAATCTTTATTATTATTGTTAAAAGAACATCTACCTTTTTTATCTATTGTTCCATCCGTATCCATCAATCCTCGAACTAAAGAAAGGCGTTGATTAATATCTCCTATAAGATATAAACTTGGAATATGCTTATTTTTAAGTAAATTATTCTGACGTAATAATCTATAAAAATTTTTAATTCTAAAGATTAAAAGAGGATTCATTCTATTTTTAGTTTCTATTCTTTGAGATAAAAGATCGTAAGTAATATAATCCATGATTTCTCTATCTCTATTATCTATGCCAATAGTTCCGGTTAATCTGCATCCATCTCCCAACCAAACTCCCAACGTATAAGGATCAATTGGCAATTCTTGAGTACAAAGTTGAATAGGACCTGTAACAGGTATCGCATGATTGGAATGTTTAATTCTAGCATATAAAGTATCTTTTATTTCTTTGGTAGAAGCTACAGTAGGGAATAATTTAATTCTTTTATAATTTTCTAAACCTTGATTAGGAGATCTATTTTTAACTTTTCTATGCCTACGTGCATAAAAATCTGTGCCTTTTCTACGGTGAATAGTTGCTCTGTATTTATATGTATGAGTTAACCACGAATGATTCTCATGGCAAACAATTTTCTCCCCATTATCAAATTCAACTTCATACCATTGACCATCAAAACATATAGGACTAAACCCTATAACAGTAGTCTCTTTACCTTCTTCGTTAAAAAGAATATCCCCAAATTGTAAATCTTTATATAATTTCCAACCTTTAGTTGTTATTATAGGAGTTTCTGGCTTGATCACTTTGCCCGACCTCGCCGGACCTGCGAAGATTAAATGTCTTTCTTTAGCACTAAGAGCTATTATTTGATCCGCACCAGGTTCTATCCTCTTATCGGCTAATTTAAAAATTTCTTTTCGTCTACTATATAAATCTTCTTGTGGAAAATTAAACTTAGAATTAGAATCATAGCGATATTGTTTTAATTTTGGAATATTAATCTCTTCAGCAGGAAATGAATTATGACAAGAGGGACAATGCGCCATTAGCCCTCTTATGATTATATCCATCCATTTGAATATTAAATTAGTATCTCGACTAGGGTCAGAAAGCTGCTCAAGAGCTTCAATTGCCTTAAACTTAGCTGTAGAGGATAATTCAGGATCATCTCTGTATGCTTCCAACTTCTTATATACGAATTCTCTTAAGTTTTCAACATCAATATCACTTGTAGTAGTTAAAACTCTAGAGGCTTCAACTTGCTGTATAGCGGCCTTTTTAAGTTCCTCTATTTTGTCACAAATTCTAGGAGTAGTAGCTAAATAACGGGCTCTACGATACTCTTGACTATGTTCATCACAGTCCCATCCAAAAGCTAATCTCGCCGCTTTAATCGCTCCAAGACCTTCAATCGCCATCAATCTACAGAATTCCAATTCCTTAACACTTATAAAATTACTTTTCTTCTTAGGCATTACAGCCACTCATCTTCTTTTAAATCCGTATTATTTGGAAAATATTTTTTGAACATAGTTTCAAAATCTTCTTTAGGCTGATCATTATTATCTTTTAATTCTTTTAATATCAACTCATAAAGAAAATCAGCATCGTAATTTTTATTTTCCATTAAATACCCAACTTAATATATTAATAATAAATCCTGTTATTAGACTGACTATAGTTGCAATAAGAGTAATAAATTTCTTTTGCTCCCTCTTAACTACTTTATTCTCTAGTAAAAAGCTTTCTAGCATTTTTTCCGAGTCACTAATTAATTCATTAAGCTCTTTAATATGGTTTTCAACAGATTTAATACTTTCTTCTAATCTCCTGACAACATTAGAATCAACCTCAGCGTGCATCCTTAATCTTTCTTCTAGAACACCGACAGATGATTTTAACTCACTAATATCATTCAATATACTGAAAACAATACCATTTATAGTTCTTGGTTCATCCATATACTACTTTTTAATCCCTGTTAAATGAGACCAAATAATCCCATGTTTAATATTACTAACAGTTGATTCAGCTATATTAAATTTTCCTGCAATTTCTCTACCCCTCATTCCTTTTAGGAAAAAATCTTTTATTTTTAAAACTTGATCTTCTGTTAGTTTCGCCATTGTATTTCCAGATCCCAATTGCCTTCTCTTAATATCTTCTATAAATTTTACGCTATGAACTTTAAAATGTTCTAATGCACTAATCCACTCTAAATTTTCAATACAATTATTTCCTTGATCCCCATCTTTATGATGTATATGATATTTTTCAGGACTATCTATTGGATTAAAATGCTCCATAACTAATCTGTGAATAGAAAAATGTTTATAGTTGCCGTTATTTAAACACAATTTAACACGTTTAATATTTGTGTTTTGTTTACAAAAATAAGGTAATGGTCCTTCTGGTAACATTCTTTTAGTTGTTCCATAATTACCACAAAACCATTCTCTTTTTTCGGTCCAAACAACTCCCGTATCAGAAATCCAATATCCATTACAATTTTTTATTGGGAACCACAAACAAGAAGATGGAAGCATTCTTAGTAGTTCCTTAGATTGAACATAAGATTATTGGCCCCTTTTTGAATATACGCTTTTACAAATTCTTCAGCATTCTTCTCAAGAATATTATCAATCTGATCTATAATCTCATCAGCCTTGGTATTTAAATCTTCTTTTTTCAAAGTTAAATCTTTAGCTTCAGGATCGGACGGTTTTATTTCTTCTTTAGTTTTTTGTTTTTCTTTTTGAATCATAATGTCAAAATCCTTAATTTATCGCCGGCGCTTAATTTGTTTCTAGATTTAACGTCGGGATTTTCTATTAATATACTCTTAACCGTAATTTTATATTTTTTTGCAATCTGTGCTAGTGACTGTCCTGGTCGAATTCTATGAATTAAATAAGAAGGTTTTTCTTTTAGAATTTGAATAACATTTCTTTTCTTATCTTCTTTAATCCAATGATTTCGAATATCTAATACATTTTCCTCTTTAATAAAAGGGGATAAAAAAGTTTCAAAAAATTCTTTGTTCCTAGAAGAGTTGACTGTAACTTTTCCTTCTTTAGAAAACCTTCTAAAATTTTTAGACATAAAAACATAATCATTGCCAACTAGAGCTTTCATATAATTTTTATACTTAGAAGCTCCCTGTTTTCCTAAGTCAAATAGATGATCCAAAAACAATAATTTCTTTTCATATGGAACCTCATCAGGGTCGAAATTATTTTCCTTTAAAAGCTCATCAATATTATTTTTAGATCTTTCAATATCATTCTTAAATAGTTCTTCAGCTTGTTCTTTAGTAATTCCATTTTTAAATTTTGATAATTCATTATTCTTCAATTTATGATCAAAACCAACAATCCAATCACCAGAACTATTTTTATAAGGTAAACTTTTATAAGTTTCTTGCTTTTGTATAAAATTCAACATAGAATTTTCGAGACTCTGAATTCTTTTCATAGAATCAAGTAAGCCCAAAGGATCTTTACCGCTACGGTTCCCAAGACTTTTTAAATCGATTTTTTCGAAATCAATATTGAACATAATAGTTAAGGAAATATTTTCTTTTTAGCACAAGCCTCAGCAAATTCAGGACAGTCTTTCTCTGATGTGAATTGCTTTACCCGCTCATCATGTTGAAAACTGACATGGCCCATTTTATTAAGTTCTTGTTCTGGAACAAACCAGTGATTTTCGTGACCACATTTTGGACAAGAACCAAAACTCAAATCTTCTTCAAACATAGTTCGAAAAAAGTCTTCACTGGTTTCCGACTCTAATAGTTTAGTTAAGATTTTCACTGACATCTGCGGAGTAGACTTCCCATCTATAATAATCTGCGCAAGAGCCTCGGCATTCTTCTGATTAAATGTTTTTTCAGCCATAAGCACCAAATTCATCCTTATCAAGTAAGTTTCCGGAAAAATCATTTACAATACCATAGATATCCGCTAAAGTAAAATCCTTTCCAGAAGGAAGTTCTTTGGAATCATCAAGTTTCTTTAACACTAAAGAAGCTTGATCTCTAGTTAAAGATTCAAAAGAAATAACAGAATTAAGCCGTCCTGGTCTAAGGATAGCCGAGTCAATTTCATTTCTAGGAAGATTAGTGCTAATAATAAATTTTGTTTTTAAAATCTGACCAAGAATACCATCGCTCATATTAAGAACAGTGCTAATAGAACTGTCAGAAGTCCCACGACGCTTTAGAATACTAGCGTCACCGTCCTCCATTATCAGAACATAACTTTTATCTTCTCCTTTTTCAACAAAATCATCAAAATTACTATTTTTTCGACCTTGAATAAGACAATTAGCAATTTCAGGACCAGACAAAGACGCTATCATACTAGAAGGCACAAAAATAAAATCAGCAACAAGATCATGAACAAACCCCCTGATCATATAAGATTTTCCAGTTCCTGGTTTTCCAGTTAATAAAACAAGACCTCCAAAACGATTTTCAGAGTCTAATAATGTTTTAGAAGTATAATCAAATTTTTCTAACACGTTAATAGAATAATTTTCTTTAATAATAGGAGAGCCAATATTTTTAACTTTATTTAATCTTAAACCATTAGAGGATTCAACAAAAATATAAACATTATTTGTTTGTTTTTTAATTATATGAGATTCTATAAATTTTATAAATGGTGCAGGTAAAGGAGAATCTAATAAATGTACAGCTATAGAAAATGTATCGTTATAATTACTAAATGAATAACTTAAACATCCTCTATCACTTAAACTTCTTTGACAAACAATATTATTCATTTCTCCTTGACATGTACCATTAGTATCAACCTCATAATCTTGCTGAAAAAACCTAAATCCTAAATCTTTAAACGCATCAATAATTTTTTTATAATCTTCGTACAAAATACTACCGCTAAAACTATACCTATAACAGGCCCGTCCAGTTTTTAAGGAATAATTACGTAATATGTACTCGCTGTCGGTTATTTCTGTAGAAAGAATACCTTCAGGAAGGTCTAAATACCAGGCGAATTTTTTCATTATTATTTCTCCATCAAAGATAATAATATCGCATCATCAGCTATCACCGAAAAAGTCTTTCCGCCTTCATTTGGAAAAGTTAAAACTTTTTTAACAGCAAAAGAAGAAAGTCGATTAGTAAGTAACCATTCTAAAGCCCGATGAGTGTCATCTAGAATTACAGGTTTTTCCCAATTAATCAAGTCGCGATATTTGTAAATCGGCGTTCTTCCTTGAGATAAGTCACCTTTTTTACTAGGACCAGGACCATCAATCAATAACAAATCGTATTTTATTTCAACTAATTTTTTCTTTATAACCGATTTGTCATACCATCTTGTATGCTGTAAACAAAAACTCACTGGGTTAATGTCTTTTATAGGCGCATGAATATAATTAACATTAAGATATTTATTTAAGTATTCTTTATCGTTTTCAATACTGAAAACTTTATAATTTTTAGCCAATTCAAAACTAACAGCACCAGAACCAAATTCCAAAATGGTGGATCCTTCTGGGAGAATGCATCTGATTGCATCATAACAATTCCTATTAATACTCCAACCACCAAACATTTATTCTTTCTTTCTTGAAGCTATCCATATCTCTTTATTTTGAAGTTCAGTTTCAAAAATAACAAATCCAGCTTTATTAAGATAACAAGATATAGTTTTCTGAGTAAAACAATTAACCCTTTTTTTATTAATTAAAGGACCTAAGGCTCCTTCGTATTTATCAGAATTCATACATACCAAAGCTAAAATACCATTTACTCTTAATAGGATATTCCAATCTAATAAAGTTTTTAAAGGAAAATTAAATGCTTCAAAATAATTAGTTACAATAAAATCAAATGTTTCTGGTTCAAAAACTAATTGATCTCCTTGAGTCCAAAGATCCATGGCTAATTCAGTAGAATTTGTATCAACACCAATAGAATCTCCTATAGAGAAATCCCCACAGCATATGTTTAATCCTTTACCCACGGAAAACTTCTCAAGCCATAATCTTCCTGGTTCTCCTCCTATTTTATCTTTATCTATATTCTGTCTAGTTTGTCTGAACCACTTTGCTATTTGTTCTTCTCTTTTAGTTAACCTTTCATGCATTTTTGCTTTTAAATTCATTTAAGTCTTTTCAACCTATTAATTGTCCCTTGTTTCCACCAATGAATTGCTATTTCTTTTTCTTTTAAAACAGAAAGATCAGAAAAATGAACTGCCTGTTCTATAGGATAATAATCTTTATTACAGTCTACAAGTTGAACATTACAAAAGCTACAAGCTTCTTGTAAGTTCAAAGAGTTCCCCCCCCAAGGTGCATATAGCCTAGTAAACCGTTTTCCAAACCAGTTTTCAAAAGTCTTTTGAGCTAAATTAATATGATCAATAATCTTATCAGTATTAAACTTATGATATTCTAAATGAAATAATCCATGAAATTGTGGATCCATTTTATCTGCTAATGTTTCATTTTTAATATAGTCTATAATTTCTGGAAAAGAAAAAAGTTCTAATACAAGAATTCCTGGTCTATGAATAAATCCACAAGATTTTATCGTTTCATGAATTGAAATAAATCTTTTTATTTCATTCCCTGAAGAGCTTTTAACTAAAACATCATCATCTCTTATAAAAATAGGAATGCCCACCCCCATCCCACCTGAGAAAATTCTCAGACCTTAAAATTCTTCTAGTTTTCCTGCCGTACCCATTGCCTGAAACGTAGGGGGATCAGAAAACAAATCAAAGATATATTCATAACCGACAATAGCATTAGCTGTTAAATCAAAAGCTTTTATTTTCATTAAAGAATCTAGTTTTTCTATTACCTCTTCATATCCGCCTTCGAAATGTCCTGATAAAGAAACAGTTACGGTTCCAAAATAATGTATAACTCTAGTACCACTAACCCATGGAGTTGAAAATAGCGTTATATCTTCAGGACTGGTTACTTCTTCAATCATTTAATCAACTATCAAGCAATTATCCATCGAAATACAAAGATGTTCTCCTTCATACACCTCTCTACTATAATTCTCAAGAGAAATATTCATTTCATCCATTTCCTGGATGATCTGATCCTCCTCATCAGGATCTATTATATACAATTGTTCACCACGTAAAGAATGATAAATGATAAATCTCATTAAATTTCTCCAATAGAGAGATTAATTGGATAGAACCGTTCTTCTAAACTTACAAAAATTTACATTGTAAATTTTCCGTTAGATTCCTTTTTCAACGACAGGCTAAAATCATTTGTTACCAAACAATTTGAACTCCCATCTCCCAAGGCGTTAATTCGGGAAGAACTTTCCCTATATTGCGTCTTTCTGTAATACTATGTGTTTTTAAGTTTTTGTGTTTTTTAAGTTTTTGTGTTTTTTAAGTTTTTGTGTTTTTTAAGTGCATTAGTGCCGTAATCTGGCTTTTTGCAGTTTGTGCAATTTTTGCATTTTGCGAGTAGTGCATTAGTGCTATTTTGCTGGGTATAAGCATTGCCCCTGAAAGAGGATACCTGTATTAGAAGCACTATGACCTCTAAATACCGAAGAACAACCCTAGTTCCTCTAAAAGATTTTTAGTTTTACTTTTACTCTTATTTCTTATTCTTCTTCTTATTCTTGTTCTTTTATTATATTATCTTCAATAAATACTTATATCAATAAACACTCAAAGAGACAATTTCTTCAGCCAGTACTGGTTTCTCACTTTTCCTGAATTCTGAGTCTATGTCAATCCCTTTTTACATTTATTATATTTATCAACCACATCAGACAGCAAACTGGTTCTACCAACATAAAAGATGGTTTCTATTTATGGTTATTAGCCAACCCCAGCCCACCATATCCTAGGAGAGATCTACCTGAAGGTCAATCTTTATTTTCACGCTATCCCCCGAAAGGGACTCCTAGTTCCGACTTCTTCCCGGTCTTCAGCCTGTGCCCGGTTTCCAGGGAGCTTATGCTCGTTCTAATATTATCGTATTTTTTAAATTTATTACGATAAAATTAATATATGAAATACAGAAAAGAAGCAGAACACAATTTAAAAGTAATAAAATCACTGTTAAAAGTTTACCTTCCAGGAAGTGGAAAGCTTTTTACTCAACTGGAAAACTTTATCAATAGATCCAAGATTGATGAAAATGATGATGAAAGAGATTGGACCACACTGCAAAATGAACTAAAGATGATTTTAACTGTGTATAAAGATCAAAACAAGTACATAGACCAGTTAGAATCTGAAAACTTTAAATTAAAGAAAGCATTATCTGCTAAGAATAACGAACCAGAAGTTCGTTAAACAAAAAGTATTAGCTTTAGTTTTACTTTTACTCTTATTTCTTATTCTTCTTCTTATTCTTGTTCTTAAGAGAAATATTTATATATAAGAGTATATAGTCTTAAGACTCTTGGGAGAATTTGCAGTAAAACTCCTGGTTCTAGGAAAACCTCTATCAGTTCCAGGAATAAAGCTCCTGGTATCAGTTCCAGGAATACCTCTATAAGCTCCCAGGATACGCTATAATGCGATTTCTTCTGCACACCTTACTCCCTATACTAGTCATTTAAGCATTGTACTATAAAAGAGATTTTAAGTCGTTTAAAACGAGTTAGAGCATTAAACCTAAAATAACCCTTAGGAAAATTTACCTTATTTGCAGTAAGACTCTTACAGCTAGAGTATTACTGAAAATGCCTTCTAAGTCGTTTAAAACGAGTTATATAAAGTATTTACCTGTAAGACTCAAGAAAAACGTACTTTCAGCTAGGGTATTACTGAAAATGCCTTCTAAGTCGTTTAAAACGAGTTAGAGCATTAAACCTAAAATAACCCTCAGGAGAGTTGACTTCTTACAAGCTTAGTAAAATCAATACTTTAAAACTATCTGTTTAGTTAAATTATCATAGCAGAACATGTTCAGAGCATATGTTTAGTTAAAAATTGTAATCATATGAGGAGAAGAACCCATATACTTAGTTAAACTATCAAAGCGTCTGATGTGTAACGTTTAGTTAAACTATCTGTTATCAGTTTAGTTAAACTATCTGTTATCAGTTTAGTTAAACTATCTGTTATCAGTTTAGTTAAAAATTGTAATCTATAATAAGTATAAACATACAGAATTTACTTTTTCTGAGAGACATAGGGTTATATATACAGAAAATGAGGTGAAGAACCCATGCCCCGTCTTCCAGTCCCTGCGATTGCATGCAAAAGGCATGCCGAGTTGTAACTCATTGATTCTGTTCAGGATTTGGGGAGGCACAAGGCTGGAATTCCGCCAGTCTTTTATGGGAGAAAGACTCAAAAAATGACCCCAAAAATGAGCTAAGTACCTGATTTCATTGAGTATTTTGGAAAAAAATGCACTATTTGAGACATTTTGTCACTTTTGTCGCAATAGCGTGACATTTTTATCACGGTACCGTGACGTAAACGTCACACCTACCTGCTCTGGCACGATTCTTGCTTCCATGCAAGAAGCATGCCAGCGAAAGAAAAGCGAAACGCTCTGGCACGATTCTTGCTTCCATGCAAGAAGCATGCCAGCGAAAGAAAAGCGAAACGCTCTGGCACGATTCTTGCTTCCCTTGCGCTTGCCTGGCGGCGTGCTACACTGCCCAACGTCCCGAGCGCAGGCACTTGACGCGCCGGGAGAAGATGCTAGACTTCGAATTGGATGCGGGAAGCGGCGCCGCCGGAACAGTCGTGGGAGGATCGGGAGCACCAGACTAGAGTGCCAAGGGTGGCAAGCCGGTAACGTCGACTTTCAGTCGAGACCTTGACGCGCCCTACTACATAGGCTAGTCTGCCAGGATCCAAAGCTAGAGTGAGCGGGAGGGTGCTCTAGTATTCAACGTGAAAGGTGTTCAGCTTGAAATGTTTGCATGGAATTCGCCTGGAATTCTGTGCTGTCTGTAAGGAGAGTAAGGGTAAGGCTCCCCGAATCTATTCGCTGAAGGCGAAAACTCGCAAGCGCTCTACCCGAATTTTCCATACTTTCAGCCCTTATTCCAAGGTGAAGTCAAAGAAACAGTGGCCGTATGATCTAGGCCGGGGAGTTGCGCAGACTTCAGCTTTTGCTAGCCTGCGCCAGCATGGCATCCGTTGCCGCCTGGATCCTGCACGAGTTCTCGAAACTACTGGCATTGATTGTCGCCATCCTGTGAGGCAATGGCAGCCAATCATTGGGAGAGAGGATACCATCGCCAATCCCATCTAGAGGACATTTACCTTGTGGGTTTATCGAATAGAGGATCCTCTAGGGCGTGGACCGTATACTTCGGATATGCTTTGTCCTTCAGTTGAAAAGCTGAGACTGAAGCATAATTCCGATGAAAGTAGGAATAATTCCCGGCCAGGCGCACTAGACGATTTCTATCCGATAGTTGGGCTTCGACATATTTATGGTTGCCCTAGTTTATCTAAACTGAGGCGATGGTTCGGGCCCTTTATCGGGGAACTGATACTTGACGGCTTTCGTTTGGTACGATATGATGTACCTGAACAAAAGATTAGAGTTTCTAAAAGTGGAAAACAAGTAGCGTTTTTACCTCATTATGAAAAAGTCATGATAAGGTGAGGAGAATTTATTTCAATAGTTGCTCATAAACTGGAGAATTGCCCAAGAGGCTAGCATCTAATCCAGTTTATGGGATATAAGGGCCCAAGGAAGGGCAATCCGTTGCAACGGTTCCTTGGGCTCAATTTATTTCACTGAACTCTCCTGTTTCAAAGGAAAAGAATTGTATAGAGTTTACTGGAAAGATTTCTGTGGGCTGAGGTATAGAGAGTTTTCCAGCAAACTTGCAACGGCTTTGTTTTTTCAAATAATGAAAAGTCAATACTTGCAGGTTTGGATAACGGAGATTGACAATTAGGAAACTTGAGATAAACTGGAAGGTGCAAGACGTATTGAAACCTTCCGATCAAGGGAAATGTTCAAATCCTGATTGCGGATTTGACATTCTGATAGGGGACCACTATTATAGTCCCATCAGTGCAAATTCTCGCGTTAGAAACGTGAAGATTTGTTCAAAAACGTGCCTGGAGCATCTAGAAAGAATCATGAAATGACCAAAAGTGAAGAGCTTCTTGCTGAAGGTTATAAGCTTTAGATTGTAAGGTTTGTTTCCCTGAGTTTTTGAAAAAGAGTATAAGGCTATATTCATAGACCAGCGAATTGCCCAGGATCTAATCCGGTTTATGGATTTATAAGGGCCTAAGGAAGGGCAATCTGTTGCAACAGTTCCTTAGGCTCATTTGGTTTTACTGAAGGACAATATGCAGCAAAATGATTATTTTCCGATCAAGATTCTCTTGTGTAATACTGGAGAAATACTTATTTGTCGGCTTCCCGAGGATATTCCATCCGGAGAGCCGTTCAGGGTTTTAGCTTTGAATGTAACTAATGAGGAACAGTAGTGAACAAATTACTCACTAATGCTTGGAATAAAAGGAAGAAACTTATTGCCGAAGGCAAGAGACTTCGTGCCAAAGGCTATAAGCTTTATGTCGAAGGTCATGAGCTTTATGACGAAGGTTGTAAGCTAGGTTATAAGCTTATTGCCGAAGGTGATAAGCTATGCGCCGAAGGCGATGATCTTGTTACCAGAGGTAATAAGTTTGTTGATGAAGATGATAAGCTTTGTGCCGAAGGTCATAAGCTTTATGACGAAGGTGATAAGCTTTGTGCCGAAGGTGATAAGCTTTGTGCCGAAGATGATAAGCTTTATGCCAAAGGTGATAAGCTTTGTGCCGAAGGTCATAAGCTTTATGACGAAGGTCATAAGCTTTGTGCCGAAGGTGATAAGCTTTGGGATGACGCAGTAACTGCCGTTTACGGCAGGGATTGCAAGATTGAGTGGCAAAATAATATGTGCGTTTTAACTATTAATTCTTAGAGATAAAAGAATATTTATGGACGAAAAATTTTTAGTTATATGTAAAGATTTCGATGTTGCAATTGATTCTTTTGGATTCCCTGTGCTTTTTGGTGCTTTTCATAATTCGAATGGTACTTATCAAGAACTAGAATATCAGATAGATATAGCATTTTTAATGCGATTTATGGATGTTTTTAATGCACAAAAATTACAAGATGTTAATGGAAGATATTGTTTAGTAGTTTTAAATAAACAAGAATTAATTTCTAAAATTATGCCTTTACCAAATCACGAAGGAAAAATTTTTAATATTGAAGAATGGAAAAGATGGGTTGCAAAAACTAAATATATTAAATCTGCTAAAGAACTTAGAAATGGTAGTTAAAAGGAGACTCAGATGGGGACAGCCGGATTAGTTAGTTTTTATGATGGGAATGTACATTTAGTAAGTATTTGTTCTAGGTTTGATTCCTATCCGTCATCGTTAGGATTAAAATTAAAAACTATCTTAAATAACGGGAATGTTATTATTAGAAATGGTTATTTCTTTGACGATAAAATTCCCGTTCATTTTAATGGTATAGGCTGCCTTGCTGCTTATGTTGTTGGGAAATTAAAAGGGGACAATATTGGAAATTATTACATTGTGCCTCCAACTTTAAATGATTACGAATATTTTTATTCATTTTCGAATAAAAAAGCTAAATTATATTTAAGTGTTACAGCTTTTAATCAACTTGTATTTGACGACTTGTTCGAAAAGTTTGACCCTTCTAAATCTGTATTTGATAGTGAAAATAAATTCATAAAGAATTCTTATTTTTAAGAAAATTTAATTCTGTAAGTATTTTTATAGAATTAGGAACTTTAAAAAGGATCGTTGATGAACAAAGAGTTAACAGAAGCATGGGAACAACGTAAAAAGCTATATGCCGAAGGTCGAAAACTTTGGCGTAAGGGTAATAAGATTTGTGCTGAAGGTTATAAGATTTGTGCTGAAGGTTATAAGCTTTGTGATAAAGGCGATAAATTTTTTAATAAAGGGAATGAACTTTGGGAAGATGCAATAACTGCCGTTTACGGCAAAAATTACAAAATCGAATGGGAAGATAATAGATGCATTTTACCTGACATTGAAAATAAGACTCAAAATATTATCTTTGAATAAAAAAGAGAATTAAATGAAAACAGCTTTGCTTTTATGGATGAGAGATGTCGGAAAACAAAAATCTTATCAAGAAGATGAAGAAGAATTAATTTTAAAACTAGAAGATTATCGTCGGCGATTACGAGAAGTAATGGCTGATAAATCATTTGTTTTAACCGTTTTTAAAGATGAAATTAATAAAGCTAAAGAAGCGAATAAAATTGCTGGTTTAGCAAAATTGGCTGAAGATTATAATTCTAAAATAAAAGGTCTTAATAAAGAAATTACACAAAGGATTATTTCATCAGTAGAAAATAATAATCTATTATTAGCTGGATTTAAAATAGAAATTTATGAATCTTTTGCTAAAAAATTAAACGATGTTAATATTAATGAAATTCTTTTTAATATTCAGGACATAGAACATAAGCTTATAGGATCTATGTATAAAATGGTAACAGATATTGCTTTAAATCTTAAGAAAAAGGTAATTTCTATTGATATAGAAGATTTAATTCAAGCAGGTAACGAAGAACTTATTAAAGCTGTAAAAAGGTATAAATCATCTTTTGAAACAAAGTTAGGAACTTATCTTTATAATTGTATAGAAACTAAAATTTTAACTTACATTGCAAATACTTCAAGAGAAATAAGAATTCCTGAGCATCGAATTGATTTAATATCTTTAATAATAAAAGCTAAAAATAGTTTTAATTATCCTCCAACGATTAAAGAGTTAACAAAAAAAATTAATGAAATTAAACAAAAAAAGTACATCAAATTTTTCTCTGAAAAAGAAGTGGAAGGTGGGCTTCTTTATGTTGGGGATATAATGATTAATATTAATCTTTCTCTCGGGGATAGAATAACGATTGAGGATATGTTATCTCTTCCTTCAGAAGAAATAACAGATCAATCAGATAAAAATTTAAGTTTTGAAAGTTTGTATTTAGAATTAAATAGTTTGTTAAGTAAACAAGAAGCAGCAGTTATTTATTTTAAATACTTAGATTCATACTACATAGGAAATAGTCCTAAATCTTTTCTTCAAATACAGGATAATTTAAAAGATTATTTTAGTGTTAATGAAAAAATTAATAGAGATAATGTTAGTAAATATGAAAAATCTGGATTAAAGAAGTTGCTTAAAAAAAGCAAAATTACTTGGGAAATATTTAGAGATAAATTTTTATATAGCTTATTAAATGAGGAAGAAATTAATATACTATTTTATAGTATTATTTACCCAATGATAAATAATGAAAAAAGAAAATCGTGGAGTAGTATTTCGAAAAAATTCGATATAACTAATAAAGAAGCAATAAAGATATCCAGAGAAATAAGAAAAAAGATGAGGAGAAATTTTAGTGGCCTCGAAAGAAATATTTATAGTTGATTCAACTTCTATGAGTTCATTTGATGATTGGTACTTTGATCTAAATACTTTTGGAAAAATCAGTATTGATAGAATTTGGCACGATTGTCAATTTGAATTAAATCAAGAACTTAATCCTTTATATCTTTCTGGTTGTTCTTTAGATGATATAATTATATTTTGTAAAAATTGTGGGAAAAGACCCCCAAAAA